>Ga0136611_10002378_pt1 | contig 13051 bp, 9 predicted proteins | sample AntDrymUQ2232306_2_FD_106645 | JGI IMG/M metagenome (GOLD analysis project Ga0136611, IMG submission 106645) | Polar desert sand microbial communities from Dry Valleys, Antarctica - metaG UQ223 (23.06) | ecosystem: Environmental > Terrestrial > Soil > Desert | place: Antarctica: Dry Valley... | reverse complement strand
CTCCATGCCCCGTAGAGCGGTTTCATCGTCCAGGACGCCGTTGCCGTTAAAGACGGCACGCACGTGACCGACGCCCGGATCACGCGCGAGTGCTTCAAGTTGTCGAATGCAGGCGTGTGGATCACCAGCGATGGCCTGCTCAGCGAGGAATTGTTCCTGCGGGCGCGCGACGATTTGATCCAGAGGCGTGCCGCGGCGGGCAGCGAACTCCAGGCGGCGCTGATAAAGGCGGGGGATAAGGTCATCCAGAGCGCGCTGAGCGGCGGCGGGAGTCTCTCCGATGCAGACGTAGCGTGTGGCGGAGGACGGCCAGAGGTTCTGAGTGCAGCCGTGGGCGCGTGTGATCTCTCGCCACGGACCGAGCTGGCGTGAATCAGGCGGTTCGAGGCTGAGAAGGAGAGGGAGGTCATGCTGGACGGCGAATTCGATGGTCTCCGTGGTGTACCCGGCAACGTAGATGGGTGGATGGGGCTGCTGGACTGGTCGCACGCCAAGTGTGACGTTCTCATAGGCCCAGAAGGGAGTCTGGGAAGAGGCGGATGGGCTGGTCCAGGCATCAATCAGCGCGTCATAACACGCTTCAAAGCGCTCGCGGGTAGTTGTGGGATCGACGCCGAGAGCGCCGTAGGCGTGGGGGCTGGCCGAGCCGCGACCGATGCCAACCGAGAGGCGCCCTCCGCTTTGCCAGTCGAGCTGCGCCAGCTGTTCGGCGAGATCAAGCGGATGGTGGAGAGGGAGGACCATCACTGAGGTGCCCACGCGCAGGCGCTCAGTGCGTGCAAAGACGGCGGCGGCGAGGAGCAGTGGAGCGGGGAAGTGCACGTCGTGATCAAAGCGGAGCTCGTTGAACCAGATGGATTCGAATCCGAGACTTTCCGCGCGCTGCGCAATGCGCAGAATGGCGTGGGTATCTCCGGTGGGGCGACCGCCAGAATCGCGCCCGAAGCCGGACAAGCCAATACGCAGGCCTCGTTGGGAGGCGGCCTTCGAGAGCACGGGGGGCAACCCCGCCACTGGAGTAGCGCTCGGACTGCTGCTATGAGCCTGGATGAGTGCGGTCATGTTCCAAGTAGGTGCTGAATTGGCGCGTACGGGGCAACGGTGCCACAATACGCTGCGCTATTGCAAGGTGTTAGCAAATGCGTCTAGTTCCACGTGACGTGGTAGATGCGGCGCCGTGATTGAGTGAAGGAGATCAGCAGATGGCGAGTGTTGGAATTGGTAGGAAGATGGAGAGCGGGCGGCGCGCGCGGCGCCGGGGAGTTCTGGCAGGGGGCGTGGGCGCAGCGGTGCTGGCAGCGTGCGGTCCGGCAGGCGGGACGGGAAGTGCAGGGACGGGAAGCGACGGCAGTGCGGCGCAAGCAGGTGGGAAGCGTGCGGAGACGATCACGGTAGGGCTGCTGGGGGCGCCTAGCTCCACGCTATGGGGAACAGGGAGTGGCAACGGGCTCTCGCTCTCCAACGCGCTGACGGATGATTTTCTGACGATCCCGAACGACAAAGGAATTCTCATCCCACGTCTGGCACAGCAAGTTCCCTCTCTAGAGAACGGCGGCGCGAAGATGGATGGCAACCGCCTGACGGTGACGTACAAGCTCCGCAGCGGCGCCAAATGGCAGGACGGCGCGCCGGTCACGTCAAAGGACGTGGCGTACGCCTTTGAGCTGCAGAACAATCCGGACTTTCCCACAATTGACCGAAGCCTGCTGGCCAAGGTGGAGGAGGTGCGCACGCCGGATGACGCGACAGCGGTGTTTGTGTTCAAGGCGGGGCAGGTGGATCCCAACTTTGCGTGGGTGGGCAATGTGGCGCCGAAGCATCTCTACAGCACGGTGCCGGTGAAGGATCTGCCGAAAAGCCAGTTCGCGGAGAAGCCGGTACACGCGGGACCGTACAAGCTCAAGGAATTCACACCGAACGTGCAGGCGGTGTATGAGGCGTTCCCCGGCTATTGGGGCGGCGCGCCGAGAACGAAGACGATTGTGCTGAAGGGCGTGGCCGACAGCAACGCAATGTTCGCCCAGATGCGCACGGGTCAGCTCGACGTAACAGCGTATGGCTTCACCGGGATGGACATCCTGCCGGACATTGAGGGCGCGGCGAAAAGCGGAGGGCTTCAGGTGAGCGTGACGCCCTCTACCAGCACGCTGATTGTGGCGCTGAACCTGGACAAGCCGCAGTTCAAGGACGTGCGGGTCCGGCAGGCCCTGCTGTATGCGCTGAACCGGCCGGGCATGATGAAGGCCATCCTGCACGATCGGGTGAAGCCGCTGAACTCGTGGCTGACGCCGAGCATCCCGTACTTTGCCGACTCACCGGCATCGTATCCGTACAACATAGAGAAGGCGAAGTCCCTGCTGGCGGAAGCAGGTTGGCGGCCGGGCGCGGGTGGGGCAATGACGAAGGACGGACAGCCGTTCAAGATTGCCTTCTGGGGGCGGACGGAAGACAAGCAGCGTGAGATCTTTATGCAGGCGGCGCAACGTGATTGGAAGGCGATTGGGGTAGACAGCGAGATCATTCTGCAGCCTTCGACGCAGGTGTTTGGCAAGCAGGGATCTGGGGTAGTCAGTCGCCGTGACTTTGATGCGGTGATCTGGCAGGTGAGCCCGTTCGATGCGAACGGCGGCTACATCTTCTGGCACGGGAGCCAGGTGCCAACGCCCGAGAGGCAGTTCCGTGAAGGGGAGAATTACTTTGGCTGGCGCAACGCGAAGGCGGACGCGCTGCTGGACAAGGCACTGGGAACCCTGAACGAGGCCGAGCGCAAGACGGCGTACACCGAGCATCAGAAGCTGTGGCTGGAGGAGCTGCCGGCGCTGCCACTATTCAGCCATTTGCTGATTCACGCCACCAAGAAAGGGATCAAGAACTACAAGCCGACGAATTCGGTACGGTACCCCACCACGTGGAATGCGCATGAGTGGGAGCTGAGTGAGTAAGGGTTCATAATAGGCGCTTGGCCGGACCGAGAACCCTGGGACGCTGAATGCTTCAGACTCGGTATCTGTTAGGCCGGTTGCGCCAGAGCGCGCTGCTTACCGTGCTGGTCACGGTAGTGGTGTTTGGTCTGCTGCATCTGCTTCCGGGCGGGCCGCTGCAGGCGCTGCTGGGCGAGCAGGCAGGGGTGGATCCGGCGTCCATCAGGCGTGCTGAGGAGCTGATCGGTTTCCATAAACCGCTCCACGAGCGCTACGTGGAGTGGGTGCTGGGGCTCGCGCGAGGCGACTTTGGGACGTCATGGACGGTCGCGGCGGGACGGCCGGTGGGTGGCATCCTGGCAACCCACATTGTCAATACGCTGCTGCTCACGGGGATCTCCACACTGATCTCGCTCGCGGCGGGGCTGGCGCTGGGCTTCGCCGCGGCGGTCTGGCAACACCGCTGGGTGGACCATCTAGCAACACTGCTGGCGGTGGCGGGGAGTTGCGTGCCAGCCTTCTGGTTTGGGCTGATGCTGATTGTGCTGTTCGCGGTGAACGCGGGGTGGTTTCCGGCGGGAGACGCGTACCCGGTGGGGAAGACAGGTCTGAGAGACCGAGTGCCGTATCTGGTGCTGCCGGTGATCACGCTGAGCCTGGCGAGCATTGCTTCATGGTCGCGCTATGCGCGGTCGAGCTTGTTGGAAACGCTGCATCAAGACTACGTGCGGACGGCGCGCGCGAAAGGGCTAGCTGGCAGGCGAGTGATCTTCGGACACGCGGTGCCAAACGCGCTGATGCCTCTGATCACGATAGTGGGGCTGGACATCCCACATCTCCTGGCGGGTGCGACGGTGACTGAGACGGTGTTCACCTACCCCGGGATGGGACGGCTCTTTCTGACGTCGCTGCAGATGTATGACTGGCCAATTGTGCAGACGATTGCACTGCTGTTGGGTGTCTCAGTGGTGCTCGCCAACCTGGGTGCGGAGGTGTGCTATGCCCTAGTGACACCCCAGCTACGGAGCGAAGCGGCGTGACGGCGGTTCCTGGGTCAGTGCCTGGAATGGTCACGCCAGGTGTGCGGGAAGGAGCGGCGGCGGCGCTGCTACCGGGCGGGGGGATCTGGCCGGGGTCTACGCTTCGTCAGCGAAGGCGCGATGCCAAGTGGCGCGATCACAGACCGGGACTAGCGGCGGCTGTGCTCCTGCTGGTGATTGTGGTGCTGTGCATCGCTGCGCCGGTGATTGCGCCGGGCGGATTCACGGCAGGGGCGCTTGAGGATGCGCTACAAGGGTCTAGTCTTCAGCACCCGTTAGGGACCGATGCGTTGGGCCGGGACACGCTGGTGCGGCTGCTGTATGCGGGGCGAGTCTCACTTTTTGTGGCAGGCGTGGTCAGCGTGCTCACCACGGCAGTGGGGCTAGCGGTGGGACTGCTGGCCGGCTACCGGCGGGGCGTGTTTGAGGCAGTGTCGATGCGAGTGGTGGACGCGTTCCTGGCGATCCCGCGGCTGCCGCTCTATCTAGTTCTGCTGCGCTTGCTGGGACCAGGGATGGGAACCTTGATTCTAGTGTTAAGCGTATTTGAGTGGACCACGGTGGCGCGGCTGGCCCACAGTGGCGCGCTAGCTGAGTCTGGACGGCTGTACGTGACGGCGGCCGAGGCGTTAGGCGCGTCTCCACGGCGCGTGGTGTGGCGTCACCTGTTTCCTAACATCCTGCCGCCGGTAATCGTGGCGTTCACACTGGCGGTGCGCGGGCTGATCATCGCGGAGGCGAGCCTCTCATTCCTGGGATTTGGCATCTTGCCGCCGGTGCCGACGTGGGGCAACATGCTCCAGGGAGTGCAGTCCCAGCTCTGGAGCAGGCCGTGGGTGGCGTTTTACCCAGGCACGGCAATTTTCCTGACGGCGCTAGCAGTCAACGTGCTGGGAGATGCGGTGCGTGACGCGCTGGATCCCCGGTCGGGAACCGGCGGCCCTAAGCGGTAGGTGACGCATGCCAGAAGAATTGATAGTCTGTACCGCGTGCCCCCCACGGACAACTGGTTCGACCGGCCCATGCGGTGGGCACAGCTAACCCTGGTCGAGAACGATCCGGTCCACTACGACGTCCAGTTCTGGCTCGACTACTTCCGGGAGATCAAAGCCGACGCAGCGTGCCTCAGCGCGGGCGGCTGCGTTGCGTTCTACCCCACCCGGATTCCACTGCACTACAAGAGCCCCTTCCTGGGCGATCGAGATGCCTTCGGCGAGCTGTACGAAGGGTGCCGCCGGCTGGACATGAACGTCATCGCCCGCACGGATCCGCACGCGGTGCACGACGACGTGTACAAAGCGCACCCGGACTGGATCATGGTCACCGAAGACGGCCAGCCGCGGCGCCATTGGGCGGATCCGGAGCTTTGGGTGACGTGCGCGCTGGGGCCCTACAACTTCGAGTTCATGACCGAAGTGACGCGCGAGATCGTGACCATGTACCCAGTCGATGGGGTCTTCTCCAACCGCTGGACCGGTCACGGTACGTGCTACTGCGAGCATTGCCGGAGGAACTTCAAAGACGCTGCGGGTTACGACCTGCCACGCGGCGGCGACCGGCGCAGCGCCGCCTACAAGGCGTACCTCCGCTGGTCGGAGGATCGCCTCTTCGAGCTATGGGACGTGTGGGATGAGGCGGTGCGCCGCGTGGTGCCGCACGCGCGCTTCATCCCCAATTCGGGCGGCGCCCACGGCACGCTGGACATGGTGCGCATCGGGCAAAAATCCGAGATCTTGTTCGCGGACCGCCAGGCACGCCGCGGCGTCATGCCGGCGTGGGCGAACGGGCGCAACGGGAAGGAATTCCGGGCGACGCTAGGGCATAAGCCGGTCGGCGGCATCTTCAGCATGGGTGTGGAGGAGCGCTACCGCTGGAAGGATTCGGTGCAGAACGCTGCCGAGATCCAGCTCTTCGTTGCGGATGGGGTAGCAAACGGATTGCGTCCCTGGTTCACCAAGTTCTGCGGGATGATCTACGACCCGCGCTGGCTGGAGCCGGTGGCGGATCTCTACCGGCGGTACGCCACGTGGGAGCCCTACCTAAGAAACAAGGCGACGCGAGCGCGCGTGGCGATGGTCTATTCCCAACAGACCTGGCACTACTACGGCGCCGAGCGCGCGACCCAAAAGGTGGAAGACCACACCTTAGGTATGTACCACGCTCTGGTGGAGGCGCGCATCCCGTTCGAGATGGTGCACGACGGCCTGCTGGACGAGGCGCACCTCGCCGCCCTCAAGACACTGATCCTGCCGAACATCGCGGCGCTCTCGGAGAACCAGTGTGAGCAACTGAGGGCGTTTGTGCGGCGCGGCGGTGGGTTAGTGGCGACGCACGAGACATCGCTGTACGACGAGTGGGGAGAGCCGCGCGAGGACTTCGGGCTGGGCGATGTGTTCGGGGCGCGTTACGCAGGCGGGAGCGAGGGACCGATGCAGAACTCGTATCTGGCCATTCGCCGGGACCCGCTCACGCGCGTCTTCCACCCACTGGTGGAGGGACTGGAGGAGGCGGGACGGATCATCAACGGCGTGCATCGCGTGAAGGTGGAGCCCACCGATGCCTCGCGGTACGCGCCGCTGACTTTGATCGAGTCCTACCCCGACCTGCCGATGGAGATGGTCTGGCCTCGCGTACCGGACAGCGACGTTCCGCAGGTGTTCGCCCACCAGCATGGGGAAGGGCGGGTAGTCTACTTCCCCTGGGACGTGGACCGCACGTTCTGGGAGGTCCTGAGCGTTGACCACGGCAGGCTCCTCGCGAACGCGGTGCGGTGGGCGACGAACGAGGAGCCGCCGGTGACGGTGGTGGGGCCAGGAGTATTCGACGTGACAGTGTGGGAGCAGGAAAGCTCGATGACGGTTCACCTGGTGAACCTCACCAACCCAATGATGCTCAAAGGGCCGGTGCGCGAGCTGATTCCGGTGGGGGAGCAGATGGTGCGGCTGCTACTTCCCGCCGGCCGGGAGATAACCGGCGTGAGGCTCCTCAGCGCTGGTATCACTCCGGATATCCGCTACGAGCCCGGCGCACTCACCATCCGTGTACCTTCCGTCCTCGACCACGAAGTGGTGGCGGTTGACTTTCGCGTATGACCGATGTAACGTGTTCATCTAGTCAGTGCTGCCCTCTGGCAAAATGACTCCAGAAGACTAAGAGACTGAATGACGTTAGTGCTACCGCCCGCCGTGCCTGCCGTGCCGGAAATCCCAAGCAAGACGGTGGCCATTTCCATTGCACACGAGGTTATTCGAGACCTCTTAGGGGAAGCGCTGCGCGATGAAGGCTATGCCGTGCAGGTGGTGGGGCCCGGCACTGTTACCGAGGACGTTGCCCGAGTTCAGCCGGACGCCCTGCTGTTGGAGGTTGGTCCGTGGGGTGAGCATGTGACGCTCCTGGATACCCTGCGTAGTCGCGTAGAGTCGAGCCGGACGCCGGTGATCACCCTCAGCTTGCTTCCTACGCAGGAAGCAGAAACGCAGGCCAGCGGGAACGTACACACTGCCCTTCCGATGCCCTTCGACCTTACGGACCTGTTGCACGCGATGCAAGATGCCACCGGCCTCCGTCCCGCCGAGGCGCGCACCGTCGCGCAACCGCTGGAGCTGGACAAGACGTTCGGTCGCACCGCCGACACGCTCAGCGTCGCGGAGCGGGCGATCATGGTGCAGTGGGTGCAGGTCGCACGGATAACCGCCCCGTTTGTCGACCGTCCAGACATCAGCCCAGAGCCGTTTCTGAACGCGCTTCCCCGCGTGCTGAACATGATCGTGCTCGGGTTGCGCCACCAGGAAGCACCGCCGGAGTCACTCGAAGCGTTCTCTGAGACGAAGGAGCGCATTCAACACCATGCTAGTCTGCGCTTTGGTGACGAGTTACCCATTGAGGCGTGCGTCAGGGAGTACCAGATCTTGGCGCACATCGTGTGGCAGCACCTGCGGCGGAGCACACCAGCGGATGACGTCGTAGTCGTCCTGCCAAAGCTTATGGGGCTGATGGACGAGTGCGTCAGGATCGCAGTGTCCGAGTTTAATCGCCTGGCCGTCGAAGACGCGAAGCGCACTGGAGTCCAAACGGCGGCATAGGCTGTGCCCGCCGGTCGTCTCACGGCACTCCTGATCTGGAGCACGTCTTCCAAGAAAGGTGGCCTCGATGAAGATCGTCAAGGCTGAGGTGTTCTATGCGGCGGTGCCCTACATCCCGGCCATCCGTACGTACCGGCCGGACGAGCACACCGAGCGGCCCGTACCGCTGGTGAAGCTGACAACGGATGAGGGCTTCGCCGGCTGGGGCGAAGGGGGCCGCGGGCAAAGGGTGCCGGTCGAAGCCTTGCACCGCTGGCTCGGCGTTGATCCATTGGAGGTGGAGTGGGCCACAGTGGGGATACCGTTCGAGCCGGCTCTCTTCGACCTAGCCGGCAAGGCGCTGAGCCTGCCGGCACACAAGCTGATGGGTCCTAAATGCCGGGACCGGATTCCGGTCGGCTACTGGTCGTGCCACATGGCGCCGGAAGACACGGCCCGCGAGGCGGCCCAGGCGAGCCGCCGCGGCTTCCGCCACCACAAGCTCAAGGCCCGCCCGTGGGATATCGTTGCCCAGGCTCGCGCCATCGGCGAAGCGGCCGGGCCGGACTACCAGATCACGGTGGACCCGAACTTTGCGTTCGAAACACTCGAGCAGTCACTGCGGCTCGCGGATGCGCTTGCGCCGTACCCTATCGCTTGCTTCGAGGATCCCTTCAGTTGGAAACCGAACTTTGACGGGTACCCTGAGTTCCGCCGGCTCTCCAGCATCCCTCTCGCGCCGCACATGGGCCGCGCTGAAGACGTCCTGAAGGCCGTCAGTCTCGGCGCCGCGGACCACTTCAATCTTGACGGTTCCATCGGCCGCGCACGGCACATGGCCGGCATCGCCGAGGCCGCCGGATGCTCCGTGTGGCTGCAGACGGCCGGATTGGCGCTAGGGATACGCAGCGCGTACGGCGTGCACGTGGCCGCGGTGATTCCGAATGCCACCGAGCACTCGGATCTGCACTTCGTGAAGGAACACGACCTCCTCATTAATAGCCCCATCGAGCCGCAGGACGGACACATCATCGTTCCCTTCACTCCGGGACTGGGCATAGAGGTAGATGAGGGAGCGCTGCGCCGCTACTGCGTTGGCACACTTGCGGCGGAGGCATGAGCCGGCGGTGCCCTAAGCGCCCAGAATCGCGCTTCAGGAGGCAGCGATGCGCCCCGTCACGAGACGCGCGATGATCGCGTCTCGCGCGCCAATAGTCACTGACACTCGTGCGCCGCGAACTGCCATCTCAGCTGCTCCCGCAGGCCAGAGTGGCTGGGCGACAGTGTGGGCAACATCGGGAACGCCGTCAAGAAGTAGATCGGCGCGTTGCTCCGTGGAAGTGGGATTCAGGGCCCAGAGCACCCGTGCTCCCGTGCCCGGGTCCTCGTGCAATCGCGCGATGATACTAGGATTGTTCGTACGTACGTGAGGCGTGATCCCGGCCCACTCGAGCAGTCCGTTGAAGAACGCGCGTAGCGCCGTCAACCGGTCCTCGGAGGGGGCGCCGGTGACGTGCGACACGCGGTGGTTCGTGAACGTGGTCCCGGTTGGCACCCCTTGCCGCCCCACTGGCTCGCCAGCGCGGGACCGCGCCGCACCAGGAAAGGTACCCACCAGCCGCGTGCGGCCCTTACCGTACGCGTGATCCACCACTGCCGGTAACCCGCCAATCGAACCGTAATGACCGGCGTAATGGCCCGCCACATGACCGCCCGTAGGCTCATACGCCTGGGTGAACAGCGCGCCGGGGACAGCGCCGGACACGCGATCCACGGAGAAGGTCAGGTTATCCGAGATGTCTGGCGTGAACTCCACGTGGCGCTCGCGGGCACCGAAAACGGCGTCCAACCCAAGGTTGGGCTGCAACGTACCGGCCCGTCCGCGTTGGCCGAAGTAGCCTGGACAGCCTTCGCTAACGAGCGTACCGCCTCGCTCCACCCATGCGCGCAGCGCGTCGGCACTTTCCGGTCGAAGATGCACCGGGTAGGGTAGGTAGAGCAGGCGGTACGGGATCGTCGCGCCGTCCGCGGCTACCAGATCCTCTATGTGTACCCAGTCCGGCTGAACGTTGAGATCGAAAAAGCCCTGGTACGCGCCTCGAGCGCACTCGGCGTACCACTCCGTCCGGCCTTGCTGGAGATAGTTGAAGACGTTTGATTCGGGGGCAAAGACGATTCCCACTTCACCGCGTATCGGTCGCGCGCGCCACAAATCCGCCTGTTCGGGAGCATTGGCCCACCGTGCAAGGCGCCCTACCATTTCTGACCGGGGTGTTCGGCTGCCATCCATGGCGTAGGGGCCAAACGCGCCAAAGAGCGGCCCGTCTAGGAGAGGACGCCAGCGGGGGCAGAGCCACCCCGTGGCTCCCCCGGCGAACGACGTGAGGCTCCAGTAGCGTACATCCTCCGGTGTGCTGATACGTCCGTCATCACGAGGGCGGCCAACTACTTGGGGCTGCAACCATAGTGGGCCCGCCTGCGCTTCGGCGTGCCAAAAGGGCTTTCCTCGGCTGCCACTGCGTACCAGGTCCACGGCATGGAAGTGCTTCCACGGCTCGTCACCGCGGCGCGATTGCACCCACGTAAACCCATAACTGTCGACCTCGGCGGCTGAGCGCCACTCGTCATTCGCGCTTGGCCCGTGGTCGGTCAGCGTTTGGGCCACGCCATGCGCCGTGACTGGGTGGGCAGGATCAAGCCGGCGGAGAAGGTCAACCCGCCAGCGCATGAGCCGGTAGGCGTTATCCGCGCGGAACTGCAGCCAGTCCAACGCGTCCGGGTAGGGACCAAGCTGGCGCGGGGCATCCACATGCTTCCACTCGACAAAGCTGTGGCGGTGCCACGCCTTGCCCAGCTCGCGTGGGGTGCCGTACTTCTGCTGCAGCCATTGACGGAACCGATCAATCGTGGCGGGGCAGTAGCAATAGGCACGGCTGAGATTGCACTCATTCCAGACGTCGTAGCCGCCGGTTGCGATGTGCCCGCGATAGCGCTCGACGAGTGCGGTAAGGAACCGCTCGCCGAGCGCCAGCACATCGGGATTGTCCAGGCATAAGCCAGGAAAGCCGCCCGTAGCCGAGCTGCCGCCCATGGACCTCGCAGCGGGTGTGCCGGCGGCATCCTGGTAGCGCGCGTGCGCGTAGTCACACCAGGCCCATTCGGGTGCGGCGCTGACAAACTCAGCGATGATGGTCTTTATATCGTGCTGCGCTGCCAGCTCCAGCTGCCGGTCATAGTCCGCCCAATCGAACTCTCCTGGCGCCACCTCGATCGCCGACCAGAGGAACCAATGGCGGAAGACGTTCATGCCGTCTTCCGCCGCCCTCCGGTAATCTGTCTCCCAGTCTTCCGGCGGTGGGTTGCTCTTGCGGAAGTACACCGCGCCGTACGGAATGCGCGGGAGTGACACGGCTTAGCCTTTAAGGAGGAGGGTCGCTCGCCGCTCGGCGTCGGCCAGCGCGTCCTTCGGAGCCTTCTGCCCCCTGTAGGCAGCCAGTAACTCTTCGGCGATGGTCTTGGCACCCTCGGTGTAGCCACCGTAGATTGGCTGGAGGACGTTCTCCTTGATCCGGTATTGGTCCAGGTTCACTTTCCACTCGGGATCCGAGACGTAGGGCTCTTTGGAGAAGTTTGTGGTCTTGACCGGCCCAAGGCGGATCGCCTGGGTGAAGTTGTGACTATTGTCATCGCGTGAGGCGAAGCGCATGAACGCCCAGCTGGCCTCCTTTGTCTTAGCCGCCTTCATTAAATAGAGCCCCTGACCACGGGCAATCACCCCGCGGTTCTTATTCTTGGGCACCATGGTCAGCGCATATTCAAGATCGGGCATATTCTTGGCGTAATTGTTGTAGGCGCCGTTCCCCACTGCATTCCACATGGCCACCTTGCGAACACCGTCTGGATTCTTATCGTCTGGGCCGAAACAGGCTCGGTCTTTGAGGACCAGGTCTACCAGGAATTGCAGCGACTCTATCCCGGCGGGAGTATTGAAGGTGTATTTCGTCCGCTCAGCGTTAATCAGCTGACCGCCAGACTGAATCAGGTAGTTGACCCACGCGGTAGTGCCATCCTCACCGACGTAGTTGTAGACCTGGGTTCCCCAAATGCCCTTGCTTGGCTGCGTGAGTTGGCGGGCCATCCGTGCCCAGTCCTGCCAGGTGTCGGCGACTATAGGTTTGGTGCCCTGTAGGAGGCCCGCCTCCCGAAACAGGGCAACGTTGTAGTACAGCGGCCGTACGAACGAGTACAGCGGCAGCCCAATCACGCTGCCCTTGTAGCCAACGTTGCCCCAGATGGCCGGGAGGTACTGCTCGGCGGTGACCTCCTTCTGGCCCTTGAGCCACTTATCGAGCGGCTCTACTAATCCCAACGCCGCCATATCACCAGTGAAATAGTCCTTCCCGCGGGCGATGGTCGGCGGCGTCCCGGCGGCGTTGGTGACCTGGATTTTCTGGAACAGGTCGTCCCAGCTACCCGGCACGATGGTCAGCGTCACGTCGCTTTGGGGATTTTCTTTCTTGAAGTTGGGGATCCAGTCGGCGTTCAAGAAATCGACGGTGGTCTGTTCGTTGGACCACATCAGCTCCACCGGTCCAGAGATGGCCGCCGACTGGGTGGCCGCCTGCTGGGTGGTCGCCGGCGTTGATCCCCCACCGCACGCCGCCAGCAGCGCCGGCCCCAGTGTTCCCAGACCAGCCCCTCCAGCTAGGACAACACCCCTCCGTGTCAGGTTGGACTGCATGGTTCGCTCCTTTGATCCCTCTCACTATTCAATGACAAGCAGCTCGAGCTGCGGCACCTGTATATGCACAATATCCCCATTCTGCTCAAAGGGCAATTCTTTCCCGAGCGAGGCCGCCGTCACGCGCCTGACCGGACCCTCCCGACGCACACCAATCGACCGGGCGAAGAACAGTTCGGACTCGTGGTATGACCGATCCTGCATTCCTGCTCGCTCACTGAACGGCTCTCGGTCACTCGTTCACCCTTTCGTGTAGACGTCTTCTGGCTTAAGGAGATTGAACAGTGG
>Ga0136611_10002377_pt1 | contig 13056 bp, 10 predicted proteins | sample AntDrymUQ2232306_2_FD_106645 | JGI IMG/M metagenome (GOLD analysis project Ga0136611, IMG submission 106645) | Polar desert sand microbial communities from Dry Valleys, Antarctica - metaG UQ223 (23.06) | ecosystem: Environmental > Terrestrial > Soil > Desert | place: Antarctica: Dry Valley... | reverse complement strand
GTGCTGTTGCTGCTCGGCGGCGCCTGGTCGTTGCTGCTCATGCCGCTGATCAACGCGGTGTCTCGCGCCCAGGAGCGCGCCGCGGATCGCTACGCGCTCACCACGACACGCAATGTTGACGCGTTCGTCACGGCGATGAAGCGGCTGGCGCAGCAGAATCTTGCCGAGGAATACCCGTCGCCGCTGGTGCGTTGGTTGTTCTATTCACATCCGCCGATTCGCGAGCGGATCGACGCAGCTCGCGCGTTTGCTCGAGAGGGATCACATGCAGCGTAGACTCTGGACTTGGGGCGTGGCACTTGGGGCGTGGATATTGATCATGACGATCAGCGGTTCTGCCCAATACAGCAAGAAGACACTGGTCGCCCACCGCGGGGCGTCCGCGTATGCGCCGGAACACACGCTCGCCGCCTACGAGCTGGCGATCGAGATGGGCGCCGATTATGTGGAGCAGGACCTGGCTGTCACCAAGGACGGCGTGCTGATCTGCCTGCACGACGCCAGCCTCGAGCGCACGACCAACGTCGAAGAGCTGTTTCCCAATCGCGTCAGCACGCAGACCATCGAAGGCAAGACCCGCAAGGCGTGGCTGGCGAACGACTTCACGCTCGCGGAGATCAAGACGCTCGATGCCGGCTCGTGGTTCGACCCGAAGTTCGCGGGCGAGAGGATCCCGACCTTTGACGAGGCGATCGCGCTGATCCGCGGCAAGGCCGGCATTTTCCCAGAGCTCAAGACGCCGGAAATCTACGCCGGCCGCAACGTGTGGTTCGAAGAGATGGTCGCCGCGGCGCTCGACAAGCACGGATTGCGCGGACCGAAGGCGGATCCGAACACACCGGTGATCCTGCAGACGTTCGGGCAACCGAGCGCCCGCAAGCTCGCGGAGATGAAAGTCGGCGTGCCGGTGGTGCTGCTGCTGGGCGACGACGAGGGCTTCAAGACGGCCGCGCAACTCAAGGCATGGAAGGGAATTGTCCAGGGCTTCGGTCCCACGAAGAACATCGTCCGCAACAACCCCGAGTTCGTGAAGTGGGCGCATGCCGAGGGGATGACGGTGACCCCGTACACGTTCCGCTCTTCCGACACCATCCGCGCGGGCTTCACCTCCGTCGCCGACGAGATGTCGTTTTATCTCTACAAGCTGGATGTCGATGCGGTGTTCACCGACAACCCGGACAAGTTTCCTAAGAAATAACAAATAACGAATAAGGAATAACGAATAACGAGAGTTTGTTCTTCGTTATTTGTTATTTGTTTTTTCTTATTTCGCCCGGACGGTGAGGACGCCGCGCATGTCCTTGCAGCCGGGATCCCTGGTCAGGTTGCAGTAGAACGGGAACGTTCCCGCCTGATCGGCACGGAACTCGAACGCCACCGACGTCTTGCCGGCGACGCGCTTGATGATGCGGTACGCATCGATCGCGAAACTCGCGGGGACGTCCTCGCTGGTCAAGGTGATCTTGACCAAGTCATCCTGGGTCACCTCGAGCTTGTCCGGAGTGAAGGTGTGGTCCTTCGCGATAATCGTGAATTCGCGACGGTTCTGCGCGGGTTCTTGTCCGTAGGCGTGCGCCGCCGCTACGACGAAGAACGCCAGAAGCAGCGCGCGCATGATCTGATTGTAAAGAATTCCCGATGGGAAGGAACCTCCCGACGGGAGGGAGATTCCCGACGGGATGCAGCATCCCGCCGGGATCCGTGGTTTAGCGGCGGGGGCCGCGGTCGCGGCGGGGGCCGCGGTCTTCACGCGGCGCTCTGTCGCCCGCGGGTGCGCCGCCTGCCGGTGCGCCTTCAGCCGCGCCTTCTCCACCGGAACCGGCCGGCGGGGCGCCGCCTTCTTCCGGAGTAATCAGCGCCTTGCGCGACAGGCGAATCTTGCCGGTCGGGTCGATAGCGATCACCTTCACCAGGACTTGCTGGCCTTCCTTGAGCTCGTCACGCACGTCCTTGACCCGGTAATGCGCGATTTCCGAGACGTGCAGGAGGCCGTCGGTGCCCGCCATGATCTCCACGAAGGCGCCGAAATCGGTGATCCGCTGGACCTTGCCGAGATAGGTCTTATTGAGCTCCGCCGTGGCGGTGAGCTCCTGGATCATGCCGATCGCCTTGCTGGCGGCGGCTTCGTCCGCCGACGCCACGTTGACCTGGCCATCGTCGGCGACGTCTATCTTGACGCCGGTCTTCTCGATGATGCTGCGGATCATCTTGCCGCCGGGGCCGATGACGTCGCGGATCTTGTCGACGGGAATCTTGATGGTGATGATGCGCGGCGCGTAGGCCGACATGTTGCTGCGGGTGGACGCAAGCGCCTCGTTCATGATGCCGAGGATGTGCAGGCGCCCGGCCTTGGCCTGGGTCAAGGCCGCGCGCATCACGTCAGCCGAGATGCCGCCGACCTTGATGTCCATCTGCAGGGCGGTGATGCCGTTGGCGGTGCCGGCCACCTTGAAGTCCATGTCGCCGTAGTGATCTTCCGCGCCGGCGATGTCGGAGAGGACCGCGTACTTGCCGGTGGCCTCATCCATGATCAGGCCCATCGCCACGCCGGCAACCGGCGCCTTGATTGGCACGCCCGCATCCATCATCGCCAGCGAGCCACCGCACACCGAGGCCATCGACGAGCTGCCGTTGGATTCGAGAATGTCGGACACCACGCGGACGGTGTAGGCGAAGTCGGCTTCGGCCGGCATCATCGGGGCGAGCGAACGTTCGGCGAGCGCGCCGTGGCCGATTTCTCGACGGCCGGGCCCGCGCATCGGCTTGACTTCACCGACCGAGAAGGGCGGGAAGTTGTAATGCAGCATGAACCGCTTCCACGTCTCGCCATCCACCATTTCGATCTTCTGCTGATCGTCGGCGGTGCCGAGCGTCACGGTGACGAGCGCCTGGGTTTCCCCGCGCGTGAACAACGATGAGCCGTGGACGCGCGGCAGGACGGTGTTTTCGATTGTGATTTGGCGGATCTCGTCGAACTTGCGGCCGTCCTGGCGGATGCCCTTGCCGAGCACTTCCTCGCGCAGCGCGCGTTCCTGCATGTCGTGGAAGAAGCCCTTCGCCGCGCCCTTCTGGTCGGCGAGCGATTCGGGCAGGCGGGCGAGCATTTCTTTCTCGACCTTCCCGACCGTGGCGTAATTCACCAGCTTGCCCTTGATCTTCATGGCATCGGCGAGGGCGGTGAACGACTGATCGACGTAGGCCTTGAGCTCGGCGTTTTCCTTCTTTTCCGGCTTCGCCAGCTTGGGGCGTCCGGCTTCCTTGGCGAGCGTGTCGATCATGTCGACAAGCTGCTTGATGGCGTTGTGCGCGGTCTCGAGCGCCGTGATCGCTTCGTCTTCGGTCACCTCGTTGGCGCCGGCTTCGACCATCACGATGCCGTCCCTGGTGCCGGCGACCACGAGGTCAAGCTTGCTCTGCTTGCGCTGCGGGAACGACGGGTTGACGATGAACTGGCCATCGACGAGGCCGACGCGAACCGCGGCGACGGTCTTTTCAACCGGCATCTCCGAGAGCGCCAGCGCCGCGCCGGCGCCGGTGAGCGCGAGCACGTCCGAATCGTTCTCGGTGTCGGCCGACAGCACGAACGCGATCACCTGCGTCTCGTAGGCCCATCCCGACGGGAACAGCGGACGGATCGGGCGATCGATGACGCGGCTGGTCAGGGTTTCTTTCTCAGTCGCCTTGCCTTCGCGCTTGAAGAAGCCTCCGGGGATGCGTCCCGACGCGTAGGTGTACTCGCGATAGTCGACGGTGAGCGGAAGGAAATCGATGCCTTCACGCGGACTCGATGAGTGGCAGGCGGTGACGAGGACCATGGTGTCGCCCATGCGGACGACCACGGAACCATCGGCCTGCTTGGCCAGCCGGCCAGTCTCGATCGAGAGGGTCTGGGAGCCGAGAGATAGATCACGCTTGTGCATAACTGTTCGCTTTGTGTGGAAGACGACCCGGATTACTTACGGATGCCGAGGCGCTTGATCACCTCAGCGTAACGGTCGACGTCCTTGCTCTTCAGATAGTCGAGCAGCCGGCGGCGCTGGCCGACGAGCTTGAGCAGCCCGCGGCGCGAGTGATGGTCCTTGCCGTGTGTCTTGAAATGCTCGGTCAGGTAAGTGATGCGCTCGCTGAGGATCGCGACCTGAACTTCTGGTGAGCCGGTGTCGGTGTCGTGCTTCTTGAAATCGCCGATCAGGGCGGTTTTCTTGTCTTTCGTCAGTGCCACTTGAACCTCCACGCGCGGCCCAGTAGTCGGATATTCGAGCTACCACGCCGCCGTATATGACGATTTCTACATCGTCTGTAACCTCATCATGTTACCCCGAAAAGCCTGTCCCTACCCCAGGACCACCCAACCGTGGAGGAAACCGGGAGTTTTCCCAGGCCTTGCCAGGCCCACCAGATCGCCGTCGGGACCGAGCAACCGGACGAGCTGGGGCACGGGCGTAAGCGGCGCCACGACGTCGCCTGGCCCCACCTCCACGCCGTTCTTGAGCCGCTCCAGGTTGGCGGGCCCGCGCAGTGTTACCGACACAACGTCGGCCAGCAACGCCGACAACGGGATGATCCGGGTGGCCAGCACGTCGCGCCCTGCCTGAAGGACGTCCACGAGCGGGACCGCGTGTTCGAGCCCGAATTCCCCGGAGCGGGTCCGGCGTAATGCCGAGAGGTGGGCGCCGCATCCGAGCGCGTCGCCAAGGTCGTGTGCCAGCGAGCGCACGTAGAAGCCCGCCGTGACCTGCATCTCCAGCCGCGCCGTTTCGCCGTCAAACGCCAGGACCTCGACCCGTTTTGCGGTGACCGTGACGGCTTTCGGCCGCTGCGCCACCGCCGTCCCCGCCTTGCGGGCGAGATCGTAGGAGCGTTCGCCGTCGATGTTCTTCGCGGAATACGCGGGCGGCGTCTGCTCGTAGGTGCCGCGGAAGTTCTCGAGCGCGGCGGCGAGCTGCCCGGCGGTCGGACGCCGATCGGAAGTCGCGATCACGGTTCCAGTGGCGTCGCACGTATTGGTGGTGCGCCCGAACGTGATCGTTGCTTCGTAGGTCTTGTCGCTGGCGGTGAGGAACTGCGCCAGTCTCGTCGACCGTCCCAGGACGAGCGGCAACACCCCGGTCGCCATCGGATCGAGCGTGCCGGTGTGTCCAATGCGCGACTCGCCGAGGGAGCGGCGCGCAAACTTGACGACGTCGTGCGAGGTCGGCCCCTCGGTTTTGTCGACGACGAGAACTCCGTCAGGGATCGGGGATCGGGGATCAGGGAACCGGGACTTCACTTGTTGCGAATGGCTTTAGCAAGCAGTTGCCCGAACTGCTTGTAGATCTCGTCGAGGCCGCCCTTGGCCGAGCAGCCCGAGGCGTTGATGTGACCGCCGCCGCTGAACTGCCGCGCGATCGCGCCGGTGTCAACGTCACCCTTCGATCGCATGCTGACGCGCCAGTCCTGGTCGCCGACTTCCTTGAAGAACGCGACCGCTTCGATGTCCTTCACGGTCAGAGGGAAATTGATCAGGCCCTCGAGGTCATCGCTCGTGCCGCCAACCTCCTCCATCACCTTCCGGGTGATCGACAGCAGCGCCACCCGCCCGTCATCGACGACCGCCATCGCATTCATCACCATGCCGAAGATGCGCACGCGCGCCAGGCTGTTGCTGTCGTAGTGCGTGCGCGCGATCCATTGCGGATCGGCGCCGGCTTCGACCGAGCGGCGCGCGATCTCGTAGGTGCGCGGTGACAGGTGCGAAAAATGAAATGAGCCGGTATCAGTGAGGATCGCGAGATAGACGTGAGTCGCGATCTCTTTGGTGATCGGGACGCCCAGCGCGTCGATCAGGGTGAACGCCATCTCGCCGCAGGCCGCCGCCGATTCGTCGATCCAGTTGACGGTGCCGTAGACCCTGTTGCCCGGATGGTGATCGATGTTCATCACCGGCGAGCGGTCGAGTCCGCGCACACCGGTGCGCGCCAGGTCGCCGCATTCCATGATCAGCGCCGCGTCGAATGTCTCGTTCACTTCCGGCGTGATCTGAATGCCGGCAACGCCAAAAAACGGCTGCAGGAACACCGGCGGAATGCCGTCGGCGACGACCGTGGCCTGCTTGCCGAGCGCGCGGACCGCCAGCGCCATCGCCATCGCCGAGCCGATCGCATCGCCGTCGGGCCGTGAGTGCGACGCGACGACGAATCGCTGCCCCCGGCGGATGACGTCGATCAGTTCAGCGGGTGGCTGTGAGTGCATTCGTCGGTGTCTAATCTGTGCTTAATCGGTGGCCGGCTCGTCACTTTTAACGGTGATGGCGTCCTTGCCGTCGGCGACGGTGTCGACGATGCCCGGATCGTCCACGGTCCGCGCCGCTTCTTCGGCGTGGATTTCCTGGATGATCTGCTCGATGCGATCCTGCGCGCCGACGGACTCGTCGAAGATGAACTTCACTTCGGGGACACGCCGCAGCGACAGCCGTTCGGCGAGCAGATGGCGGACGAAGCCGGTGGCGCGCTCGAGCGCCTTGACGGTCTTCTTGCGCTCGTCGAGGTCGCCGATCATCGTCCAGTAAACCCGCGCCAGCGAAAGATCACCAGTGACCTTGGCGCGGGTGACCGTGACCAGGCCGACGCCAGGATCGCGCACTTCCGTGGCGAGCATCTGGCTGACTTCTTCCTGGACTTGCTTCTGGATGCGCTCGACTCGATGGGTAAGAGCCATGATTCAGTCTACAGTCGAGAGTCGACAGTTAAGAGCTTTGAGTTTTCAGTCTGCAGTGCAGTGGACAGTCAATAGATCAGCCGGCAGTTCAAGAGTCGACTGTTGACTGCACGGCAAGCTGCAGACCTCAACTCTTAACTGCCGACTCTCGACTGCGGACTGTCTTTACGCTGGCTGCGCGACGCGCTCCATCTGGAACACTTCGATGACGTCGCCGACCTTGATGTCGTTGAAGCCCTGCAGGCCGAGACCGCATTCGAACCCGGTCTTGACCTCGGACACGTCGTCCTTGAAGCGCTTGAGCGAGGCGAGCTTGCCCTCCCACACCACGACGTTGTCGCGGAGCAGGCGCGCCTGCGCGTCGCCTTGCCTGGTGATGCGGCCGTCGGTGACCATGCAGCCGGCGATGGTGCCGAGCTTCGGGACCTTGAACGTTTCGCGGACCTGCGCGATGCCGATGCGCGCTTCCTTGAACGTCGGCTCGAGCAGGCCGGCCATCGCCTTCTTGATCTCGTCGGTCACGTGATAAATGACCGTGTGATGGCGGATGTCGACCTTCTCGCGCTCGGCGACATCGGCGGCGTTACGATCCGGCCGGACGTTGAAGCCGATGATGATCGCGTTCGACGCGGTGGCCAGCAGCACGTCGCTCTCGTTGATGGCGCCGACCGCCGAGTGAATGATCTTGATACGTGTCTTCTCGTCCGACAGCTTGGCGAGCGTGTCCGCGAGCACCTCGGCAGAACCCTGCACGTCGGCCTTGATGATCAGCGGCAGGTCCTTGGCGCCTTCGTCGGATAACTGCGCCTGCAGCGATTCGAGCGTGAGACGTGAGCCCCTGGCGGCGTGCGCCTTGTCTTTCGCCTGGCCCTGACGGAAGGTCGCGATCTGGCGCGCCTTCGCAGCGTCGCCGACCTGCTGGAAGCTATCTCCGGGTGAGGGCAGTGACTCCAGGCCGAGCAGTTCAACCGGCGTCGACGGGCCCGCGATCTTGATGCTGCGACCGCGATCGTCAATCAGGGCGCGAACCTTGCCGACGACCGGACCGGCGATGACGTTATCGCCGACCCGCAGCGTGCCGTCCTGAATCAGGACCGTCGCCACGGGACCGCGGCCGCGATCGAGCTTGGTTTCGATAACCGTGCCGATCGCACTGCGCTTGGGATTGGCCTTGAGGTCGTCGATTTCGGTGACCAGCAGGATCATTTCGAGCAGCGTGTCGATACCGGTCTTCTTCTTCGCCGACACTTCGACGAACACCGTCTGGCCGCCCCAGTCTTCCGGCATCAGTCCGAGATCGGTGAGCTGACGCTTGACGGTTTCCGGGTTGGCGCCCGGCTTGTCGATCTTGTTCACGGCGACGATGATCTTCACGTTCGCCGCCTTGGCGTGATCGATGGCTTCGCGGGTCTGCGGCATGACGCCGTCGTCAGCGGCCACGACGAGGACCACCACGTCGGTGATCTTCGCGCCGCGGGCGCGCATCATCGTGAAGGCAGAGTGGCCGGGCGTGTCGAGGAAGACGATGCTCTTGCCGGTGTTCTCACCCGCGCTGACCAGGTAGGCGCCGATGTGCTGCGTAATGCCGCCGGCTTCGCGCTCGGCGACACGCGTCGTGCGGATGGAGTCGAGCAGGGTCGTCTTGCCGTGATCGACGTGGCCCATGATCGTCACGACCGGCCAGCGCGTGACCAGGTCCTTCGGGTCGGCGGTCTTGTCGCTCTCGGCGGTGATTTCCTGCTCGAAGCTGCGGGTCTCGACTTCCGCGCCGAAGCCCGCGGCGAGCGTCTTGGCCATGTCGAGATCGATCGCTGAGTTGATGGTCATCATTAATCGGCGGTCGAGCAGCGCCTTGAGGGCGTCCTTGACGCGGACCTCGAGACGATCGGCCAGGTCCTTCACAGTCATGCCTTCAGAGAAGGTAATCGTGCGGGTAATCGGCGGCGGCGGCGCGGCCTGTGGCTGCTGTTGCGGACGTTGCAGCGCATCGCGCTTCTGCGCCGGCTTCATGCCCGACGGGCGATGATGCTGTTGCTGCGGACGGAAACCGGGCCGCTGCGGCATGCCCGGACGCTGCGGCATGCCACCCGCTGGACGCACCGGTTGCGACGGCAGGGGACGCGGACCGCCAAGCATCGCCGCGGTGTTGCTCTGGAGCGGCCGAGGCTGGCCGAACGGACGCTGTCCTTGCGGACGTGCAAGATTACCAGTCGCAGCTTGCGGCGGACGTGGTGACGGCGGCACGACGCGCGGCGGCTGCGGCACCACCTGGCGCTTCTGCTGCAGCGGCGGCGCGCTGGGCGGCGCCTTACCGGGTTCTTCGACGCGCAGACGAATGCTCGGCGGCACGAAGCGGCCGGCGGCCTTTTCGCGCACGGGCACGACCGGTTCTGCGCTGGCGGCCGCGACTGCCGGCGCCTCGGCCGGAGCGATTGGCTCGGCGACGGGCGGCGGCGGTTCGTTGACTACGGGCTCGGGCGCGACTTCGGCAACCTGCGGCGCCGGTGCCTCCTCCTGCGGAGGCGGCGATGCTTCGACCGGCGCGGCGGCGATCGCTTCGTCCGGCGCCGGTTCTGCGGGCCTGACCTTCTTGATCAGGCGCGGCGGACCGAGGGTTGGCGCGGCGGGCTTCGGCGGCTCGGGTGTGAGAGCCGTACCCTTCTTGCCGGGGGCAGTCTTCGACTTGACCGCCTGCTCAGAAAAGATGTCGCCCTTCGGCAGCGTGATGTTGCGCTGCTTGGCGAGCCGATCCACGAATTGGCGCGCGACGATCTCCTCGAGCGTGCTTGACGCGCTCTTGAGCTCGATACCGTGGGCCTTCTTGAGCAGGGCCAACACCTCCTGGCTGGTGGTGTTGAGCAACTCGGCGACCTTGTAAACCCGAACAGTGGACAAACTAGATTCCCTCGGTTTCAGCTACAGCTATCCGCGTCCGCTACTTGCTCTCTTCAGCCTCGGCGACCGGGGTCGTCTCAGCAACCGCTTCGTCAGTCGGCGCGTCGTCCGCCGGCGCGTCGTCCGCGCCGTCCGTGCTGGCGGCCTCGAGCGCGCCGAACTGCGCCTCGACTTCCTTGCGCTTCTCTTCTTCGCTCTTGATATCGATGCGCCAGCCGGTCAGCTTGGCGGCGAGGCGCACGTTCTGGCCCTTTTTGCCGATCGCGAGCGACAGCTGGCTGTCCTCGACCACGACTTCCATGACCTTTTCCTTGTCGTCGATGATCGTCACGCGCTGGACTTTCGCGGGACTGAGCGCGTTCATCACGAACTGGACCGGATCATCGGAGAAATCGACGATGTCGATCTTCTCGCCGCGCAGCTCGCGAATGATCGCCTGGACGCGCGTGCCCTTCATGCCGACGCAGGCGCCGACCGGATCGACGTCGCGCTCGCGCGAGTAGACCGCGACCTTCGCGCGATCACCGGCTTCACGCACCGCGCCGCGGATCATCACGGTGCCGTCGTAAATCTCGGGCACTTCCTGCTCGAACAGCTTGATCAACAGCGCCGGATCGGTGCGCGACAGCACGATCTGCGGACCCTTGGCGCTCTTGCCGACCGCGCGAATCACGGCGCGGACGCGGTCGCCCTGCGCGTAGCTTTCAGCGCGCGACTGTTCCTTGCGCGGCAGGATCGCTTCGACGCGTCCCACTTCGACGATGATGTCGCCCTGCTCGAAGCGCTTGACCAGGCCGTTCATGACCTCGCCGACGCGCTGGTTGTATTCGGCGAACACGTTCTCGCGTTCCGCTTCACGGACCTTCTGGAAGATCACCTGCTTGGCGGTCTGCGCGGCAATGCGGCCGAGCACGTCGGTGCGCTTCGGGAACTCGATCTGGTAACCAACCTCGACCTCGGCGTCTTCGCCGTAGATCTCCTTGGCTTCCGCGATCGAAATTTCCTTCGCCGGCGTCGTGACTTCTTCGACGATGGTCTTCACCGCGAACAACTCGATCTGACCATTCTCAGGATTGAATTTTGCCTTCAACTCTTCGTCGCCCTTGTAAAACTTGCGCGACGCGGTGAGCACGGCTTCTTCCATCGCCTGGATGACGACATCCGGCTCGATGCCTTTTTCCTTGGCGAGCGCCTCGATCGTCTGTTGCAACGGATTACTGCTGGTAGCCATAGATTCTAGAATTCCACTTCAAGTCGGGCCCGGCTGATCAACCGTAGCGGGAGCTTCATCAGCTTTTTCCCCTCCGACTCGAACAACACGTCGTCGCCCTCAACACCTTTGACGCGGCCGTTGAACGCCGTCTGGCGCTCCACCGGTTTCGACATCACGATCTTGGCCCAGCGTCCCGCGAAGCGACGGTAATCATCTGCCGTGCGCAGGGGCCGATCCAGTCCCGGGGACGACACCTCGAAGGTGTATTCCCCGGGCATTACATCCTCGACGTCGAGCAGCGTGCCGAGCTCCTCGGCGACGCGCGCGCAGTCTCCAATGCTGACGCTCTCTTCGGGCGTCGCGGCGGGCCCCGGCTTATCGACGAACACGCGCAGCACCTGCTGGCCGCCTTCGCGCTTCAGTTCGACATCGAAAATATCGAGGCCGTAGGCGGACGCCACTCGCTCGGCCAGCTCGCGGACTCGTTCTAAAGGGCCCATAAATACAAAAAGTGGGCTGAATTACAGGCCCACTCTGGTTTCCCAGACTAGTTACCGACCTCACAGTGTAGCACGGAGGTTCGGCCGTCGATCAACGGGGGGTCTACGCCCGCTCTACGGGCCGTGCAATCAGGTCGTAATCCTGCGAGCCGACAATCTCGACGTCGATGAACGACCCCCGGGCTATCAACGACGGGTCGCACTCGGTCAGGTAGACGACCGGGTCGATCTCGGGGGCTTGGCCCTGCAGGCGGCCCTGGAGGACGAGCTCGTGTTCCGGTGATTGGCCATCGACCACCAACCTCGTCCGTTCGCCCATGCGCCTTTGCTGACGAGCCGTGACGATGCCGCGCTGACGCGCCATCAGGCGATCCTGACGTTTTTTCTTAATCGCCGGGGGAACATCGTCCGTCAAGTCGTGCGCCGAGGTGCCTTCCTCGTGCGAGTAGGTGAACACGCCGACGTGATCGAAGCCGATTTCTTCGATGAAGCCCTCGAGTGACGCGAAGTCTTCGGCGGTCTCGCCGGGAAAGCCGACGATGAAGGTGGTGCGCAGGGCGACGGCGGGAATCCGCGCCCGGATGTTCTCGAGCAGCCGCACGTAGGACTGCCGCGTCCCCGGACGTTTCATCCGCTTCAGCACGGCATCGGACGCATGCTGCAGCGGCAGGTCGATATATTTCACGACCTTGTCGAGGTCGGCGATGGCATCGATCACGTCGCTCGTGATCGTCGTTGGATAGAGATAGAGCAGGCGGATCCACTCGATGCCGGCAACTTCGTTCAATGCGCGCAGCAGTTTCGGCAGCGCGCCGCGTTCGCCGCGATCGATGCCGTAGAACGTGCTGTCCTGCGAGATCAGCAGCAGTTCCTTGACGCCCTGCGCGGCGAGTTGCCGTGCTTCCTGCGCGATCGATTCGACCGAGCGGCTGCGGTAGCGGCCGCGCATTTTCGGGATGATGCAAAAGGCGCACTTGTAGTCGCAACCTTCGGCGATCTTCACGTAGGCGTAGTGTGCAGGCGTGACCCGCTTACGCGGCGTGTCGGCGTCGTAAATGTACGTCGGCAGGTCGACGCCAAACAAGGGCGGCTTGGTATAGAACGGAATGTCCTTCGCGGCGCCAGGATCCCGGCCGGAGACGCCGCCCATGAACTGCGACAGCCCTTCGACTTCCCCCGTACCGTAGATGGCGTCGATTTCGGGAATTTCCTTCTTCAGCTCCTCACGATATCGCTCGGCCATGCAGCCGGTGACGACGAGCTTTCGTCCTGCGGCTTGCTTCTTGAGCTCGGCCATCTCGAGGATCGTGTCGATCGACTCCTGCTTGGCGCGATCGATGAACGCGCAAGTGTTCACCACCAGCACGTCGGCCTGCGAGGCGTCGGCGGTGATTTCGTGCCCATCCTTCTCGGCCATGCCGAGCATGACCTCTGAATCGACGAGATTCTTGGGGCACCCCAAGGAGACGAACCCGATCTTCATTGGAACTTCCCAGTGTAGCAGGAACGTGCGGCGGGCCGGTTCAGGCGCGGTCCCGCACCCCGCGAACAACAGCGCCGATGTCGCGGGGCTGAACGGCTTCTGGAGGACGTTGACCTCCGCGTCGACAATCCCGAGTCTCAATACCGCGTCGTCGGTGTAACCAGACAGATACAGCACCTTCACGCCGGGGCGGATCGCGGCGACCAGCCTCGCCAGCTCGCGGCCGCCAATCTTCGGGATCACGATGTCGGACACCAGCAGGTGGAGCG
>Ga0136611_10002376_pt1 | contig 13058 bp, 12 predicted proteins | sample AntDrymUQ2232306_2_FD_106645 | JGI IMG/M metagenome (GOLD analysis project Ga0136611, IMG submission 106645) | Polar desert sand microbial communities from Dry Valleys, Antarctica - metaG UQ223 (23.06) | ecosystem: Environmental > Terrestrial > Soil > Desert | place: Antarctica: Dry Valley... | reverse complement strand
GCAGGAGGAGGTTGTGCTTGCCCGCCACCAGCTGCCCGAGGGACAGGCGCGTCTTCTCGCCGCCGGACAGGGTGCTGGCGTCCTGCCAGGCCTTGTCGCCGGTGAGCCCGAACATGCCGAGCAGGGCTCGCAACGATTCGTCGGTGACGGCGGCGGCGGCCCGCATGTGGTCGAGCAGGTTGACCCCGGCGCGAATGCCCTCGTGCTCCTGGGCGTAGTAGCCGGCGGAGACGCCATAGCCGAAGCGAACCGTGCCGAGATCAGGTTCGGACTGGTCGGCGAGGATGCGGAGCAGGCTGGTCTTGCCGGCCCCGTTGAGGCCCATCACCAACAGCCGCTCGCCGCGCTCGAGGGCGAAGGTGACGTCGGCGAACACCGGAGGTCCGCCGTAGCCCTTGGCCAGGTGCTCGACCTCCACCACCGTCCGCCCGGAGTGCGGGGGCTCCGGCAGCTTGACCTCGATCTTGCGCTCTCTGGCCGGTCCGGTGACCGCGGCTGACTCGAGCCGGTCGACGCGCTTGTCGAGGCTCTTGGCCACGCGAGCCCGCTTGGCCGTGGAGTGGCGCATGGCGTCGGCCAGATCGGCCAGCCGCTTGATCTCCGCGCCCTGACGCAACGCCAATCGCGCCTGGCGCTCCTCGTCCGCCGCCCTCGCCTTGCGGTACTGCGAGTAGGTGCCCTTGTATTCCACCAAGGCCCCCTCGTCGACGTGGAGGACGCGGGTGATGGCCTCGTCGAGGAGGTCGAGGTCATGGCTGACGACGAGGAGCGCACCGCGGTAGGTGCGGAGGAAGCCGGTGAGCCAGGTCTTCGCATCCACGTCGAGGTGGTTGGTGGGCTCGTCCAAGAGGAGGACGTCGCTGCCGGCGAACAAGATGCGGGCCAGCTCGACCCGCCGGCGCTCGCCGCCCGAGAGCACGTCGACCGGCATGTCGACCCGCTCCGGGCTGAGGCCCAGGCCGGCGGCGATGCGCCGCACATCCGACTCCGCCGCGTACCCACCTTCGTCCGCGTAGCGCGCCTCGGCTTTCGAGAACCGCTCGACGTTCCGGTCTGACGCATCCTCCTCGAGCATGAGGCGCAGCTTCTCGATGCGCTGGGCCTGCTCGTCGAACCCGCGACCGGACAGGACGTGGGACAGAGCCGTGGCCTCGACCCCGGAGCCGCGCGGGCGAGCCTCCTGCAGGAGGTAACCGAGGGCGCCCTTGACGGTGACGGTGCCCGCGTACGCCGGGTTCTCACCGGAGAGCACCTTCAGCAGGCTGGTCTTGCCGGCGCCGTTCCGCCCCACCAGCCCGACCTTGTCCCCGGCGCGCACCGAGAAGGTGGCGTCGGCGAGGGTGAGGCGCCCACCGACCTCGACGCTGAGCTGGGTGGCTTGGAGCACGCCCCCATTGTCCACGCCAACCCCCCATGCGGAACAATCCCTTTTCATGAACCTGTTCGACCGCGCCACTGCGCTCACCCCGTCCGGCGGCGGCCGGTTCCACGTCGACATCGACGCAGGCATGTACGCGGCAGGAGGAGCCAACGGCGGCCTGCTCGCGGCCATGATCCTCCGGGCCATGACGGCGGCCCTGGACAACCCGGCCAAGACGCCCCGCAGCATCACCCTGCACTACGTGCGCCCGGCCATGGAGGGCGCGGCCGAGATCGACGTGACCATCGAGCGGGAGGGGCGCACCATGTCGCAGCTGACGGCCCGCCTGTCGATGGCTGGCAAGCTCGTCACCTTTGCCGTGGCTGCCTTTGCCACTGACCGGGAAGGAACCCCGGAGTGGCAGGAACTGACCATGCCTGACGCACCACGGCCCGACGAGGTGCCGCCGCAGGGCCGGCCAGGGCCGGGGTTCCGCCAGCACTTCGACGTGCGACCGGTGTGGGGCGGTTCGCCGTTCGCCGGCGAGGGCGGGGCTCCGTCGACCGTCGGGGTCGGCGACGCCGCTGACCACGCGACCGTCGGAGGCTGGCTGCGAACCCTTGAGCCCCGCCCGCTCGACCACCTGTCGGTGGCCGCCTTCACCGATGCGTGGTTCCCTGTGGTCTTCGCTCGCCGAGCGTCAGAGCTCTCCGTGCCGACCGTCGACCTCACCATCCACTTCCGGTCCGCGATCGAGGCTACGGATGGGTACTGCCTCGGCCGCTGGCACAGCACGATGGCCCGCGACGGCTTCGTCGAGGAGGACGGGGAGATCTGGTCCGAAGACGGCGTGCTCCTCGCCCAGTGCCGCCAGCTGGCGCTGATGGTGACGCGCTAAGCGCTACTTCGTGGCGAAGTAGCGGCTCGACGGCCCCGCGCCCGGGCAGGCCACGTTCGGGTCGTACTGGCCGGGAAGAAGCTGCACGAACGCCACCGGACCGCCGCCGAAGCCCCGCTGCGTGCAGTAGCGCCCGACGCTCTCGAAGCCGTTGGCCCCGGCCGACCACACCGGCAGCCCGGGTGCTTCGTCACCAGCGATGCGGCCCCATTGCAGCGGCGTGGAGTAGATGCCCGGCTCCTTGCCGTGGGCCCGCACGCCGTCGATCGCCCCGCGAATGACCACTGCGTTCAGAGCGAGGTCGGATGTCCAGTAGTTCAGCACCTCGACGTCGAGCCAGACGAACGGCGGATCGACCCCCTGCGAGCGGGCGTAGGTCATGGCGTCGACGACACCGTTGTAGCCCCAGTTGTAGGCCACGCAAGCCAGCGCGCCGTTGCAGCTGGGCTGCCTGGCGCTGGTGGAGCCGGCGCTCAGCTCAGGTGCCGATCGAGGGAAGCTGACGTTGACGTAGACACCGGCGGCGCCGCTGCGCTGAGCCCAGCGCCACTGCTCGGCCAGGCAGGGATTGTGCTTGTAGGGACGGCCCCCGTTGATGCCGACGATGCCGTACTGGAACTTTCCGGAGGGAAGTGGCCCACCGCACTGCGGATAGGAGATGTCCCAACCGAACCGGCCGCCGATGTCAGGGCCGGCGAGGGCCGCGGCCACCGCCGCTACTGCGACCTCCGCCGGCACGGCGGGCGCCGCGGGCGCCGCGGGCGCGGGCGCGGCGGCGGCGGGCACAGTCACGGAGGAAACGTCGGGGAGGGCCATGGTCGTGGGCGCCGGGCGGCGACGGCCGATGCCGGCGGCGACGGCCGTGACGGGGGCGCTCAGCGTGGCGTGGACCGGCGACCCCAGGTGCGGGGCGTCGCCGAAGCTGAAGACACCGCCGTCGGTGCCGACCAGCCAGTACCCGTTCGAGGTCGTCGTGGCCGCCATGCCGGCGATCTGGCCGTGGACGCGCTGTCCGGTGTTCGAACCGAGGAACGGCGCGTCGCCGAAGGCGAAGACTCCGCCATCGGCGCCGACCAGCCAGTAGCCGGCGCCGGACGCGGTGGGGACCAGCCCACGCATCGGTGCCTGCACGCCCGCGTCGACGGCCGACCCGTAGAAGCGGGCGGACCCGAAGGAGAAGACGCCACCATCAGTGCCGACCAGCCAGTAGCCGGCGCCGTCGGGCGCCACCGCCATACCGGCGACGGAGCGGGAACCGACCTCGACGCCTGAGCCGTAGTAGCGGGCCGTGCCAAACGTGAAGACGCCGCCGTCACGCGCCGTCAGCCAGTAGCCCTTGCCGTCGGGTGTGGCCGTGATGGCGACGATGGGCTCACGGAGCCGGGTGCCGTCGCCGGGCAGCGAACCGAGGAACGGGGCCGAGCCGAACGAGAAGACCCCACCGTCGGCACTGGCCAGCCAGTAGCCCTCGCCGTGCGCCGTCTGGGCGATGCCGACCACCGGTGACCGGGTGACACCGGCGCCTGACCCGGTGTCGGCGTACCAGCCATGGTTGAACACGCCTCCATCCGCCGCCGCCAGCCGGTAGGCCACACCACTTTCCGGCGGCCGAGCCGAAGTGCGGGTGGTGGGGGGCCGCAGGGTCGTCAAGGGCCCGGCCGAAACCCGGGTGAGATCAGCGCGGGCGTGGGGCACTCCGGGCAAGGCGACGCTCGGAGCGCTGGCAACGAGCGCAGCAGCAGCCAGGCTCGGCAGAGGCATGGCGCCGGCCGTCACCACGAGGCCGAGCACCAGGGTCACGACGGCCAGGCCGAGCGAACGGCGTACGGCTTCGGGCGCCGATGCGAGATCCAGCCGGTCGGCGAGGGCCGCGGTGAGGCACCGATGGCAGACGGAGGAACAGGGGACCGATCCGGCGTGGGCACCCAGGGCACCCGTCGTTTCCAGCGGTCCGGCGTGCCTGCGCAAGCGTCATCCCCTCATTCGTCATCTCGCCGCCACGATCACTCTCAGTGTGGGGGCCCGACCGGCAACTTCCAAGGCGGGCAGCTGGCCATTTTCGGGGGCCATGACGGCAATGGTCAGGCGGCGCGGACGCGACGAGGGCGCCGGCGACATTGACGTCGCCGGCGCCCTCGCCGGTGTTGGTACAGCCGGATTTACTGCAGGTCAGCTGTTCGAGCGGCCGGTGGCCGACGACGAGCCGGCGTTCGACTGCGTCTGGGCCTTCGCCTGGTCGCGGACGTCGACAGCCCGCTCCTTCATGCGCTCACCGGCGCCTTCCATCTGGCGGGCCATGTTGGGCTTCTCGGCGTCGTAGCGCTGGAGGGTGGCCTCCCAACGGGCTCGCAGCGGCTGGATGCCACTGCCCCCGATGGCGATGATGGCCGAGCCGACGACGACGGCGAGGATGGCGTAGAAGAGGCCGTTGACGATGGCCGGGGCGATCTGCAGCTGGTTGAGGGCGGCGAACACGCCGATCACCAGCACCGCCGCCGAGGCCGCGGTGGCCAGCGTCTTGCCGTAGCTGAGGCCGCCGAGGGCACTGCCCACGAGCTCCTTGATCGCCGCCGCGATGGCCGAGGCCACCACGATGATGATCATGGCCACGAACACCTTCGGCAGGTAGGCGATGACCGAAGCGATGAGCTCGCTGACGGGGTTCTCGCCGAACACGCCGAAGGCGGCCTGCAGAACGAGCAGGAACAGGCCGTAGAACACGACCTTGGCGACGAGGTCGCTGGCGTCGTACTTGGACTTGGCTAGCGCCTTCTTCACGCCCCCACGCTCGACGGCCTTGTCGAAGCCGACCCTCTCGAGGACGGCTTCGACGGCTTTGGCGATGATCTTCACGATGATGTAGCCGACGATCAAGATCACGAGGAACCCGATCAACTTCGGCACGAACTCTGCGACGCGAGACCAGGCACTCTCGATGCCTTGCTCGAAGTCGATTGCTGCAACGACTGGCGTCATTGACTCCTCCTTCGAATGGACGGGGAGCGTCCTAACCTCTGAGCCGGGTTCCTACACCCGTTTAGTCTCTTTTGTTGAGGACGAGGGCCACCCCGGGCCGTCCGGTACGTTGGGGCCGAGCACGACGGCGACTCGGGGGGGCCAGCCATGAAGGAGCTTGTCGGACGGGTCGCAGTCGTCACGGGCGCGGCGAGTGGCATCGGGAAGGCGCTGGCGGGGCGGTTCGCCGCCCAGGGCATGCGGACGGTGCTGGCCGACGTGGAGAAGGACGCGCTCGACGAGGTTGCATCCGGTCTCGCGGCCACGGGCGCCGACGTCTTGAGCCGGGTGACTGATGTGTCGAGTCGCTCGGACGTGGATGCACTGGCTGCCGAGGTGACCGAGCGGTTTGGCGTGCCTCACGTCTTGTGCAACAACGCCGGGGTGTCGGGTGGCGGCGGCTCCCTGTGGAGCACCACCGAACGGGATTGGGACTGGGTGCTCGGCGTCAACCTCATGGGGGTCGTGCACGGCATCCAGGCCTTCGTACCGGCCATGGTCGCCTCCGGCCAGGCCGGTCATGTGGTCAACACCTCCTCGGTGCTCGGCCTGTCGACCGGCGCAGGCTCGATCTACGGCGTCACCAAGCATGCGGTGACCCGCCTCACCGAGGGCCTCTGGTACGACCTGCAGGCTGCAGGTGCACCCATCGGCGTCTCGGTGCTGTGCCCGGGCATGGTGGCCACCCGCATCGTGTCGGCCGGCCGCAACCGTCCGGAGCACCTGCGCAACGAGGTCGCCGAAGATCTGGCCGCCGCCGCCGCCCGCCGCACCGAGGCGGCCCAGGCCCGGTTCCTCGAGGAGGGCATGTCGCCCGAGGAGGTGGCCGACTTGGTGGTCGACGCCGTCCTCCAGGACCGGTTCTACGTGCTCACCCACCCCGACATGATCAAGCCGATGGTCGAGGCGCGCTTCCGGGCGATCCTCGACGACACGAGCCCTCCGCCGGCTCGCCCGTTGCTCGACCCGAGGAGAAACCCGTGAAGTTCGGTCTGTTCTACGAGCTGCAGCTGCCCAAGCCGGTCGACGGCGAGACGTGGGACCCGGACGACGAGCGGCGGATCTTCCACGAGATGCTCGACCAGGTCGAGCTGGCCGACCGGCTCGGCTTCGACTACGTGTTCGAGGTGGAGCACCACTTCCTCGAGGAGTACAGCCACTCGTCCGCCCCCGAGATGATGATGGCCGCGCTCAGCCAGCGGACGAAGAACATCCGCCTGGGTCACGGCATCGTCCTCACACCCCCGAAGTACAACCACCCGGCCCGCATCGCGGAGCGAATCTCCGCGCTCGACATCCTGAGCAACGGACGGGCCGAGTTCGGCACCGGCGAGTCGGCATCGGACATGGAGCTGGGCGGCTTCGGTGTCGATCGCCAGATGAAGAAGGCCATGTGGGAGGAAGCCACCCGCGAGATCACCAACATGATGGTGAGCGAGCCCTATCCGGGCTTCGAGGGTGAGTTCTTCTCCATGCCGGAGCGCAACGTGATCCCGAAGCCGGTGCAGAAGCCGCACCCGCCGCTGTGGGTGGCGGCCTCCCGGCGGGAGACGACGATGGTGGCGGCCAGGTTGGGCATGGGCTCGCTCGGCTTCGGGTTCGAGACGCCCGAGGAGCTGGGCGAGCGGGCTCGCGAGTACTACCGGCTGGTGCGGGAGGAGTGCTTCCCGATCGGCCACGCCATCAACCCGGCGCTCGCCGTGCTGAACACCTTCATGTGCGCCGAGACGGACGAGGAGGCGGTGCGCCGCAGCGCCGACGGGCCCGGGTTCTTCTCGTACTCGCTCGGCTACTACTACAACCCCATGACGGGTGGGAAGCACCAGCCCGGCGGCCACAACCTGCACCGGGCGTACACCGAGCTCGGCCAGGAGGAGAAGACGGGTGACGGCGCGCTTGCGGCCAGCGGGCTGCTGACGCGGGACGCCATCGCCAAGGACGAGCCCCAGGAAGAGGTGCAGCGGGCGCTCTACCGCGCCGCTCGGAGCGGCTCGGCCATCGGCACCGTCGACACCATCCGCAACAACATCAAGAAGTACGAGGAGCAGCACCTCGACACGCTCATCTTCGTCGCCCAGTGCGGCGACCGGAAGCACGAGCACATCATGGAGTCGATCGAGCGCTTCGGCACCCAGGTGCTGCCCGAGTTCAAGGAGCGCCACGAGACCGAGCACCGGGCCTGGCGCAAGCAGCAGCTCGACGGCGTCGACTTCCCCATCAACTCGTCGATCTGAGCGGGCGCCATGGCCAACCTCGCCGACGTCACCGACACCCAGCTCCGTTCCGAGCTCGAGATCGCCCACGGGCAGCTGCGCTCGAACAAGCCCACCGATGCCGTGCACACCCTGAGCGACGCCTTTCTCGGCTATCTCGAGCGCAACCCGTCGGTCCTCACGAAGACGGCCCCGGTGCGCGACGGCCGGGAGGTGCCCATCGTGATGCGGTGGCCCGCCCTCGGCGCCAACCTCTCGATGCAGTCGATTCGCGACGGCGAGCCGCGCATCGAGTTCACCCGTGAGCGCTTCGCCATGAGCGAGGCCCTCACGTACTACGAGTTCACCGTGGAGACGGCGCTCGGCGAGCAGGCGTGACCGCTTCGGGGCGAGTCGCAACCTCCTCCGGGACGCTGCTGGGGGACGTCGACGACAGCGGGATGGCGGTCTTCCGCGGCGTGCCCTACGCGGCTCCGCCGCTGGGTGAGCTCAGGTTCCGGACACCGCAGCCGGTCGAGCCGTGGCCCGGCGTGCGGGAGGCGCTCGCCTTCGGACCGGCGGCCGTGCAGCCGGAAGGACGGGCCGGCTTGTTCGGTGGGCTCTTCGGTCCGGGTGGCCTGCCGGTCAGCGAGGACTGCCTGACCCTCAACGTCTGGACCCCCGGCCTCGACGACGGTCGTCGGCCCGTGCTGGTGTGGATCCATGGCGGGGCCTTTCGGCTGGGCACCGCCGGCTCGGCGGGCTACGACGGCACCCGCCTGGCGCGACGTGGCGACGTGGTCGTCGTGAGCCTGAACTACCGCTTGGGCCTGTTCGGCTTCCTGTGCAGCCCAGAGCTCGGGGCAGCCAACGCGGGCCTGCTGGACCAGGTGGCGGCCCTGCAGTGGGTGCAACGGGAGATCTCTGCGTTCGGCGGCGACCCCGCCCGGGTCACCGTGTTCGGCGAATCAGCCGGCGCCAAGAGCATCGAGTGCCTGCTGGCCATGCCGGCCGCCAAGGGACTCTTCGCTCGGGCCATCGTGCAGAGCACCTACGCCCCGCCCATGGATGCGGATGCCGGCGCTCAGCGGGCCCGGGACATCGCCGCCGAGCTCGGTGCCGGGTCCGCCGACCTGGCGTCGTTGCTCACGGCGCCCGTCGACGCTCTGTTGGCGGCCGAGCAGCGTGCTGCGGCCGCCGCGTCGGCGATCGGCACCCCTGCTCCCTCCGGGGCCGGACCGGTGGTCGACGGCACGGTGCTCCCCCGCCTACCGATGTACGCGATCCGCGATGGGTCGGTATCTGCCATCCCTTTGCTTCTCGGTACGACGCTCGACGAGTCGCGGCTCTTCGGTGCCTTGGCGCCCGAGCCGCCCGTGCGGGACGCCGAGACGCTGGCCGCGCGGTTGCTCGCCATTCTCCCCGGCGATGATCCGGACCGAGGGCGGCGGGCGGCGGTGGCCTACGACCGGGCCAGGGCCGAGCGTGGGGAGTCGGTCGACCCGGTCGACGTCTGGTTCGCGGCCTCGACCGACGCCACCTTCCGGCAGCACTCCGTCCGACTGGCCGAGGCCTACGCCGCCTTGCAGCCGGACACGTGGATGTACCTCTTCACGTGGGCCGCGACGTCGAACGAAGGCCGCCTGGGCGCATGCCACGCCATCGAGCTGCCCTTCGTGTTCGGCACCTTCGACGAGCCGTTGGGCCGCCTGGCCGGCGACTCCCCCGGTGCCCGCTCGTTGGGTGAGGCCGTGCAGGATGCGTGGCTGGCATTCGCCTGCTCGGGTCGTCCGAAGGCCGCAGCCCTGCCGGACTGGCCGGCCTACGAACCGGGCCGCCGGTCGACGATGGCGCTGGGTGCGACGTGCGAGGTGCTCGATGCGCCGATGGAGGCCGAGCGCCGCCTCTGGGCGTCGCTGCCGGCCTGACGGCGCAACCTCGGATGGCCCTTCGCTCCTTGCCCAGGCTCGAACGGCTGGACCTCGCCGTGGTGGACCTGCCAGAACGGCATCCGGCCGCCTCCGCGAGCCGGTCCGTGCCGGTGTACGGCTATCTCATCGACCATCCCGATGGGCCGATCGTCGTGGACACCGGCGTGGGCCTAGGCAACGCCTTCATCGATGAGGCCTATCGCCCGCAGCGGACCGGCCTGGAGCAGGCGCTGGCTGCCGTTCGTGTCGACCTCAGGGACATCGTCGCCGTCGTCAACAGTCACCTCCATTTCGACCACTGCGGACAGAACGAGGTGCTGTACGGCGGCCATGCATCGTTCTACGTGCAGCGGGCCGAGATCGAGACGGTCGAGGCCGACCCGTTCTACACAGTCACGGAGTGGGCGCTGATGCCCAGTGCGCAGCGGCGGGTCGTTGATGGCGACGAAGTCGTCGCCGAGGGCATCACGGTGCTGGCGACGCCGGGTCACACGGTGGGCCACCAGTCCGTGTTGATCGAAGCCGGTGAGGAACGGATGATCATCGGGGCACAAGCGGTCTGGAATACGATCGAGTTCGAGAACGAAGAAGCCAGTGAGGCGAACGTCGACCCGGTCGACGACCTGCGCGAGGCCGCCGTCGAGTCCATCCGGCGCCTCAAGGCCTTCGACCCTCGGGTCGTCCACTTCAGCCACTGTCCTCCGCACCACCGGACGGGCTGAGCGTTCGCGATCAGCGGCTGCGGAACTTGTCCAGCTGGCGGCGGTCGCGCTTGGTCGGGCGGCCGGCCGCCGGGTCGCGCACGAAGCCGGGCGAGAAGAGGTCACGCTCGGGGGCGGGCGGGCTGTGGTCGACGATGCACTCGGCGGCAAGCGGCGCGCTCACCCGCTTGTCGATGACCTGCACCACTTCGAGCACCCGATCACGCTCGTGCACGTGGGCGGCGACCTTGTCACCGATGCGCACCGGCGTCGATGGCTTGGCCGGGGCGCCATTGACCTGGACGTGCCCACCGCGACAGGCGTCGGTGGCCGACGAGCGCGTCTTGTACAGGCGCACGGCCCAGAGCCAGCGATCGACACGGGTTGCCTCCATGGCCCGATGGTGCCACGGGGTGCGATGCAAGCGGGCGGCCGCACTCCTTGGCGTGCTCTAGTGAGGACATGGAACGCGTTGAGTACGACGAGCTCTCGTTCTTCTCCGAGAACGCCGAGGAGTTCGGCCTGCCGTTCGACGGACCACCGAAGGTGCGGCGCACGTCTGTCCTACTTCCCGACGGCCGCCAGCTGAGCGCGCTGGTGTGGGGCGAGGACGAGCCCGAGCTGGTGCTGCTGCACGGTGGGGCCCAGAACGCCCACACCTGGGACACGGTGGCCATGGCTCTCGACCGGCCACTGGTGGCCATCGACCTGCCGGGGCACGGCCACTCGGACGGGCCTCGAGGCGGCCCCCAGGCGTTGACGGAGAACGCCGAGGACGTGGCCGCCGCGATCCGGGCGCTGGCACCCAGCGCCCAGGCGGTGGTGGGCATGTCCATGGGCGGCATGACGTCGCTGGCCCTCAGCGAGGTGGCGCCCGAGCTGATCCGCCAGCTGGTGCTGGTCGACATCCTGCCCAGCCCGGACAAGGCCATGGCCAAGAGGATCCACGACTTCGTGGACGGTCCGGAGACCTTCCAGAGCTTCGACGAGATCCTGACCCGCACCGCTGCCTTCAACCCGACCCGCACGGAGTCGTCGCTTCGCCGCGGCATCCTGCACAACGCCGTGCAGCTGGACGACGGCACCTGGCAGTGGCGCCACCGCCGACATCGCCGTCCTGCCGGGCCGGCCGCCTCCGAGCAGGCCGCGGAGCGCAACGCCGCCCTGTGGGACACCGTCTCGGCACTCACCATGCCGGTGATGCTCGTGCGCGGCATGGCCGACGGCTCGGTCCTCACCGACGATCAGGAGGCCGAGCTGCTCCGCCGTCTGCCCACGGCTCGGGTCGACCATGTCGAAGGGGCCGGCCACAGCGTGCAGGGCGACAAGCCGGTCGAGCTGGCCGCCCTCATCGCCGACTTCGTCGGCTGAGTCTGGATCCCGGTCGAGCACGCCGGGCTTCTGCGGGAGGTGTCGACATGGCTGGCAAGCGCGCCTCGGTTCTGCACAACTGGATGGGGCTCATCGACATGTACACGATGACGAGAGCGCTGCAGGGCCTCACGCAGGAGGAGTTCAACTGGGAGCCGCACCCCGGCGCGTGGGGTGTGCGTCGTCGGGATGCGTGTACGACGCCGAATCCGAGCGGCGACGCTGACAGTGCGTGGGTCGTCGACAACGACTGGGACCTCGCCGCCTCGGCCGATCGTGGCGAGGCGATCCAGCCGATGACAACCATCGGCTAGCTGCTCAACCACTTCGGCGCGGCCCCCGGACTCACCGCAGAGCTGGACTTCGTCGGTGGCCCGACGGTGCAAACCCACGACGTGTATCGCCGAATGTGGGGTTACACGATCATTCCGACCGTCGACGACGCTGTGACCCGGTTCCAGCACGGCTGGTCTGCGCTCGCCGACGCGTTGCGAGGCACCACCGACGAGATGCTCGAGCGCGACTCTGACGGGAATCCGTGGAAGCGTGGCGACCGCGCCGTCTCGGCCATGCTCAACGAGGTGAGCCACCACGGAACGCAGATCTGCATGCTGCGGGACCTGTTCGCCCACCGGTAGCTGAGCTCTGCCCGCGAGCGAGCCGGCCATGCTGTTGGCATGTCTCGGGGTCTGGCTGATCACCGGCGCCCAGGCGTCCGGGAAGTCCCGGTTGCCCAGCTGCTTGCCGACCGCTCTGACCGCAGCGTGCACGTACGCGGCGGTCAGTTCTATCGGTGGGCTGTGCACGGCTGGCTGCACTTCGACGGCGACGACAGGTACGAGGCACGGCGACTGCTCGAGCTGCGCTATCGGCTCTCCGCGCTCGCCGCGACGAATATGCCGCCTCCGGGTTCACTGCCGTGGCCCAAGACAACATCCACGGACCCGACGTCGTGACGTGGATCGATCAGATCCGCGCCAGCCCTGTCCATCTCGTGGTTCGACCGCGATCTGGCCACTACCCCCGGCCGAGCTCGGACTGTGGCTCGATACTTCGGACCGGTCAGCGGAGGCGACCGTCGACGAGATCTCTGCTCGCGTGGCCGAGGCACGTGTCGCCTGACGTCGGCAACGGGGGTATCAGCCCCCGGCGGTCGCCTTGATCACCTCGTAGAGGCTCGTCCAGTTGTCTCGCCCGTGGCCGCCGGCGATGGCGCGGTCGTACTGGGACTTGACCGCGAGCGGCAAGGCGTCGTCGACGCCGGCGGTCTTGGTTGCGCCGACGATGTGGTCGGCAGTGGCGCCCATCATCAGCACCGTGCTGAGGTCGCCCGGATGCACGCCGGAGGCGAGGCTGGCCGCGAGGCCGTCGCCCGGCCCGATCATCGCCGCAATCTCCGCCACGGTTGCGAGCGCCTCGGGCACGAAGTCGGCCGGCTCGACGCCCGCCGAGGCCACGAGCGCGGTGCCTTGCAGGATCGCCGACAGGGTGGTGAGGAACACCGTGAGCTGGGCCTGGTAGTAGAGCTGCGCCAGGCCGGGGTCGGCGCCGACATACTTGATCGAGCCGATCAGCCCGAGGGTCGTGCCG
>Ga0136611_10002375_pt1 | contig 13060 bp, 10 predicted proteins | sample AntDrymUQ2232306_2_FD_106645 | JGI IMG/M metagenome (GOLD analysis project Ga0136611, IMG submission 106645) | Polar desert sand microbial communities from Dry Valleys, Antarctica - metaG UQ223 (23.06) | ecosystem: Environmental > Terrestrial > Soil > Desert | place: Antarctica: Dry Valley... | reverse complement strand
GCCGCGAGCTCGCGGCGGGTAGCCTCCGGGATGCGAGACTCGGCGCGGACGGCCTGGGCGCGATCGAGGGTGGCCGGGTCGGTGCCGGGGAAGCTGTACCAGCGCGGCGCCTCGACGGCGGCCTGGAGCGAGAGGCCGTGATCGACGATGCCGGTCACGACTTGGGTGCTCCACTGCGTCTGCTGGTCGCCGCCGGGGGTGCCGCCGATCAGCCAGGGGCGGCCGTCGCGGAAGGCCATGAAGCAGTTGAGGGTGTGCATGGTGCGGCGGCCGGGCGCCAGGACGTTCGGGTGGGTCGGGTCGAGGCTGAAGCCGCGCCCGGCGCGGTTGTTGAGCGCGATGCCGGTGTCGCCGGCGACGACGGCGCTGCCGAACGACGCGGACAGGCTGTGGATGAACGAGACGCACATGCCGGAGCCGTCGGCGACCGCGAAGTAGGTCGTGTCGCCGGAGTGCTCGCCGACCGCGACGCCGTTCGGGACGCGCGCGCGGCGCGGGTCGATCTCGCGGCGGTTGGCGGCGGCGTGCTCCTTCGAGACGAGCGTGTCGAGCGGCCAGTCCACATGGTCGCGGTCGGCGGCGTGCCGGTTACGGTCGGCGAAGGCGAGCTTCTTGGCCTCGATCAGCAGATGCAGTCGCTCCGGTCCGAACAGGTCCAGCGAGGCCAGGTCGAAGCCTTCGAGGATGTTGAGCTGCGCGAGCATCAGGAAGCCCTGCGTCGGCGGCGCGGTCTGGCAGACGGTGACGCCGCGATAGTCGGTCGCGAGCGGCTCGTAGACCGTGGCCTGCTGGCGCGCGAAGTCGTCGGCCTCGAAGGGTGCGTTCTGGGTCGCGAGAAACTTGAGGATGCGTTCAGCGAGCTCGCCGCGATAGTACGTCTCGGCGCCGCCCTCGGCGACGGCGCGCAGGCTGCGGGCGAGATCGGGCGCGGCCCACTTCTGGCCGGGTGCGGGCGGCGTGCCGCCGGGCAGGTACTGAGCGGCGGAGTACGGGTAGCGCGCGAGGGCCTCGGCGCGGTCCGTGATGCGCGCGCTGATGTACGCGGTGATCGCGACGCCGTCCTCCGCAAGCCCGATGGCCGGCGCCCAGAGGTCGGCCCAGGGCATCGTGCCATGCGCCTTCCAGACGGCCTCGTAGGCGGAGACGGCGCCCGGCACGCCGACAGCATGGACACCTTCGAGCGGCATCTTTGTCAGGCCCTGGTCGGCGTACAGCTCGCGGGTGGCGCGGGTGCCGGCGACGCCACTACCGTTGTAGGCGACCGTCTTGCCGTTGCGGGGATCGTGGACGATGATGAAGGCGTCGCCGCCGAGGCCGCACATCATCGGCAGGACGACGCCCTCGGCCGCCGCGACCGCGATGGCCGCATCGACGGCGTTGCCGCCGCGCCGCAGCACGTCGATGCCGATGGCCGCCGCGACGGGGTGCGTCGAGGCGACCATGCCGTTGTGGCCGTACGCCTCCGGCCGTGGCAGGCCGTGCATCTCGGCTGATTCAACGCTCCAGGAGCCGTCGTCGATCTTCACGGTGCCTCCAGCTGCGCCCGCGCGCGATTGCGGGCATGGTAGCGCCTTGGCCCCTCCCCCGGCCCCTCTCCCTGACGCGGGAGAGGGGAGACAGGTCGGGCGTGACGCTGTTGATGGGCTGGGGTACGCTACGGACGAGGATGGGCAGGGATGCCGATGGAGGTGGCTGCGATGGCGCAGAGGAGTGGCCGGGTCGAGGGCAAGGTGGCGCTGGTGACGGGTGCGCGGCGCGGGATCGGGTTCGAGACGGCCCGGCTGCTCGCGGCTGAGGGCGCGCGGGTCGTCATCGGCGACGTGGCCAGTACCGATGAGGCCGTCGCCGCGATCCGTGACGCGGGCGGCGAGGCGGTCGGGACGACGCTCGACGTGACCAAAGCCGACCAGGCTGAGGCGGCCGTGCGGCTGGCCGTCGAGACGTTCGGCCGCCTGGACATCCTGGTCAACAATGCGGGCGTGGCGCGGCAGGGGAAGCTCACCGACCTGAGCGAGGCCGACTGGGATCTGGTGATGGCCGTCAACGTGAAGGGCATCTTCCTCTGCGCGCGCGCGGCGGCCCCGCACCTCGCGAACGGGGGCGCGATCGTCAACGTGGCGTCGCTGGCCGGGCGGGCGTCGAGCCCCGCGATGGCCTGCGCCTACTCGGCGTCGAAGGCGGCGGTGCTCGGCCTGACCCGGCACCTGGCGAAGGAGCTGGGGCCGCAACGCACCCGCGTGGTCGCGGTCAATCCGGGCGTGGTCCGGACCGACATGGTGCTCGGCACGACCGACCCGAGCGGCATGCTGCGGCTCGCGGAGGCGACGCCACTTGGGCGGGTGATCGAGCCGGCCGAGATCGCGGCGGCCATCGTGTTCCTGGCGTCCGACGACGCGGCGATGGTGACGGGCGCGTCGCTCGACATAAATGGCGGCATCTTCATGGCGTGACATCAGAAACCGATGGCGTGGTACCCCGCGTCCACGTGGATGATCTCGCCGGTGATGCCGGTCGCCATCGGCGAGGCGAGGAACAGGGCCGTCTGTCCGACCTCGCTCACGTCGATGTTGCGGCGCATCGGCGAGCGCTTCTCGTAGTGCTCTTCCATCACGGTGAAGCCGGAGATCGAGCGGCCGGACACCGTGCGGACCGGACCGGCCGAGATGGCGTTGACGCGGATGGCCTTCTGGCCAAGGTCCATGGCGAGGTAGCGGACGCTCGCGTCGAGGGCGGCCTTGGCGACGCCCATCACGTTGTAGTTCGGCACCGCGCGCTCGCCGCCGAGGTAGGTCAGCGTCACCACGCTGCCGCCGCCGCGCTTCTCCATGAGCGGCTCGGCGCGCTTGACCATCGCGGTCAGCGAGTAGGCGCTGATGTCGAGGGCCAGCGCGAAGCTCGCGCGCTTGGTATCGACGAAGCGGCCTTCGAGCTCCTCGCGCGGCGCGAAGGCGACGGCGTGGATCAGGATGTCGAGGCCGTCAAACTCCTTGTCGGCCTCGGCGAAGACGCGGTCGAGGTCGGCGTCGCTCGTCACGTCGCACGGCGTCACCAGCGGGCTGCTGACGGTCTGCGCGAGCTCGCGGACGCCGGCCTCGATGCGCTCGCCCTGGTAGGTGAAGCCGAGCGTCGCGCCCGCGCCGGCGAGGGCCTGGGCGATGCCCCAGGCGATGCTGCGGCGATTCGCCACGCCGAAGATGAGGGCGGTCTTGCCCGCGAGGATGCCTGCGGTCATGGTCGATGTGCTCCTACTTCGCTGCGGAAAGGGACGCGGATGCGCGTCACGAGGCGCCGAGCTGGCGCGAGCGCTCGGTCGCCTCGACGATCGCGTCAATCATGGCCGCGCGCACGCCCGCCCGCTCCATGGCGTGGATACCGGCGATGGTCGTGCCGCCGGGCGAGGTGACCATGTCCTTGAGCCGCGCCGGGTGCTCGCCGGTCCCGGAGAGCATCTTGGCCGTGCCGAGGGTGGTCTGGACCGCCAGCGTGGTCGCCACGTCGCGGGGGAGCCCGACGCGCACGCCCCCATCGATCATCGCCTCGATCAGCACCGCGACGTAGCCGGGGCCGCTGCCGGAGAGGGCCGTGACCGCGTCGAGCTGCTTCTCCGGCAGGGCGACCGCCTTGCCGATCGCGCCGAAGAGTCGGAGCACCGTCGCCTCATGGTCGGCCGTGGCGTGCGTGCCGCGCGCGACCGCCGCCATGCCCTCACCGACCAGGCACGGAGTGTTCGGCATGACACGGATGACCGGTACCGGCCGGCCGAGCCCCGCTTCGAGCGTCGCGATAGTCACGCCGGCCGCGATCGAGACGACGAGCTGGTCGTCGGTCACGTGCGGACCAATGTCGGCGAGCACGGCCCCGACGTCTTGCGGCTTGACGGCCAGCACGATCACGTCGCCGTGAGGGAGGGCGTCGCGGTTCGCACGCTCGCCGCGAAAGCCAAACGCGGCAAGCTGTTCGAGCCGCTGGGGGCGCACGTCGGTCATGGTCACCTGGCTTGCGGTAACCAGGCCGGCATCGACGACGCCGCGCACGATGGCCTCGGCCATGGCGCCGGCGCCGATGAAGATCAACCCGCGCAGCTCGCTCATCCGTCTTTCACCTCGCGCCTGTCGAGTACTCCGCCAGGCAGAAGATGACAAGAGTGAGCCGTCGACGCGCGTGTCATCCCTTCGCTAGGCTCTGAGCTCAGCGAAGAGGCTACGGACCGTACTGTGCTGGTCAATCCGGAGACGAGATCCGTTCGGCAGGCTCCGCCTGCCTCAGGATGACACATTCGTTGACGGCTCCGTTCTCACCTTTTGGGCGGTTCTCTACGACAGTAGGCGTCATACTCAGCGCCCGATCTTCACGAAAGTAAGCGTTTTACTCAGCGCCCGATCTTCGCCTCGCCGGCCATGTACGCCCTCGCCTCGGAGAGCGTCGGATACCCTTCGTAGTCGCCGTTCACCATGATCGCGTGCGCGCCGACCACGTTGCCAAGGCGGCCCGACTCCCAGAGATCCCAGCCCATGAGCTGGCCGGCCACGAAGCCCGCGTCGAAGCCATCGCCGGCGCCGACCGGATCGACCACGCGCGGCACGGGGAACGGCGGGACGACCCGGCGCTCCTCGGGCGTGGCGATCAGGGCACCGTCCGCTCCGAGCTTGACGACGGCGACCTTGACGCCCTGTTCGAGGCCCCAATCGGCGGCCTCATCGGCGTCGGTCAGGTTCAGGAGGGCCGTGTACTCCTCCATGCCGCCGAGCAGCACCGTGGACCGCCGGAGGATCGGGAATAGCACCTCGCGCGCCCGCTCGACGGTCCAGAGCTTGAGCCGCAGATTCGGGTCGAACGAGACTTCCAGGCCGGCGTCGCGGGCCATCTCAACAGCGCGCTCGACGGTCGCGCGGCACGAGTCGGACAGGGCCGGCGTGATGCCCGTCACGTGCAGCCAGCGCGCGCCGGTGACGTAGCCCGTGTCGAGATCATCGGGCGCGAGCCGCGACGCCGCCGAGCCGCGCCGGTAGTAGTAGACGGTCGTGTCCCCGACCGCGCTCAGCTCCTTGACGTAGAGCGCGGTCGGGGCGTCTTTGTCGTGGACGACCCGGCTGACGTCCACGCCCTCGCCGCGCAAGTTGTGGGCGATGAATGCGCCCAGCTCGTCGGCGCCAAGGCGGCTGATCCAGCCGGCGCTGATGCCCAGCCGAACGAGCGCGGTCGCGAAGTTCGTCTCGGCGCCGCCGAATTTGAGCCGGAAATCCGACACGTAGCGGAGCGGGCCGACTTCGCGCGGCGCGAAGAGCGCCATGGTCTCGCCGAGCGTCACGACGTCGGGCATCGACACCCCATCTCGGTAGAGCAATCGCGGCGCCGCGTGCCGAGCGACGCGGGGCGACAAGGATACTCCAGAAACGGGCGCCCCGGCCGCTGACGGTCGCGGCACGAAAAGGCCCTCGCCCGATTGGGTCGGGCGAGGGCCTCGCTAGGAGCGGTACATCTAGCGGCGGTCTGAGGGATCGAATGGGCCGTTCCTCGGGAGTTTCCGCCGCCGGCGGGACTGCACCGAACTCCTGCGCATCCGGAGCGCCGGTGATGCGCTGCCGTAGGCGCAGGCCGAGTCCCGTGCCGACGAGCCCGAGGCCCGCCATGGCGGCCCAACGCGGGAACTCCGCCCAACCCTGCCCCGCGAAAGGGAGGACACCAGGGACAGGCCGTGGGGCCTGGGCCAGGACGGGCGGCACCGGCGTGATGCCGCGCGGCGGTTGCGCGGAAAGCACAGGTGGCTGGGCGGGCGAGACGCCGGGAACCCCGCCCGGTGCCGAGTTCAACACCGGCGGCACGCCGGGGTACGTCGAGCCCGGAAGGGACGAGCCGCTGTTGCTGGGACGACGCACGAAGAAGTCGTCGCCACCATCCGGATCGCCGTTGTCGTTCGAGTTCCCGTTGCTGTTGCTGTTCGAGTTCCTGTTCGAGTTGCTATTGCTGTTGCTGTTCGAGTCGCTTCTGCGGCTATTGTCCCCGTCTGGGGTCGTCGGCGTACTGGTTGCCGTGGGCGTGCCGGGCGTACTCGTCGCGGTGGGCGTCCCAGGTGTACTGGTTGCGGTAGGCGTGCCGGGCGTACTCGTCGCGGTGGGCGTGCCAGGGGTGCCTGTCGCGGTGGGCGTGCCGGGCGTGCTCGTCGGCGTGGATGTCGCGACTGTGCCAGTCGCAGTGGCGGTTGGCGTCGCGGTCGTTTCCGTGACGGTGACGGTCTGGCCCGGTGGCGTCGTCGTGACCGTCGGTCCCGTCGATACCTGGGCATACGCAGTGGGGACGCCGAGCGCCCGAAGCTCGGGGCGCACGTACCCGCTCGCTGCTACAACACCGACAGCCGCAGTCGCCGAACCGGCGAAACGACGGCGGCTGACCCTGTTTTTTCCGGTCGCGGTCATCTCCGCACGCTCCTGCGCTTTCGCGCCTGCCAGAACAGATATGGATGGCCCAACTGCACCGGCTTGACCTCGCTGGTATTCCCGGCTCTCTTCATACTCGTCTTAGCACCGATCGCGTCGGTCAGGCTCGTACACGCGTCAGACAGGGCGCGAACCAGTGACGAGCACGCGCTGCTCCTCATTCTCGCGACCCCTTCCTGTGTAACGCCCCGTGTGGCGCCGCCGTGCGCGATCACCTTCGCACGACTATACATCGCACGGACGTGCCCGCGCCCCTAAGCCGCCCATTCATGACAGGTCGGTTTAAGCTACGCAAGTACCATGCCCCTCGGTATCGTGTGCTGGTACAATCGCGCCGACATATGCGAGGGCCACCCATCTCGCGCCCCCCTTCGGTACCACCCGCGCGGACCGGCCGCGGCGGGCGCCAGGCGCTGTTCGCGCGCGCACCGATCTCGTGGGGGCAGCTCCTCGGAGTGCTGCTTGTCGGCGTCACGATCGTGTACTTGTTGATCTCCGCGCTGAGTCCTGGGTACGTCGCTGACATTGGCACCAACAAGACGTGGGGCCGCTGGATCGCGCGCGAGGGGATGCACAGCGCCTATCGCATCCCCACCGACTATCCGCCGGTGCTGCTGTACTGCTTCGCGGCGGCGGGCTGGCTCTACCAGCGAATGATGGACGTGTCATTCAATGAGCGGGCGGCAGTGGCGAGCCAGTTCTACACCTTCCTCATCAAACTGCCCGGCATCGTCTGCCATCCCCTGATCGCGGTCGTGATCTATCGAGTGACCAGGCAGTACGGCGCCCGCCTGGCGTTCGCCGCCGCCGCCCTGTACGCGCTGAACCCCGCAGCGGCGTACGACGTGGCCCACCTCGGCCAGACCGACCCGGTCCATTCCCTGTTCGCGCTCCTGGCCGTGGCGGCCCTCGTCCACGGCCGGCCGATGTGGGCCGGGGCGTTCATCGCGCTGGCCGCGCTGACCAAGCCGCAGGCGTGGCTGCTGCTGCCGGTGGTCGGGATGGCGCTGATCTTCTGGTACGGGTGGCGCGGGGCGGTGCGCGGGACGCTCGGCGGGCTCGTCGCCACCTTCATCGTCCTGCTGCCGTGGACGCTCACCAATCGCCTGCACCACGCCGCGCGCTTCTTCGAAGCGCTTGAGACGAAGTCGGTGAACAGCGTGGCGCTGACGGCCCAGGCCCACAATCTGTGGTGGGTGCCGACGCTGCTCGAATGGCGCTTCATCGAGGACAGCGAACCGTTCCTCGGGCCGGTCCCGTACCGTGTCGTGGCGCTCGCGATGGTGGCGCTGCTCGCCTTCGTCGTGGTCGCGCGGCTACCGAACCTTCGGCCGCGCGACTCGCTGTATGGACTCGTGGGCGCGCTGACGGTGGGCTGGTTCGTGCTGACGGTGCGCGCCCACGAGAACCACCTGTTCATGGCGATCCCGTTCCTGACCGTCGCCTGGGCGCTCGACCGGCGCATCGGCGTCGTGCTCGGGCTTGTGTCGGCGAGCCTACTCCTCAACGTCGCGCTGCACGACCCCCTGCTGATGGACAATTACGCGGCCGGGCCGGACCCCGGACAGCCGCTGCCGGCCTGGGTGATCCTGCTGCAGATCGTCAACGTGCTGATGAACCTCGCGGCGTGCGGGCTTGCGTTCGCGCAGATCCTCGGCCCGAAGGCCGACCAGGGCTGGTTGCGGCACTTCTCCCTCCGGCCACGCCCGGCCGGGAGTGTCCGGTAGCATCGGCCGGGGTGGGGCGCCTCGTGCTGCCCGTCGCCGTGGGCCTGCTCGCCGCCATGCCACGGCTGTGGGCCATCGACCTCGCGCCGCTCCGTTACGACGACGTTGACGTGCTGAGCCGCGCCCGCGAGGTCGTCGCGGGCGCCTTGACCGCGACCGGCCCGATGACGTCGTGGGGTATCCCGGACCCGCCGGCGTCGGTCTACCTGGCCGTGGTGCCGGTCGCGTTGTCGCGGTCGCCGGCCGTGGCGGCGGCGTGGTTTGCCCTGCTCAACGTGCTCGCTGTCGTCCTGACGTACCTGCTCGCGCGGCGCTTCTTCGGTCCGGGCGTGGCGCTCGCGGCCGGCGTGCTCTTCGCGGTAAACCCGTGGGCGGTCTACTTCAGCCGCCGAAGCTGGGCCGAGATCACGCCGCTATTCACGGTCGTCGCACTCGGGTCGGCGCTCGCGGTCGTCGCCTGCCGCCGGTCGCGGTGGGCCGTCCCGTTCTTCGTCGCGCTCGCGCTGCAGGTGCAAATGCGGGTGCTGGCCCTGATCTACGCGCCGGCCGCGTTGCTCTCGCTCGTTGCCTTCCCGCTGCGCTGGGGCATCCGCTGGCCGCTGCTGGGGGCGGCGCTCGGGGCGCTGCTGTCGCTGCCATACGCGGCCTGGGTGGTCATGCACCGGGACGAACTTGCCGCGCGCCTGGCCGAGGGCAATCGCGGGATCGCGCTCGGCTCGGCGCACTCCGGGGCCGAGCTCGCGTTGTGGTCGGCGGCCGGCTTCAATCTGCTGCCGACGACAAGCTCGGCGGCGCCCTGGTTGGCCCCGCTCGGGCTGGCGAACCGCGCGACGCTGGCACTGACGGCCCTGCTGCTGGCGGCGGGACTCCTGATGGCCGCCTGGTCCGTTGTGCGGCGCCGCGCGGGTTGGGAAGCGGCGTTGCTCGCGGTGGCGTGGACGATCCTGCCCGTGGCCGTGCTCACGATCCAGAGCTCGTCGGTGTACCTGCACTACCTCGTCGCGCTGTCGCCGGCAATCTTCCTGGTGATGGCGCTGCCGATCGGGGCGCTGCTCGACCGCTCGACGGTTGTGACGCGACTGATAGGCGGGTTCGCGCTGGCGGGGGTGTGCGGCGCCCAGCTTGCCACCACGGCGACGCTTTACCACCTCCTCGGCGCGTGGGACGTCGCCCAGTATGGGGCGACGACGCTCAAACTGCGCCAGGCCGCCGCGGGCATCCCGCGCGAGACCTCCGACTTAATCGGCACCGGCGAGCAGTACGGGGTGGAGCCGCCGATCGGATATTGGCAGGCGCTGGTCGAGCCGGCGCGTACCGAGGCGGCGCGGGCGGGCATCTCCGAGGCGATCGTCTTCGCCGGCGAGACTGACCCGCTGACCGCCGAGCGGCCGGCCATCCTCGACTACCTACTGCGCCCCGAGGTGCAGCCGCGCTTCATCGCGCCGGAGACGCTCGTGTTCCCGGTCGGGCGGGCGGGGGTGGTCATCGAGGCACCCAACGCCGACCCGATCGAGTCGATCGAGCGCTTCGGCGAGCGGCGCGCGAGCGTGCCGATCCCGAGCACGAGCCGAACGGGCTTCGACGCCGCCCACGTGACGTACATCCCCGAGCGCGGGCCGCAAGGGTGGGAGGCGCTCGCGCCGAGCCGGCTCGCGGCGACCTTCGAGCGGGACGTGCATTTGATCGGGTACCGCGCGACGGGCGGGCCGCTTCGCGCCGGCCAGGATCTGGAGGTGACGACGTTCTGGCGGGTCGGGCCGACCAGCCCGGCGCTGTCGGTCTCGCCTCGACTGGCGGACGGAAGCGGCGACGCCCGACCGCTGACGGCCGATCCGGACGTGCAGCCGCTGCCGACGGTCGAGCCGAACAACTGGATCCTCGCGCGGCGCATGCAGATCGCCCTTCCGGCGCGGGCACCTTCCGGCGAGTATCGCCTGGGGGTCCAAGTGCTCGACGCGACCGGCCGGCCCCTGCGTCGAACGTCGGACGGCGCCGAGGTCGTGACGCTCACGACCGTTCGGGTGACTGCCCGCTAGACGGCGGCGGTGCGCCTCTGGAGCTCGCCGACAAGGTCGAGGCGGCGCGTGCCGAAGCCGCGCAGCTCCCACTCGTCGCGCGGGATCATCCAGAAGACTTCCAGCTCGTTGCCGTCCGGATCGACCGCATAGAGGCTGAGGCTGGTGCCGTGATCGGATTCGCCGCGCAGGGCGCCCGCTTCCACGAGGGTCTCGCGCGCCCGACCGAGATCCTCGATGCCGGCGACCTCCCAGGCGGCATGGTATAGGCCGACACGGTCGCCGTGGCCGGGCGGCGCGGCGTCCTGGCCGATGCCGAAGAGGCCAAGGTCGTGGTGGTTGTCGCTGCCGTTGGCGCGCAGGAAAACGGCCTGCTCGCTCGGCTGCTCGACGATCTCGAAGCCAAGGACGTCGCGATAGAACTGAAGGGCGCGCTGGGCGTCCCGCACGTAGAGGACGATGTGGTTGAGTCGCGAGATGGTGAACATGGGTCTACTCCCCAGGTGTTGACTGTGCAGCCGTGAAGATCAGTAGTGAAGTGGAACACGTCGGGTCGCGGGCGGATTCCCGCGGGTACGGTGACGCACATCGGTCTTCGGATCGGATGTCGCCGTCTGCAGACCTGTCATCCCGACGCGAAGCGAGGGATCTCTCGCTTCGGTCAGGGTGGCCACTTTGAGGACGAGATCCTTCGCCAGGCTCCGCCTGCCTCAGGATGACACTCATGTTGTCGGCGCGCGATTTTGTCGTTGCGGAACGACGCTCCAGTTAACAGCTAACAGCGCGGACTTCATCGTCGTTGACGGGTCAACCGGCGGAGCTCGTGCTGCCAGCATGGCCTTCGCGTGAGGCGACGACGGAGCGGACCGCGTCGGCGATGGTGTCGGCCGAGGGGATGACCATGTTGCGGAGGGGCGTCGCCGAGGGGATCGGGATGGACGGGGCGCCGACGCGGACGATCGGGGCATTGAGGGCGTCGAAGGCGTGCTCGGCGACGGCGGCCGACACCTCCGCGCCGATGCCACCGACCTTCCACGCCTCGTGCGCGACGACCAGGCGGCCGGTCTTGCGCACCGAGGCTAGCAGCGACTCGGTGTCGAGCGGCGCGAGCGTGCGGAGGTCGAGCACCTCGGCGTCGATGCCCGCGTCGGCGAGCGACCGGGCCGCTTCGAGCGCGCGATGGACCATCCAGGCCGTCGCGGCGATGGTCACGTCGCGGCCGGCTCGGGCGACGCGGGCCGCGCCGATGGGCGTCAAGTGGTCGCCGTCCGGTACCTCATCGCGAATGGCGTGGTAGAGGAACATCTGCTCGAAGATCAGGACCGGGCAGTCGTCGCGGATGGCGGCGCGCATGAGGCCCCAGGCGTCGGCTGGCGTGGCCGGCATGACGACCTTCAGGCCGGGGACGTGGGCGAACCACGCCTCGTAGCTCTGCGGGTGGCCCCGGTAGGGGCCGTCGCCGACGCGAGTGCGGATCACGACCGGCACGCGGGCGGCGCCGGCCGTCATGTAGCCGAGGTTGGCGGCCTGGAGGACGATCTGGTTCATCGCGCAGGGCAGGAACTCGCCGAACGAGATCTCGACGATCGGGCGCTTGCCCTGGAGCGCCGCGCCGATCGCCGCCCCGACCATCGCCGACTCGGAGATTGGGGAGTCGCGGATGCGGCGCGGGCCGAACTCCTCGAACAGGCCGCGTGTGCCCTGCATTGCGCCACCGAACGGGCCGACGTCCTGGCCAATCAGGAACACGTCGGGATCGGCGCGCAGCTCGTGGGCGATGGCGCCCACGAGGGCCTCGGCGAAGGTCATGCGGGTCATGCGCGCGCCTCTATTCCGGCGCCGTCCTGTCGTTCGACGTCGCTCGGGTGTGCGGCGGGCAGGCCAAGCTCGGCGGCGCCCGGCTCGGGGCTGGCCTCGGCGCGACGGAACGCCTCGGCCACCTCAGCCTGGATCTGGGCGCGGATCGATTCGATATCGACGCCGCGCTCGCCAAGTAAGCGCTCGATGCGGGCGACGGGATCGCGGTCGCGCCAGCCCTCGGCCTCGCCTTCCGTGCGGTACGTCGCGCGGTCGGCGGACCAGTGGCCCTGCACGCGGTAGGTGCGCGCCTCGATCAGGCTGGGGCCGTCGCCGCGTCGCGCCCGCTCCACCGCCCGCCCGACCACGTCGCGCACGGCGATGACGTCGTTGCCATCGACCGCCTCGCCGGGGATGCCGTAGCCGGCCGCGCGGTCGACGATCGGGGCGGGCAAGTACGACGCGGCGGCCTCGGAAATGGCCCAGCCGTTGTGCTGGCAGACGTAGACGACGGGCAGCTTCCAGGATGCGGCGAGGTTGACGTTCTCGTGGAAGTCGCCGCGATTCGCCGTGCCGTCCCCGAAGGTCACGACGCAGACGCGGTCGGAGCCCTCGTAGGAGAAGCCCAGGCCGGCCCCGGTCGCGACGCCGAGGGTGGTGCCGAGGTCGCCGGCGACCCACGGCACGATGTTCGCGCCGAATGGACCGTTGAAGGGCACCGAGCGGCCGAGCGAGTAGCCATCGGCGCGCCCGAGCGCCTGGGCCGCGAGCCGCCACGGCTCCGCGCCGCGCATGGCGTAGACGACGAACGGTCCGCGATAGTGGGGCGCCGCCACGTCGTCGGCGCGGAGGTCGAAAAAGCTGCCGACGATGGTTGCCTCCTCGCCCTCGACCGGGAACCAGCGCGGGTTGCGCCGCCCGCACTCGGCCTCGAACGTGCGGCACCAGAGCAGCCAGCGATACAAATCTGGCAGCCGCGCCTCCGCGTCGGCGGCGGACGCCCCCGTGTATGGTTCAGTCATCAGCCGCACCTCCGCGAATCGCGGCGCCGTCGGCCCAGGCCAAAGGTAGGGGCAGGCTCCCGTGC
>Ga0136611_10002374_pt1 | contig 13060 bp, 13 predicted proteins | sample AntDrymUQ2232306_2_FD_106645 | JGI IMG/M metagenome (GOLD analysis project Ga0136611, IMG submission 106645) | Polar desert sand microbial communities from Dry Valleys, Antarctica - metaG UQ223 (23.06) | ecosystem: Environmental > Terrestrial > Soil > Desert | place: Antarctica: Dry Valley... | reverse complement strand
GGCCGATCTCTCCGGCATCGCCGGCAGCGGCGCCGCAGGTCGCGCCACGATCGAGGATCTCGAGAAATTCCTCAGCCGCCTCGACGAGCACAAACAGTCCGACGCGTCGTCGATGCGCATCGCGGTGGCTGACGCCATGCGCCGCTCCTGGTCACGCCCCCTCGCCACCGTTGGCCGCCCCGTCCGCCTCGACGCGATGCTCGCCCATCGCAAGCAGTCGAAGCCCAAAGCGGGCCCCGCCCTTTACGCCCTCCGTGCCCTCGCCATTGCCCTCGGCGAGAACAGCGCTCCGGGCGGCCGCCTCATCGGCGGAAAAATCGTCCACCCCCGCAGCATCGACGTCGGCTTCGCCGTCGAAGCCGAAGACGGCGTCCTCGTCCCCGTCCTCCGGGAAGCCGACAAGACTCCGCTGCGCGAAATGCTCGCCCGCTACGACGAGCTCGTCGAGCTCGCCCGCCAGCGCCGCCTCCCCCCCAGCGCGCAAGGAGGCTCCCTCGCGACAGTCACGAACTTCGGCACCTTCGGCCTCGAATGGGCCACCCCCATTCCCCTCCCCGAGCAAACCCTCGTTCTCGGCCTAGGCGCCGGTCGCATCGTCCCCGCGTGGGATCCGAAAAAGGAAACCTTCCTCCCCGCCACCGAGTCCCAGCTCACCCTCAGCTTCGACCATCGCGTCCTCGACGGCGGCGCCGCCGGCCGCCTACTCGCCAGGATCGAAGCACTCCTGCAAACGCCGGAAGCGCTTTAGCCGTCGCCCCGCGATTGACGCTGCCGGTAAGACCGGTAAGCCTCTTTGGATGAATACGGCGACCATTTCGACGAAAGGCCAGTTGGTGATTCCACAGCGCATTCGACAAGCCCTGCACCTTCAGGCCGGTGAGAGGGTGACTCTCACGATCGAAGGCGACAAACTGGTGCTTCAACGTGAGCAACCTCGGCGCGCAAAACTGATCGAGAGAGGTGGCCGCAAGGTTCTGGAGGCGCCGCCCGGCGCGCCGCCCATGACGCCGGAACTTGTGAAAGCTTTGCTCGCTGACTTTCCGTGAGCCATTTGCTCGACGTCAGTCTGCTATTGGCATGCGGCTGGAGTTCTCACACCAAATACGCTGCGGCCCGGCGATGGCTTGAAAGCCAATCCAACTTCACGACCAGTCCTGTAGCGGAACTTGGTTTCATTCGCGTCAGCATGACGCCCGGATACCGAGCGTCCTTTGAAGACGCGCAATCAGCGCTCTCCAATATCACCACTCGCAAGCAGGCTCGTTGGGTGCCGACGGACTTGCCTGTCGCTCGACTGCCACTGCTGCAAACCCACGCCGAAGTGACGGACGCATATCTTGTCCAGCTTTGCACGCTCACACGGTCTAAAGCTCGCGACTTTGGACGACGGCCTGTGCAGGCAACCATGGGCTGCCGGTATTGCCGAGAACCCGCTTTGACCCACCCGATGGCAGATGAATTCCCTTACGATATTTTCCTGAGCCACAGCGCGAAGGACAAGGCGGTGGTGCGCCCGCTGGCGGAGCGGTTGCGGGCGGACGGGGTGAAGGTGTGGTTCGATGAATGAGTGCTCAAGCCGGCGACGGCATCGAATCACCCCAGTCGAAGACTGCGATCGAGGAAGGGCTGGAGCGCTCGCGCGTGCTGGTGCTCAGCATGTCGGCGAATGCGTTCGGCTCGGATTGGGCGCAGTTGGAGTCCGGCACGTTCCGGTTCCGCGACCCGCTGAACAAGGAACGCCGCTTCCTTCCCCTGCGGCTCGACAACGCCCCCATCAAAGGCTCCCTGGCGCAATTCCTTTACATCAACTGGCTCTCGGCGGAACGCGAGCAGGAGTATGCGAAGCTCCTCGAAGCCTGCCGACCGCTGGAAATTTCACCGGTAGTTGAGACTGAAGCCGCCCCCGCTCAGGTTGCAGAAGAGGCCATCCAACTCGACTACAAGAACGCAAGCGTCGATGCCTTTGCCTTCAGTCCGGATGGGACCAACGTCCTAACGGGTGCCGATGACAACACCTTGCGGCTTTGGTCTCTGCCGACCGGAAAATGCCGAAACGTTTTTGAAACACATAGTAGCCATGTGCATGGCTTATCGTGGAGTTCCGATCTAAGCTGCGTATTGTCCGGCGGACTTAACGAAAGCACTGTATACCTGCAAGATGTCGAGTCGGGTCAGTGTCTAAAAAAATTCCGCACGCAAGGATCCTCCGTGGTTTGTTTGGCTTGGTCCCTTGATGAACAGCAGGCCGTTTTCGGCTCCGGTGGGGAGGGCACTTTGGAAGTCTGGAATATTAAAACCGAACGGTGCATCCACGTCCTCAAAGGACATACAGACTTCGCTAGGTCGGTAGCTTGGAGTGAAGATGGGCGTTTTGTGTTCTCGGCTGCCCAAGACAAACGATACGGAAATGGGATGCCGTCATAGGGAGGTGTTTGCTTGTGCTCGAAGGTCACACGGAATCTGTCTTCAGCGTCAAATCGGGCAAGAATCAGCGCACGCTTGTATCCGGTTCTGGTGACAAAAGCGTTCGATTGTGGGACGCGAAGACGGGGCGCTGCTTGGCCGTCCTCAGGGGACATACGAACGAGATCCTTTGTGTCGCGTGGAGCACCGACCAACGACGGGTCCTTTCTGCCTCCACTGACAAGACCTTGCGATTGTGGGACGTAGAGACGGGGAGTTGCGTGTGCATCTTCGAAGGTCACATGACAGGAGTTAGGCACGTCGCATGGAGCGCCGATGGACGCCGCGCCTTCTCCGGCGACGAGAGTGGTGGCATCCGGGTCTGGGATCTATCGGAATTCCTCACCGAGGCGCGAGCGCCGAAAGTCACGGTGCCAGCGTTGACCCTCGCGCCGGACCAAGTCCAATTCACGAACGCCAAAGTCCTCCTCGTTGGTGAGAGCGGCGCGGGTAAGACGGGGCTTTCCAAGCGGCTGGCTTTGAACGATGAAGCGGCTCAACGACTGGCTGCGAGGCCGGCCACCGCAGCCGGAGGCGACGGGCTTATTCAAGCTCCGCAAGAAGAAGGAGGAGACGCCGAGCATCATCTGCGTGGGCTGCGAGCAGCGCGTGCCGCTCTGGGATGAGATGGAGCAGTGCTTCGCGAGCCCGGAGATTCAGCAGCGGGTGCGCGACATGCAGGAGGAGGCGAAGGTCGAGCTAGACAACGAGAGCAAGGAACGGGCGCTGGTCGGCGAGGTGATTTCGACCGTAGCGCTGGCGGCGCAAATCAGCCGGGAGTTCAATGTGAGCGATCACGGCATTGACATGGAGATCGAGTTCAAAGACGACGCCTACGAAGCCACCGGCGAGAAGCTCTATCTCCAACTCAAGTCCGGAGATTCCTACACGCGGAAACGGAAGCGTGACGGGACGGAGGTGTTCACGATCAAGGATGAGCGCCACGCACGTTACTGGACGGCGCAGAAATTCCCTGTGCTGCTCGTGATCCGGAATTCCGAAGGCGAAGTCCGTTGGATGGAAGTGCGCGACTGGCTGAAGCGTGAGAGCGAGAACGGGAAGAAGCCGGTGAAACAAATCGTCTTCGAGGGCGAGCGGTTCGACGTGATGAGCGTGCGGCTGGCGGGAGAAGGTGCTAAACGCTACGTCTACTGCGGTAAGCAAAGCGCTGTGACGTGAGATGCGGCGGCGCTACCCAAACCGCGGAGGTTGTAGCCGCCTTCGAGCATCGAGAGGACGCGGCCCTGTGTCGTCTCGCGAGAGATTCCGGAGACCAATTTTGTCAGGTCCGCGAAGTCTTCGTCGGTGAGGCGGAACTGGCCTAGCGGGTCTTCGATGCGGGAGTCGAAGCCGGCGGAAATGAGGATCAGCTCTGGGCGGAATTTCTCGGCGGCGGGGAGGAGCTTTTGCTCGAAGGCAGCGAAGATTTCGGCGCGGGCGGAGCCAGCGGGAAGCGGGCAATTGAGGGTGGTGCCGACGCCTTTGCCGGCGCCGGCTTCGTCGGCGCGGCCCGTGCCGGGATACCAGGGTGATTGATGCGTGCTGAAGAAGAAGACGGAGTCGTCTTCGTAGAAGATGTCCTGCGTGCCGTTGCCGTGATGGACGTCCCAATCGACGATCAGCACGCGGCCGATGCCGTGCCGACGCTGCGCGTAGCGGGCGGCGAGCGCGATGTTGTTTAGCACGCAGAAGCCCATGCCGCGCGCGGCGCTCGCGTGATGTCCGGGTGGGCGGACGAGGCAAAATGCGCGCTGCGCTTTGCCGGTAGCGACGGCGGCGACGGCGGCGAATCCGCTCCCAGCGGCGCGCAGGGCGGCGGTCCAGGTGTGCTCGGAAACGGCGGTGTCGCCGGTGCTCAGCGTGTCACGCCCGTGATGGATTTCCTCCTCGGCAAGCCGCACGTAGGCGGACGTGTGCGCGAGGTGCAGGTCTTCAACGCGGACCTCGCGTGGCGGGAGCGGTGTCATTTTCGCGACGAGGCCGGCCTTCGTCAGCGCGTCGTAAACGGCATCAAAGCGGGAGACCCGCTCGGGGTGGCCTCGGCCGGGGTCGTGTTCCTTGCAGAGCGGGTCGGCGATGAAAGCGGTCGTCATGGAGCGATGATCTTCAAGTGAGCTTCGGCGGTCCGGGTGTGCTGTGGACCGGTGTTCGGCGAGACGGGAGCGGCTTTAGATGATGTTGGCTGCGCGGAGGCCGAAATGCTTTGCCGCCGCGAGAAGCCTTGAATCGTTCGAGTAGATCTCAGTGAGCTGATTCTCGGCGGCGGAAGCGAGGTGAAGCGCGTCCGACGCCCGGAGGAAGACGGACTTCGGGAGCGAACTATAGGTCGCTGTGACGCGGGCATTCACCGCCGGGGATAGCGCCAACCAGCGATACGCGTCTTGTGAGCAATCGAGCTCGAACTGCTCAATGAGCTGGCGACATTCCATCGCCTTGAGAGCGCCCTCGCGGAATTTGCGATGAATTGCGGAACCGACTTCTGCATGCCCGTGGACAGAGCAAGCGATCGATGAGCGCGCGGCGAACTCACGGACTGCCTCCCACCCCGGATCTTCCAGGTAAAAGCGCGCGACGTAGTTGGAATCGAAGTAGATCACTCCCGGTCGCGATCTTCCGAGATTGCGGTCGTGCTGTCCGGGCCGCCCCGCAGTTTGCCGCTGCGCATGAGCCGTTCGAAAGCCGGTGTCACCTTGCGACGGGCGAAGTAAGGCACTTCCGGCTCATGAGTTTGCGGGACGATTTTCGCGACCGTCCGGCCGCGGTCGCTCACGCCGAGTTCGCCATAGCGGGCGGCTAACCGCACCCATTCACCGGTCTTCTCGTGAAGCTCACGAATCGTAATCGTCTTCATGTGACACATGGTGTCACTCGCGCGCGCGGCGTCAACTTCCGCCAGCGCTCACGTCCATTCGAGCAGCGTTCGCGCGTGTGCCGTCGCGATGAGGGAGGCGGTCATGGAGCGATGCTCTTCAGGTAGGCTTCGGCGAGTGCGCGGCGGTTGACCTTGCCGCGCTCGTTCGCGGGAATGCCGGGCACGATCCAGAAGTCGCGTGGCATCTGCCATGGGCTGAGCGTTCCCTGGCAGAAGCGCGAAACGGCTTCCCGCTCGATCCCCTCGCCCGCGATACACGCGACCGGCTCTTCGCCGCGGATGCGCGACGGGATTCCGAAGACGAACGCCTGCCGCACGCCCGGGCACGTCAGCAAGCGTTGCTCGACTTCCAGCGGGTTGAGCTTGCGACCGGCGATATTGATGACATCCGAAGCGCGGCCTGCGAGCACGAACCCGCGTTCGGTGCACCGCACGAGATCGCCGGGGACGAAACGACCGCCGCCGAGCGTCGCGGGCTCGTCGTTGGGAAAGTAGCCATCGCCAACTGCGGCGCTACGCACCTCGATCGACTCGCCGTCGCCCCGATGGGTAATCGTCACCCCGTGCATTGAGTTTCCGACGAAACCCTCCTCCGCGTCAGCCTCCGCAGCGGTGTCGTAGGTTATCCCGCCGCACTCTGACGAACCGTAAAAGGCGTGAATGCGGCGCCCGAATTTCTGCGCGAAGCGCTCGGCTACATCGCGCGTCAGCGGCGCACCCGCGGAGATGCACAGGCGCAACTGCCGCAACTCGGGAACGGTGCCGCTTTCCCCGAGGTGCTGAAAAAAGAGCGGCATGCCGGGGAAGACCGTCGCGCCCGTGCGGGCGAGCCCTTCGAGAATCGCGCGCGGGAGACGCTCCTCGGTCGCGACGAGCGGCACGCCTCGGCAGAGCAGCGGCGTCAGCAGATTGCTGAATCCATAGCTGTGCGACATCGGGATCACTCCGTAGTTCACGTCGCTCTCGGTGATGCCCATCGTTTCGCAGATGTTCGTGCAATCGGCGACGAGTTGCTCCGCGCGGAAGCGGATCGCGCGCGGCGCGGCGGTCGTCCCGGAGGTGAGCTTCAGGAAGTCGGCGCTTACTTCCCGCGCGACCGGAACTCGACGGGTGAACGCGACGTCGTTGTCTCCGATCCGCACCAGCGCCAAGGCACCTGCGGCTTCGAGTGCGGCACCGAGTTCGGCATCTGCCATGTGTCGCCCGAGCGGCAGCGGCACGAGGGCTGCACGGAAGAGTGCAAGGAGCAGCGCCGGCCATGACGGACTATTCCCGATCTGCAGGGCGATCACTGAGCCGGGGCTGAATTCCCGCACGCGGGTGGCCAGCGTCAGTGCTTCATCTTCGATCTCCTGGAATCGGCGCAAGACCGCACCGTCACTCGCGAAGATCGCGGGTTGGTCCGCCCGACGCGCGAGCGTTTCTCTCCAGGCCGCGACCAGCGCGTTATCCGAGGCGATCACCGATGGCGTGTTTTAGTTTGCGGCTCAAGGCGCGACGGCTACCTTCCGCGCTCCCGTTTCCAATGCCATGAAAGCCGACATCCATCCCGAATACAACGAAACCACCATTAGTTGCGCGTGCGGCAAGGTCTTTCATACGCGCTCCACGCGCCGCGATTTGAAGATTGGCATCTGTGCCGCGTGTCATCCGTTTTTCACGGGAGAACAAAAATTTGTCGATACCGCGGGACGGATCGAGAAGTTCTCACGTCGCTACGGTGGAATGCAGACGCGCGTCACGAAGAAGCCGAAAGCGTAGCTGCGAGCTGTTTTGCAAACGGTGAAGGCGCGCGTGCGTCTTCACCGTTTTCTTTTCCCGTATGGATTTTGCGCCGCTGATTGCCAGAAAGACGGAACGGTTCCGGGAGCTGGAGCAAGAGATTAACAACGAGTCGCTCTTCGCTGACCCGAAACGCGCGAGGGACGTGCTCCGTGAGCATATGCGGCTGAAGGAATTGCTCGCCGAATGGCAGGCGATCGAAAAGGCACGTGCCGATCTGACGGGCAATCTCGAACTCGCGAAGAGCGGCGACGCGGAGATGGCAGAGATGGCGCTGGCTGAGATCCCCGGCCTCGAGGCGCAGATTGCCGCACGCGAGAACAAGATCCAACTCGCTCTGCTGCCTCCAGACCCGAACGAAGATCGGGATGCCATCTTCGAGATCCGGGCGGGCGCCGGCGGGAATGAAGCGGCGCTCTTTGCGGCGGATCTCTACCGGATGTATGCGCGCTATGCGGAAGCGAACCGCCTGAAAATCGAGCCGCTCGACTCCAACCCGAGCGAGCTCGGCGGGTTGAAAGAAATGATCTTCCAGGTCTCCGGTGAGGGCGTCTTTCGCAAGCTGCGTTACGAGTCAGGCGTGCACCGCGTGCAACGCGTGCCTGCCACCGAAGCGCAAGGGCGCGTGCACACTTCGACCGCGACCGTCGCGGTATTGCCCGAAGCGGAGGAGGTGGATTTCGAGCTGAAGGCGGACGAGCTGCGCATCGAAGTCTGCCGCTCCGGAGGCCCTGGCGGTCAGGGTGTGAACACGACGGATTCCGCCGTGCAGGTGATGCACCTGCCGACCGGTATGATCGTTCGCTGCCAGGACGGCCGCAGTCAGCAGAAGAACAAGGAGAAGGCGTTGCAGGTCTTGCGTTCCCGGCTGCTCGAAATCAAGCAGCGGGAGGAGTCTGAGAAATACGCCGCCCAACGTAAGAGCCAGGTGGGCTCCGGGGATCGCAGCGAAAAGATTCGCACGTATAACTTTGCTCAGAATCGCGTCACGGACCACCGCATCGAGCTTACACTCTACAACCTCGACACCTTCCTCGAAGGGAACATCGGCGAGATGATTGACGCGCTGCAGAATGCGGACATGGCTGATCGCCTCGCGGCGGTGAGCGAGGCGAGTTAATCAGGCGAACGGCGGTGCACGCCTCAAATCCGCCGCACTGCGGCTTTCGAGTCCTTCGATTCCTTGGACTCCTTCCCATCTTTGGATTCCTTCGGGTCCTTCACCTCGGCCTTCATCGAGAACGGCTGCAACGTCGTGTGCACGATGATCTCCTCAGCGGCGGCAGCGATTGAATTGAAAACCGCATCCGGGGCAGCGCGCTGAAGGCGCTCGAGGCGCCGATCGTCGCGGTGCGAATCCCACAGCCCGACTTCCACGCGTGCTTCGGGCAGTTTCAGCCTCACGCGTTTGGCCAGGTTTGCCGCCGCCATAAGTGACGCGGGCGGCACGGTCGAAATGAAGATCTCGGTCGGATTCGCGCCGGCCGCGTATTCGATCATCTCGCTCGTGAGCAGTTTCGACGAGACCGTCTCGGCGGCAATTCCCTGCGCACAGAGCAGCCGACAGAGCATCGCCCCGGCGATCTCGTCCGCTTCGTTCTGCGCCGGCAGGATCAGGACGCGGTTCGGTAGGTCCCCGTCGAGTGACGCGATGCGGGGCGGGATTTCCAAGTCCATGATCAGTGCTCGGATGTGCCGATGGTGCTCGCGGCGCTTCTCGTCTTCGATCGAGCCATGGCGACCATCGGCCTCAAGCTGCCGTAACGTTGGGATGATCACATCGTCGAAGAGCGCAGCGATACCGTTCGTCGCCGTATACGTTTCAGCGATCTCGTAGATCTCTTCCTCATCCCCCGCGAGCAGTCGCTGATAAAACCGATCCTCCGGCGCGATCGGCGGATTTTCACCGAGCAGCACGTCGAGAAAACTCAGTGCGGGCAGATGCTTGCCCAGCACTGCGATGCAAACGGTCAACGGAGTGGCAAGAAGCAGCCCGCCGACGCCCCACAGCCAGGTCCAGAAGACCGCGGCGACAATGATTGCGACGGGCGACAAGCCGGTGCTGGAACCGTAAAGCCAGGGCTCAACCACATTGTTGCTGATCAACTCGATGACCACGAAGAGCCCGAGCGTGAGCAAAGGTGGCCACCAATCGGGAGAGATGGCCAGCGAGATGAAAATCGGGAACGCCGCGGCGATCCAGGGCCCGAGATAGGGAACAAAGCGCATGACCGTTGCCAGAAAACCCCAAAGCGCAGCGTTTGGGATGCCGATGAAATACAGCCCAATCCCAATCGGCAGACCGTAGCTCACATTCACGATGAGCTGCGCAAGCAGATACCGGGAGACCCGCTTGCCCGCGTCATCCAGAGCCTGCGTCGTCAGATGGAGCCGACCATGTGCGATCAGGTGGATGAAGCGGTCGCGCAGATCCTGCCGCTCGATGAGCATGAAGATTACGAAGACGATCACGATCGCCGCGCTGCCGAGCATCGCCAGGGCTGAAGTGAAGAATCCTTTCGCAAGGCCGAAGGTCGTCTGGGTTTCGTCCACGACTTCGACCGGCACCGGCGGTGTATCCGTTCCCGGCGCCGGTGTTTTCGTGGTTGCCGTTCCAGTGACATCTTCTGTGACCTCACGGAGGGTCTTCGCGGCGCGACCGAATGGCCCGTCTTCGTCCACTTTGAAAGCTTCCGTCTTCGCCCGCAGATTCTCTCCGTAACCAGGCAGGCGATTTACGAGATCGAGCACTTGGCCTGCGACCATGAAAAGCGCTGAGGCAATCACCGTAAACGCCAGCAGAGCAGTGATCGAGACGGACGAAATTCGCCCCAGTCCGAGTTTCTCGAAGCCGCGAACCAGCGGCGCGAGCAGAAATGAGATCAACACCGCAAGTGCGATCGGCAGCAGGAAGTCGCGGCCCAGGTAAAGCGCCGCCGTTACAGCGAGGACGCCAGCAAGCGGCGGGATACGGGTGCGGGAGAGCCGGCGCTCGGGCATGACTTCCCTCAATCGCACCATGCCAATGCCTTGCGGGCGCGGAGTTCACGAAACGCTGCTCGTGCCTACAGCCATCACGGCGCGGGGCGGCGAATAGCAGCGATGGCGAGTCCGACTCCAGAGCTTGAGACCGACGAGCCGGGGAAAGTGGCTGCGCGGGTTTTGGTGGTCGATGACGAGCCGTCCTCGCGGCGTCTCCTCCGGCACGCGCTGCAACACGTGGGCTTCGAAGTTGAAACGTGCGCGAGCGGCGCGGAAGCGCTGGCGATCCTGCATCGCGAGCTGGTTGATCTCCTCGTCCTCGACTTTGAGATGCCGCAGATGGATGGGGCGGAACTCTGCGCGAGGGTGCGCGCCGACTCTCGCCCGGAACTCGCCGATTTACCCATCATCCTGCTCACCGGCCACGCCGGCGAGAGCGAGGAAGTGCGGTGCCTGCAGGCGGGCGCGAACGACTTCGTCACGAAGCCGGTCAGTGTCGCAGTGCTCGAAGCGCGGCTGCAAACGCAGCTCCGCCTCCGCTCTTTGCGCGCCGAGTTGCAGGTGCGGAATGAGGAGCTCGAACGCTGGCAACACGAACAGGAAGCGGATCTCGAAGCGGCACGAGTGACGCAACAAGCGATTGTGCCGACCAGGCCACCCGTGATCGCCGGCTGGGACATCGCCTCCGTGTTTGAGCCACTGATTCAGGTGGGAGGCGACATGTTCGGCTGGCGAGAGCTTCCCGGTAATCGCTGGCTGCTTTGGTTGGCAGACGCGACTGGGCACGGGGCGTCGGCGGCGCTTTATACGACTCTCGCCGCGCTGCTCTTCCAGCATGCCGCCGCGCGATCGAGCTCTGCGGCGGAGATTCTCCGGCTCGTGAACGAGGAGTTCTCCACGGTGTTCCGCCGTGGCGCATTCATGAGCGCGTGCTGTCTCGTGGTGCACGAGGATGGAGTGGTCACCTACGCAGGTGCCGGACATCCGCCACTCCTCATTTGGCACTCAGCGTCTGGCACGGAGACCATTCCCTCGACGGGAACCCTGCTGGGAATCGGCGCCAGCTTGACGATCACCGAGACGCGGTGCCAGCTCGCACCAGGCGATTGCGTGCTCGTCTATAGCGACGGACTCTACAGCCTCAAGCTCGCCGACGATGCGCGCTTCACCCCGGACGATCTGGCCGCTTCCACCGCTGGGGCGACGCAATCCGCCGCGGCATTCCTGGCGGAGTTGCGCGTCCAGATGGCGGCGAAATCTGACGGCGGACCATTCACGGACGACGTTTGCGCGATCGCGCTTTGCTGGAGCGGCGGAAGCGGCGGGGTGCTGCTGTAGCGCGGGCTGCCGCGCCTGGTCCCTTACGGCCAGAGGCCGCTCAACTGGCGATTTTTCGCTACCATGGAATCCTTTACACCCTGCTCGTTGGACTGGTGGTCGGCGCCGTCGCCAAGCTTCTCATGCCGGGCAAGGATCCAGGCGGGTGCATTATCACGACGCTCATCGGCATCGCCGGTTCGCTGATTGCCGGCTATCTCGGCCAGGCCATCGGCTGGTATCGTGCAGGCGAGGGTGCCGGTTTCCTCGGCGCGGTCATCGGGGCAATGCTTTTGCTCCTGGTTTACCGGCTGGTTCTCAAAAGGAAGGGGTAGCGAACGCCGCGCCCCAGCCGTTCTACCGCTGGTAGATCGGGAGGAAGTGATTTTTCACCGCGAGGCTGAGCATTGCCATCGAGGTGGCATACACTTTTCCGCCGCCGCGCTCTTCGCCTCCCTGGCCCTCCCACCATCCTTCGCGAGACTGCAGCGGAAGCAGGATGCTGGCGATCACTCGAGCGCCTTCGTCCGCGAACTTTCCGCTCCGCTGATACATGCCCTGCGCATAGTAGTAACTTGTGTAGTAGAACCACTTCTCGCCCGGTTTGATCCCATCCTTGAGCAGGCGCTCGCTCGCCCCTTTCACTTCGTCGCTTTCGTAATCACCGCAAACCAGCAAAGCGAGCAGACCCTCGGAAGTCGTAGATAGCTCGCGGCCACGGCCCTGATAACCAAACCCGCCCGTCTTGGATTTCTCGTCGGGCTGGTAGCAGCGTTTGATGTAACGGACCGCTTCGTCGATGGCTTCTTTCGGCACATCCATCCCTGCGTTCTTCGCCGCGCGAAGAGCCATCGTTTGCCACACCGTCACAGACATGTCGCTGTCGCCCGCATCCGGCGAGTAGCGCCAACCACCGCGGTTAGCCTCGTTTTTTGCCACCTTCTGCGAACGCAGGATGAGGTCGATTGCTTTGCGGCAACGTTCACGCAGTTGGTCGTCTTGCGCAGTGTCCGCACCCATCCCCAACATCTCCGCGAGCATCAAGGTGGTGATGCCGTGGCCATACATCCGCGAGCCGTCTTTTTTGCCGAAGTATCCGTCTGCTTCCTGCCCGTCGGCTTTCAACACAAACGCCAGCGCCTTCTTCATCGCCTGCCCCTCGGGCGTCGGGTCTGCGGGTTGATGCCCCAGGGATCCCAGCGCGAGGATTGCCAGCGAACTCATCGCTGTCTCATTTCGCATCTTATTATGGATCGCGCCCGTCGCGGCGTCAGACTGGGTGATCAGATACTGCGCACCTCGCCGCAGCGATTCGTCGATTTTGTCATTTTGCGCCGACGCAACTCCTCCGACGAGCCATCCCGTCGCGAGGGTGACAGCGATCAAGCCGCTCCCTTGGTTCCTAACTGTTCGCATGGTCACGGCTTCTTCGCGCGCTCAGCGATGACGCGATAATAGGTCTGCACCTGGGCACGGTATTCAGGCGCAACGCCTTCCTGCTGTCCCTTGGTGAGTTGCTCCGCAATTTTCTTCGGCAACTTGCCCCATTCGCCAGCCTTAAGGGCCGCCGCGGCCGGCACCGCTCCGTAACCTTCGTCCGGCGCTTCAGCGAGAGCGCCGCCTTCGGATTTCTCCTGTTGATCG
>Ga0136611_10002373_pt1 | contig 13062 bp, 5 predicted proteins | sample AntDrymUQ2232306_2_FD_106645 | JGI IMG/M metagenome (GOLD analysis project Ga0136611, IMG submission 106645) | Polar desert sand microbial communities from Dry Valleys, Antarctica - metaG UQ223 (23.06) | ecosystem: Environmental > Terrestrial > Soil > Desert | place: Antarctica: Dry Valley... | reverse complement strand
ATTTTCCATAGATTTTATCGCCGTAATTATTTTTCATTTCCTTTAAGGTCGGCAATGCGATGTCGGGCGTGAACATCAGCGAACCCGCCACCGCATACGGCACAACCGAACCGTCCGTGCTGTTGTGGCGCGGCGGCGCACCCCAGGCGACGTAACCGCGCTGACTGTCCGAAGCCGACATTCCCCACATCGTCGCCGAATATTTCGGAAATTCCCGGCTCAATTCTTCGACGAAAAATTTCTGCTGGGCGCGGGTTGCTTTGACCGAGTTTTCAAAATAATTGACAAGCGGCGGACGTTGTTCGCGGCGGTTGCGAAAATCAATCCAGGCGTGTGAATATTGGTGAATAAAGAGCGGCGAAACTGCCGCCAAATATCTGTAACCGCCGTATTCCTGCCAGGTTCGTTCCCACGCATACCACGAATTCGGCAAAATCTGATGAGTCGGCGAACCGATTGCCAGAATATACAAAATCATCTGTTCGCTGTAACTTTCCCAGTAATTTTTCAAAAATCCGGTTTCGGGTTTCCAGCCGTGCGAAAGCAGATATTGATTGTCGGCGCGCATCCATTGGTAATCAACTCTCTGCGAAATTTTATCCGCCAACTGCCCTATTTCCCGATTGTCCGCAAAGCATTGTTTGACGGTCAAAACTCCGCCGAGCAGCAACGCCGTGTCAATCGAAGAAACCTCGCTGTCCCAACGTCGTTCACCGGTTTCGTAATCCATCCAATGATAAAACCAGCCGTTTTTGTGAAAGGCGCGGTTGGCAAAAAAATCGAGCGTGTTGCGCGTTCTCTCGATGGCTTCCGCCTTCGTCACCCAACCGCGTTCGGCGGCGATGCAGTTACTCGTCAAAGCAAAACCGGAAGCGGCAAGACTGGCGATATTATAACTGCGATGACCGGCGGGTTTGCGCGTTCCGTCCGTTCCGGCGCGGTCAAGCGTCAGACCGTTTTTCGGGTTCGTATTTTCCCATAAATAGCGGAAACTGCGTTTTGATAAATCTTCGAGAAAAGCGTGGTCTTCGGCGGAAATGTTTGCCGTCGGAATCGGATTTTTCGGCGCAGGTTCAATCTCGCCAATTTCGATTTTTGGAGTTTTCGGTTTTGCCGGATCAATGACTTCAAAAACGCTCTGCATTCCGTTGTCGCTGCTCGTTCCGACGATCACCTGAAACTCGCCCGGCTCAAGCACGGGTTTCAGATTGCGGTCTAAAAATTCCAAATCCTTCGGCGCAAGCGTGAATTCGACGGTTTGTTTCGCGCCCGGCTGTAGAGTTACGCGCTTGAAACCTCTCAATTCTTTGACCGGGCGCGTAACCGTCGCCGCCAAATCACGGATGTAAAGCTGAACGACTTCATCGCCCGCGACTTTGCCGCGATTGGTAACGTCCGCGCTCACCTTAACGCTTTCGGTCGGCTTTATCTGCAATTTGTCGAGCCGCAGATTATCGAGTTGAAATTCCGTGTAGCTCAAACCGTAACCGAACGGGTAAAGCGGTTCGTTTGAAACGTCCAGATATTTCGATGTGTATTTATTTTCGGCAAGAAACGGGCGACCCGTAGTTTTGTGATTGTAATAAATCGGGATTTGCCCGACCGAGCGCGGAAAAGAAACAGTCAGTTTTCCGCCCGGATTAGCGTCGCCGAAAAGTGTGTCCACAATCGCGTTTCCGGCTTCCGTTCCGGCAAACCACGTTTCCAGAATCGCCGGGGAATTTTCCGCCAGCCAATTTATCGTCAAAGGTCTGCCGTTCATCAAAACGACGGCGTAAGGTTTGCCCGCCGCGTGAATTGCTTTGACCAAATCCAACTGTTTTCCGGGCAAACCGATTTCCGAACGCGAAGACGCTTCGCCCGACATTTCCGCCGATTCACCGACGACGAGAATCGTAAAATCCGAATCACGCGCCGCGTCCGACGCTTTTTTAAAACCTACGGCATTTTCGCATTTCGCGTCGCAGCCAATTTCGTAACGAATTTTCGCGCGCGGATACTTTTGTTTCAACGCTTCGAGAACGGTTATCGCGTCTTCGGGTTTGCCGTCGCCCGCCCAATTGCCGTTCATATCCGTTTTGCTGTCGGCTAACGCGCCGATAACGGCGATTTCCTTCGTATCTTTTTTTATCGGCAAAGCCCGGTTTTCATTTTTTAGCAAAACAAACGATTTTTCGGCGGCGATTTTAGCGTAATCACGATTTGCCCGTTTGAAAACTTCCGCTTTTTCACGGCTTTCGTCGGCAAACGGATTATCGAAAAGTCCGAGCCGGAATTTTACGCGCAGAACATTGCGGACGGCTTCGTCAATCACGGCAACCGAAACTTTTTTTTGTTTGACAATTTCCGCGCCGTGTTTGTTGTAAAAGCGCGAAACCATCTCCATATCCGTTCCGGCATTCAAAGCATACATCGCCGCGTCCGGTTCGTCCTTCGCCAAGCCGTGAAACATTAATTCCATCACGGCGGTATAATCGCTGACGACCAAACCGTCAAATTTCCAATCCTTTCGCAGAACGTCTTTTAAAACGAACGAATTCGCCGTCGCCGGAACGCCGTCAATATCGTTGAACGCCGTCATAAACGAGCCGACGCCGGCATCAATCGCCGCTTTGAACGGCGGAAAATAAACTTCGCGCAACGCGCGTTCTGATAAGTTCGTCGTGTTGTAATCGCGTCCGCCTTCCGCCGCGCCGTAACCGACCCAGTGTTTAGCGGTCGCCATTACTTTATTGTTCGCGCTGTAATCCGTTCCCTGAAATCCGCGCACACGGGCGAAAGCAATGCGCGAGCCTAAAAAAGTATCTTCGCCCGCGCCTTCGATAATTCGTCCCCAACGCGCGTCGCGGGCAATATCTACCATCGGCGCGAACGTCCAATGCACGCCCGCCGCCCGCGCTTCCGCCGCCGCAATCGCCGCCGTTTTTTCCATCAACGCCAAATCCCAACTCGCCGATTCGCCCAAAGGCACGGGAAACATCGTGCGATAGCCGTGAATCACGTCAAACCCGAAAAGCATCGGAATTTTCAAACGCGATTCGAGCGCGGCTTTTTGCAATTCGTTCGTATTTCTCACGCCGCGCACGTTCAATGTCGAACCTAATAAACCTTTCCGCGCCATCTCGAAATGTTCAGGGCGATTCGTGCCGTTGGCATCGCCGTCGAGTTGTTGCAATTGCCCCAACTTTTCGGCTAAAGTCATTCGTGCCAAAAGCGCATTGATTTTTCGTTCGATTACCGCGTCTTTTTGGGCAAACGCCGTTTGCAGGAAAAGCGACCAAAGAATTATGACGAATAAAAATTTTCTGTTTCTGACAAATGTTATTTTAGTCATTTTCATTTTTCAGTTGTCGGGTCAAAGCAGTTTTGCCCAGCCGAATAAAGTCGTCGAACAAATCCGCGAAGCCGCCGCTTTTCTGCAAAACGGAAATCTCGCGGAAGCCGAAAAAATCCTGCGTCAAACCGTAAAAATTGCGCCGACGAACCTTGACGCGCACAATCTTTTAGGCATCGTGCTTGACCAAAAAGGCGATGCGACAAATGCCGAACGCGAATATCGTCAGGCTTTGAAAATCAATCCGAAAGCCGTTTCGCCGCTCGCCAATCTCGGCGTTTTATTTGCCCGCACAAAACGCTACGAGCAAGCCGCGCAAACGCTGGAAAATGTTCTGAAAATTAAACCCGGACATCCGCAGGCAACGATTAATCTCGGCTTTGTCTACACATCGCTCGGCAGATACCAGAAAGCGGCTGCGTTTCTGCAATCGGCTAAACAGTTTGAGCCGGATTCATCCGATATTTTTTTTAATCTCGGACTCGCGCTTTTTCGCCTCAATCGTTTTGACGAAGCGTTTTCCGCTTTTTCATCCGCCACCGAATTAAAACCCGATTCGAGCGAGAGTTTCTATTTTCTCGGCTTGATCGCCTTCGAGAAAAAACAAGACGAAACGGCGCTCGATTATTTTGAAAAAGCCGTCGCGCTTCGACCGACCTACGCGGAAGCCAATTTTATGATCGGCGAAATTTTGCGAAAGAACAATCGTCTTGTCGGCGCGGCGGAATTTTATGAAAAAGCCCGCGCCCAGAATCCTTTGCAGCCTGTCAATCACATCCGGCTCGGCGGCGTTTATCTAGCTTTGGGCAATCTTGAAGAAGCTCTCGACATCTTTACCAAAGCCGCCGCGCGTTTTCCGAATATTCCCGAAATTTTCTACTTTCTCAGCATTGCGGCTCGCGGCAAAGGAAATTTTGATTTGGCTTTAATTTCCCTGCGAAAATCGCTTGCGCTTAAATCCGACAATCCCGATGCCTTAGCGCTTTTGGGCGCAATTTTGGCTGACCGCAATGAAATTGTCGAAGGCGAAAAACTTTTGCGGCAAGCCGCCAATCTCGACAAAAACCATTTCAACGCTCATCACGATTTAGGTCGGCTGCTGGTTAGAAATCGCCGTTACCCGGAAGCCTTACCGATTTTGCAGCGCGCTTCGTCGCTTAAACCCGAAAATCCTGATGTGCATTATCAACTTTTTCTGACGCTTTCACGCCTCAAACGCCAAGCGGAAGCCGACCGGGAGTTTGCCTTTTATAAAAAATTAACCGTCGAAAGCAAAAACCAAAAATAGGTTTGATTCTAAATAAATTGTTTGAAAATTCGGTTCAAGTCGCCAAAGGCGACAAACATTATAGCTTGGCGAGAATCGCTAGGTTCTCGATAAATGTAATGTCCCGACGCTGAAAGCGTCGAACAAATAAACGTACGATTGTTGCTCGCTTTCAGCGAGCCGTTGGTTTGTTTGCTATATTCCCAGCGATTCTCGCAAGGCTTTAATGTTCGTCATCTTCGATGACAAGCAAAGATTATCGAGCTTTCAAACGGCTTCAAATAAATTGTGTAAAAAGACGCGAAGAATTTTGATGTTTCTCCGCGTCTTTTTACATTAGTTAGAAACTAAATCTCGCTTGCAGTTCGACGACGCGCCCGGCAAGTCCGCTGGTGGCTCTGCCGAATCTAGGATTTGGTTGGTCGCCATTGTTAATTCGAGTGCTGTCGGAAGCAAAACCGAAATTTGCAAGATTAAGTGTATTTAAGGCATTGAAAAGATTTACCCGCAAATCCAGACCGGAATCTTCGCCTAAACGCAAGCCTTTCGGCAGATTAAATCTTTTCGACAAACTCAAATCCAGGTTGAAATAGCGCGGACCGCGAAAACCGTTCCGTCCGATTCCCGGCGGGTTGACCAGAAAAGTCGCTTCACCCGCCGCATTTCTGTTAAGTCTTGTCAGAAAAATTCTGTTACAGCCTCCGGGAGTGTTTATACAATTTGCGCCTGCGATGAAACTTCCGGTAAAGTTGCCGTTTCCGTTAAGAAATGTTTCGTTGGAAGAACTGTTTCCTGCACCGCCGGAAAATGCGATCGGACGAAATGGTCCGAATTCCTGTCCGCTCGGCGAGCGCACTCCCGGTCCGCCGACAACCGGCGTAAACGGAAATCCCGTATGCCACGTAACGATTCCGCTGACCTGAAAACCGCCGAGAAATGTTCCGACTAAATCATCCCGCTTGCGAAAAATCGGTAAATCCCACAATCCGAACAAATTGAAATTGTGTTTTACGTCAAAATCCGAAGGTCCGTATTCCGAATCGTTATCAACCGGAAAAGTCTGGTTGGTGACAAAACCGGGACCTTCATTCGACAAATTGTCGAGGCTCTTGGAGAAACGGTAGTTCGCCTGAACCTGGAAGCCATTGGCAAATCGTCGTTCGAGTGTTGCCAGCAGAGCGTTGTAACTAGATTTAACATCAGGAGTCGGAAGATAGACATCTCTGAAAGCCGGATTACGCTGGGCAAAAATATAGTTTTGATTGACCAGACGAATCAAATTGCGGTTACGACTTCCCTGATAGCCGATTGTCGCCGTCAAGTTTGCGGGCAGTTGATATTGACCTTCGAGAGAGTAACGGAAACTTTGAGCATTCGGCTGTTCCTGGGTCGAACCGTAAATTTCAACCTGACCATTAAACGGTGCGCCGGTCGCCGGATTGATTCCGCCGCCTAAGCGCGGGTTTGCCGGAAAACTTCCGGGCGAATTGCTGCCGCCGAGAGTGTAGAGAATTTGACCGTCAACAAACGGCGTTCCGAAACCGTCTCCGCCCGCCGGTCCAGCCGTTCCGCAGCAAATGCCGAAGCGCGAGAAAAACGGCGGATTCCCGCGCGAGTTGATAAAGACGACGCTCGGTATGCGGTTGTAGCCGATACCGAAACCGCCGCGTATCACGCCTTTTTCCTTTAAAAATCCCGGACTGTATGCAAAACCGAATTGCGGTCCGAAATTGTTTTTGTCCGGTTTGAAAAATTGGTCAACCACCACGACTTTTGAATCAACCAATCCGTTTGGACCGAAAACGATATTACTTTGCCGGTTCAATTTGTCTTTGATAGGCGGAAAATATTCGTAACGCAAACCTAAATTCAAAGTCAGATTTCGTCTTACTTTCCAATCATCCTGAACGAAAAAGGCGTAATCGTTTGTTTTGTAATCACGCGCCGCGTCCGCCGGCGCGCCATTTATCGGGCTGGCGTTGATGCCTTCAAAAATCGGCGTGTCGTTCGCCAGATTAAACAGTCCGAAAAAACTAAATATCGGACGTGCGCCGCCGACAATGCTGGTATTGTTGAAATCAAAACGAAGCTGCGTTCCGATTTTGAGCGCGTGATTGCCGATAACCCAATTAAATGTATCGCTGAAATCTATGCTTTTTTCCGACAAAATACCGGGTGTGTTTTCGCCCTGCGGCGCGCCGAATCTGATCCGGTCAAAAGGCAGACCTTCGACTTCGATTCTAGGAATGCCGAAATTTGCATTCGGATTCGATTCGACTTCGTTAAATGAAAAACCGCTGTAATTAATTCGTGCTTGATTGAATTTTGTCGCAGAGATATTGCGGTTGTAAATCAACGCCGTCGAAAAATTCAGAGGTTCCGAGATAATATCGCCAAGTTGCCGACTTCGTCCTGAAACGTCCGTTCCGACCCTCGATGTCGGCGTAAAGAATGTCGAAACGGCGATACTGTCTTTCGCAGTCGCATTAAAATCTACTCGCGTAAAAAATTGGTTTCCCTTGAAAGAACTCGGATTCGATAACCGCACAAATTGAATGTCGGGAATACCGTCGAAACCGCCGCCGATTTCGTTTCCGCCAATTTGATTTCCGAACGGCAGATAAGTATTTAATGTTCCGGTTATTGAACCTAAATCCAGCCCGCCACTGACTTCCCGGCAGCGGTTGCTGCCGAAACCGGCAGCACTACACGTTGTCGGAAGAACCGTCGCTATTCGCGGCTCGATTCCGGGCGCGGCGAAAACACGGGCGGTAACTCCGTTCGGTCTTAATGTGCGAACCAAATTTCGGTATTGCGAGGTTTCGACAAAAGCGTCCGAAGTTGTGGTCGTCGAGTTTCGCAAACCCTCATACGCGAAAAAGAAAAATAATTTATCTTTGCCGCTGATAGCGACCGGACCGCCTTCGCCAAAATTCAGAAACGGCAGAGGTCCGCCGATGCTGCCGCCGAATTGACGCAAGTGGTCGTTGACCCGCTGCCGTGAACCCGGAAATTTATTGAAGGCGTTTAGTTCGGGTCCGTTGTATTTGAAAAAACCGCTTCCGTGATATTCATTAGTTCCGTTTTGGCTGACCACTTTAATCGTCGCGCCGGAATTTCGTCCGTCTTCCGCCGAATACGAACTGGAAGAAATCGTCACTTCCTTGACCGCTTCCTGGCTCGGCGTAATAATCGCACCTCCGCCGTTGGTTTGGCTGTTCACGCTAACACCGTCTATCTGAAAATTATTCGCCGAAACTCTCTGTCCGTTAGCTGAAATCGGAACTTGATTTTCAACCTGGAAAATCGAACTGTTCGAGCCGCCCGGACCGGGTGAATTCGGCAAGCCGGTTGCCGCTCCGTTGCCGCCTCGCGCTCCGTCGCCGAAGATTCCCGGCGTTAATCGCGCCAATTCATACGGGTCGCGTCCGGTTTGCGGAAGCCGCAGAATTTCTTTGGTAGTTAATGTATTATCAATATTGGCATCTTCGGTTCTCAACGATTGCGCGTTGTCAGCTTCGATAGTGACCGTTTCGCTGATTCCGCCGATTTCCAAATCAATATCAACGCCCGTTAAAATTTCGGCGTCAACCTTTACGTCTTCGACCAATTTTCTTTTGAAATTTTCCTTTTCGACCGTGACCGTGTATAAACCCGGCGCGAGTCCTGAAAAACGATAAAATCCATCATCGCTCGTGACGGTTTGTTGGGTTTGTCCGTTTTCTTTGTTGGCTAAAATCACGGTTGCCGCCGAAACTGTTCCCCCGGCATTATCCGTTACGTTTCCCTGAATAGCCGCTTTGAATTGCGCGTTGGCAATGACCGAAAAAACAAACGTCAGTGCCAGACAGCAAATCAAGCGTGAAAAATGTAAAGTAACTCGACGCATAAATGTCCTCCAGAAATTGAATAATTACCGTATAATTTGTAAAAAAGCAGAATTGAATTCTCTGCCATCGGATAAAGACCAAAGATTCGCAATCGGAAATTATTTCCGACGGTTTCCAGGAAAATTGTTTTATTAGTAAATCGTTTTACTGAATCGTTTTACCAAAATATGTAATTTTATAACATTTCTCTAATACGAAGGTCAAGATGTATATATAAATCCTTGAAAGTATTTTGTTTACGCTGATACCAAACCAGGCGGAAAAGTAAAAATCTTGCACAACTTTTGACATTGTGAGAAACTCTTCGCTATGTCGCCCAGGCGAAAGGAAAAAAATTTGGAAAACTCAAAGAAATCCGACTCCCGACGAATTGGCTTAAAGGAGTTAGCCGCGCATCTCGGGCTGTCAACGACGACGCTTTCGATGGTTCTCAACGAATCACCGACAGCAAATTCGATTCCGCAGGAAACTAAAGACCGGATTTTTACCGCCGCTAAAGAAATGAATTATCGTCCGAATTATCTGGCGCGTTCCCTGCGCGTTCAGCGGACGCATACTCTGGGCGTGATTGTTCCCGAACTCTCCGACGGTTATTCAGCGATGGTTTTAAATGGCGTGGAAGCGGTTTTGGAAAAGGCGGGTTATTTTTATCTGACGGCAAGCCATCTGCACCGCCCGGATTTGTTGGAAAAACATCCGCAGATGCTTATCGAAAGACAGGTTGAAGGAATTATCGCGGTTGACACGCCGATTCGTTTTGAACCGACATTGCCCGTCGTCAATGTTTCGGGTCACGAAGAAATCAAGGGCGTAACCAATGTTATTCTGAATCACCAATCGGCGGCTGAACTCGGCATCGGACATCTCTACGATTTGGGACATCGCAAAATAGCCATGATTAAAGGTCAGGATTTTAGCTCCGACACGGAAATACGTTGGAAAACTATCGCCGAAGCCGCGCGAAAACGCGGAATTCCGATTTCTCTCAAACTATGCGCTCAACTCGAAGGCGATTCGCCTTCGCCGGAAATCGGTTATCTGGCGATGAAAAAAGTTCTTTCCGGCGGCGAAAAATTTACCGCTCTGTTTTCATTCAACGATATTTCCGCCATCGGTGCGATTCGCGCCTTGGAAGAAGCCGGATTGCGCGTTCCGTCCGATGTTTCCGTATTAGGTTTTGATGATATTTACGCCGCCGCTTTTCACAATCCGGCTTTGACGACCATTCGCCAACCGCTCTTTGAAATGGGCAGTCTCGCCGCGCAAACTCTGCTGGATAAACTCAATAACAACAAACAAACCGAATATCAACCCGTTCTGAGCGTCGAACCGACGCTTATCGTCCGAAATTCAACGGCGGCAGTTTCGGAATAATTTTTCAAACCGACTGGAGCGCAAGCGTCCCGCTTGCCATGAGCGCAAAGTGCGAAAAAGCCGTTATAAAATTACATTGCCGATAATTAAACATTTCTACGCCGCTTCCGCGACGTTGGCAAGCGGGACGCGTGCGCTCCAATCCGTTTTATCTTTTTAGAACAATTTCCTTCGCATTTTCACCAATTTCAAACCGCAAACGTTTTCTCTTCTCATTAAAATCCTGTTCACCAACAACTTTTCCGTCAACTTTTATCTCACGCGGCTTGTTTACGATGCCGACGGCTTCGATAAATTTTATTTTTTGACCGTTGAAATTTCCGATTCGGTTGAGCGTCAGCAAGCCTTGTTTATGCTGGATTTCTATCTCGCGCCAGACGCTTTTTTGATAACCGTAACCTTCGCCCGCGTCTTGATAAAGCATCGCGGTTTCGGTTTTATTCGGCGCAATTCCCGTAATCACATTCAGCGTTATCGGCGCGGACGGCATCTCGCCCGTGTGCTGAATCACGCTTTGCGTCGGAATCACTGCGCCGACGCGAACGAAAATCGGCAGATGGTCAAGCGGCGTTGGCAGATAATGAGTTTTTCCGCTTTCCAACTTTTCGCCCGTCCACCAATCAACCCAATCTGCGCCGACCGGCAGATAAATTCCGCGCGTTTTCATTCCTTCTTTGACGACCGGAGCGACCAGAACATCGCTTCCGACCATATATTGATCGTTGACCAGATAAGTCAATTTATCGCTTGAAAATTCATACCAGAGAGGACGCATCACGGGTGCGCCGGTGCGTTCGTGTTCGCGGAAAAGCGTGTAAAGATACGGCAGAAATTGATAGCGCAATTCGACGCTGGCACGATTGATTTTGGTAAATTCGTCGCCGTATTCCCAAGCCTCTTTGTTGCCGACCCAGCCGACCGAATGTGAACGCAGAAAAGGCGTTAAAGCGGCGGCTTGCAGCCAACGCGCGTAAAGCTCGCCCGACGGCATATCGTTAAAACCGCCGACATCACAGCCGACAAACGGCACGCCCGACACGCTCATATTCGCCAGCATCGGGATTGAAAGCGCGAGATGTTCCCAACCCGCGTAATTGTCGCCCGTCCAAACGGCGGAAAATCTTTGAATTCCTGCAAAACCTGCGCGAGTTAAAATAAAAGGGCGTTTTTCCGGCGCGAGTTTTTTCACGCCTTCAAAACTCGAACGCGCCATCTGCATCCCGTAAACATTGTGATAACGGCGATGCGTAGCTTTTAAACCGTCGCCCGCGTGCGGCGTGTCGTAGGGAAAAGTTTTGCCGGGATGATGATAAATCTCGGGCTTTTCGGTTTTTTCCGTCATAAAAATGCCCGGCTCGTTCATATCGTTCCAAAATCCGGCAATTCCTTCCGCGATGTGATTTTTGTATTGTGCACCGAACCATTCACGCGCCTTCGGATCGGTAAAATCGGGAAAGGTTGATTCCTTTGCCCAGACGTTTTTTACTAAATCCGTGCCATCTGCGTTTTTAACATAAATACCGGCGCGTTTGCCGTCCGTATAGGTCGAATAGTTTTCGTCAATTTTGATTCCCGGATCAATAATCAAAACTGTTTTGAAGCCGTCCTCCTTCAAATCGGAAATCATCTTTGCCGGATTCGGAAACCGTGTTTTATCCCAGGTGAAAACACGATATTCGCTCATATAATCGATGTCGAGATAAATCACATCCGCCGGAATTTTGTTTTTTCTAAATCCGGCGGCAATTTCACGGACGCGCTTTTCGGGAAAATACGACCAGCGCGATTGCTGATTTCCCAAAGCCCACATCGGCGGCAGAGGCGTTTTCCCCGTTAGATTTGCATAATCTTCCAAAACCTTTTTCGGCGTTTTGTCTTTTCCGCCCGTGAAAACAAAATAATCGAGTTCGCCGCCATCCGCGCCGAACGAATATCTTTCGGGCGAAGTTTTGCCCATATCGAAGTATGTGCGAAAAGTGTTGTTGAAATATAAGCCGTAAGTTTTGCCGTCGTGAAGCGCGTAAAAGAACGGGATTGATTGATAAATCGGGTCTGTGCCGATTGGATAGGAAAAAGTGTCGGTGTTCCAATTGACGATGTATTTTCCGTTGCGCGACATTTCGATAAACGCTTTTTCGCCGAAACCGTAATAAGTTTCGACTTCCGATTTACGGAGTTTCGTCGTTTGGATTTCGCCCGTCACTTTGTCGAAAACTGTCGGACGTTTCGCGTCGTCCTGAACAATAATTCCGCCTGCTTCGTCAAGAATTTTCACCGCGAACGGCATTTTTTGAATGACGACTTTCGCACCCAATCCATTGGTTAAAATAATTTCTTTGGCGGTTTGAGAAACTTTAACAGACGGCGTTTTACGGTCGCGGGTATAATCAATCGCGTAGGAAAAATCGCGTTCAAAAGTTCCGTTCGGCGCAACGCGGACACGCACGACATTTAAATCGAAAAATTCAATCGAAACTTTAGCACGGCTCGAAGTGTCCAGAATTACGCCGTTTGCTTTCGTTTGAGCAATTCCCGTAACATTTCCGATTGTCTGCCAAGCGGCTTTGGCTGGAGCGATAAATAGTAAAGATACGAGGCAAAAAAAAGAGCAGAAATTTGCCGCTCTTTTTACTGCTTGATTTTTTTTCAATTTAATTTCGAACAATTTTTTCATAACTTCAAACTTGAAAATGATAAATTGAAATTTGCCTACAAAAGTCGGCGAAAGCGTCTCGGTCGCGTTGCCAACGCTCTTCCTTCAGCGTATCCATCGCAAATCCGATTTTAATTTTACGATTCGGGTCTTTATTTTTCTGCGGCGAATTGGTTTGCGCCGTATTTCCGCCGTTTTGCGGTGCGCTGACGCACGATATAATCAGCGAAACAGTCATCAGCAAAAACAATGCTTTCAATCTCATCTAAGTTTTTCTCCTTTGGATAATTTCAGAAAAGATTTACCGATTAAAACAAAAATTTTACTTTTCGGCAATTTAATAATTTTTTAATCTAAATTTAAATTTTAATCCTTGATTTCCCGATTATAAATAACACTTTTTGATTCTTGTTTTCCGGCACTTAATTCTACTTTGTCAGATTAAAAAGTGCCTTCTTCTCAGGATGTCATCTCGGCGAACCTTGTGGCGTTGATGGATGGTTTCCATCAGTATTTCTGGCTCATCCAGCTTGTTTTTCAAGAT
>Ga0136611_10002372_pt1 | contig 13068 bp, 12 predicted proteins | sample AntDrymUQ2232306_2_FD_106645 | JGI IMG/M metagenome (GOLD analysis project Ga0136611, IMG submission 106645) | Polar desert sand microbial communities from Dry Valleys, Antarctica - metaG UQ223 (23.06) | ecosystem: Environmental > Terrestrial > Soil > Desert | place: Antarctica: Dry Valley... | reverse complement strand
TGAGAGCATGGTCAGTTCATAGCGGTCGGTGAGCATCGCCGGCCCGGGCACGGTCGTCCGGTCCGTCAGGCTCTCCGACAGTGCCGCCTGAGTCGGGATGGGGTGCATGCTCGACCCTCCGGGTTGTAGTCATGCTGACCATAACATGACGGCGGCCTCGGGCAGACTCAACGCCGCAAGACCCTGATGCCGAGCCCGCCTGCGGGTTTCCAACCGACTAGGCGTCAGGCCCCGCGCCCGTAGCTCAGGGGATAGACCAAGTGCTTAGAAGGCACCTGCTCTATCCCCTGAGCTACGGGCGCGGGGTCTGACGCCTGGGTGAGAACCCGAAGGCGGGCTCGGCGTCAGGGTCGTGCGGCGTTGAGTCTGCCCGAGGCCGGCCGCCAGGCGGTGGGCGGCGGCCTGACGGACCGCGTAGACGGCCGATCGCCATGTTATGGTCACCATGACTACAACCTGGAGGGTCGGCCATGTACCCCATCCCGACGCAGGCGGCGCTGTCGGAGAGCCTGACGGCCCAGACGACCATGCCCGGGCCGGCGATGCTCACTGACCGCTACGAGCTGACCATGCTCTCGTCCTGGATCGCCGACGGGGTGCAGGACCGCAAGGCGGTCTTCGAGGCCTTCGGCCGGCGCCTGCCGCACGGGCGGCGGTACGGCGTGGTGGCTGGTCTTGGGCGACTCCTGCCCCTGCTGCGCGACTTCCGCTTCGCCCCGGCAGAGCTGGCCTACCTGCGTGACGCCGGTGCCATCACCCGGGCCTGTGCCGACTACCTCGAGAGCTGGAGCTTCCGCGGCGACGTCGACGCCTACCGCGAAGGCGACTGCTACTTCGCGGGTTCGCCGATCCTCACCGTCTCAGGCACGCTCGGCGACGTCCTCGTGGAGACCCTCGTGCTGTCGGTGCTCAACTTCGACTCGGCCATCGCGTCCGCTGCCGCCCGCATGGTCGTCGCCGCCGAGGGGCGGCCGATCATCGACATGGGCAGCCGGCGCACCCACGAGCAGTCCGCCGTCGCCGCCGCGCGAGCCGCCTACCTGGCCGGCTTCAGCGCCACCAGCAACGTCGCCGCGGGCTACCGCTACGGGATCCCCACCACCGGCACCGCGGCGCACGCCTTCACGATGTCGTTCCAGGACGAGCGCGAGGCCTTCGCCAGCCAGGTCCGGGCGCTCGGCAGCGGGACGTCGCTGCTCGTGGACACCTACGACACCGAGCAGGGCATCCGCACGGCGGTGGAGGTCGCGGGACCGGGTCTCGGGGCGATCCGCATCGACAGCGGCGACGACCTCGGTGAGGAGGCCAAGAAGGCGCGCCTGCTGCTGGACGGCCTGGGCGCCACGTCGACCCGCATCCTCGTCACGAGCGACCTCGACGAGTACAACATCGCCGCGATGGCCGACGCCCCGGTCGACGGCTTCGGCGTCGGCACACGCCTGGTCACGGGCTCCCGCGGCGGACCGAACTGCGGCCTGGTCTTCAAGCTCGTCGCCGTGGCCGACAGCGACTCGCCCGACGCACCGCTGCGATCGGTCGAGAAGCGGTCGCGGAGCAAGGCGAGCACCGGCGGGCGCAAGGTGGCCTACCGCGTCCTCGACGACGACGGTCACGCAACGCAGGAGCGCATCGTGCTGCGGTCGAGTCCCGATCCCGACGAGCCCTTCCCCGGTCGGGTCCTCACGATCCCGGTCATGCGCGGCGGTGTGGTCGTGCACGACCCGACGCTAGAGCAGGTGCGCGCCTTCCACGAGCAGGCCATGTCCGAGCTGCCGCCGACCGCGCTGGAGGTGGCCGACTCGACCTCGGGCGCCCACCTGACCGCCGCCCTGTGACCCACGACCGACAGAGCCCGACGAGCGAGAGGGACGAGCCATGAGCAGCACCCCCTACGGCCCCGACACGGCGGTCGTCGTCGTCGACGTGCAGGTGGACTTCGGCGACCCGTCGGGCAGCCTCTACGTCGCAGCCGGCGAGCAGGTCGTCGAGCCGATCAACGCCCTGACCCAGCAGGTGCAGGACGCCGGGGGCAAGGCGTACTTCACCCAGGACTGGCACCCGCGGGAGACGCCCCACTTCGTCGACCAGGGCGGCATCTGGCCGCCCCACTGCGTCGCCGGGACCCCGGGCGCCGAGCTGCTCGACGACCTCGTGGTCCGCGGCCCGGTCGTGCGGAAGGGTGTCGACGGCAGGGACGGCTACAGCGGGTTCTCCGTCCGGGACCCGACGACGGGGGAGACCGAGTCGACCGTCCTCGGGGGGCTGCTCCAGCGAGACGGCGTCCGCCGCGTGCTCGTCGTGGGGCTGGCCGGTGACTACTGCGTAGTCGAGACTGCCCTCGACGCAGCCGCTCTCGGCTACGAGGTCGAGATGCCGCTGTCGCTCACGCGCTTCGTCGACCTCGAGGAGGGTGACGACGACAAGGCCGTCGCTCGCGCGCGGGCGGCCGGGGTGCGCGTCCGCTGACATCCCGCCACCCGACCCGGACCCGACGACCGAGGAGCACGACGTGGACACCACTGGAACGCAGGACCGCGACGGTGAGGAAGACTTCCTGGCGGAGTACGACCCGCGTGCCTTCCCGCCCTTCGCCCTCACCGTGGACCTCAACGTCTTCACCATCCGGGACGGCGTGCTGTGCGCCCTGCTTGTCGAGCGCGCCGAGCACCCGTACCGCGGCTTCTGGGCGCTGCCCGGCGGCCACGTCGGGCACGGCGTGGAGGACGCCGACACGGCCGCCACGCGCGAACTGCAGGAGGAGACCGGACTGGACTGGAGCTCGGTCGGAGGGCACCTGGAGCAGCTCCGGACCTACAGCGACCCCGCCCGTGACCCGCGCATCCGCGCGGGGCTCCACGTCGCCTCGGTGGCGTACGTCGCCCTGGCCCCGACGCTGCCCGACCCGCAGGCCGGCTCCGACGTCGCCAAGGCGCGGTTCTGGCCGGTGGAGGACCTCGACCTCGACGCCCAGCGCGCCGCCTGGGTGGAGGGGCGGGCCTACGCCGGGGACGCACCCACGGTGGCGTACGACCACGCGCTGATCCTGTCCGACGCGCTCGAGCGGGTGCGGGCCAAGCTCGAGTACACGACGCTTGCCCTGCAGTTCGTGACCGAGCCGTTCAGCCTCGCCGACCTGCGCCGCGTGTACGGCGCGGTGTGGGGCTACCTGCCCGACCTGCCGAACTTCCGCCGCAAGATGCTCGGCACCGAGGACCTGCTGCACGCCGTCCGCAAGTCCGACCGGCCGGCCACCGACGCCGGTGGCCGGCCGCCGCTGCTGTTCGAGCGGGGGTTGGCCACGTGGCTCACCCCGCCGCTGATGCGCAGCGCCGAGGAGGGCGGCTAGGGCACCTGGGCCACGACGGTGTCCCGCTCGTCCCCCGCGCGCCGGCTGGCGACGAGGCTCGTCGTCGTGACGAGGGCCAGGATCGCGAGGATGACGCCGAGCGAGGCGAGCGTCGGGATCTCGGGGACGCCCGGCCAGATGCCGTGCGCCCAGTGCAGGACGAGCTTCACCCCGATGAAGGCGAGGATCGCGGCAAGGCCGTAGCCCAGGTGCACCAGCTTGGAGAGCGCGCCCTGCAGGACGAAGTAGAGGGCTCGAAGTCCGAGCAGGGCGAAGGCGTTGGTCGCGAAGACGAGGAACGGGTCGCCGGTGATGCCGTAGACGGCCGGCACGGAGTCGACGGCGAACACCACGTCGGTCGCGAACACCGCCATGACCACCAGCGCGAACGGCGTGGCCATCCGCACCCCGTCCTCCCGCACGAACAGGCGAGGCCCCCGGTAGTCCTTCGTCACCGGCATGAAGCGTCGCAGCAGCCGGACCGACCGCAGCGCGTCGACGTCCACGACGTGTCCGTGGCCCTTGCGCTGGTCGCGGAGGATCTTGACCGCGGTGGCGAGCAGGACCGCGCCGAACAGCAGGAACGCGAAGGACAGCCGGTCCAGCGCAGCGGCGCCGAGGGCGATGAAGATGCCGCGCAGCACGAGCGCACCGACGATCCCGTAGAGCAGGACCCGCTGCTGCAGCACGGTCGGGACCGCGAAGGCTGTCAGCAGCAGCATGAAGACGAAGAGGTTGTCGACCGACAGCGACTTCTCGACGAGGTAGCCGGTGAGGTACTCGACGCCGGTCTGCGAGCCGAACCGTGACCAGATGTAGGCGCCGAACGCCAGGGGGAGCGCGACGTAGAAGGCAGACCAGGCGCTGGCCTCCTTCATGGAGACCTCGTGCGGCTTGCGGGTCAGGAGGAAGTCGAGCACCAGCAGGACGAGGATCGCGCCGATCGTGGCGGCCCAGAGGGCGGGTGTGGCCACCGTCTCGAGCGTCGGGGTCTGAGCGAGCGGGGGTGCGGCAAACAACGGGGCCTCCTCGGACGAGCGTCCGAGGTCTCCTCCACCCGTTGCGCGGGCGACCGCCCCGGGGGCGTCGTGGGACGCCCGTAGTGACCGGGACGGCGCTTAGGGAGTACTCCCCTCGACGACCCAGCGTACTGGACGGTGTCGTCCACAGCCACCTAGCCCGTCCACAGCTCGGACGGGGCGTCCCCGAGCGGACGCGCTCTCGCGCAAGGTCGACGCAGACCGGCGGAGGTGCCGCCGGCCCCGAGCCCCGGAGGCAGTCGTGCACGAGCCCCTCATCACCGTCGTCGGCAACGTCGGCGCCCCGCCCCGGCTGCGCGTCCTCGCCGGCGGCGCGGTCGTCACCGACTTCCGCATCGCCGCGACCCCCCGCAAGAAGGACCGGCTCACCGACACCTGGACCGACCGGGAGACGATGTGGTTCGGCATCACCTGCTGGCGCGCCCTCGCCGAGAACGTCGCAGCGTCGCTGCAGAAGGGCGACCGTGTCGTCGTCACGGGCAAGCTGGTCGCTCACACGTGGGAGACCGAGCAGGGTGAGAAGCGCAGCGGCCTCGAGATCGAGGCCTCGACGGTCGGCTTCGACCTGCTGCGGGGCAAGGCCGTGCAGGAGCGCTCGACCCCGCTGACGGTCACTTCGGACCCGGGGCGGCCGACCGACGAAGACGACGAGCACGACGTCGACGGCTACGGCCGCCCGGACGACGTCGAGAGCCCGCTCGGGGCGACCGTGTCAGCTGCCGCCTGACCGAGGCAGCGGTCGTGCGCGGCAGGGTCGTGGGTCCCTCGACCGGGGCCCTCCCGCGCCGCCTCCCGTAGGCTGCACGCCCATGGCGCAGTACATCTACTCGATGCAGAAGGTCCGCAAGGCTGTCGGCGACAAGGTCATCCTCGATGACGTCTCGCTGCAGTTCCTGCCCGGCGCGAAGATCGGCGTGCTCGGCCCCAACGGCGCCGGCAAGTCCACCGTCCTGAAGATGATGGCCGGTCTTGACCAGCCGTCCAACGGCGACGCCACCCTCAGCCCCGGCTACAGCGTCGGCATCCTGATGCAGGAGCCGGAGCTCGACGAGACGAAGAACGTCCTCGAGAACGTGCAGGAGGGCGTCAAGGGCATCCGCGACGTCATGCTGCGCTACGAAGAGCTCAACGAGAAGATGGGCGCGCCCGACGCCGACTTCGAGAAGATCCTCGAGGAGCAGCAACCGCTGCTCGACCAGATCGAGGCAGCCGACGCCTGGGAGCTCGACAGCCGGATCGAGCAGGCCATGGACGCGCTTCGCCTTCCGCCTGCGGATGCCGACGTGACGGTGCTGTCCGGTGGTGAGCGCCGCCGGGTCGCCCTCTGCAAGCTGCTGCTCGAGGCGCCCGACCTGCTCCTGCTCGACGAGCCCACCAACCACCTCGACGCCGAGAGCGTCCTGTGGCTGGAGAAGCACCTCGCGCAGTACGCCGGCGCGGTGCTCGCTGTCACCCACGACCGCTACTTCCTCGACAACGTCGCCCAGTGGATCCTCGAGCTCGACCGCGGCCGTGCCTACCCCTACGAGGGCAACTACTCGGTCTACCTGGAGAAGAAGCAGGAGCGCCTCGCCGTCCAGGGCAAGAAGGACGCCAAGCTCTCCAGGCGGCTCAAGGACGAGCTCGAGTGGGTGCGGTCCAACGCCAAGGGCCGCCAGACCAAGAGCAAGAGCCGTCTCGCGCGCTACGAGGAGATGGCCACCGAGGCCGAGAAGACGCGCAAACTTGACTTCGAGGAGATCCAGATCCCGGCCGGTCCGCGCCTCGGCAACGTCGTCATCGAGGCGGACGACCTCAAGAAGGGCTTCGGCGACCGCGTGCTGATCGACGGGCTGTCCTTCACGATGCCGCGCGGTGGCATCGTCGGGATCATCGGCCCCAACGGCGTCGGCAAGACCACGCTCTTCAAGACGATCGTGGGGCTCGAGCGGCCCGACGGCGGGTCGGTCCGCGTCGGTGACACCGTGAAGATCTCCTACGTCGACCAGAACCGCTCGAACATCGACGCCGAGAAGACGGTCTGGGAGGTCGTCTCGGACGGCCTCGACTACATCCAGGTCGGCGCGCAGGAGATGCCGAGCCGCGCCTACATCGGGGCCTTCGGCTTCAAGGGGCCAGACCAGCAGAAGAAGGCCGGCGTCCTGTCGGGTGGTGAGCGCAACCGCCTCAACCTCGCGCTCACCCTCAAGGAGGGCGGCAACGTCCTGCTGCTCGACGAGCCGACCAACGATCTCGACACCGAGACCCTCGGCTCGCTGGAGAACGCTCTGCTCGAGTTCCCCGGCTGCGCGGTCGTCATCAGCCACGACCGGTGGTTCCTCGACCGGGTCGCGACCCACATCCTCGCGTGGGAGGGCGACGACCAGGACTCGAGCAAGTGGTACTGGTTCGAGGGCAACTTCGAGTCCTACGAGAAGAACAAGGTCGAGCGGCTGGGCCAGGACGCTGCCCGTCCGCACCGGGTGACCTACCGCAAGCTCACGCGCGACTGACGGTGCCCTCCGCGACGACCCCGTCGGCCCGTACGAGCCGCTGGGCCGCCCGGGCGTTCGCCGTGTCGCTGGTGCTCAGCCTGGTGGTGCTGCTCTCCCCGTCGAGCGGGGGAGTGGCGCCCTTCCCCGGCTCGGACAAGGTGGTGCACATCGCCGTCTTCGCGCTGCTTGCCGGGACCGCGAGGTGGCGATTCGGCGCCTCAGCGGTCGTGCTGGGGTTGATCGTCGCGTACGCCCCTGTCAGTGAGGTCGTCCAGGCCACGCTGCTGTCGGACCGAAGCGGAGACCCGGCCGACGTGGTCGCTGACCTGACCGGGGTCGCGATCGGCTGGCTGCTGGCACGCCGCCTGACGCGCTGACGCGTCCGCCTTCGCGTCCGCCTTCGCCGATCATGGAGCCCCGACGCACGGGCCACGCTTGACGCGCGTGCCACGACTCCATGATCAGCGGAAAGCCTGCTATTGCACCAGGCTGTCGTCGGTCGGCGGGTGGTTGACCAGCGAGTACGCCGCCCGCTCCAGGTGCTCCCAGATCGCGGCCCGGGCACCCTCCGCGACGTCGATGCGCTCGACGGCCGCCCGCATGTGGTGAAGCCAGGCGTCGCGCTCCCGCTCGCCGACCTGCCAGGCGACGTGGCGCATCCGCAACCGTGGGTGACCCCGCTGCTCGGAGTAGGTCCCCGGGCCACCCCAGTACTGCACGAGGAACATCCTGAGCCGGTCCTCGGCCGGCCCCAGGTCCTCAGGGTAAAGCGGCCGCAGCACCGGGTCGGTGGCCACGCCCGCGTAGAAGTCCCCGACCAGCTGCCGGAACACCGGCTCACCGCCGACCGCGTCGTAGAGGCTCGTCATCGTCGCTCCATCCTGCCTCAGCGGGCCGGCTGGCCGTCCTCCTCCGGGACGACGGTGGGTGCGGCGCGGGGGTCGGTGCGCAGCCACAGCGAGCGCTGCGGGAAGGGGATCTCGATGCCTTCCTCGGCGAACGCCTCCTTGATCCGGCGCCGCAGCTCGCGGGCGACGTTCCACTGCTCCAGCGGGACCGTCTTGACCACCAGGCGCAGCGCCATGCCGTCGACGCCGAGGTTCTCGACGCCCCAGACCTCTGGCGCCTCGAGGATCGACGCGCCGACGGCCTCGCCCTGCCAGACCTCGTCCGCCACTCTCTTGATGCACGCCGTGGCCTTCTCCACGTCGGTGTCGTAGGCCACCGAGATGTCGAGCAGCGCCCGGGACCAGCCCTGGCTCATGTTGCCGACCCGGAGGATCTCGCCGTTGCGGACGTGCCAGACCGTGCCGTCGACGCTGCGCAGCCGCGTGGTGCGCAGGCCGACCGCCTCGACGACGCCGGTCGCCTCGCCGACGTCGATGGCGTCGCCGACGCCGTACTGGTCCTCCAGGATCATGAAGATCCCACTGAGGAAGTCCTTCACGAGGTTCTGGGCGCCGAAGCCGATGGCGACGCCGAGGATCCCGGCCGAGGCAAGGATCGGACCGAGGTCGACGCCCATCTCGCCGAGGACCGTCGTGAAGGCCACGCCGAAGATCGCGATGGTCGCCACCGAGCGCAGCACGCTGCCCACCGTCTCGGAGCGCTGCCTCCGGCGCTCGGCCGCGATGGCCGGCGCCTGGTCGACCAGGCGCTGGCGGAGCGTCTCGGGGATGGCCGGCGTGGCGATCGCGCGCAGCACGACGCGTCGGATCGCACGGTGGACGAGGGCACGCAGCACCAGCGCGACGAGGACCACCAAGACGATCCGCAAGGCAGCGGCACCCCATTGCGGCGCCTCCTCCTGGGCCCAGTCCGTGATCCGGGTCACGACGTCGTCCGACGTCCCGGCCGGGTCCTGGCCGAGGCGCTCGAGCAGGCCGAGGAGCCCCGGGTAGATGGCTGACGACATGGCTACGGACATGGCATCGACTGTAGGAGGTGACGAGGCGAGGAAGCGGGCTCGTCCGTGGCGCGGGGGGAGAACTCGTGGCGGAACGCGGCCTCGTCGGCCAGACTCACGCGGGAGGAGGCGGGGATGGCGACACCGGACGGCTCGGCCCTGGTGCTGAACGCGACGTACGAGCCGCTGTGCGTCGTGTCCAGCCGGCGCGCCGCCGTGCTCGTCCTCACGGCCAAGGCCGTGACTGTCGCGTTCGGTGACGGCGTGCTGCACAGCGAGCGGACCGCCCTGGTCGTCCCGGCGGTCGTCCGCCTCGCCCGCTTCGTCCGGGTGCCCTACCGCCCGACGGTGCCGTTGACCCGCAAGGCCGTCTTCGCGCGGGACGGCGGCCGCTGCGTCTACTGCGGCGCCGCAGCGACGAGCCTCGATCACGTCGTCCCGAGGAGCCGCGGCGGCCCGCACACCTGGGAGAACGTCGTGTCGGCCTGCGGGCGCTGCAACCACGTCAAGGCCGACCGGGGGATCGCCGAGCTCGGCTGGCGGCTGCGCACCCGGCCCACGACCCCCACCGGATCCGCCTGGCGCGTCGTCGGCGCCCGGCGGATGGACCCCCGCTGGGCGCCGTACCTCGACGGCGTCCCGGTGGCCGCCGTCGACGAGCTGGTCCTCGAGGAGCCGGCCTGACGGGTGGCCGTACCTCCCCGTGACACTGCGCGCCGCCCCGCGGCCGGCGCCGCCGCGCCGTAGTTTCGGCGCATGACGTCGCTGCACGACCTGTCCGCGCTCGAGCAGGCCGCCGCGGTCCGCGCCCGACGGACGAGCGCCCGGGAGCTCGTCGACCACTACGCCGCCCGCATCGGGGTCTGTGACGACCACGTCGGGGCGTTCGTCACGCTGACGCTGGACGCCGCCCGCGACCAGGCCGACGCCGCTGACGCCGCCGTCGCCGCGGGCAGCGAGGTGCCCGCCCTTCACGGCGTGCCGATCGGGATCAAGGACCTCAACCTCACGGCCGGCGTACCGACGCAGCTCGGCTCACCGGCGTTCCGCGGCTTCGTGTCGCCGATCTCCGACTTCGTCGTCGAGAAGCTGCGCGCCGCCGGGACGATCAGCCTCGGCAAGACCAACACCCCCGAGTTCGGCCTCCCCTGCTACACCGAGACAGGCGTCGCGCCGCCGGCGCGCACGCCGTGGGACCTCAGCCGTTCCGCGGGCGGCTCCAGCGGCGGGGCCGGTGCGGCCGTCGCCGCAGGGCTGCTGCCGTTCGCCCAGGGCAGCGACGGTGGCGGCTCCATCCGGATCCCGTCGAGCGTCTGCGGCCTGTTCGGCATCAAGCCGGCGCGGGGCCGGATCAGTGCCGGTCCGGTCGCCGGCGACCTCAACGGGCTGGCCACCAACGGCCCCCTCGCGCGCACGGTGCGCGACGCTGCGGCCCTGCTCGACGCGATGGCCGGCCCCATGCCCGGTGACCCCCACTGGGCAGCGCCGCCGCAGCGCAGCTTCCTGGCCGCCTGCGACGAGGAGCCGGGGCGGTTGCGGATCGGCCGCTACCGCGACAGCGGCCTCGCCAGCGAGGGACTGCACCCGGAGGTCGTCGCGGCGTACGAGGCGGCGACGAGTCTGCTGACCGAGCTCGGCCACGACGTGGAGGACATCGCCTCGCCCTTCGACTCGGCGCTCGTGCCCTCCTTCGAGACGGTGTGGGCCGTGAGCGCCGCCGGCGTGCCGGTCGACCCGACCCGCGAGGAGGAGCTGCAGCCGCTCACCCGGTGGCTGCGCGAGCTTGGTCGGGCCTTCTCGGCGGTGCAGTACACCGCCGCGCTGGCTGCGCTGCAGGCCGCCTCCCGCCGTGCGGTCGCCGCGACCACGGCGTACGACGTCGTCCTCACTCCCACGCTGGCGCAGCTGCCCGCTCCGGTCGGGTGGTTCCGCGCGGCCGGCGACCCGCGAGCCGAGTTCGACCGGATGATCGCCTGGACGCCCTTCACCGCCGTCTACAACACCAGCGGGCAGCCGGCAGTCAGCGTGCCGCTGCACCACACGGCCGACGGGCTCCCGGTCGGGGTTCAGCTCGTCGGCCGGCCGGCCGACGAGGTGACGCTGCTGCGGTTGTCCGCCCAGCTCGAGGTCGCCGCGCCGTGGCGGCACCGGCACCCGGAGCTGTGGTGACCCGGCCATGCCCGTGGTGACCCGCGTGCGGCCGGCGCGGCCGGAGGAGGCCGAGCTGTTGGCGCGATGGCGCGAGGAGCCGGCCGGGCCGTTCGAGGACTGGAGCGGCGCTCGGCCTCCCGGTGCGGAGCGCATGGCGTGCCAGCCGGGAGCCGCCGGCGGCGAGCTCGTCGTGACCGCGGAGGACGACCGGCCGCTCGGCACCGTGCAGTGGCGCCCGGTGCCGTTCGGGCCGGGGCCGGGCTCGCTCGCCTTCGACATCGGCATCTCCCTCCGACCGAGCGAGCAGGGCCGCGGTCACGGGTCGCGGGCGCAGCGGCTCGTGGCCGACTACCTGTTCGTCACGACGGCCGTGCACCGCGTCACGGCGAGTACCGACGTGGACAACGTCGCCGAGCAGCGGGCCCTGCTCCGGGCGGGCTTTACCCGCGAGGGGGTGCAGCGCGGGGCGCAGTGGCGGGCCGGCAGCTACCACGACCTGATCGGGTACGCCCGCCTTCGCACCGACGAGCCCTTCTCCGACGTGCCCCGCTGGGACCGTCCGCCCACGGGCGCACCGGGGCTCGACGCGTGACGGCACCGAGCCCGGGCAGGAGCGACCGGTGATCTCCTCCGACCTCGCAAAGCTCGCGGCTCGCCACGGCGTGGCCACCTCCTACGTCGACTGGGCCGACGAGCCCGTCGAGGTCTCGGCCGGTGCGGTGGTCTCCGCACTCGCTGCGCTCGACGTCGCCGCCGACTCCGACGAGGCCGTCGCCGCGTCGCTGGCTGCCGCCGAGGCCGCGCCCTGGTCGAGGCTGCTGCCGCCGTCGGTCGTCGTCCGGGGCGGCTCCGGGTCGGTCGACGTCCACGTGCCCGAGGGCGTCGAGCCGCGGCTGGAGCTGGAGCTGGAGGACGGCACGCGGCAGGCGCTGCCCGCGGCCGGTCCGGTCACCGCGCGGCGGGCGGGGACGGAGCGCCGGAAGGTCGCCCTGTCCGGTCTGCCGCTGGGCTGGCACCGGCTGCGCGCCTCGGCCGCGGACGCCTCTGCAGAGGCGGTGCTGCTCGTGGCTCCCGCGCGGCTGGCGCTGCCGGCCGACCTCGACCGCGCGTGGGGCTGGATGGTGCAGCTGTACAGCCTGCGCAGCGCCGGGTCCTGGGCGATGGGCGACTACGCGGACCTTCGCACGGTCGTCGAGCGCACCGCGGCGGACGGGGCCGGGGTGGTGCTGCTCAACCCGCTGCACGCCGAGACGCCCGTGGCTCCGATCAACCCGTCGCCGTACTCGCCGTCGAGCCGCCGCTTCCGCTCGGCCATCTACCTGCGGATCGAGGGCACCCCCGAGTACACCGCCGCCACCGACGACGTCCGTGCGGCGGTCGACGACCTCCGGCCCGTCGCGGAGCCGGACCGGATCCCGCGCGACCCGGTGTGGCGCGCCAAGACCGCTGCTCTGGAGCTGCTCTGGCCGCTGCACCGCGCCGAGGACCTGGCCGCCTGGCGGAGCTCGCAGGGAGCTCCGCTCGAGGAGCTCGCCCTCTTCTGCGCTCTCGCCGAGCAGCACGGCAGCCCCTGGCAGAGCTGGCCCGAGGGCCTCCGACGACCCGACGGCCCCGGCGTGTCCGCGGAGCGCGACCGCCTCTCGGACCGCATCGCCTTCTGGTGCTGGGTGCAGCTGCTGGTCGACGAGCAGCTGGCCGGGCTCGGCAGCGACATGGTGGTGGGCGTGGTGCACGACCTCGCGGTGGGCGTCGACGCCGGCGGGGCCGACGCCTGGGCGCTGCAGGACGCGCTCGCGCTCGGCACCACCGTGGGGGCTCCGCCGGACTCCTACAACCAGCAGGGGCAGGACTGGGGGCTGCCGCCGTGGCGACCCGACCGGCTGGCCGAGCTGGGCTACCTGCCCTTCCGGGACGTCGTCCGGGGCGTCCTGCGCCACGCCGGAGGGCTGCGGATCGACCACGTGATGGGCCTGTTCCGGCTGTGGTGGGTCCCGGCGGACGCGGGGGCGGCAGAGGGCACCTACGTCTCGTACGACTCCGACGCGATGCTCGCGGTCCTCGCGCTGGAGGCGACGCGCGCGGGGGCGGTGGTGGTGGGGGAGGACCTCGGCACCGTCGAGGAGCGGGTCCGGACGAGCCTGGAGAGCACCG
>Ga0136611_10002371_pt1 | contig 13068 bp, 11 predicted proteins | sample AntDrymUQ2232306_2_FD_106645 | JGI IMG/M metagenome (GOLD analysis project Ga0136611, IMG submission 106645) | Polar desert sand microbial communities from Dry Valleys, Antarctica - metaG UQ223 (23.06) | ecosystem: Environmental > Terrestrial > Soil > Desert | place: Antarctica: Dry Valley... | reverse complement strand
TCAGGAGGCGGTCACCGCCTGGCGCCAGCAGTAGTCGAAGAGCACTTCGAATTCGGCGCGTTGCAGGGCGAGGAGTTCGGAGGTCTGCTCGTCGGCGCCGAAGCGGGCCTGCTCCCCTTGGCCGGTGAAGAGATACGGGTCCCAGCTCGATTGCCGCGCCATTTCCGCGGAGTGCGCGGCGGCGCGACCATGAAGTTCGGCGAAGAAGGCGAGCTGGCCGGAACGCCGGAACCAGTAGCGCGCGTTGTCGAAGTCGCCTTCGCGGCGGTGGAGCACCCCATGCCAGTAGGCGCCGAGATCGCCGGGGGCGTCTTGAAAGATGCGGTGGCTGCCTTCGAGATCATCGAGCGCGTAGAGCAGACCGCCGCGGACGAGGCGGAACGCTGCGGCGTCGGAGATCATGCTGCCTTCGGCGATGACGGCGTCGGAGGCATCGCGCACGGTGCGCCAGAGCTCGCGGTCAAGAATATCGGTGGGCTGCAGGGAACCGAGCAGCCCCCCGGCCCGGAGCACCCGATCGACAGTCTCTGAATAGCGCGGCATGCGCGGCAACGTGCGGGGCACCGGGTTGGCGGGACAAGATTTTTCCGCGCGTGGCAGGAGCGCTGCTTGCATCACAGGGACCATGAAAACCAAAGCGTTCTGCGCGATCGTTGTCCCGATGCTTGCCATCGGCAGCCCGGCGGGGTGGCCGGCATTTGTCCATGTGCGCTCGACGCTCGTCGGCACGCCTGCGGGCCAGGCGGTGGCGAGTGCGCTGGTAGCGCCACCGGTGGCCCCCCTTGTGGTGCCGGAGATTCCGGTGGACTCAGTCGAGCTGCAGACGGCGGTCGAGCGCCGCGTGGTGATCGCCGATTTCCGCGGCAATGGACGCAATGTCATTGATGCGAAGCTGACCAACATGGGGACCTCGCGACTGAAGGTCGAGGCGGAGGTCGGTGAGATGTTTGAAGCGGGCTGGAATACCGTCATTTTAGTCCGTCCGGCTTCGGTTGAGATCGCGCCGGGAAAGACCGCGCAGCTTCAACTCGCCACCGTCGCGACACGCGCCGCAAACAAGCTCTCGGAGCAAAGCTACAAGCTGAGTCATGGGCGCTTGCCAAAACTCGACCGACTCCTCGCCTACGCGCAGGAGCATCCCGAGTTCACTGCGGGTGCGGTGCAGACGGCGGTGCTCGCAGTGACGGAGAATCTTCCGCTGAGCGCGGTGTGCAAATTCACGCCGATCGCTGGCGAGCTGAAGAGCCGTTTCAACAGCGATGCGTTCCGGGTCGACACGCTGGACCTGATCCTGGCGCTCTCCGCGTTACGCGAACTGGGCGTGCCGGACGCCTCGGTGGTGATGACGATCGATCCCCAACTCAAAGTCGAAGCCATGATCGAGCCGCTGTGCCGCGCGGCGGCGATGCGTTACTACGGGATCACGGCCGCGACGGAATGGGAGTTCTGGAAGGGCGAGTTGCTCCGCGGCGAGCCGAGCACGCGCCACTACGCGCTCTACGGGATTGCGCGCTTTTATCCTGAAGTCGCTCTGGAGATGCTCCCGAAATGGGCGCGCGAGACCAAGACGAACCCGGTCTTCCGGACATCGGCGCTGCAGGCGCTCGCGGATACGAAGCGGCCGGAAGCGCTCCCGCTCCTGCGCCAGCTTGCGGACGAACTCGGCTTGAACACGGAACTCGGCCGCGCGGCCGTTGGCGCTGCGGAGTTTCTCGATGAGCAACTTGCGGCGGTTTCGGCGAAGCACGCGTCCGTGACGTTCCGCACGAGCGGCAAGCTGGAGCGGTTTTAACCAGCGAGCACCGCCGAGTCGCGGCGGTTCCCTGCGGGAGTGGGCCTTGGCGGCGCAGGGGCGTCCCTGCGGAAACTGCCGTTTACAAGGGCGGCATGGCCCCCCATATTCCGCGCCCCATGTCGATTCTGATCAACGTCTTGCTCGTCTTTCACGTGCTGGTTTCGCTGTTGATCATCCTCGCGGTGCTCATGCAGCGGCCGAAGAACGAAGGGCTCGGCGCCGCGTTCGGGGGCGGCATGACGGACAATCTTTTCGGCGCGCAAACCACGAATGTGCTGCAGTCGTTCACGCGGTGGCTCGGGGGAATCTTCTTCGTGCTGACGGTTGTTCTGTCGTTTCTCTACGTGCGGCAGACTACGGCGAGCAGCGATGTGCAAAAGCGGCTAACCGTTCCCACGACGCCGCCAGCAGCGCCAGCCGCGCCAGTAATTATGCCGCTGGAAGGTGCCGCTCCGCCGGCGCTGCCCGGCGCGGGTGAAGGGACACCTGCGCCTTTGAGTTTAGACGGCGTCCCCGTGGAGCCCGCTCCCGGTGCTCCCGCTCCCGGCGCTCCCGCTCCCGGCGCTCCCGCTCCCGGCGCTCCCGCTCCCGACGCTCCTGCTCCCGGCGCTCCTGCTCCCGGTGCTCCAGCTCCCGGCGCTCCAGCTCCCGGCGCTCCAGCTCCCGGCGCTCCAGCTCCAGCTCCGGCGGAGGGCGCAAGCCCGGCACCAGCGCCTGCGCCCCTAGCCAATCCCCCCCCAGCGCCAGCGCCGACGGACGCTGCAGCTCCTCCGGCGGCACCTTCCCCGACTCCGCCTGCGGCTCCTACCGATGCACCTGCACCGCCGCCGGCACCAGCTGCGCCGAGTCCGTCGCCCGCGGAGCCGCCGAAATAGCGGAGCGTCCCCTTGGGCGAGCGCACCGCTCCGTGCATGACCGCGGCTCCTGTCCTGTTACGGCTTCGGCTTGCGTGGTCGGTTGCCCTCGCTACGGCGATCGCGTTGAGCGGATGCAGCCGGCCGCTGGACCGCGCGGACCTGGTCTTTATCAACGGCGCGGAAAGCGAGTTGCTCGATCCCGCGCTCTCGACGGCACAGGCGACGAGTCGGGTGATGTATGCGCTTTACGAAGGGCTCACCGGCTACGACCAGGCCGGGATCGCGCGCCCGGGAGTCGCGGAACGCTGGGAGATGTCGCCCGACGGCCGCGTTTACACCTTTCACCTGCGCGGCGATGCCCTCTGGAGCAATGGCGACCCCGTCCCAGCGAACGACTTTCTCTATAGCTGGCGGCGAACTTTGCTGCCTGAAACCGCCAGCGAATATGCTTATCAGCTCCACTACATCCGTGGGGCGCGCGAGTTCAACGAGGACAAGCTGAAGGACTTCGCGGAAGTCGGCGTGCGTGCGCTCGGTGACCGCACGCTGGAGGTGACGTTAGTCGATCCGACGCCGTTCTTCGTCGATCTGTGCGCCTTCGTGACGCTGCTTCCGGTGCATCGCGCGACCGTCGAAAAATACAACGATTGGTCGTCGAATCCGGAGCACTTTGTAGGCAACGGGCCATTCGTGCTGCGGCAGTGGCGACTCTTCGACCGAATCCGCGTGGTGAAAAATTCGCGCTACTGGAATCGCGCTAACGTCGGCATGAAGAGTATCGACATTCTCCCGGCGCAGCGCCCGAACACCGCGTTCAACTTTTACGCCACCGGCATAGCGGACCTGATGATGGACAAGGGGCTCGCGCCGACTCCACTGATGACGGACTTGCGGAAACGGCCGGACTTTCATGCCGGGTCGATTCTCGCGAATTACTTCATCCGCTTTAACACCACGCGAAAGGCGTTCGCGGATCCGCGGGTGCGGCTGGCGTTCGCCATGGCCGTCGATAAGAAGGGGCTCACGGAGAAGATTACGCGCGCGGGAGAGGTGCCCGCGACGAGCTTCACCCCGCCGGGATCCGGGCAGGGTTATGTGCCGCCGCCAGGCTACGGGCATGACGCCGAAGCTGCGCGGAGGCTGCTCGCGGAAGCGGGGTATCCGGGCGGCGCCGGCTTCCCGATCTTCTACTATCTTTACCGCTCAGACTCGGATCTCGATCAAGACATCGCCGTCGAACTGCAGAGCACTTTCCGCGAAGTGCTGGGCGTCCAGATGCTCCTCGCGCGCCAGGAATGGACCGTCTATCTCCAGTCGCAGAGCAAGCTCGATTACGACCTCTGCCGCTCGTCGTGGGTCGGCGATTACAATGACCCGAATACGTTTCTCGACATGTTCGTGACGAACGGCGGAAACAACCGCACTGGGTGGAGCGACAAGCGTTACGACGAACTCATCGCGGCGGCGGCACGGGAGGTCGACCGCGAGAAGCGCTTCGGGCTTTTCCAGGAAGCGGAACGCATTCTCGTCTCGGAAGCGGCGCCCATTTGCCCGCTCTACTACTACGTCGGGATTCAATTCTATGACGGCACGCGGCTCGGCGGCATCGAGCCCAACCTCCTCGACGAGCACCCGCTCAAAAACCTTTACTGGAAGAAGCGGTGATGGACCGCGTGGCGTGGTGGGCCTTCCGCGCGCTCGCCGCACTGGTCCGGGCGCTGTCGCTCGAGAGCGGCTTCCGGCTGGGGCACACGCTTGGCGGGGTCGCTTACTACCTCGCGGGGCCGTATCGGCGGCTCGCGTTGCACAATCTCCGAATCGCCTTCGGGCGTGAGAAGACCGAGGCGGAAATCGCGGTGATCGCGCGCGAACATTTCCGCAATCTCGGGGCGAACCTCTTCTCGAGCCTGAAGCTGCCGACGCTCTCGCAAGCGCAAATCGAAGCGGTGGTGACGGTGGAAGGTCTCGCGCAGATGGAGCCGCAGCTTCTCAAGAAAAGCGGCTTCGTCTTCATCGTCAGCCATCTGGGCAACTGGGAGATGTGGGCGCAGCTGACGCCGATCATCTTCCGTTGCAAAGTGGGCGCGGTTTATCAGCGGCTCGGGAACCATTTTCTCGACGCAGAAATCCGCCGCGATCGCGCGCGGCTGGGCTTTGAGCTGTTCGAGCGGAAAGAGGGTTTCACTCGGGCGGCGCGCTTCATCCGCGAAGGCGGTGCGGTTGGCGTGCTGGCGGATCAACATGCCGGCGACGCCGGGCTCTGGTGTCCATTTTTTGACCGGCTCGCTTCCACGAGCACGCTCGCAGCGACGCTCGCGATGCGCACCGGCGGAGCGCTCATGCCCGCAGCGGTCTACACCGTCGGGGTGGCGCGCTGGCGGTGCGTCTTCAGCCCGCCAATCGATCCCAGCGGTCACACCCCGGAGACGCTGACGGCGCGCGTCAATGAACTGATCGAAGAACTCATTCGTGTCCGGCCCGCCGACTGGTTTTGGGTCCACAACCGCTGGAAGCTGCCGCGCCCGAATTTTTTGCTCACCGGCTACAAGCGGGGAGTGCTCGTCACCGATCACCGATCACCGATCACCGATCACCGATCACCCTCCGAATCGCTCCAGCCGTTCCGGATGGTGATCCGCAGCAGCAATTGGCTCGGCGATGCGGTGATGAGCGCGCCGGCGGTGCGCGCGATCAAAGCGGGTCGCCCCGACGCCCACGTCACGATCCTCACGCCTGCGAAGCTCGCGGATTTCTGGCGCGCTGTCCCGGATGTCGACGACGTTCTCCCCATCACGCCGGGCGAAAGCGTGTTCCAAGTCGCCCGACGGTTGCGCGGCAGTTTCGAGGTCGCAATCATCTTCCCGAACTCCTTGCGCACCGCACTCGAGCCATGGCTCGCCGGCATTCCGCGCCGCGTCGGTTTTCCCGGACACCGTCGCGCCTGGCTGCTCAACCAGGTCCTGAGAGAGAAGAAGTCGAAGAAGGCGCAGCCCGCGGCGCCGCTCCATCAAACCGATCACTACCTCGCCCTCGCGAGATACATCGGCGCCGACGTGAGCGCCCCCTCCGATCACCGATCACCGATCACCGATCACGATTCACCGATCACGATTCACCATTCACCTCCGATCCTCGGAGTCTGCCCCGGCGCCGAATACGGGCCCGCCAAACGCTGGCTCCCGGAGCGCTTTGCGGACGTGATGCGGACGGTGCACGAACGGACCGGGTGCGAGTGGCGCATCTTCGGCGTCCCAAAAGATCGCGAGCTGACGGACACGATCGTCCAATCCGCTGCGGTCCCCTGCACCGACTTGGTTGGTAAGACCACGCTCGCAGAACTCATTCAGCAGCTTCGCGAATGCGACCTGCTGGTCACCAATGACACCGGGACGATGCATCTCGCCGCATTTCTGGGTGTCCGCGTCGTCGCCATTTTCGGCTCCACCGAACCGGCGCTTACGGCTCCAAGCGGTGATGGACACACCATTTTGCGCCGGCACGTCGAGTGCAGCCCGTGCTTTCTACGCGAGTGCCCGATTGATTTCCGCTGCATGAAGGCGGTTTCCGTCGAGAGCGTTGTGGCCGCTGTCGAGGCGAGCCTCGGCGTCGCGCGGGAAACGCAGTTGAACAATCCCGCGCGGCGGCAGTCTCATGCGGCCCATGTCGAGCACTCAGGAACTCACCCAGCAGGTCAAGGAAGCGAGCACTTGGATCCAACCGCTGGAGGCTGAGATCGCGCGTGTTGTTGTCGGACAACGATACCTCGTTGACGGCCTGCTCGTCGGTCTGCTCACGAACGGCCACATTCTGCTCGAGGGCGTTCCAGGCCTCGCGAAGACGCTGACGGTTAAAACGCTCGCAAGCTGCATCAGCACAGGGTTTCAGCGGATCCAGTTTACCCCGGACCTTCTTCCGGCGGACCTGATCGGCACGCTCATTTACAATCCGCGCACGGGGGAATTTACGACGAAGCGCGGACCGCTCTTTTCCAACTTGATCCTCGCGGACGAGATCAACCGCGCTCCGGCCAAGGTGCAGAGCGCGTTGCTCGAAGCGATGCAAGAGCGGCAGGTCACACTTGGCGATACCACTTACAAGCTTGCCGATCCGTTCCTCGTCCTCGCGACGCAAAACCCGCTCGAGCAGGAAGGCACTTACCAGCTTCCCGAGGCGCAGCTCGATCGCTTCATGCTGAAACTGCGCGTCGGCTATCCGAGCAAAGCTGAAGAGCGGAAGATCCTCGATCTGATGGCCACGAGCGAGCCGAAGCTCGATGTGCTGAGGATCCTCGATCCCGCGGACATCATCCGCTCGCGGCAGATCGTGAACTCGATCTACGTCGACGATCGCGTGAAGGACTACATCGTCGACGTCGTTTTCGCGACCCGCGAGCCGGCGACCTACAAACTCGCGTTGGACGGCATGATCCGCTACGGCGCGAGCCCCCGTGCGACGATCGCACTCACTCTCGCGGCCCGAGCACGCGCGTTTATGAATGGCCGCGGTTACGTGACGCCGCAGGACGTGAAAAGCGTCGGGCACGATGTGCTCCGCCACCGCATCATCGTGAGCTACGAGGCCGAAGCCGAAGAGGTCACGAGCGAGCAGGTGATTGAGAAGATCTTCGCCGGGCTCGCGGTGCCGTGAAGGGGCTCGTGATCGGTGATCAGTGATCAGTGATCGGTATGGCTGTTGCGAAGTCGTTTCGGGATTTGAAGGTGTATGGCGCGGCGCGGGAGGCGGCGGGGCACATTTTTGAGCTCACACGCGGTTTTCCAAAGGAAGAGCGTTACGCGCTGGTGGACCAGATTCGAAGAAGTTCGCGAGCGGTGAAGGCGATGCTCGCGGAGGCTTGGGCGCGACGCCGTTATAAAGCGGCGTTCATCAACAAAATCGATGAAGCGCTGGGCGAAAGCTACGAAACGCAATCGTGGCTCGATGATGCTCGCGACGCGCAATACCTCTCTCCAGACGAGTTTTCGGAGCTGGATCGGCGCTACACTGCGATCGGCGGAATGCTTTCTCGGATGATCGATCGCGCCGACGACTTCTGTAAACACGCACCAAGCACCGACTACCGCAGCCTCACGGGCGTGGAAGAGGAGCCTCCGATCACCGATCACGGATCACCGATCACCGATCACCCGTGACCAGCGCCCGCGACATCCTCAAGAAGATCCGCAAGCTCGAGCTGAAAACGCGCGGCGCGGTGCAGGCTGCGTTTGCGGGTCAATACCGGAGCGTCTTCAAGGGGCGCGGGATGAACTTCGAGGAAGTGCGTGAGTATCAACCGGGGGATGAAGTGCGGAGTATCGATTGGAATGTGACCGCGAAGTTCGGGGAGGTGAACGGCGATGCTTACGTGAAGAAATTCACCGAGGAGCGGGAGCTCACCGTGATGCTCATCGTGGATGTGAGCGCGTCCGGCGAGTTCGGCAGCGTGAACCTCTCGAAACGCGAGCTCGCGGCGGAAGTGGCGTGCCTGCTCGCCTTCAGCGCGATCCGCAACAACGACAAAGTCGGGCTGATCCTGTTCTCGGATCACGTGGAGCATTTCATCACGCCGCAGAAAGGGCGCGCGCATACGCTTCGGCTGATCCGCGATATTCTCTTTTTCGAGCCGAAGGGCCGGGGCACGCAGCCGGCCCAAGCCCTCAACTATATGAACCGGCTGCTCCATCGCCGCGCCGTGGTGTTCCTCATTTCCGATTTTCAGGCGCCAGACTTTTCCCGGGAGCTCTCGGTCAGCGCGCGCCGGCACGATCTGATTGCCGTCCCGATCGTCGATCCGCGCGAAGAAGAGTTGCCGGACGTGGGATGGCTCACGCTCGAGGATGCGGAGACGGGCGAGCAGCGTGAAATCAACACCTCCGACCGCCACACGCGGCTCACGTTTCTCAAAAACGTCGACGCGCGACGGGAGGCGCGGCTGCGGGACTTTCGGCGGAAACGCGTGGACGCGATCTCGCTGAGCACCGACGAAGACTACGTGCCGGCGCTGCGGACGTTTTTCCGCACGCGCGAGCGGCGGCTGATGCAGCGCGCCTGACGCATGATGGCTGCGCTTCAAGCACCCAACCCGCCGGGATCGGTGGCTCCGGAGATTCGCGACATTGCTCCGCCGATCGACGTCTTTCCTTATCCACTCTGGATGGTGATCAGCGCGGGGTTGATTGCGGCGATTCTGCTTGGACTGCTCACATGGTGGATCGTGCGCTGGATGCGGCGGCGTCCGCCGGTGCCGCCGCCGACGCCGCGCGCAGCGGCAGTGCGCGCGCTCGAAGCGCTGCGCGCCAAGGTCGAGGTGCTCGATCCTTACCAGTTCAGCATCGAAGTTTCGGACGTGCTCCGCGGTTTCGTGACCGCGCAGTTCGGCCTGCCCGCGACGCAGCAGACCTCTCCGGAATTCCTCGCGAGCATCTCCGCGACGCCGCGGTTCTCGGCCGAAGACCGCGACTTGATCGAGCGCTTTCTCGAACGCTGCGATCTCATCAAGTTTGCACACGTCAGCGCGACGAGCGCAGACAGCGCCGAGTTGCTGGCGAGCGCGATTTCGTTTGTGCATGGCTCCCGCGTCAGCGCGCTGCACGACCTTCCGGCATGAAGGGCGAGACGTTCGCTTTTGCGCATCCGTGGCTGCTTCTGCTGCTCCTCGCGCTGCCGCTCCTTGCCCTCCTCCAGGGAGCGCGTGGCGCAGCACCTGCGGTGGTCTTTTCATCCCTCGCTCCGCTGGAAGGGCTCGGGCGCCCGCGCCGTGCACGAGCCGGCCGGCTTCGCCCGTCGCTTTTGCTCCTCGCGATCGTCCCGCTGATCGTCGCACTCGCCCGGCCGCAGCAAGGGCGCACGCTCAGTCATGTCGAAGCGAGCGGGATCGACATCATGCTCGCTCTGGATGTTTCGAAGTCGATGCTCGCCGAGGATTTCACCATCGGGCGCAGCCGCGCGAACCGGCTCGAGGCGGTGAAGCAGGTCACGCAGAAGTTCATTGAAGGCCGCCCAAACGATCGCATCGGGATCACCGCGTTTGCCGGCCGGCCGTATCTCGTGAGCCCACTGACGCTCGATCACGACTGGCTCTTGCAGAACCTGGAGCGAATCCGAATCGGCCTCGTGGAAGACGGGACGGCGATTGGGTCCGCGATCGCTTCGGCTTCGAACCGCCTGAAAGACCGGGAGGCGAAGAGCAAGATCGTCGTGCTCCTCACGGACGGCGATAGCAACGCGGGAAAGATCACGCCGGAGACTGCCGCGGAGGCGGCCAAAGCGCTCAGTATCAAGGTTTACACGATCTGCGCCGGCACCGGCGGGATCGTGCCGATGCCGATCGAGCAGTTCGGACGGAAGGTCTACCGCAACGTGCAAATGACGGTGAACGAAGAGAGCCTCAAGCAAATCGCGAAGGCCACCGACGCGCAGTTCTTTCGTGCCACCGACACAAAATCACTGACCCAGATTTTTGAGGCGATCGACAAGCTCGAGAAATCGACCGTTACGCTGAGCGAATACAAGGAAGTGCGGGAACTGTTCCCATGGTTCCTCGGAGCCGGCGCGGCGCTGTTGGGCTTGCATCTGCTCCTGGGCGAAACCGTTTGGAGGCGATTGCCATGACGTTCGGCGCACCCATCTGGTTGTGGGGTCTGGCAGCCCTGCCGCTGTTTCTCGTGCTGTTCTTTTGGAATGAGCACCGTCGTTCGCAAATGCTCGGAAAACTCGTGGCCGCGCGTCTCGCGTCGCGGCTCGCTGGAAGCGTGAGCGTCGGCAAGCGGCGCTTCCGTTTTCTGCTGTTGCTGCTCGGTTTCGCTCTCCTCGTGGTGGCGTTCGCGCAGCCGCGCTACGGCTTCACGTTCGAGCAGAGCAAACGCAAGGGACGCGACGTGCTGATCGCGATCGACACCTCACGATCGATGCTCGCGAACGATCTCGCGCCGAACCGATTGGTGCGCGCCAAACTTGCCGCGCAGGACCTTCTCGCCGAGCTGAAAGGCGATCGCGTCGGGCTCGTCGCCTTCGCCGGCACCGCGTTTCTGCAGGCGCCGCTGACGGTGGATTACGGAGCGGTGCTCTCTGCGTTGAACGAACTCGACACCGAGATCATTCCTGAGGGCGGTTCGAACATCGCGGAGATGATCCGCGCCTGTCGTGAGGCGTTCGGCAAGAGTGAGAGCGACAATCGCGCCTTGATCGTCTTCAGCGATGGCGAAGAACTCGATACCGACGGCATCAAGGCCGCCGCGGACCTCAACGGGAAAGTGCGAATCTTCACCGTCGGCGTCGGCTCGCCAGAAGGCGCACTCATTCCGCTGACCAACGCCGGCAAGGGCGCCGGCTTTGTGAAAGACGAGGGCGGACAGATCGTCAAATCGCGGCTTGATGAAGCTCGGCTGGAGAAAATTGCGGAATCAACCGGGGGCTTCTATCTTCGGCTGCAAAGCGGCCGGCCTGAGATGAACCACATTGTCCGGGAAGGCCTCGCGAAAATGAGCGAACAGGACATCGATGCCAGACTCTCCCGCCACCCGATCGAGCGCTATCAATGGCCGCTCTCGGGGGCGCTCGTGCTGCTTGCGGGTTCGCTTCTGGTTGGGGAGCGGCGGCGTCGGCGCGCCGTTCTGACGCGAGCGGCGGCAGTCGCTGTCGCGGCGCTCTTCCCAGCCGCCGGATTTGCGAAAAACAGCGGCGTCGAGGCGTATGAGCGGGAGGATTATTCGGGAGCGGCCCGCGAGTTTTCGCAGCAACTGAAGCTGCAGCCCAAGTCGCCAGAGCTGCATTTCAATCGCGGCAGCGCTGCCTATAAGACCGGGAATCTGGACGAAGCGCTTGCGGCATTCAGCCAGGCAGTAACTTCGCCCGATCCACAGCTCCGCACGCGTGCGGCTTACAATATCGGCAACACCCTTTTTCAACGCGGGGTCGGACATGCGGAGAAGCCCGCAAAGATCCAGGAGTGGAAGAACGCGCTCCAGCATTACGAGGACGCGCTGAGGACTGAACCGAAGAATGCGGACGCCGCGCACAACCGCGATGTTGTGCGCAAGCTGCTCGAGGAATTGGAAAAGGAGCCGCCCAAACAGGACGAGCAGAAGAAAGACGAGCAGAAGAAGAAAGACCAGGAGCAGCAGCCGAAGGATCAAGAGAAAAACAAGGAGCAGCAGTCCGATCCGCAAAGCGGCGAAGGTCAGAAAGACGAGCAGCAAAAGGAAAACGGGACGGATCAGAAACAGCAACCGCAGGAGGGCTCGGAAAAGCAGGACGAGTCCGGTAAGTCGCCGAAGTCTTCCGAGGCGAAGGACGGGAAGGAGCCGCAGGATCAAGACCCGAAGGACGGCAAGGCTGGCGAGAAGCCGGACCCGGCCAATCCCGAGCAAAAGAAGGAGGCCGGGAAGAAGCCCGGCGAGCAGGAGCAAAACGCGGGCGATCCGAAGAAGGAGAAAGCGGACCATTCGGAGCGCGGCAAAAAACCGGAACCTGCGTCGCCGCAACCGGGCGAGAAGAAGGAAGGTGAATTGAAAGCGGCGCCGGGCGCCGCCGGTGACGGGCAGGAGGAACCGCCAAGCGAAGAAGCGACTGAAGCAGCCGCGGCGGCGAATGGGACAATGACCGAAAAGCAGGCGAAAGCTTTACTCGAGTCACTCCGCAGCGAAGACGAGAAGGTCCGGCTTGTGGACCCTGAGAAACGCAAAGCCCCGGCGCGGCACCTGAAGAATTGGTGATGTCGCTCACGTCGTCTTTCTTCGTGCGCCGGACGGGCCATCTGGTGATGGCGCTGGCTGCATTATGCGCGCTTGCGGCGAGCGTCCACGGCGAGGTGACAGTCAACGCGACGCTTTCGCACCGCTCCGCCGAAATTGGGGAGCCAGTGCAGTTGCAAGTTGGGATCGCCGGTCATCGCGGATCGGTCGAACCGCCCGCGGTAAAGGCGGAAGGGCTGAACGTGGAATACGTTGGTCCGTCTCAGAGCCGCCAGATCGAGATGAGCAACGGCGGATTCCGTCAGCAGACCACAACAACCTTTATGTATCGCGTGACGCCGCGGCAGGCGGGCAGCTTCCAGATCCCCGCGCTCGCACTGACCGTCGATGGGCAGACTTTTCGAACGCAGCCCGTTGGTCTTAAAGTCGAGAAGGGAAGCGGGGCAGCTGGTGGCACCGGCGAGGAGCAAATGGCTTTCGCTGAGCTCACCGTGCCGCGAAAAACTGCCTACGTCGGTGAGATGCTGCCCGTGGAATTGAACTTCTACCTCGATGCGAATGTGAACGCAGAGTTGGAGCAGATGCCCGGGATCAGCGGGACCGGATTTACTTCGCAAAAGATGCCCGAGCCGCGGCAGCAGCGCGCGCGGAAGAACGGGCGAGAATGGAAGGTCGTGACATTTCGCACGGCGATCACCCCGAGCAAAGCCGGGCAGATCACGCTTGG
>Ga0136611_10002370_pt1 | contig 13072 bp, 10 predicted proteins | sample AntDrymUQ2232306_2_FD_106645 | JGI IMG/M metagenome (GOLD analysis project Ga0136611, IMG submission 106645) | Polar desert sand microbial communities from Dry Valleys, Antarctica - metaG UQ223 (23.06) | ecosystem: Environmental > Terrestrial > Soil > Desert | place: Antarctica: Dry Valley... | reverse complement strand
GCTCGGCCTGCCGGGCGGCGGCTGGCCATGGTCGTCTTGAGCGACTCGACGAAATAGGAGGGGCGGCGGCACCGCGTGCCGCCGCCCCTCTGACATCCTGAGCGCGCCGGCCTACTGCTTGGTCGCGCCCTGGAGCGCCTTCCAAACCTTGAGGGAGGTTGCCGGCATGTCGAGGTTGTCTACGCCGACCTGATGCAGCGCGTCCACGACCGCGCCGCGCAGCGCCGGTGTGCTGCCGATCGTGCCCGCCTCGCCGACGCCCTTGACACCGAGCGGGTTGCGGTCGGTCGTGGTGGTGGTGCGGCCGAGCTCGAACATTGGCATGATGTGGGCGGTCGGCACGGAGTAGTCACCGAGCGTGCCGCTCACGAGCTGGCCGTTCTCATCGTAGACGACCTCCTCGGTGAGCGCCTGGGCGACGCCCTGGACGATGCCGCCGTGTCGCTGGCCGTCGAGGATCATCGGGTTGATGACGTTGCCCACGTCGTCCACGGCGATGAACCGTCGCAGGGTCACGCGGCCGGTGTCCTTGTCGATATCGACCACGGCGACGTGGACGCCGAACGGGAAGACCGAATCGGTCGGCTTGAAGAAGCGCGTCGCCTCCAGGCCCGGCTCGTCGCCCTCCGGCACGTTGCCGCCGTACGCGGCGCCGGCGATCTTGGCGAGCGAGACGACCTTGTCGGGCGTGCCCCGCACTCCGAACCCGCCCTCGCCGACCTCGATGTCGTCGGCCGACGCTTCGAGCAAATACGCGGCGATGCGGGCCGCCTTGCTCTGCACCTGTCCGGTGGCCATCGACATCGCGCCGCCGCCGACCGCCGCGCTGCGGCTGCCGAACGTCCCGACGCCGGTCTGCGTCATCGCGGTGTCCCCGTGGAGCACGACAATGTCGTCCATGTCCACGCCGAGCGAATCGGCGACGATCTGGGCCATCGACGTCTCGGTGCCCTGGCCGTGCGGCGAGGTGCCCGTGTGGACCATCACCTTGCCGCTGGCTTCGACGCGGACCGTCGCGCTCTCCCACGGCCCGAAGCCGCAGATCTCGACGTACGAGGCCACACCGATGCCCATCAGCGCGCCCTGCTTGAGCTTCTCCGCCTGCTCCTTGCGCAGCTCGGAATAGCCGGCCAGCTCGAGCGCCTTATTGAGCGCGCCCTCGTAGTTGCCGGTGTCGTAGTTCGCCCCGAACGGCGTCTTGTACGGGAACTGATCGGGCTTGATGAAGTTGATCCGCCGTACCTCGGCAGGATCCAGCCCGAGCTCGTGGGCGATCTTGTCCATCGTGCATTCGAGCAGGTAGGTCGCCTCCGGGCGGCCCGCCCCGCGATACGCGCCGACCGGCGTCTTATTGGTGAAGACGCCGCGCAGCTCGAACTCCACGTTCTGGACGTCGTAGGTGCCCGGCAGCATCAGGCCCGTCAGCATGCCCATCACCGGCGACAGGTACTGGTAGTACGCGCCGATGTCGCAGACGGCGGTGACCTTCAGCCCGAGCACCCGCCCGTCCGTGCGAACGGCGGCCTCGATCGTATCGGTCTGGCCGCGGCCGTGCAGCGCCGCCTGGAAGTTTTCGCTGCGCGTCTCCGACCATTTCACGGGCCGATTCAGCCGCATCGACATGATCGCCGTCAGCGCCTCCTCGGGCGCCACGTCCACCTTGTTGCCGAAGCCGCCGCCGACCTCCGGCGCGATGGCCCTGACCTTGTTCTCGGGGATGCCGAGCAGTGCCGCCAGCTTGGTCTTGATCGCGTGCGGCACCTGGGTCGAGGCCCAGATCGTCAGCTCGCCCGAGTCGCCCGGCCGGCCGGCTCGCCAGTCGGCGAGCGCGCCGCGCGTCTCGATGGCGACCGCGAAGACGCGCTGGTTGACGACCTTGAGTTTCACGATCTTGTCGGCCGACGCGAACGCGCCGGCGACGTCACCGTGCTTCAGCGACTGGCTGTGGCCGAGGTTCGTCCCGAACTCCTCGTGGAGCAGCGTCGCGCCCGCTTCAAGCGCCTTCTCGGGATCGACGACGGCCGGCAGCGGGTCGTAGTCCACGTCTACGAGGGCGGCGGCGTCGCGGGCGGCGTAGCGCGTCTCGGCTACCACTACGGCGACCGGATCGCCGACGTACCTGACCTTGTCCGTCGCGAGCGGGTAGCGGACCGGATCCTTGTAATTCTCGAACGGCTCGGGGCCGAACTCGTACGGCATCGGGCCGGTGGTCGCGCCTTCGAGATCCTTGGCGGTGAGGACCGAGATCACGCCCGGCACCTTGAGGGCCTCGGTCGTGTCGATCCCGATCACTTTCGCGTGCCCGTACGGGCTGCGGACGAAGCTGATGTGCGCCATGCTGAGGAGCTGGATGTCATCGACGTACTGGGACGTCCCGGTGATGAGTCGCGGATCCTCGCGGCGCTTGATCGGCTGCCCGAGCAGCTTCGGAATCGGAGCGGCGGCGATCGCCATGAAAGTGCGCCTCCCGTCGTTTGTTTCAACCCACGAGGGAGGCCGGCCCCCTCGAATGCGATCATGGTAGCGCGTAGCCCGCCGCCGCTCAACGTATCGTGTGCGACGGCGATGGCGAACGTGGATCAGATCACTTCCAGGCCGTCCGGTCCGGGCAGCGGCGGGCGCGGGGACGAAGTCTCGCGGAGGTAGTAGAACGCCGTCGAGGCGATGTCGTCCTGGAGCGGCAGGTAGCGCCGCCCGGAGCGCCAGCCGAGTGCCTGGAGGGTCACGCGGAGATCCGCCTCGAAGCGAACCGGGTCCATGACGTGCCAGCGGTACATGCCGAATCGCTGCTGCGACTTGTAGAGGCTGTCGGTCCGGGTAACCTGGCTCAGGCCCATGAAGGGCGTCGAGAACGGCGTATAGCCCTGGCCCGGCACGTCGAAGTTCCATGCGCCGCCGAAGTAGTCCTCGGTGCCGGTCCCGCAGATCGTCGGAAACTCCCGATCTCCGTCGAGGTAAAACTTGATCTCGCCCTCCCCCCACCAGCCGTTGTTGTTCGCGCCCCAGGCGATGTACGTCCCGACGTAGTGCCCGGCGCCGTTGAGACTGTCCACGAGCGTGTGTACCTCGCGGTACGGCAGCGGATTGGATCGCCGCCACTGCGCGTGGAAGTACGCGAGGTCATCGGGCACATCCGTCAACGTGTAGTTGATCTGGTAATAGACCGTGGCGTCTTCGGTCGGCATGATCGGGCGCGGGAGGTCGCCGATGGGGAAGCTGCCGGCCTCGGCGCGGTGCTCCAGCGTGATCCGCGCGGCCGTCCGAAAGGGCATCTCCCAGAAGCAGTTCATCCCGCCGTTCGGGTTGACCGCCACCGGCAGCGAGTTGACCTGCGAGAACTGCCCCCAGCCGTTGCAAAAGAAATCGCCAAGCGGAACCTCGACGGCCGGCTGCGCGTCGCCGTCCCAATAGAAGCGGAGCACGAGCCGGCGCCAATTGACGTAGTGCGTCGTGAGCCAGATCTGCTGGATGGCGCCCGAGCCTTCGATGTCGGCGAGCGTGACGGTCTCGCCGGGTGCGACGCGGATGCTTGGCGAAACCTTCCAGCCTTGGCCAAGGTCGCGGGCGGCTGCGGCGCCGGTACCGTCGGTGGCCATCCCGCCCTGGCCCTTCGCGCCGGTGAAATTCTCGGGGCTGATCGAGCGCGTTCGGGCGCGCGAGAGGCGCGCGAGTGACCCCAGGCTCATGCCCAGGCCATTGAAGTCCGTCATGTACGGTGCCCTCCGCGACAGTCAGGGCGCGTGCCCGAGTAAAGTCGTTCTACAACCGGGCGCGACTCTCATGTGGGAGCGTACCCCGGCTGCCCCGTTGACTTCCGCGTCCGACGAGCCCTCGCCGCGCGAGTGTGCCCTACCCGACAATCCGACCTTCCGGTACGGGCGCACCTTCATGCTGGAGGAACCAACGCTTGCGGTGGAGGCCGCCGGAGTAACCCCTCAGCTTACCGTCCGCGCCGACCAGACGGTGGCAAGGAATCACCAGACAGATCGGGTTGCGGGCATTCGCGGCCCCGACCGCCCGCGCCGAGCCCGGCCGCCCGAGCTGACGGGCCAGGGCGCCATACGTCGATACGGTCCCGGGCGGTATGCGGCGCACCGCGTCCCACACGGTCCGCTGGAAGGGCGTCCCGCCCGGATCGACCTGTATGTCGTCGATGGCACGGAGGTCGTCGGCGAAATACGCGCGCACCCTTGTCGCGTAGCCGTCTGGGTCGGCCGCGCGGACGACGGGGGTGTCAGGGAATCGTGCGAGCAGCGGCGCCAGCAATCGGGCCTGGCACTCCGCGAAGTCCAGGGCGCACAAAGCAGCGTCGGTCGCGACAAGGGTCAGCATTCCGAGTGGCGAGTCGATCTCATCGATTCGTAGCATCGACGGCTCCCCATGCAGTGTAGTCGGATAGCGCGCCTGCCTCGATCGTTTCGCCCGTGACCGCGCCCGATCCGGTACGGTTCTCGCGCGACCCCTCACCGTCGAGCAGGATCGCAGCGGCCGATCGTTGCAGTCGCGGGAGAGGGGCCATGCCGAACGACACGGTGCAAGACGGGGCGCTGAACCGAGCCGACGGTCCGGCGGTTGGCACGTCGCTCCCTCCTACTTCCGAGGGCGAACGTTCGCGCGGCGCGGTCGGCATCCTGATCGTTGTCTGCGCGTCGATCTTCATCAGCGTGCTCAACGCCTCGATCGTCAACGTCGTGTTGCCGTCGATCGGCGCGGACCTCGAGGTCGATGCGGCGCTGCTCGGCTGAATCATCACAATCTACTCGCTCGTGTACGCGGTGGCGATCCCGTTCTACGGCCGCCTCGCGGACCTGCATGGCGCGCGTCGGTTCTTCCTCTTCGGCCAGGCCGTCTTCGCGATCGGGTCGCTCTTGTGCGCCATAGCGCCGAGCTTCCAGCTGCTGCTCGTTGCTCGGGTTATCCAGGCGTCCGGCGGCGCGGCCGTGCCGGGCCTTGGAATCGCCCTCGCCGCGCGCGCGTTCCCGCCCCACCAGCGCGGGACCGTACTCGGGACCGTCACGTCGGTGCTCGGCGTGGCCGCGGCGGTCGGGCCGACGCTGGGCGGCGTCATGGCCGACCGCTTCGGCTGGCACGCGGTGTTCGCGCTCGGCATCCTGGCGGGGTTCATCCTGCCCGCGTCGTGGCTGCTGCTCCCGCGCGACAGCGGGCGCGACGGCGACCGCCTCGACTTCTGGGGCGGCCTGTTCTTGGCCGGAGCAATCAGCGGCGGCCTGCTGGCGCTCACCGAAGGCTCGCGGGCCGGCTGGTCTACGCCACGTCCGCTCATCGCCGCCGCGTTCGGCGTGGCCGGCCTGGTTGCGCTGGTGGTGCGGCAGCGCACCGCCGAGTCGCCATTCATCCCGCGCGAGCTGCTGGGCAACCGCCGCTACGTCGCGCTCGTGGCGGCCAGTTTCGGCGCGAGCACGGCCATGATGGGCACGCTGATCGGCATGCCGCTGCTGCTCGCCACCGTCAACGGCCACACGCCGACCGAGGTCGGGCTGGCCCTTCTGCCCAATGCCGCGATCTTCGCCCTGCTGGGGGTGCTGGTCGGTCGGCTCGTGGACCGCGCGGGGGCGCTCCGGCCCGTACGCATCGGGCTGATCATCATGATCCTGGCCGCCATCGGGCTCTCCTGGGGAGCAGGCAGCTCGATCTGGACGATGGCGGCGATCCTGTCGCTGCTCGGGCTCGGCTCGTCGCTGGTGAACACGCCGCTGGGCACGGCCGTCTCGCTGGTCGTGCCGCCTCGGCTGCTGGCCTCCGGGCAGAGCATGAACACGATGCTGTTTTTCCTGGGCGGCAGCCTCGGCGCGACCGCGGCGACCGCGATCGTGGGCGCGCGCGTTGGGGCGCTAGACGCTGTCAATCCCCTGCACACCGGCGCCGCCATCGGATTCAGCGATGCGTTCCTGTTGTCGGTGTTGCCGCTCGTCATCGCGCTCGCTCTGTCCGGCGCCATCCCCGGCCCCCAGCCGCGACCCGGCGGCCCGCAAGGTCGTCCGGACTCGACGCCCGAGCCGTCCGCGACATCTCCCGAGCCGACCGAGTCGCGGACGCGACGCACGAGTGCCGAGGCGGTCGGGGCCGGGCGCGACTGACGCGCCTCGCATCGGAGTGTCTGCTATCCTGCCGCCACCGCATGCTCGATGCGAGCACGCAAGCGCCGCGAGGGCGCATGCCGGCGGACCTGAAGCGCCCGGCCATCTGCTCCGCGACTGTGAAGACGGTCGCCACGAGGGAGAAAATGCCATGAAGGCTGCCATCCTCAACGACTACCAGACGCCGCTCAGCATCGAGGACGTGACCATCGACTCGCCGAAGGCCGGCGAGGTGAAGGTGCGCATCGCCGCGACCGGCGTCTGCCACTCCGACTACCACGTGATGAAAGGCGAGTGGAAGTTCGGCGTGCCGGTCATCCTCGGACACGAGGCGTCCGGCATCGTCGAGGAGGTCGGCGCTGGCGTCACGGGCATCGCGCCGGGCGACCACGCCGCCCTGTCGTTCCGGCCCTGGTGCGGGCGCTGCCGGCTCTGCATCCTCGGACGTTCGGTCATGTGCGAGGGCTACACGGGCGACCGCTTCAAAATGCACGACGGCACCTCCCGCGTCCATCGCGGGAGCGAGGACTTGAACGTCCTCGGGCGAATGGGCAGCTTCGCCGAGTACGTGGTGATGCCGGCCGAGCAAGTCGTGCCGGTGCGCGAGGACATCCCGCTCGACGAGCTGGCCATCATCGGCTGCGCGGTCACGACCGGCGTCGGCGCGGTGCTCAATACGGCGAAGGTCGAGGCAGGTGCGACGGTCGCCGTGATCGGCTGCGGCGGCGTCGGACTGAACGTGATCCAGGGTGCGGCGCTGGCCGGCGCGAGCCGGATCATCGCCGTGGATTTGCTCGACAACAAGCTGGCCTACGCCAAGCAGTTCGGCGCGACGGACACCGTGAACGGCACGAGCGGCGACGCGGTCGGCCAGGTTCGCGAGCTGACCGGCGGCGGCGTGGACTACGCCTTCGAGGTCATCGGCAACGCCCGCACCGCCGAGCAGGCAATCGAGATGACCCGCCAGGCCGGGACGGCGGTGATCGTCGGGATGGCGCCCCAGAGCCAGGCCGCGTCGTTCGACCCGCTACTCTTCGTGCAGAAGGAGACGCGGCTGTTGGGGAGCTGGTATGGCTCGGCCCGCCCGCGCCTCGACTTTCAGCGGTTCATCGACCTGACGATGGCGGGCAAGCTGAAGGTCCGCGAGATGATCTCGGAGAAGTACACGCTCGACCAGATCAACGAGGCATACGACCGCCTCGGGCGCGGCGAGGTCGCGCGCAGCGTCATCGAGTTCCCGGTCGGCTAGTCCGAGCGACGGGCGAGGAGCGCGGCCATGTTCCAGTTGAAGACCGCCTCCGAGGTCGCCGTCATGCGCGAGGCCGGCCGCGTGGTGGCCAGGGTGCTCGCGGCCGTCGAGGCAGCCGTAGCGCCCGGCGTGCGGCTCTCCGAACTCGACGCGCTGGCCGCCGAGCTGATCGCGCAGCACGGCGCGATGCCCTCCTTCCTCGGCTACCATCCCGAGTGGGCGCCTTCTCCGTACCCCGGCGTGCTCTGCCTCTCCGTCAACGACGTCATCGTCCACGGCATCCCGAGTCGGAAGCCACTGCGCGCCGGCGATCTGCTGTCGGTGGATTGCGGGGCGTACCTGAATGGCTACCACGGTGACGCCGCGATCACGGTCGGCGTCGGGGAGATTGATGCGCGCGGTAGGCTACTGATGGACGCGACAGCGCGGGCGCTGGCGGCCGGCATCGCGTCGGCGCGCGTCGGCGGGCGACTCGGGGACGTCTCGCACGCCGTCGAACAGGTCGCTCGCGCCGGCGGCTACGGCATCCCCGATGGCCTCGGCGGCCACGGCGTCGGCCGCGCGATGCACGAGGAGCCGAGCGTCGAGAACACCGGCCAGGCCGGTCGCGGCATGGCCTTGCGCGAAGGACTGGTCATCGCGATCGAGCCGATGCTGACCGAGGGCGGTCGGGACGACTATCTCACGCAGCCGGACGGCTGGACGGTGGTCACCACCGACCGAAGCCGAGCCGCCCACTTCGAGCACACGATCGCGATCGAGGCAGCGGGTCCGCGCATCCTGACCGCGTTGTAGCGACATGCCCGCGTCCGCTTGACTGGTGCGACGCGGTCGCCTACGCTCGCCGCATCCTGGCTACTCGGGCCGCCTCTACGTTGAGAAGCCAGTACCAACCGGCATTGAGGTCCGCACGCACGACGCCACGTCGGTGCACTCGTTCGCCTACCGCGTCGTCGCGCGACGATGGGGCGCAACGGGGAGGCGCGCCGATCTGGCCGAGCGCCCGCGCGGCATCGACGCGGGCCTCCAGAAGGCGCCCAAACTACCCGAGGCGCGTCCCGCCCTCCCGCCAAGCCCCGACCAGCCGAAGCCAACGGTGCGTGACTCGCGCTTACGCGACGGCAGCACCTTTTGCTGCGCGGCTCGTTCATGCTTGACAGTTGGGTGGACGCCTCCTATGCTCAGCGTATTCGGGGACGCGGGAGGCGGACATGCGCGGGCGAACACACGGGATGCTGAAGCGGCGGGGGCTGCTTGGCGGGGCGGCGGCATTGGCGGCGGCGGTCGTCGGAAAGCTGGGCACGGCCGATCGCGCGGAGGCCACCCACGGTGGCGCCGCCAACGACGTCATCCTGGGCGCCTACAACGAGCGGGGCAACAGCGAGCCGACCGTCATCGGGAACAGCGACCTCGACGCGCCGGCAATCTCCGGATCGAACGGCTTCTACCCCGGCCAGCCGGGCGCGACGTTCGTGGTTGCGGCCGACGGCGTGCAGGGCATCACGAACAAGACCGGCGGTGTCGGAGTACGAGGGTCAGCTCCAGACTACGGCGTCGCGGGCCAGGTCGTGCGGGGCGGCGCCCCCGCGTCGAACAACGCCGTCGGCGTGCTCGGCCAGACGTCGAGCGGGGCGGCAGTACGCGGCGAGATCACCGGCGGGTCGGGCCAAACCGGCTCCGGTGTGGTCGGCGTCGCGGGCGGATGCGTGTTCGGCAACGCGTCGAGCGTAGGCATCGGCGGTTCGGGGCGCGGCTCTGGCAAGACCGGCGTGCTTGGAATCACCGACTTCGGCCTCGGGGTGCAGGGTTGGGCGCAATCCGGTGGCGTCGGCATCCGCGGCTCGAGCAACGCCGGCGGCGGGCCGGACTTCGGCGGCAGTGGCATCGGGGTCGATGGACGGAGCGGCAGCGGCTATGGGGTCTACGCGGTGTGCCAGTCCGGTCCGGGCATCTTCGGCGGCTCCAACACGACCTACGGCGTCTACGGCAACTCGAACAACACGACCGGCGTGTACGGCACCGGCGGGCAGAAGGGCGTCTGGGGCCGCACGACCGCGGTCGGCAGCATCGGCGTCTTCGGGCAGGCGACCGCGGCGAACAGCTTCGGTGTGTACGGGGTCGCCCCGCCGCCAGGTTGGGCCGGCTACTTCGAGGGTAACGCCTACGTCAGCGGAGTGGTCGTCCAGGGCGGCCCCGACGGGAGCTCGACGTCGCGGTCCGATGGGTCGTCGGCCGCGAGCATCCCGCCCCTTGTCGAGGTCGTCGGAGAAGCGAAACTCGTGGGGGGGCGGGCCGAGGTCACGCTTGACGCGAGCTTCGGGGCCGTCGCGGACGCCGGCGCCTATCACGTCTTCCTGACCGAGGGTGGCGACTACGGCGGGCTCTACGTGCCGCGCAAGACGGCGACGGGCTTCGAAGTGCGCGCGCGCGGCGCCGGTGCGAGCGGGACGTTCAGCTACCGCGTCATCGCGAAGCGGCGCGCCGGCGCGGAAGCGCGCGTGAATGAGGCGGCGCGGCCAAGCGGCATCGCGGCGAAGGACATGGAACCGCTCACACTACCCGCCGTGCCCACGCCCGCCGACTCGATCGAAGCGGCCCCGAGTGCACCAGGGCCGCTCCCCGAGCCGCAGAAGCCGACGCGCCGCGAATCTCGCTAGCGTCAATCCGTCGTCGGGTGCGGCGCCCGCGCAGGCGCCGCACCCGACACCCCTTCCACGGGCTCGACCCTGCCCCGACCCGGTGGCTTGGGCTATGCTGCCCTCGTACATGGCGCGGGCCGCGACCCCGCGCGTGGCGCCGGCTGTGACTCGCGCGCCGAGCCGCGAGTCTCGGCGCGCATGGTCACGGCCGACGCTCGATGGCGACGACGCCCACTCGGTCAGGAGGCCCTGACGCATGAAGCTCCATTGGTTCCATCTGGCGCCCTGGCAGAATCTGCCCTCCGACTTCACCGAGCGCTACCGCAGCGTCTGGGTGGACGTCCCGAGTAAGCTGTGGGATCCCGTCGAGGGCCACCGCCACTACAACGAGTACCTCGACGAGCTCGAGTTCGCGGACCAGCTGGGCTTCGACGGCATCTGCGTCAACGAGCACCACCAGAATGCCTATGGCCTCATGCCCTCACCGAACCTGATGGCAGCCGCGCTCACGCGCCGCACGACAAACGCAGCGATCGTGGTCCTCGGCAACAGCATCGCGCTCTACAACCCACCCGTCCGCATCGCCGAGGAGTTCGCGATGCTCGACTGCATGAGCGGCGGGCGGCTAGTGGCCGGTTTCCCGGTCGGCACGCCGATGGACACCTGCTTCGGCTACGGCCAGGTGCCGGCGACGCTGCGTGAGAAGTACGACGAAGGTTACGAGCTGATCATGCGCTCGTGGACCGAACCCGAGCCGTTCGCGTTCAACGGGAAATTCACGCAGCTACGGTACGTCAACCTCTGGCCGCGCCCGCTCCAGCAGCCGCACCCGCCGATCTGGGTGCCCGGCGGCGGCAGCATCGAGACGTGGGAATGGGTCGCCAAGCGCAACCACGTCTACTGCTACCTGAGCTACAGCGGCTACAAGCGCGGCAAGGCGCTGCTCGATGGCTACTGGGAGACGATCGACCGCCTCGGGATCGAGCCGAACCCGTACCGCGCCGGTTTCTTGCAGCTCATCGCCGTCTCCGAGACCGACGCACAGGCCGAGGCCGACTACGCCGAGCACGCCAAGTACTTTTATGACAACTGCCTCCACATCTATGAGGGCTTCGCCGACCCGCCCGGCTACCGCACCATGCCCACGCTCAAGCGCGGGCTGGTCGGCCAGCATGGCAAGCAGGTCACGGCGGCGCGCAAGGCGCTCACCTGGAGCGAGCTGGTCGATCAGGGCTACGTGGTCGCCGGCGGCCCGGAAAGCGTCCGTCAGCAACTGCGTGAGGTCATCAAAACACTCAACGTCGGCCAGCTCATGGTGCTGCTCCAGTTCGGCAACATGCCGAAGCACAAGGCGCTGAAGAACACCGAGCTGTTCGCCCGCGAGGTCATGCCGGCGCTGCGCGACATCTGGAGCGAGTGGGAGGACCACTGGAATCCGACGGGCGTGCCGGCCGGGAAGCGCGTCGAGCCGGCGGCGCTGCCGAGTGCGAACGGCCACGCGAACGGCGCGACCAATGGGGCAACCAACGGCGCATCCGGTGGGACGCATGGGTCCGCGAACGGGCCGGCTGGCGCTGCAACTTCAATCGGGGATGAGTCGGGTCGCAGTGCGCGGGGAACCGCCTCGCCGGCCCGAGAGACCGACCGATGAGCGGACAGCCGACCGAGCGCACCTTGTCGTTGCGCGGCGGCATGTTCGAGATCCGCGTCGCGGATGCCGGCAGCGGGCAGCCGGTCGTCTATCTGCACGGCTCCGAGGGGCCTCACGACGGCTGGCCCGATTTCCTGGCGTCGCTGGCCGAGCGGTACCACGTGATTGCGCCGGACCTGGCCGGCTTCGGCGCCTCGACCGGCGCGGAGCACCTCCGCGACGTCCACGATCTCGTGATCCACGGCTTGGATCTGCTCGATGCCCTCGACGTGGCGCGACCGCATGTGGTCGGCCATGACCTCGGCGGGATGCTGGCGGCCGAGCTGGCGGCGGTCGCCGGCGGGCGGATCGGCAAGCTGGTGCTGGCGGCGCCACTCGGCCTCTGGAACGACCGCGAGCCGGTCCTCGACGTCTTCGCGGTCCTGCGCGATGAGATCGACTCGGCCTACTGGTACGACCCGGCGTCGGCCGCCGCGACGGCGGTGCTGGCGCATTCGTCCTCCGAGGAGGAAGCGCGGCGCGTCACACTGCTGCGCCACCAGAACCTCTCGGTCGCGACGCGCTTCGTATGGCCGATTCCGGATCGCGGGCTCAATCGGCGCATCCACCGCGTCACGTCCGAGACACTGCTGATCTGGGGCGCCGACGACCGCGTCGTCCCTGCCTCCTACGGCGAACGCTTCGCCGGCCTGCTGCCAAACGCGCGTCTCGTCACCCTGCCCGACTGCGGCCACCTCCCGATGCTCGAACGCCCCGCCGCATTTGTCGAAGCCGCGCGGTCGCTGCTCGACGGCTAACGTGCTGCCGCCCCAACAAAGGACGATTGGCATGCTGTTCGCGCGCGTCACGACGGGCGGGAGGGGCCGACCGTGAAGACATCGCCCGGCCTGCCTCACCTGCTCGTCTCCGACTTCGCCGGGACAGCCATGAAGGAAGCGGGCGCCGTCCTGACGGCGTACCGGCTTGCGCTCACCGAGCAGGACATCCCGTTCACCGAGGACGACCTCGCGGCGCGGCGCGGCGCGAGCAAGCGCGGCGTCTTTCGCGAGCTGGCGGCGCGGCGCTTCGAGGGCGACCGAATGGAGCAGTCGGCGTCGAACGGGTTGGCGAGCTTCGAGGCCGCGTTGCGCCGCGAGTATGAGCAGAGCGACGTACGCGAGGTGGAGGGAGCCGCCGCCGCCTTCGAAGCACTCAAGGTCGCCGGCGTGAAGGTAGCGCTGACCAGCGGCTTCGATCGCGGACTGGTCGATCTGCTTATCACGAAGCTCGGCTGGGCCGACCTGTTTGATTGCGTGCTGGCGAGCGACGACGCGCCGGCCGGCCGCCCCGCGCCGTACCTGATCTACCGTGCCATGATCGACCTCGGGGTCCACGACGCCGGCCGCGTGGCGGTCGTCGGCGACACGCCGCTCGACCTGCAATCGGGGATGAATGC
>Ga0136611_10002369_pt1 | contig 13073 bp, 12 predicted proteins | sample AntDrymUQ2232306_2_FD_106645 | JGI IMG/M metagenome (GOLD analysis project Ga0136611, IMG submission 106645) | Polar desert sand microbial communities from Dry Valleys, Antarctica - metaG UQ223 (23.06) | ecosystem: Environmental > Terrestrial > Soil > Desert | place: Antarctica: Dry Valley... | reverse complement strand
CCCGCCGGTGGCGAGCCCACCCAGGTGCCCGTAGCGCTCGACGAGCACGACGTCCGCTCCCTCCCGCGCAGCGGCCACGGCGGCGGCAAAGCCGGCTGGGCCGCCGCCCACGACGAGCACGTCACACTCGCCGTAGACCGGTACCTCGCGCGCCGGCTCGTGGATCGTCCGCGAATTACCTGCCTTCATCGTTCGGTGTCCTCGGATGTGCGTGGTGATGGCGCGACGGGAAATCGCAGTGCGAAGCTCAGCGGATCAAGCGGATCGACCCGGCGTATGGGGCGCTGCCTAGCGCCAGCCGTCCCACCGATCCGACGCAGTGTGAGAGCCACCTGCCGGCCCCGCTCAGTCCGCCTCGACCGGCTTCGCCAGCGTCATCCCCATCACCCCAATGTCGTGTTGGCGGCCATTGGGCGTGAAGATAACCGACTCGGTCGTACCGAGCTTGCCCTCGTACAGCCGAACGCAGTCCAGCGCCGTCGTGCGCTTCGCACCACCGGCGACGTACTTCGTCCACGCGCGCAGCAGCATGTCCTTGTAGCGGTCGGGCAGCGTCGTTTCCTCCCACTCCTCGATCATCGACGCGGCGTGGCGCTGCTGGTGGGGGTCGTTCTGCAGCTTGGCGGACGCCATCGTCAGCGCCTGCACCAGCCGCCGCCGCTCGCCCGTCCGGTCGAGGAATGAGTCGGCACACGCCCCTGCGCGCGGGTAGTCCAGCCGCTCGGCCGCGGCCAGCAGCTCGCCCAGGCACTCATTTGGCGCCAGGCGGTCCGCCCAGGCGCGCTGCGTCCGTCGGTCGCCGAGATACAGCTCGCTGTTCACGTCCGGCGGGAAGGCCTTGGTCAGCTGGATGCAATCGTTGATGAACGCCGCCTGGAAGTACGGTGCCTTCGCCTGGTGTGCGTGCTCGTAGTGGCGCAGCCAGTAGTTGACGACGTTGCTGTAGTCGAAGGCGTGCCCGATCTGGAAAAACGACTTCTTGCTCCACACTTCGTCCACCAGGTGCAGCGCAAACGCGCCGATGATCGCGTCCGAGATCTCGACGATCCGTTTTCCAGCGCCGAGCAGCTCGGTGATCCGCGCCGTCACCTCGGCCTGCTTGCCGTTCAGCACGACGTCGACGAAGGAGTCACGCTCTTCGTCGAGCAAGGGTTCGGTGTTCTTCTGCTTCAGGCCGTACTGCTCGCCTTTGAAGCGCCCCCCCAGCGTGACCGACGACAGGTCGTAGAGCGGGTAGAGGCGCGGGAAGCAGGCGACGTCGGGCACAACACAGTAGTACAGCGGGTCCGCGAACTCGTAGCCAATCAGGTCGGAGAGCTCGACGGCAGCGCGGGCGCGCAGCGCCTTGTGCCCAACATTCTGCAGCTTGCGCTGTTGCAGCGTATCTTGCAGGTCGATGATGGCGCAGAAGAGTAGCTGGCTCTCCAGCTGGCGACGCACCGCCGGGTCGGCCTCGCGGCGCAGACCGAGCGAGAGCTTGTAGGCGCCGTTCTTGTCGCCCTCCATGATGCGCTCTTGAAAGCGCCGCAGCCGCTCCGCGACGGACCCCTCGCGGTCGGGCTCGTGGTCGGTCTGGAACCACTGCTTGGGCGCGTTCCAGGCCGGACCGTCGAAGCGGTCGTTGCCCTGCTCATCGGTCCCTCCTGGTCGAGTACCGCACTTCTTGTCGTCGCGCGCGTAGTGGCCGGGGAACTCGCATAGCAGCTGGTCCCAGACATCCAGTCCCTGGGGCATGTACCACACTGCCTGCGCCATCGAGAGCTGGCGGTGCGCCTCGGGCAGGTAGGGCATCATGCGCCGCGAGGCACGCAGGCCGAGCACGCAGTGGTCGTAGTTGACATTGCTCAGCTCGCCGCTCTCTCCCACCATCACATGCGACGGGACGGTGAGGAACGGCGCGGCCGCGTCGAGTCCATGGCGCACGAGGTCAGGCATGCGCTGGCCCTCTTTGAGGAGATCGACGAACAGATCAGCCGTTCGCTGGTAATTCGCCTGGACCAGCGACTCTTGGAACTGTCCCACTGCACCGCCCGACAGTTCTGGAAGTACCGTCGTCATGTCTTTCGCCCCCTCCGTGGAGTGGCGTACAGAATATCACGCGCCACGCAGACCCAACACGGGCGTTATTTGGGATACCTATACCGGCTCAAGGGCGATGCGTCGGGCAGCCCAGTCGGCGTCGATCCGGTAGGACACACCGTCCAGCCCGCGCAGGTCGAGCCGCAGCGCTGGCGTGGGGCCGCCGCTCCACGCAGCGCGTGCCGCCGACATCCAGGCCGCCTCTCTTCCTGGCCGGCTCACGAGTCGGAGGCAGGTCTGCTGCACGACTTCACCCGCAGCGCGGCGCTCCAAGCCGCTGTGCAGCGGGCGGCAGAGCACGGCGTACCACGCGCTCAAGTCGGTGGCGTTGCGCTCGGGAGAGACGCGCACCGTCCATGGCTCGCAGGAGTCATCGAGCAGCTCCACACCCAGCAGGTCGTCTACCGTGAGCCACGGGCTGTGATTGCCCTCCAATCGCGGGTCGAGCGCAGCCCCGGCGATCAGAGGCGTCTCCGCGCCGGCAAATGCAACGGTCCGGCGATAGCCGTTGAAGAGGTCGTTCCCGATGTTGAGCCGCAGCCCCTCGCGGTGCAGCAGCTCCACGTCCCACCGCGCGCGGACGTCGTCGGCGTACACGGCGCTGCGGCCGTCGGGCAGTGCCACGAACAGTGCGTGCTGGTCGAGCGCGCCTCCGGCATGGCGCACGACGCCCAGCGTGGCGAAGCCGCCGTCGAACGTCAGCGTCCGGCGCCACGCGACCGACCGCGTCGCCGGCGCATCACGCACAACGAAGGCCGGCGCGAGGTTACCGTTCCATTCCGCCAGGTGGTCGCCGCCCCGCGGCACGAACAGCCCCTGCGCGACGTCGGGGTAGGCGTTCCAGCTCCACGACGCGAAGCGCTCCGCACCGCGGTGGAGGGCCAGACACGCGTCGGGCTCTTCGAACGTGCCGCCAATCGCTGCGTCCACCTCCACGACCGACGCTGCACGCGGCGCGGGCTCCGCGACGGCATCGGCCGCTTCGTGCAGCAGTTGCGCGAGCAGCAGGTAGAACGGCGGGTCGGCCTCGGCCCGGAAGTAGAGCACGCGCGAGCGCTCGCCCGCGCGGCGCCCCGGGCCGCTGCGCGGCTCGAGCAGCGCACCCATGCGCTCGCGCACGAACGCGCCGTCACCGTTGTGCGCTTGCTCGGCCAGGAACAAGTCGGTCAGTTGCGACTCCAGCCGTGCCGCGACCGGGTCGCCGTACCGCCGCTGAAGCCACGCCACCACCGGCAGCAGATAGGTCAGCCCCCAGCCGTACCGGTGGTGGTCCTTGCCGGCCGGGTAGGCGATGCGTCCCTCCCACAGCATCAGGCGGCGCAGCATCTGCCATGCGTCGACCAGGTGGTGGGCGGCGCTCTCGGGCGCCCGCCGGCCGTGGCGCTCGAATGCCCACGCTGTGAGCACCAGAAACTCCATTGTCCGCGCGGCGTAGCACGGATGCAGGAAGCCGTGGTGTTCGAGCGCGAAGTGGGGGTGCACGTTCGCGCCGGCGAAGCGCTCGCGCACCGGTTTCCCGTCGACGACGGCGTCCGACGTGGCGTCCTGCGGCACGCTTAGCGCATTGGCGAAGTGGCGCTTCATCGACTCGTCCCAGCGGGGCGCGTTGGGGTGCTGTGGCAGCGCGAGCTGCGCGGCGCCGAGCAGCGCGCCCCGCCAGGCGTTGCTCTCTGGCCACGAGTGGCCGAACCTGCCGGTGGGGATGGGCGGCACCTCGCGGAAGTAGCCGTGATGTTCGAGCACGGTGCAGCGCCGGTCGGCCAGGTTCGCATCGGCTTCGTGAGCCAGCACCCGTTCGACGGCGGCGCGCTCGGCGGCCGGCAGTCGGTCGCCAAGGACGTCGGCCACCAGCCAGAGGAAAAAGGCGGGCACCGGCGTCCAGCCGTCGCCGCCCCAGCGGCGAGCGGGCGCGCCGCCCGCACCCGCGTGGGCCCGGACCGGCTCGCCCCCGCTGCCCACCGCCCCGCTGCTGCCCGCGACGCAGTCGAGCGAGCCCGTGGCGTGCGTCTCCGTCAGGTAGCGCAGCCCCGCCAGGGCGCGCTGCACCAGGTCGGCGCGCGTACCGTCCCCGCCGGGAGGCGGTTCGTCCGGCCGCTGTGCCAGCGCCGCGCAGATGAAGGCGTGCTCGGCCACCGCCTCCAGGCTCTGGATGGCGACGGTGCCGGTGCCAAAATAGCCGGCACCGGGGTCGTGCGGGTGCATGTGCCAATGGCGCTCGGCGAACGCCAGCCACGCTGCGGCGGCCCGCGACGCGCGCGGCGCACTACCCGGCACCGCGGGCGGTTCCGGCGGCGCAGCGTTAGCGACCACTCAAGATCGCGTTGACCTGCGCGGTGACTTCCTGGATCACCTGACGCACCGGCTTCTGGCAGCGGTACGCCTCTTCGAGCGCCGGGCGGTAGACGCGCCGCCGGCGACTTGCGGCCGAGCTTCATCGCCTCCACGAACAGCGCGGCGTGCTTCGGCGGTCTGCCCGTCCCTCCGTCGACGTACAGCTTGCCCTGGGCAACTTTCGGCGGCAGCATCCCGCCGCTGGCCGCGTACACCTTCTGCGCGTCGTCGCTCAACATAAAGTTGAGGAACGCCCAGCCGTGGTCGGGCAGCTTGGTGCCGGTGGGGACGCAATACGTCGTGAGCCCGCCGGAGCTGATGCGCGTGGCACGCTTCGGATAGGGGATCACGTCCCAGTTGACGCTCGTGGCGCGCTGGCGGAATACGGGCACGCTCGGCGTCGCGCTGAGCATCATGGCCAGCTTGCCCTGCTGAAACAGCGTCGGTGCGTTCGTCTGGCGCAGTTCGTCCCACGGCGGCTGCACCTGGTGGCGGCACGTCAGATCGACTACCCACTCCATCGCCTCGGCTGCCTTGGGCTCAGCCAGGCCGAAGCGCTGCGCGTCGTCGGTCCACCACCCCGGCCCGCCGTTGTTCCACGACCACAGCGACTCGAAGATCGTGTCGTGATACAGGCTGGCGCCCCACTGGTCGATCTTGCCGTCGCGGTCGGTGTCGGCGGTCAGTTTGCGCGCCGCGGCGAGGAAGTCGTCCCACGTCCAGCCGGGCACATCCCACTTGTCCTGCGCCGGCAGTGCCACTCCCGACTTTTGGAACAGGTCGACGTTCACGTACAACAGCGAGGGCCGGAAGCCGACCGCCGGTGCGAACCATTTGCCGTCGGCTGCGGGGAAGGACCAGAAGAGGTCGTAGAAGTCGCTCCGCTTCAGCTTGTCGCGCGTCACGTAGCTGTCGAGCGCACGGATCAGCCCCTTGCGCCCGTGACTCGGCACGAAGTCGTCGTTGATCTGCGTCACCTCGGCTGGCGTGCCCGCCGCCATCATCGAGTCCCACTTCTGCTCGTACTGCTGCGGCGTGTGCACCAGCTCCACGCGCACCTGCGGCAGCGCCTTTTGGAACAGCTCCACCACCTTGTCGTGCCCAAAGTCCTGCGGGTTGACCGAGAACATGAACGTCAGCTCGGCGGCCCCCAACGTCGCCGCCGTTGGCCCGGCCGTCCGCTGGCCAATGCCACACGCCGCCGTCGCTAGCGACGCCGCGCCCGCCATACCCGCTGCTGCGCCGGCGAGCTGCCGCCGCCGTGAGACTCCCTGCGTGCACGGTGTCATGGTCGCTTCTCCCGCATCGCCGGCGTACAGACTTCACCTGCGTGCATGGTAAGTTGGACGGCGCGGTGGGTCAAATGTCCCTGTTCGAAACGGCTTAAGTCTCCGGCGCTGGAGACCCGTGGTACGCGTGCCCCGCACGTACGTCGCGCGGACCTCGGCCACACCAGGCAGCGACTGATGTGGCCTGCTGACTGCGGGCTCCGAATCACGGCCCATCCCGCGACGCGAGTCGTGATACGATGGACCAACCGTTCGGCTTAAGCAGCACGGCCCGGCATGTTGTCGAGGTTTATTGAGTACAGCCGCGACGGTGGGTGGGAGCGATGGCGCGATCTACACCGGCGATGAACGGCGCGTCCCAGGACGCGGGCCGCCGCGGCCACACGCGGCGAGCGCTCTTCTCTGGTGCTTCCCGCTCCGGCGGGGACGCCGGAGCCCTCCTTGCGGTGGCGTGCGGGCAGCGCGGTGAGCCGGCAGTCCGGCCCGCGCGCATCGTGACTGGCCGCGTGACGTTCATGCACTACCGCAAAGCCGACGAGCAGCCGGTCATTCAGGAGATGGTCGACGCGTTCGTCGCGCGCCACTCGGGTCTCTCGGTCGAAGTCGTGGCGCAGCCCGGCGAGTTTGACCAGAAGCTGCACGCAGCCACGCACGGTAGAGGCGCTGCGCCATCATGAACGAGCACCTGGCGGCGCTCTGGAACGGGCGCGAGAACGCCCACGACGTCGCAGGCCGCATCAAGCCGCTGGTCGATGCGCTGCTCAAGGAGTCGCCAACGCCGGCCTGATGCGCGCCAGGTGAGCGCACGCACACAACTACACCCAAAGGAAGTACCGCATGCCCGACCGCCCGAGAAACGTGCTCTTCATCTGGACCGACCAGCAGCGCCCTGACACCATCGGTGCGTACCGGAGCGCCGGGCATTCGGGTAACGGCAGCGCCGTGTCGCAGCCGGCGCGTTCAGTCGTCCAGACCCCGAACGTCGATCGGCTCGCCGCGGGCGGCGCGATGTTCGAGCAGGCCTATTGCACCCAGCCGGTATGCAGCCCGTCACGTGGCTCGGTACTGACGGGACTCTACCCCCACTCCCACGGTGTGCCCCAAAACAACATCCCGCTCGCCGCCGACATTCCGACACTTGCCGAGCTGTTGCGGCCCCACGGCTACGCGACGGGCTACGTCGGCAAGTGGCACCTGGGGAACGAGCTGGGCCGGCCGGCGCTGAATACCCACGGCTTCGACTATTGGGTCAGCACCGAGGACACTTACACCCGCGACCGTGCTGTCGAAGGATTTAGCGACTACTACCACTTCCTGATCAAGCGGGGGTACACCCCAACCGACGAGGCCCGCGACGGCGCCCGGGTGTTTAGCCGTCCGACGGAGGCCGGCCTGCCCGAAGAAGTCGGCAAACCCGCCTTCCAGGCGGCCGCGTGTGCGCGTTTTCTTGAAGCGCGCGCCGCCGAGCGCGAGCGGCCCTTCCTCTTGATGGTCAACTTCCTTGAGCCCCACCCGCCGTACTTCGGCCCGAACGATGGCCTGTACGACCCGGCCGAGATGACGCTTCCCGAGACCTGGTACAGCGAGATGGAGCCCACCGTTCCCGAACGCTACCGCCGCCGGCGCGAGGGGTACGCCGGGGGCGAGGCGCCGGTCGCCACCAACGACGAGCGGGGCTGGAAAGAGCTGAAGGCGCGCTACTGGGGCTCGTGCACGCTCGTGGACAAGTACGTCGGGCAGATTCTGGATCGGGTCGAAGCGCTGGGGCTGGCCCAAGACACGGTGGTGGTGTACAGCACCGACCACGGCGACATGATGGGCGAGCATCGCCTACTACAGAAGAGCGTGCAGTACGAGGGCGCGACCCATGTGCCGTTGATTATCCGCGCCCCCGGCGGTGCGCCGCGCCGCATCACCACGCCCGTCAGCCAGGTGCATCTTGTGCCGACCCTGCTCGACCTGCTCGGTCACGAGACACCAGCGCACGTCCAGGGCACCAGCCTGGTACCCTTGCTCACAACCGGAGATACCGCACCCGACGAGGCCGACGTCGTCATCGAATGGACCGGCCTGCCGCGGCAGATCTCGGGCAGCGGCGAGCCGGCCGACGGCCGCGGCGTCGAGGCGCGCCTGCGATCGGTCAACGTGCGCACCATTCGGCGCGGGCGCTGGAAGCTCAACGTGCACCTGAGCCGCGAGTTCGAGCTCTACGACCTCCAGGACGACCCTGAGGAGCACCACAACGCCGTCCACGACGCCGGCGTTGAGCCCGTGGTCGGTGACCTCTTCGAGCGGCTGCGCGCCTGGCAGGCCAGGACCAACGATACCCTGGTGCTGCCCGACCCGCGCGTCAAAGACAATGCCAGGTGACCGCCAGCCCGGTTCACCGGGTGACCAACGCATAGAACGCATAGAGAGAAAGGGAGCAAGGCGACGATGAACGGCAGCCCTGGGGCGTTCCAGGCCACCCGGCGCGCGGTGGTCGCCGGCGTCCGCACGGCGGCGACTACCAGCGTCTTTGGCGGTGCGCTGCTCGCCGCCTGCGGTGTTCCCGGCGTCCAGCCCAGTGGCCCGGCGCCGGCGGTCTCCGGGACGATTGTCGCCACCTACCCCATCTCTCGTATGGAGGAGATCACCTTCAGAAAGCTCTTCCGGCTGGCAGAAGAGCGCCACCCTGGCCTGAAGATCGACGAGATCGGCATCTCCGGCAGCCCGCCGGAGAAGATCACCACCATGTTCGCCGGCGGTACGCCGCCCGACGCGATCCGCATGTCCGGCGCGCGAGAGTACACCTACTTCGCCGCCAACTCCTTCACCGTCCCGATCGACGACTACCTCAAGCGCGGTGACTACCCAGTCAAAGACGCCGTGCCGTTCGCCCTCGAAGGAGGCAAGTGGCGCGGCAAGCACGTGGCGATGGTCTTCCACCTCGGCGGCAACGCCATCTACTTCAACAAGACGCTCTTTGCCCAAAAAGGCGTCAAGCTCCCGACCGAGTACGACAAGCAAGGGCAGTGGAGCTGGGCCACCTTGCTCGAAGTGCTCAAGGGAGTCGCCAGCGGCAGCGGCGACGGTCGCCTCTGGGGCATGAACCGCGTCGAAAGCCTGGATAACGCCAACTCCTGGATTTACTCCGCTGGCGGTGAGCTGTACGACAAGGACATCACCGTCTCCCAATTCACGCACCACAAGACCATCGAGGCGCTGCAATACCTGGTGGATTTGGTGGTGAAGCATCGGGTGGTGCCCACCGTGGCAGAGCAGGGTGACCAGGGCGAGCTCTTCATGCGCGGCACACAGGGCGCCATCTTCACCGCGCGCTTCAACGCCCCGGTAATCGAGGTGGCGCGCAAGGCTGCCGGGTGGGATGTGGGCATGGTCCTACCGCCGAAGGGACCGTCAGGGCAGCTCTTCACGCGCGAGAGCCCGGTCAGCTACGGCATGGGCAGCCAGACGCAGAAGAAGGAAGCGGTCTGGGCGCTGATGAAGGTCTTCGCCGGCGAGGAGGGACAGCGCATTTACGGCGGCGACGGCATCGGGCTGCCGGTCCTACGCTCGCTCTACACCCCCGCCGTGCTCAAAGGCGTGCTGTACGAGTGGGAAGACCTGGCTACCTACCTGAAGGCCGTGGAGCGGGCGCGCATTCAGGTTGCGCCGGCCTACCAGGAAGTCAACGCGGTTTTTCAGCGCGAGATCCGCGCCTGCTACGACGCCAAGAAGTCGGTCAAGGACGCCGCCGAATCGATGAAGCGCGAGATCGACCCGCTGCTCAAGCAATACGCCTGATACGGTTCGTCCGGGATGTTGACGCCCAGTTCGCTTGCCAGGTCCTGGCGGTAGACCCACATGCGGTTCGCGGTCAACTGTGGGATGCCCCACGCCTTGCCCCGCTACCGTCTCCCACGAACCGTTGAAGAAGTCCCTGCGCTGGCCCCACTGCTTGACGCGGTCGTCCAACGCGAGGGCCAGCCCGCTGTCCGCCGCATTGGGCACGAACGACGCCCCCATCCGAAACAACTGCGGCATGGAGCCGCCGACGGTGGCGGCGATCAGCTTGGTCTCAAGATCGGTCCACCCCGGCCAGCTCAGCTCGACGGTGGCGCGGGTACCGCTCTTTGAAGGCGGGCAGCAGCTTCGTATCCCAGTACTGCACACATTCGTCCTGTGGCGGATCTACCCACATCCCTATCGTTACCGGCGCATCGGAGCGCGGCCGTGGGGCGGCCTGGTCGCCCACGCCGCAGGCTGCCCCAAGCGCCCCGGGCGCGGGCAGCGTAGTACGCACGAGTATCCGCCGTGTTGGAGCAACTCGAGTGGTGTGTACGGGATTCAACAGTGCATCTCGTTCAGCGCGGGCCGCTAGCCCGCTCGTGGCTGTGGCGTCCCCGGGAACATGACGCAGTGCCCACCGCGGGGCACCACCTAGCGTACCGCTGATTCGCCCGCGTGGCAAGGCGCGTGGTGCGGCAGCGCCTGGGGGTATGCAAGCAGACCGCGAACAGACTCGCGCCAGCGGACGCGCGCATCTACACTGACACAATCAACCCGAGGTGCGCGAACTCTGGGCCAACCTCGCACGAACGAGACAGGCGATGCGGCGGCGTGAGCTGAGCTTGGTAGCGTCTACGTGCCTGGGGGGGATGGCTGCAGTGGCAACCGCCTGCGGACCACCAGCCGCCGCCATAGCGGTCGAAGAGGATCCACTGCTCCACCAGGAAATTGTGCGGCGTCAGGAGCAACGCGTGGTGGAGGCGCGGGCACACGTCGCCCGGTTCGAGCGTGAGCTGCGCCTCGCGCAGATGCGTCGGCGCATGCTCGAGCGCGCTGGACGGCACGATCTGGCCGCCGACATCGAGTTCGAGGAGCGCGGTCTGCAGACACAGCTCAGTGCCGCGCGACGTGCGCTCATTGACGAAGAGGACGCACTCTCCATCTACCGCCGCCGCGGCGAGCGCACCCCCTCATCACCCTGAGCCGCAGCCGCGGGTCCGCGGGCTCTGACGATACGCTGGCCACTCCCCTTCCCGCAGGCACTATGGTTGGGAAATCATGTTTCAGCGAGGGGACCCCATCGGTATGAGTGCACGTTCGCCCGCCTCAGGGGCGGCGATCCGCACGCGCCTCGCGGTTGCCGCCCACAAAGTGGAAGGCCGGCTGCAGGCGATGGCCATCGCGGGGATCGAGATGGCCTGCTGGGACATCAAGGGCAAGGCGGCCGGCGTGCCGCTCTATCAGCAGCTGGGCAGCGTGTATCGCGGCCGCGTGCGCATGTACGCCACGCTCAAGCGCGACACGCCCGAGGCGCAGGCGCGCCACGCCGAGCGCTGTCTCGCGGCGCGCTACACCGCCATCAAGCTCCAGGTCTCCACCCGCCAGAGATTCGACACGCGTCTCGATACCACGCTGGACTGCGTGCGAGCGGTACGCAAGGTCATCGGCGACGAGCGCGACCTCTTGCTCGACGCCAACAGCGCCTGGTCTCCCTCCAACGCCATCCGCATCTGCCGCAAGCTGGAAGAGTTCGAGCCGCTGCACTCGCCGAGGCCTTCTCCAAGGCGTTCACGCCGCACGACACGAGCGTCCACGTGGGCATGGCGGCGACGCTGCACCTGATCGCCTCGGTGCCGGGTGCACGCGGCCCGCAGGAGTGCACCCTCCCCCCGCCGGCACAGGACAGTGACGATGGGTCGTCGGTGCTAACCGAGCCGTTCCGGCTCGACGCCGAAGGCTGCCTCGTGGTACCCCAGGGTCCTGGACTCGGCGTCGAGCCCGATCCAGATCGGCTGCGTCGCCATAGCCGCGAGCTGAAAACCGGCGGCTGATTTCGGCGTGGAGAATGACGAGGAGTAGCGCGAGATGCCGGCACCGGAGATCACTGCTTTCTGGGAACAGACTATCGCCGCGCTGCGCCGCGTCGAGCCGGCAGCCACCCTCGGGCCTGGCCCGCAGCACGGTATGCGCGAGTACACCACGCAGGCGATCACGCTGCAGAGTTATGGCGAGGTGCGTCTACGGGGCGTGTATGCGGTACCCAACACTGCGCCACCGCGTGGCGGCTTCCCGGCGGTGCTCTGCGTTCCCGGCTACAGCGGCAACCGGCCGTTTCCGACGCTGCTCCCGCTCCAGGGCTACGCGACGCTGCTGCTCTACCCCCGCGCACAGGGCGAGAGCAAGGTCGAATGGGATTTGGACCACGGCACCAAGCTGACGTACCAGCTGGCCGATCGCGAGCAGTTCTACTACCGGGGCGGCTACATGGACTGTATGCGCGGGCTGGACTTCCTCGCCGCGCGGCCGGAGGTGGACGCCGCCCGGCTCGGGATGTGGGGACGCAGCCAGGGTGGGGGCCTTACGCTCGCCACCGCCTCGCTCGACCGCCGGCTGCGCGCCGCCGTGGCCGAGGAGCCGTTTCTGTGCAATTACCCGGTGGCGGTGGACGTCGGCACCAGCCCGTACCGCGAGCTGCGGGACTACCTGGCTGCGCATCCAAACGAGCGCGAGGCGGCGCTGGCCACACTGGCCTACTTCGATCCGCTCAATCTGGTCGACGCGATCGAGTGCGCCACGCTGGTCAACGTCGGCCTGAAGGACGAAACCTGCCCCGCGCGCACGATCCTGCCGGTATTTGACGCCATTCGCACGGCAGGCGTACCGAAGGCGCTGATGGTGTATCCCGACCTGGCGCATGCGCCGAGCGCGGACTTCAACCGCCACGCACTGCACTGGCTCGACACCTATCTCTAATGGCGGCGAGGAGGACAAGCAGGTATGGCAGACGCGGGCCGTGAACGACCACTGATCGCCATCCAGGTTGGGGCCATCAGCTTCGCCGATGAGGGCGTACCGCAGGTGCTCGACATGCTGCAGCAGCGCGCCGGCGCGAACGCCATCATGTTCGCCGCGTACACCTATACGCGCGGCACCGGCGGCCGGCAGGTGCCCGGCTGGCCCCTCGTCGACCACGGCAAACAAGAGTACGATGAGTTCTTCGGCGGCAACTTTGCCCGCACCCATCCCGAGTACTACCGCAAGACCGCCATCCAGGACTTCGAGGCGCCCGACGAGGTCACCCGCGGCACCGACTGGCTCGAGACCATCCTGCCCGAGTGCCAGAAGCGCGGCGTCGCGGTCTACGCCTGGGCCGTGGAGCGGTTCGGCATGTTCCTCACCGGCGCGCAGCTCATGCTCCAGCGTGACGTGCACGGCCGGCCGATGGCGCAGCCGTGCTACGTCTGGAGTTGCCCCGCTTCAGTGGCTCTGGCACACACTTGATGCTGCTCACGTGGGATGGGCGGCGAGGAAGCGGAGGCGGAGCAGGTCGAAGTTGGCGCGCCCGTACATCTGGCGCTTAAGTAGTTTCAACCTGGTGATGTG
>Ga0136611_10002368_pt1 | contig 13074 bp, 8 predicted proteins | sample AntDrymUQ2232306_2_FD_106645 | JGI IMG/M metagenome (GOLD analysis project Ga0136611, IMG submission 106645) | Polar desert sand microbial communities from Dry Valleys, Antarctica - metaG UQ223 (23.06) | ecosystem: Environmental > Terrestrial > Soil > Desert | place: Antarctica: Dry Valley... | reverse complement strand
TGATCTTGCGGCCCGAAAGTCGTTTAAGGCGCATGACGAGCGAACAAATTCTCGACGGTATTGTCGCTGAAATTGCTGTCCCTACCCTGGAGGAACAAAAAGCCTAAGCTCTCCGGCGATTCCGAGAAATGCTATTTTTGTGGCGTCTTTTGTCTTTCGAAATCCCCGGCAGTAACGATCACCAGCTTCTTCTGGTTTAGCAGCTTTTTCAAAACGGCATCCACCGACTCCTTGGTCAACGCCTTAACATTGCTTTGACGACGGGCAATGAACGATTCATCTCGATTGGCTTCCTGGTATTGATGCAATGTCGAAAGAAGCTGCGCATCGTTACTGAGAGTTTCCTCAAGTTGCTTCAAGTAGCTCGTTCTGGCCGATTCAATCTCTTCTTGAGAGACGCCGTTTTTCATGAAATCATCGAAGACCTCATCGATTGTTTTTACAAGTTTGTCGCGATTGGCGGGATTCGTGATCGCATAAGTCATGAACACGGCGGAACGATCCATGGACTTGGCCATAAACTGACTTCCAACACCATACGATAGCCCCTCCTTTTCGCGAACACGCTCCCCCAGTTTGCTGGAGAGCGAACCGCCGCCCAGAATGTCGTTCGCAATGTAAAGCGCTTCCCAATCAGGATCGTCGGACCGGATTTCCAAATTAGTGCCCGCCAGAAATACGGCATTCTCTTTGTCCGGAGTCTCAATAGAAATTACCTCGGGGACAATGGATAGATAAGGCTTTGCGACGCGAGAGAATGATTCGGTTGACGTCCAACCCGAAACCAGCGAATTGAGTTGTTTCATGGCTACGTCTTTTTCAAACGCTCCGACGAGGGTGACCTCACCGTTCGCTCCCGATAAGTACCGCTTGTAAAGCTCGCGTACTTCGCTCACCTGCGATGCCTCCAATCGCTCGAAACTCTCGTCCGTGGTCGGCACATAATGGATGCTCGTTTTTGGTACCGGCGCTAGCTGTCGAGACAATGCTACTTGTGCGAGATAGTTTGGGTCGGTGCGGGCAGATTCAATCTCAGACTGCTTCTGAGTCTTCAATAGACCAAACTCATCGCTTGGGAATGTCGGATGACGAAGGATCTCGGCTAGTAGCTCCAATGTCTCTGCAAAGTTCTGCTTGCGACCGCTCAACTGAAAGGTGACAGCACCGGTCTCGCTCGATGCAACGCATTCCGCTTTTAGTTGATCCAATTTGTCCTTTAAGGCTGCTTCCGAATACTTTTCCGTTCCAAGCAACCAAGCGTCTCCAATTAGTTTTCCAGCTTGTATATTCTTCGACGTATTTAACGTTGCTTCGCTTCCGAATCGCAACGTTAACTTAAGGAAGAATCGATCGCCCCGGACTTGCTTGGGCAAAAGGACGTACTTCATGCCGGAATCCAGTTTGCCCCTTAAAGTACGAGCCGCAATGTTCTTCGGCGTTGGCTCAAAGACTTCCCCCTTCGATACAGACTCACGGCCTGTATAGCCTGAGACTAAAGATTCGATTTTGGGACGCTGTGCAATGGCTGAACGATCGGGCTCTGGGGTCGGTACAAAGATGCCCGTCGTTCTATTGCTGTCTTTGAGATATTCGGCAGCGACCCGTTTCACGTCCTCCGGCTTTACTGTTTCGATGCGATCGCGATCCAAGAAAAACAAACGCCAATCGCCGTATGCCACCCAATTGCTAAGTTCGTAGGCGAGCGTCGCGGTGTTGGTTTGGGAATCTTCTTTTTTGTTGCTCAGGTCGCGGATGGCTCGAGCCACCTCTTCTTCCGTAACTCCATCATTGACAATGCCCTGCAAAAGTTTGCCGAGCGACTCACGTACGGTGTCGACCGCAATGTCTCGATTGATCTGTATCAAGCAGCCAAACATTCCAGGGTCGTATCCCGCTTGATGCATCGACGTGACAGACGACGCCTGCCTCGTCTTGACGAGCGTTTGGTAAAGTCGACCGCTCGGTTCCGTTCCAAGAATGTGTGAAAGTATGCTCAGCGCGGCGGAATCGGCGTGAGCCATGGCGGGAACGTGGTAAGCGACCCCGAGCAATGCGACGTCGCCGACACGATTAAGATAGACGATGCGTTCTCCATCCTGAGTTGGCTCGACGGTATAGGTTGCCTCGAGTGGCGTGCTTCCCTTCTCGAGAATGCCAAAGTGCTTCACTGCAGACTCGATGGCTTTCGCCGGTTCAAATTTCCCGGCTACGATCAGCACGACGTTGTCTACTCGATAGTACTTCTTGTAAAACGCTCGGAGCCGATTAACCGGTACGCGTTCAATATCGGCGCGATTTCCGATGACACTCTTTCCATAGTTGTGCCACTCGTAAGCGTTCGCCATGATGCGTTGCATGAGGATATCGTTTGGCGAATCTTCGCCCGATTCAAACTCGTTTCGCACCACAGTCATTTCCGAAAAGAGATCCTCCCCTCGGATGAAACAGTTGCTCAATCGATCCGCTTCCATGGCGATAGTCCAATCAAGGTTTTCGTCCGAGGCCGGAAGCGTTTCGTAATAATTGGTTCGATCAAAGTCGGTCGTTCCGTTCATGTCGAGCACGCCACGCTCCTTGAGCTCCTTGTCGATATCGCTGTGGGTCGGAGTTCCCTTGAACAACATATGTTCGAGCAAGTGCGCCATGCCCGCTTCGCCATACCCCTCGTGTCGCGAACCCACCAGAACCGTCATGTTCACGGTGATGCTATTGGACGACTCGTCTGGAATGAGAACAACACGGCAATTGTTGGGCAGGCGGTATTCGGTGATTCCCTCCACTTCGGCTGTTTTCTGGTAAGGAGGATCGCTGGCCTTTACCGAATCGGAGGCAATCGTAAGCAACGTTAGCAATACGAAAAGAAACTTTTTGTGGTGCATGGATCGAATCTGGCAATAAGTAATCAACGGCAGTTAAAGAGGGATTAAGAAACAATGATACCAAGAAAGTAATAATGTTGGCGGTTTGCAAACCAACTGCCCATATGCCAGGACAACTCTTAAAGCTTAAAGGCGTCGTCCTGCGCTTGTTCGCTGTAGAGCGGCAAATAGCGATAGTAAACTTCGAGAATCATGGTGGCCATACAGGTCGTGTAGAGACGTCCAGCGGAATCCGTGCTGTGACCATCATCCCAAAACCAACTGCCCGCAGCGTGTCCTGTCGTTGTTTGCGTTGCCAAAAGCTGATCGCGCATGCGAACATTCCAGTTTTCCCATTCCTGGCCACCCACCTGCTTCATGACTTGCGTGGCGTAATAGTTGTAATACGTATTCGACTTGCTGGGACCCGAAGCGGCGAACTTTGCGACGGCGGCCTTGATAGACGGGTGGTCCTTTGGCATACCGGAGTACATCCTGCACAGCACGGCACAGGCGGTCGTGCTCGGATTATAGCGCGCCTTGCGATTCTTCGAGTTGAAGTCGTAGTGGTAACTTGCCCCCTCGTCGAAAGCCATCTGATCCAGAAAAAAGTTCGCCTTGCGAACAACATCTAGATCGAACGAAAACCCACTCATCGCACCGCTTTTAAGAGCCATCATCTGCCATCCTACCACGGAGGTATCGCCAAGTCCTTGCGGCGCGTAGTGCCAACCGCCAGTTGACTGGTTTTGTGCGGTCCCGAGAAAGTTGATACCGGTCTGAGCGGCATCGCGCAAGGCTGGGTCTTTGGTCATTCCGTACGCCTCACACATGGCAATGCAAGCGATTCCGTGGGCGTACATGTCGTCTTGCCCTTTACTTCCCGATCCGACAAACCACGAACCCTGCCCCTTTTGAAACTTCATGTTGTTGATCAGGAAGCTCAGCCCCTTGAACACAGTTTCTTTGTATTCACCCTCTTTGTGTGTTTGTCCCGCCCCCAAAAAGCACATCAGAGCGAGCCCCGTTGCTGCGTTGAAACTTGCGCGCCGCTCGCCAGGATGGTCGCATTGCCCCTTGCAGACGAGGCTATGAGCCAACGTCCATGCGCCGGACTGCGGATCTTGGTGCAAAGCGAGCCACTTTAACGATAGTGAGACCGCCTTTTCGGTATCGCTAGACCCACCAAACTTACTCAGTAGGTCCCGCTTCGTTTCTTTGTTTCTACCATTCAAGCCAGCTCGCATCGCGACATTGGCCTGAGCTGTGATCCCATTCTTGGGAATCAAACTCTGAGTCATGCTCGGCATCACTACAGCTGGCATGTTGGCAGCGACCACATCGGTATAACTTACGTCAACCTTCACTTCGGCAAGCGTTGGATCGACTACCGGAGATTCCGACGGAGTGTCTTCGCTATCGGTTGAAACCAGCTCCGCTGACATGGCTTGGTCGAGCGAAAAGTCGTCGAGTGAGTCCGCGTCACTCGCGGACTCTGTGGAAACTAGCATCGATCGAAGCTCCTTGGCAATCGGCTCAATGTTCCATGCCGCCAAAGTCAAAATGACTGCAACATGCACAACGGTGCTTATCAACCAGCTAGGTACGGTTGTCCACAGCCATTTGCGAAGTACCGGAGAAGTGGAAGTCTGCAGTCGCTCGGAATCTGACCCACCCTGAGAATCGGATGGGTTTTCCGCAGTCGCCAACTCTGTGGTCGGACCCGCGCCCGAAACAGAAACGTCCGATGTGACAGCCAAAACAGGGGCAGGCTGTGAGAACGCAGGCAGCCCTAGGTCGAAGCCACCGAGATCGTTGCTTGTTCCAGACATAAGTGACAGAATTTGTTATAGATGAGGTGGCACCAAACGGCATAACACCATCATAGTGATAGATAGCGGCGTTTTGTACTCGATATTTGCAAGTATGGATGCTAATCCCACCAAAATCCACGCCAAAGGGATATGCGTTCGCTATACGACTATGAATGTCTTAGCCAGAGTTGCAAGTTGCCTCATCCCGTCGCAATGGGCGGAGTAGACCATCTTGGGTCGAAGCGTTTCCGTCAAGGCTTGACCCCCCACGACTAAAACAATGCCCTTCGGAAGTCTTTTCGCAAACTCTGAATACTCATGCAAGAAGACTTCCTCATCCGCGACATGAGAAACACTTAGCCAAAATATCTTCGGCATGTGCTTCCGTGCTGCGGATAGCAAGCTAGAAAAAGGAATGTTGGCGCCAAGACCAGAGGTCCGCCAACCTTGTTCGCGAAACACCATTTCAGTCAGTACAGTGGGGAGACTGTACTGATCGCCACTTGGAGTTCCGCCCATGGCGAGCGGTGCGGCTCCTACCGCCTCCGGAAGCAAACGCCGCAGTTCAATAATCAATCTTAAGCTGATTTCGCAACCCTGCCTCTCCTGATAAATGTCGATGCTGCCCTCGCTCCACTTTTGGCCTATCGATCGAAAAACAGGGCAAAGCAAATCGTCCGCCAACGAAGTCACTCCGCCTCGCGTTGAATACCAAGAACTAATCATTCTCCTGCATTCCGATTCCGAACCCGAGATCAGCGAATTTTCAAACCGAACGACCGCATCCCTAGCGTCTGTCAAGTTGATCAAAGGAGCTACTGCTTGAGTGCCTAATCTTTCCAAACCGATGGCTATGGGGTCAACGATTCTTCTATTGGTGGACTCAAGGAACTCGAGCAAAAACCCCAACGGAATCCTTCGGTGGCCACCAACTGTCCTGTCTGTGCGAATATCTCCACGGTCGCACCACCGCTTCACGGAAGATTCGCTAACCCGCAGTGCCGAAGCAATTTGCTTTGGCGTGAAGTTTTCACTCACTGGAGATCCTCGGGAAGCATTTCGAACGATTTGGCCGTTTTGGAGGCTGCGAAAGGGGCGATGTATTGCAGTATAGCAATGAGGCTACCTATTTTTCAATGTTAAGCCGACCCGATTTTGGTATGTAATTTGTTGCTCGGGGGGACGGGAATGCTATTCGGGTCCCTTGATTTCACAACTCAATAATCCATACAAATATGAATTATGATCGAATTGGACGAATCCAAAAAGTGTTTTGGAACGAATTAGCTGTCTGAGCGAGTTCGAAGAGGGCTCGCTTTCAGACCCGCCAAGAATGAAAATCAGGAGTTCGAAAAGAGTCAAGCAACACTGCCAAAACCCAGCCAATCGCAAAATCACGTTGGCAAGCTGAAAACAAAAGAGACAAGGACCTTTCGGCGAAAATCGCTCGAACAAGCATTTGTCCATTTCATGCAATTGTCGAGCCCGGAAGTTCGGTCGCAACGTGAAATGGAATTGGCCTCCAAGGAGATAGTAGCACACAAAATCGAATTCATAGGGAGTGCCTCTTTCACCGAGCCCTCGTCGGAATCGAAAATTCTTGGCGATTGTTTTTTGGGTACAGGCTTTGAGGTCGCGGAACCGAAACCGTCCAAGGCGCCGGTATTGCCGGCCCATCTCGCTCGGCTTTGTGAAGCTAAACTTCTGACCCCGGAGGAGGAAAAGAGTGTCTTCAACCGTATGAATTACTTGCGATTCAGGGCTGAAGCTCTGAAAACGAAAGTCGACACCTCAAACGGTTGGAATGTCCGACGCATCGAATGCCTTCTAAAGGCCGCCGACTGGTATCGCGATTGGATCGTGAAATCCAACATGCGACTAGTGATTTCCATCGTCAAGAAATTTGTTAATCCGCAAAACGCTTTTGATGATCTACTGAGCGACGGAATCGTTGCGTTGATTCGAGCCGTAGATAAGTTTGATGTTGGGCTCGGGTTTCGCTTCAGCACATACGCTACCCAAGTAGTCCGCCGCAGTACCTACCGGAGCGTGATGGAGAAGCAAGCCGATCGACAACGTAACTACGGCAGCATCCACGAAAATGGAATCGACATCTGCGATGATCAAAAAGAATCATCGATGACTGAGCAACGTTGGCATGAGCTCAGAGCCAGATTGTCGCTCATGCTCAACCATTTGGATCGTCGTGAAAAGTTCATTATTCGAGCCAGGTTTTCGTTGGGAGGACATCGTCGTATCCAGACACTGCAAACGCTAGCGGATAAACTTGGGGTCTCCAAAGAACGAATCCGGCAACTGGAAAAACGTGCCCTGGATAAACTCCGCGGTATGTCAGAAGCCGTTACCCTACCTGAGGTCGAAATGTAGTGCATGCCAGTCTTCGAGTATGAATCGCCAATCGATAGTGACGCTCAAGATCTCTACAACTATCACGCAAATCCCGGCGCTCTCAATCGTCTGATCCCGCCCTGGGAAAATGTCACCATCAAGCAGAGAAGTGATTCGCTCGCGGTCGGGTCCGAGGTGGTTATTCGGAACGCGTTGTTTGGCGTACCTGTCACATGGCGAGCACGTCACACTCAGCTGACCAGTCCCGAGAGCTTTCAAGACATACAGCTGTCGGGCCCATTCAAAACATGGATACACGATCACCATTTTCGAAGCGATGGGGTCGGGCGATCGATTCTACAAGATCGGATCCTTTTCGAAACGAAGTTTGGTTTGATCGGAAAGATCGGATTGCCGATCGTGCGTGCCAAGCTGGCAGCGATGTTCGCTTACCGGCATCACACCACACAGTCGGACTTGCATCTTCAAAGCTTCCTCAAGCCGTTCGTTTCAAATCGTTCGCTTCGGATTGGTGTTACGGGGAGTTCGGGGATGATCGGACGCAGACTTGTCGATCTGATATCGGTGCTCGGACACAACGCAGTTCGCATCCTGCGCCCGACCTCCAGCGATCGAGCTGTGGAGTTTCCAATATCGTCAACTTCCGTCGTTTGGCAGTCCGGTAAGGGGTTTTCTAACACGGAAGCGATGGAAGATTTGGATGCGGTGATCCATCTAGCAGGCAAAGGAATTGCCGCAGGACGATGGACCGATGCTGCGAAGCAGTCCATTCGAGATAGCCGCATCGAGGGAACGAAACAGCTGGTCCGGGATCTACACAGCTTGGCATCGCCACCCAAAGCGTTTGTTTGCGCATCGGGAGTTGGAATCTACGGCGACCGTTCCTCGGACATTTTGGACGAAACCGAGCCGCCTGGGCACGATTTTTTGGCCAATCTTGCTCGCGATTGGGAATCGGCCGCGGCAGAGTTCGAACGATCCGGCAACCGCGTTGCAATCGGAAGACTTGGCATCGCGCTGCATCCTCGGGAGGGTGCGTTAGCGAAACTGCTTGTTCCATTCAAGCTAGCCTTAGGTGGGCCTGTCGGAACTGGCCGGCAATACTGGAGCTGGATTGATGTCGACGATGCGGCGGCTGGCTTTTTGTACTTGGCGGCCAATCCCAATTGTGTCGGAGCCTACAATCTCGTTGCACCGGAGCAAACGGACAATCGCACTTTTTCAGAGACGCTTGGAAATGTCCTTTATCGTCCCTCGCTGTTGCCTGTACCCGCATTCGCTCTGCGAATCCTGCTTGGCGAAATGGCAGACGCAATGCTGCTGGCCAGTACACGTGCCAACTGCAAGCGACTTTTGGACGAGGGATTCCCTTTTCGGTCTACTCAACTAAAGGGCTGTCTAAAGCACGTTCTTGGCTACAAGAATGCCTGATGGATTAGGCGATTGGGCGTTAGCCGCGTTAGCACAAAGGCAATCAGTTTGTTAGCGGAACGGCGCGAGCCGTCCGGTGAGTGTCCAATAAATGCTGCGACACCGGAGGGCTCACGCCCAGCCGCTAGAAAAACGCAATGCTACCAGCGATTTGTTTAGGCAGGCTCAGTTTCATCGACGGCGCTTTTACGTGCGGGGCGTTATTACGGTTTCGGTTTTTCGTCCGATGTCACCTCCAGCTCAGGCAATCGAATTCGGACTCCATTCTTTCCAAACACAATTGGAATAAGCTCTTTCGAGACGCCCGCGTCATAGGTCAAGCCGTAATACTTGTGAGCAGGGGCAGAGAGCCGCAAGACCCATCGCAGCATTTCGATGCGAATGGCTTGAAGCAACGGCAGGTCGGGCTGGCTGATAATTTCTTCTTCGCCCACTTCGACAATCCAACGTTCCGCGGCAATACTGATTTTGCCCCGTCTCTGCAAATCTTTCAACGCTCCACGAATATCGGTCTGCTCCATGTAACCATACGTCACATTGACAGCGTAAATATCGTTACCAAGTTTAATGACCTCATAACGATTCGCGTTATCGTAGGTTGAAACAGAGATTTGATTGATGTGAAATAAAGTTACATGCGAGGGGAGCACACCGTACTTTTTGAGAAACACGCGGAGCGTGACTGGTGTGTAATCCTCAAGCGTCCGAATTGGCTGCGAGCAAAGGAAGACGGCGGCTCGATCGCTTTCGACCAATCGACGCCTTCCTTGGATAAGCGTTCTGGCCAACGGCAAGTTTTCATCGATCGCAATTTGGATCTCATCGACCTTCTCTCGAAGCATAACGAGCCAGTCGATCTTTTTCCCCTCGCGAAAACCGAAGTCATAAAACGCTTTCGCCATTTGGGACCGCCCCCATTGCCACGTGATCATAATGAGGAAGAGCACAGATGCGATAGCGATTGGGAAGTATCCGCCGCTCGCAAACTTGGTCATGTTGCTAACGAAAAAGAGCATGTCGATTGTGAGAATTGGCAAGCAGATGGCCAAGACTTGCCAGAGCTTCCAGTTCCAACGATAGAAGGCGACGTATCCGAACATTACCGTTGTGATCCACATCGTGCCAGTCACAGCGATGCCGTATGCGGCGGCAAGATGGCTGGCTGTTCGAAACGACAAAGTCGCAAAAACGCACCCTACAAAGAGTGCCCAATTGACGGAGGGGATGTAAACTTGGCCTTCTGCTTCGTGGCTCGTGTACTTGACCAATTGACGTGGAGCAAAACCCAACGCAATCGCTTGTTTTACAATCGAAAACATTCCGGTGATCAACGCCTGCGAGGCAATGAATGCAGCGCATGCTGCAATGCACAAGTCGGCTACGGCAATAACTTGATTGGCAGCAGGAGCCCCGGCAATTTGAGGTGTCATCGCAAAGAATGTACTTGCCCTAGGTGGCACACCATTGGACAATAAATATCCGACTTGGCCAGCGTAGTTAATCAACAGACATGGCATCACGATGTAGTACCAGGCTAGCATCACTGGTCTTCGTCCAGAATCCTTCGGATCGATACTCATGCCATCGCCGCATTGCTTCTTGGTGCGACGCATAAAATGCCCGATGTCCGCGTACTTGGCCTCCCCACCGGTGATGGCCAAGACAACGACGCCAAAGATGGCCAGCATTCCCATAGTTGGAAACTTCATTACGAAGTTCCATGCATACATTGGGTTGATGGCACTGAAGACCGCCGGAGTTGAAAGCACCCATGGCAATCCCTTGGCTGCGATCCAAGGAAACCAGACGAGCAGCATGAACCAACCAAAGAGCCCCCCGACCTTGCTCGTACCACGCCACTGAGATTTAAAGAGAACAAACAAGCTGGCCAACGTCGCGATGATCGCCCAGGTTTCACCCAGCGGCTCATAGGCTCCCAGCATACTCATCGCCGGCGTAATGATGCCATCTGCTGCCAGAAGTCCAGCCGCAGAGGCAACCAAAAAACCTAAAAAAGCCATTCCGAATATTTTGCCGGTGTGACCACGCAGCAAGCCCCAAAGCGCAAAGTCTCCCCCCTCGCCGCGATTGTCCGCCCGCATGATGAGCAGATCATATTTTACAGTGAGAAATACCAATGCCCAAAAGACCAAACTCAGACTGCCCAAGGCCTCATTTCTTGTAATTAAATCAGGGCCGCCCTGAGCCACAATCGCATTGAATTGATCCGTTGGCAAAAGATGATTCTTGAGTCGTATCGTCTCGCGAGTCAACTCCATCACGGTATACAGAACCGAAGTTCCGATATCGCCATAAACCGTACCCGACGCTTCGCGGATTTTCGTGAACATGCCGGACGCATGTTCCCGCGAGCCGTGACAATCGTCGTCGGCACTCGGTTGAGATTCATTTTCTTTGGATGGGAAAGAAGGGATCGATTGGGGGGCACGCCCCGATGATCCAGGACTAATGTCCGACTCGCTCACGATGAATTTTTCCAGAGGAAACTGCTTTGCAGAGGATTCTGCAACACAAATATCATTCTACTACGTTGAAATAAACGCAATAGCCTAACCCACGAGAGGGGGGACGTTTCCTGCTTGTTCTCTGACTTTCCCGTGCAAACTCATCCAAAAAAGCCTGTCAACGCTTGCTATGGACCAGACGTGTCATTCTTTCGCCGATGATTGCTAAGGATGAAATTGATCTGTCCTATTGCGATGCAAAGCAGACCGATTCGCCGATTCGTTAAACGAAAGCACAAGCCAACCATGATCCTCACTGCTGCAACCGCCAATTCTGTTTCCGCTTTTGTACCACCGGACCGAAACATCGCAAACAGAAACACTGGACTCATCTCGCGTGTCATGCAGCAGACGGATGATTTAGTGATTGTGCTTGAGTACGTCGGCAAGGACGGAGCGGTTACGCGGCGAGTGGTCAGCCCGATTCGGTTTGTTGGTACCAATCGTTTTTTGGCGCTGTGTCTTTCGAGAGAGGAGCCACGGCAATTCCTATTGAGTCAATGCCGAAATGTTCGAGTGGATCTCGCTGCGCGTTATACGATGCCGGTAGAACTTCAAACAGTGAGCGAGTAGAAAAGTGAGCGAGTAGGAATGTCGATGTTACTTACCTAAGTACGGTTGCCGGCATGCCACCTTGCATCGGGTCGCGATACGTATTGCCTGTGGTCATGCCCCAACTTTGCTGCGGCGTAAACGGACTGGTATTGGGACGAAAGCTCAAGTCACCTGGGTTGCTGTTGCCCCATAGATAAGGTTGTGTGACAGGTGAGTTCGAGGCAATGTAGTTTGGGTTGCGATTGCTGTTGAACAAACTTGAACCAAAAAGGCTGCCCGTTCCCGAAGCAAAAGTTGGCCACTTGAAGACCGGAGAAACGTTTGCCGAATTGTTGGGATAGACGTTCGTTGTCGGCACCATTGCGTAGCCGTTCGCACCGGGGCCGTAATAACCCGCCATCGCACTGTTGGGCTGCATGTTGGGTCGCAACGGAACTGCGGGAATCACCAGATTCTGGTTCTGTGTTGGATTGCCAACCGGCATAGGAGTCGATGCAATGTTTTGTATCGGATTGAAGTTTGGGATTGGGTAATAGGGTGCGGGCGCTTGTGCAACATAGTTTCGGTTTGGGTACGCATAGCCTGAGGTTGCTGGATAATTGATCGGTCGCGTTGGGTACTGGGGAGCATTTCGATTCGCTTGTGCGATCTGAGCTGCTTGTTGGTAAAAGTTTGGGTTGCTTGCGATTGCATTCCCACCGTTGGTGGAGGGCCCGAGTGGGCGATCAACGAACTTGGGGATCTGTTCTGTTTTGGTGCTTAACACGGGCACCATGCGGGTGACCTCTTCCTTTTCATAGCGTTGGAAGGTCACAGGCTGAGTGACTTGGACGTTGTTGGGCTGGTATTGCACGAATTGTACGTACTGCCAAACTTGTTGCGGCGGAGCAAATGGATTCCAACTTCGAACATTTCGAAGCTGGAGCTGCTGAGACTGAATCGGTATGTACTGAGTGACCGTGGTCGTTCGAAGCTCTGTAACGGTTTTGGGCCGGTAAACGCTTTCTTTGACCTCTTGATAGGAATAAGTCAAAACAGGAACGGGCTCATTGATCACATATCGCCCGTACTGTTGGCCGCTAGCAGGATCAACAAACGTTTGGGCGGGTGTTCTTGCCGCAAAAGCGTTGCTATCATTGTTTAAGCCGCTTGTGGGAACAGCAGACTGATTTGGATCGGCAGGCTGATTTGACGGAGAAACTTGAACTCCGCGGGCGTTGGATGCGCAGAGTAGCCAGGCGGATACCAAGTAAATAAACAGATAGACCGCGAAGCTTTTGGAGAACATAGTCTTGCCGGATTGGATCCTTGAATACCTGCGTTGCCCACGATCTGGCGGGAAACTTTTGCTAGCTTCTCAGGCCGTGATAAACGCACTTTCAGAACGCGTTTGCAACGGCACCCTATTTTCAGTATTGGGTCGTACTATTTCCGAGGTTCCGTCGCAAGGTCTAGTTAGCAGCGATGGGCGTTGGTTTTATGGTATTCACCATGGCATCGCCGGCCTCCTGGCTGACGAAG
>Ga0136611_10002367_pt1 | contig 13076 bp, 11 predicted proteins | sample AntDrymUQ2232306_2_FD_106645 | JGI IMG/M metagenome (GOLD analysis project Ga0136611, IMG submission 106645) | Polar desert sand microbial communities from Dry Valleys, Antarctica - metaG UQ223 (23.06) | ecosystem: Environmental > Terrestrial > Soil > Desert | place: Antarctica: Dry Valley... | reverse complement strand
GAGCCCGAGCCGGGCACGATCTACACCGGCAAGGTCGCCAACATCGTCGATTTCGGCGCGTTCGTGACCTTCATGCCGGGCAAGGACGGCCTCGTCCACGTCTCGGAAATCCGGGGCGAGCGGGTCGAGAATGTCCGCGACGTCCTGACCGAAGGCCAGGAGGTCAAGGTCAAGTTGCTCGAGGTCGACCAGCGCGGCAAGGTCCGCCTGTCGATGCGCGTCGTCGACCAGGAAACCGGCGCCGAGCTCGAGGACAGCCGTCCCCCGCGCGAAGGCGGCGAGCGTGATCGCGGCCCGCGCCGTGACGGCGGCGGCGGCGAAGGCCGCGGCCCGCGTCGTGAAGGCGGCGGTGGCGGTCGTGGCGAAGGCCGCGATCGCGGCCCGCGTCGTGAAGGCGGCGGCGGCGACCGTGGCCCGCGTCGTGAAGGCGGCGGAGAACGCGGTCCCCGCAGCGAAGGCGGCGACCGTGGTCCCCGCCGTGAAGGCGCCCGCGAAGACGGCCCAGCCCCCGAATTCGCCCCGGCGTTCCTCAAACGCGACGACGATTAACCTCTAGCCCCTCTCCCCTCGCGGGAGAGGGCGACTCAGCGAAGCTGAGCGGGGAGAGGGGGCCAACCGGCCTCACCCCCTACCCAAAAACAACAAAGGCCCCGCAGCAATGCGGGGCCTTTCTGTTATGAGCGTGGTTGAGGTTATGTGCTTGACCTGTATGTGCCGCTCCCAGACTAGTGCCAAATGATCGCTGCTCCGTCTTTGCATGCGCTTGCGGCAATCCTGTTTACGATTGCGGTGTTTGTCGCGTTCGCCAACGGGCGGATAAAGATCGAGATCGTATCGCTGATTACGATCGCGATCATTGCGTTGGGCCTTTATGCCTTTCCGCTCGACAGCCAGGCGCGCAACGACGGCCTCAAGCTCGCCTTCGCTGGCTTTGGCCATCCTGCCCTGATTACCATTTGCTCGCTGATGATCATGGGTCGCGGCCTGGTCGTTACGGGCGCCCTTGATCCGACGGCGCGCGCGCTCGCCAGAATCTGGCGTTTCAGTAAATGGACCGGCCTGCTTGTTACCCTCGTCGCCGCGATGGGTTTGAGCATGATCGTCAATGACACACCGGTGCTTGTGCTCCTCATTCCGGTGATGGCCCGGTTGGCGGCAAGCGGCGCCATGCCGACCTCGAAAACACTGATGCCGCTCAATGCCGCGATCCTGATCGGCGGTATGGCAACCACGATCGGCACGTCGACCAATTTGCTGGTCGTCTCGCTCGCCAACGATCTTGGAATGCCGCCGCTGACCGTCTTCCACTTCACGCCAATCGTGCTGATGGCGGCGCTCGTGGCCCTGCCGTACATTTGGCTGGTCATGCCGAGATTGATGCGCGACAATTCGCAGGCGGCAGGCCATGAGCCGCGTCGTTTTGCGACCATCCTGAGGCTTCGCGATTCGTCAACCGCTCTAGGTCGGTCACTAGCCGACGTGCGCAATATGATCCCGAATGTTGAGGTAATCGGCCAAGTCGGCAATCTGACTCATGACTCGCGTGTGGCAGCGATTGGCTCCCGCAGCGAACTCGAAGTCGCCGCACGACGTTTGACCGCTTCGGCCGCGCCGCGCTGGCTTGTCGATCGGCTCAAGCGACGCTCGACCGAAGAAAAGGAAGATTTAGTCGAAGCCGAACTGGCGGTCACTCGCGACTCACGACTCATTGGGCTGACCCTTCAGTCAAGCGGGCTCGAACACGTCGCGATCACCGGTGTAAGTCAGGCCCCCGGTGCCCGCGCTCATCGAACGAACAGTGCGGACGAGCCATTGGCCGAGGGCGATGTGCTGATGGCGATGGGGCTTGCGAGGGAAATCCAGGCCTTTTCCCGGCGCGAGGGTTTACTGCTGCTCGACGGGATACGAGAGCTCCCGCGAACGGCCAAGGCAACGCTTGCCTTGATCATCATGGGCGTCGCGGTGTTGCTTGCGAGTGTCGGCGTGCTGCCGATCGCTATTTCCTCGCTCGGCGGCGCAATCGCGATGCTGGCGACCGGATGCGTGCGCTTCGACCGGGTCGGTCGCGCGCTTTCCGCAAAGGTGATTGTGCTGGTGGCAGCGAGCCTCGCGATCGGAAGGTTTGTCCTTGAATCGGGTGGGGCTGAATGGCTCGCCCAGTTCATAGCCCTTGGCCTTGTGCATTTGCCGGCTTGGGGCGTTCTGGCGGCAATCATGATATTCGTGACATTGCTTACCAATTTCGCGTCCAATGCGACGGCGGCTGCGGTCGGCACCCCAATTGCGTTCAGCCTTGCAACGACGCTTGGCCTGCCCGTTGAACCGCTGGTGCTCGCAGTGCTGTTCGGCTGCAACCTCTGCTACGCCACGCCGATCGCCTATCAGACGAACATGCTGATCATGAACGAGGGCGATTACCGATTTGCCGATTATCTCCGCGCCGGCATTCCCTTGGTGCTCATCATGATCATCTCGCTGGCCTACCTCCTGGTCCGGCAATATGGACTTTAAGCGGAGTGAAAATCGGGGGAAAGCGTCAAGCTTGCACCTTGACCCCACCCCCATTTTCCGCGAAACACCCCTCCGATGATCACGTCCCTCCCCTCCACCCTCACCACCACCTGGTGGCGCTCGCTTGTTCTTTCGGCGGCACGATGGCGTGGGTGGTGACGGTTTAGACCGCAAACCAACCGACCTTCGAAGCCCGCCCACCCGGCGGGTTTTTTATTGCCCGCGATTTTTCATCGAGGACATTTTCAAGATGCTGACCAACCCTGTCGCCGAGCGCGACCTCGCCGCCGCCGCCCCCGAAGACCAACCCGTCCCCAACCCGCTCCCCAAATTGCTCTCGGGCGAGGACCTCATCAGCGATGATGCCCAGCATCTGTTCGAGCGTCTCGTGCTCGGCAAGCTCGAACCCGCCGAGATCGCGGGCATGCTGATCGCGCTGCGAATGAAGGGCGAGACCGCCGAAGAGATGATCGGCGCCGCCCATGCGCTCAGCGCCGCCGCGACCCCGTTCGAGCGCCCCGATTACCTCTTCGCCGATTGCTGCGGCACCGGCGGCGACGGGTCGGGGCTGATCAACGTCTCGACCGCGACCGGCTTCGTCGCCGCCGCCGCTGGCCTTCCGATCGCCAAGCATGGCAATCGCTCGATCAGCTCTCGCTGCGGCTCGGCCGATGTGCTCGAAGCGGTCGGCGCGCGGATCGACACCGCCCCCGCGGGCGCCCGCGCGATGCTCGACGAAATCGGCTTCTGCTTCCTGTTCGCCCCCGCTTACCATCCGGGGATGAAGCATGCCGCCTTGGTCCGCCGCCAGCTGGCGGTGCGCACGGTGATGAATTTGCTCGGCCCGTGCATCAATCCGGCGCGGCCCCCGGTGCAATTGCTCGGGGTGGCCGATCCGACCATGCTCCGCCGCATCGCGCAAACGCTCGATGCGGTCGGGGTCAAGCAGGCTTTGGTGGTTCACGGCTCGGGGCTCGACGAGGTCGCCTTGCACGGCGAGACTCGCGCCATCCGCCTGTCCGACGGCGAGATGACCGAGATCGAAATTTCCCCCGAAGATGCCGGGATCGAGCGCGCCGCGCTGAAGGTCGTCACCGGCGGCGACGTCGCGGAAAATGCCACGCGGCTCAAGCTGCTGCTCGCCGGCCAGGGGACGCAGGCGGAGAATGACATCGTCATCCTCAACACCGCCGCCTTGCTGCTGACCGCGGGCAAGGCCGCTGACCTCACCGAGGCCGCTGGCCTGGCGCGCGAGGCCTTGCTGTCGGGCCAGGCCGGCGTCGTGCTCGATCGCTTTGTCGAGGCGAGCAATGCCTGACCTGGCCATCGATCATCTGGGCAAATTGGGCGAGATCATTGCCCACAAGCGGATCGAAGTCGCCGAGCGGCTCGCGGGGGCCGACCTGTCCGCCGCGCGGCCGACCACGCGCAGCCTCGCCGCCGCGATTCGCCAGCCCGGCGCGCGGTTCATCTTCGAATATAAGCGCCGCTCGCCGTCCGAGGGGTTGCTCGGCGATACGCTCGATCCCGCCGCCGTCGCCCGCGCCTACAGCGGGGTCGCCGATGGCATGAGCGTGCTCACCGACAGCCGCTTCTTTGGCGGTTCGCTGGCCGATCTCGCCGCCGCGCGCACCGCCTTTGCCGGGCCGATCCTCGCCAAGGATTTCATCGTCGACGTGGCCCAGGTGGCCGAAGCGCGGATCGCGGGGGCCGATGCGGTGCTGGCGATCCTCTCGGTGCTGGATGACGCGGAGGCTCGACAAGTGATGACCGAGGCCGCGCGGCTGGCGATGGACGTGCTGGTCGAGGTCCATGACGAGCCCGAAATGCGCCGCGCGGTGGCGCTTGGCGCGGCCCTGATCGGAATCAACAACCGCGACCTGAAGAGCTTCCGCACCGACCTTGCGGTCACCGAGCGGCTCGCAGGGCTCGCCGGGGACGCGCTGGTCATCTCCGAATCCGGAATCGCCACCCGCGCCGACATCGACCGGCTCGCGCCCCACGTCGACGGCTTCCTGATCGGCTCGACCCCGATGCGCAGTGGCGACCCCCACGGCGCGGCGCGCGCGCTCGCCTTCGGCCGCGTCAAACTGTGCGGCCTGCGCACCGCCGCCGATCTCGACGCCGCCGCCCCCGCCGCCTTCGCCGGGCTGGTGTTCGTCCCCGGCACCCCGCGCGACCTCACCCTCGACTTGGCGCTGGAGGCAATTGCGGGCGCGAAATACGCTTCGCCCCTCGTTGCCGTGTTCCGCAACCAAGTGCCTGAATTTGCAGGAGAATTACCGTTGCACGCAATCCAGCTCCACCACGCCGCACATGATGCTCGCAGTGTGACCGATGCCAAAACCTGGTTCGCCGAAACCCCCGGCGACGCGGTTCGAACCGCCGACCGGATCGTCTTCGACAATGGCCCCGGCGGTACCGGCACCGCCTTCGACTGGAGCATGATCGCCCACCGCCCCGAACTCCCCGCCGCGCTCCTCGCCGGCGGGATCGGCGCGCACAACGCCCTCGCCGCGCAAGCCGTCGGCGCCTTCGCCATCGACATCGGCTCGGCGATGGACGAGACGCCCGGCGTGAAATCGCATCGGAAAATCGCCGCCTTGTTCGACACCCTCCGCCCTGCCTCGCGCCGGACAAGGCTTGTCCAATGCGCCTGACTGGTCGCTTCGGAAAATATGGTGGCTGCTTCGTCCCCGAGATTTTGCTCCCCGCGCTGGAGCAGCTCGAAGCCGCGTTCCTCGACAGCGAGGAGGATGCGGAGTTCCGCGCCGAGCTCGACGAACTGCTCGCCAAATACGCCGGCCGCCCCACCCCGCTCACCCTGTGCCGCAACATCGGCGGAGCTGCGAAAATTTACCTCAAGCGTGAAGATCTCCTCCACGGCGGCGCGCACAAGACCAACCAGGTGCTGGCGCAGGCGATGCTCGCCAAGCGGATGGGCAAGACCCGGCTGATCGCCGAGACCGGCGCTGGCCAGCACGGCGTCGCGACCGCGATGGCCGGCGCCCTGTTCGGGTTCGAAACACAGATCTACATGGGCATCGACGATATCGAGCGGCAGGCATTGAACGTCTACCGGATGCGGCTGATGGGCGCCGAGGTGATCCCGGTGACCAGCGGCGACCGGACGTTGAAGGATGCGGTCAATGAGGCGCTGCGCGACTGGGCGGCGAGCTTCGAGAACACCCATTACCTCCTCGGCACCGCGGCCGGCCCCCACCCCTTCCCGCTGATGGTCCGCCAGTTCCAGCGGGTGATCGGCAAGGAAGCGCGCGCGCAGATCCTCGCCGCCGAGGGCCGCCTGCCCGATGCGGTCATCGCCTGCGTCGGCGGCGGGTCGAACGCGATTGGGCTGTTCGCCGATTTCGTCGAGGATGAGGCGGTCAAACTGATCGGGGTCGAAGCGGCCGGCAAGGGCATGGATGGTGGCGAGCATGGCGCAACCCTGCAACGCGGGACGCCGGGCATCCTCCACGGCTCGGAGACGCTGATCCTGCAGGATGCCGACGGTCAAGTGGCGGACAGTTGGTCGGTCTCGGCGGGGCTCGATTATCCCGCGGTCGGGCCCGAACATGCCCATCTGATGGACATTGGCCGCGCCACTTATGTGGGGTGCACCGACGACGATGCGCTGGCGGCGTTCAAGGCGCTGTCGCGGCATGAGGGAATCATCCCTGCGCTCGAATCCGCTCATGCCGTGGCCGAGGCGATGCGGATCGCGGATGCGCAACCCGATGCCGTGCTGGTCGTCGGCCTGTCGGGACGCGGCGACAAGGATATGGGCCAGGTCCAGAAATTGCTCGAGGTGACCGCATGAGCCGCTACGCCGCGATGTTCGAGCGGCTCGCTTCGGCCAATGAGGCGGCGTTCGGCGGATTCCTGATGCTCGGCTTTCCAGACCCCGCGCGGTGCGGCGCATTGCTCGATGCCTTGGTCGAAGGCGGCGCCGACATGGTCGAGGTTGGCATTCCCTTCTCCGACCCGGTCGCCGACGGGCCGGTGATCGCGGCGGCCGCCAAGCATGCGCTCGAGGCCGAGGTCCGCACCGGTGATTGCATCGCCATGATCGCCGACTTTCGCTCGCGCCACCCGGACATTCCGGTGGGAATTCTGACCTACGCCAACATCGTCGTCGCGCGTGGTCGGACGCGCTTTTGCGACGAGCTTGCGGAGGCCGGGGCCGACAGTTTGCTGGTCGCCGATGTGCCCTCGATCGAGGCCGCGCCCTGGGCCGAGGCGGCGGTTACGGCGGGGATCGACCCGGTGCTGATTGCCGCGCCGACCACGCCACAGCCAGCGCTTGAGACGATCGCCCGACTGGGCCGCGGCTACACTTATTGCGTCGCTCGCCTCGGCGTGACCGGCAGCGGCGTCGCGCCGACCATGGGCCACCGTCAATTGTTCGCCGATCTCGCCCGGCTCGGTGCGCCGCCGCCGGTGCTCGGCTTCGGTATTTCCAGCCCAGCCCATGTCGCCGAGGCAGTGGCATCTGGCGCGGCCGGCGTGATTAGCGGCAGCGCCCTGGTCGAGCGCGCCGCGCTGCCCGACGGACCCGACCAGGTCCGCACGTTCTGCGCCGCAATGAAGGCCGCCACCCGCCGAACCTGAGTCCTTTGCGCCATTCTCTGATGTGGATTAAGTTTATCCCCGAGACTCGGACATTCAGGGGTGAATCATGAAACTTGCCGTCAAATCGATCGCCTTGGGGCTAGCTCTTTCGGTTGCTGCTGTACCGGCGCAGGCCAGCGGCTCGAAAGTCTCGTCGCCGCTCGCGCTGGCCAAGCAGGCCGACAAGCTGAAGCCGGGCGACTGGGTGTGGGCCGGCAACATCGCGCCGCATGGCCCGGTGCTGGTCTATGTCGAACTCGATCGGCAATTAGCGACCGTCTATCGCAACGGGGTGCGCATCGGGGTCACCACCATTTCGTCGGGCAAGCCGGGTTTCGCCACGGCGGGCGGGGTCTTCACCATACTCGAAAAGAACATCGATCACCGCTCGCGCACCTATGACAATGCGCCAATGCCTTACCAGCAGCGGCTGACGTGGATGGGCGTGGCGATGCATGCCGGGAATTTGCCGGGCTATCCGGCAAGCCACGGCTGCGTCCGGCTGCCGCTCGAATTTTCCAAATTGATGTTCAAGACCACGACGATGGGCGGGACGGTGGTCATCGCCAACAGTAAGGCCGATCCCTACAAACGTGCACCCGCCGGGGTGCTCGCGCCGCATAGCGATGGCGGAAAGTCGATTGCCCGGCTGCCGCTGCAGAACAGCGAGGCCTATCGCTGGACGCCGGAAGCCGCTCCGACCGGGCCGGTATCGATCATCATCTCGACCGGTGACCAATTGGTGGTGGTGCTGCGCAACGGCATCGAGATCGGCCGGGCCCGCGCCGTGGTCAGCCAGCAGGCCTCGGATTCGCAAGTGCTGACCCTGGCCAAGGACACGCGCGGGCGGAACGAATGGATCCAGGTCGGGGTCAACAATTTGAAGGCCGAAGACGCCGCAATCGTCAGCACGCAAGGGGTCGAGCGGATGCAATTGCCCGAACCCTTCGTGGTCCGGATGCGCGCCGCGATGGGCGCCGGGACGACGGTGCTGATCACCAGCGCGAGCGTCGATGCCCAGACCACCGGTGTCCAGACTACGGTCATCGCCTCCGACTGAGTAAGCGGTTCGGCGGGGCGCCGCCACGCGTTGAGATTGGCCGACGAGCGATGGTGGAGCTGAGGAGGATCGAACTCCTGACCTCTGCAGTGCGATTGCAGCGCTCTCCCATCTGAGCTACAGCCCCGTACCCGTCGGAAGAGGCCCAATAGCGGCGCTTTTCACGGTGCGCAACGCCCCACCTCCCGAGTTTCTTGGTCGGTCGGGAAAGTTTCGGTTGGTCGAAAAAATCCTGCGCCTCGGCTTCCGACAAGGAACGCGGCGGCGCTCATCTTCGTTTTGTTTGCAAGGCCTTCAAGCGGGTTGGCCAATGCCAAATGAGGATTTGCAAATGACCGATGGACGTTATGACAGCCGCCGCGGACAATATGGGCCGCGCAGCAGCGCCACCGATAGGATAGACCGTTCGAGCCGCGATGATCGCGGCTTTTTCGATCGGGCGCGCGACGAAGTGTCGAGCTGGTTCGGCGACGACGATTCCGAACGCCAACGCGAACGCAACTATCGCCCCGAAGACTCGGCCCGCTTCGGTCGTGAGTGCAGCTATGAGCGCTACGAGCAAAGCCCCCGTGATCGCGATGAAGGGTATCGCCGTCCGTATACCGGAGGCACCGGCGGTCCGGGGTTTGATGATGACAATCATCGCGGGCCGAGCGGCCAGAAGTTCGATCGTGGCCAATCGCAACGCGATACCATCCGCTCGGGGACGACCGGCATGGCGCAGGGTCGGCAAGACTCGGATTATTCGCAGTGGCGTAGCCGCCAGATCGACGAGCTCGATCATGACTATGACGAGTTCCGCCGCGAGAATCAGTCGCGCTTCGACAGTGAATTCTCGACATGGCGCGGGCAGCGGCAGACCAAGCGCCAATTGCTCGGCAATGTCACTGAGCATATGGCGGTGGTCGGATCCGACGATCAGCCGATCGGCAAGGTTGACCATGTGCGCCGGGACCGGATCATCCTGACCCGCAACGACAGTCCCGATGGGCGGCATCACGCGATCATCTGCTCGAAGATCGACCGGGTCGAAGACGGCAAGGTGATCCTCGTATCGACCGCCGAAACCACCAAGAGTGAATTCACCGAAGAGATGCGCAACCGTGCCCTGTTCGAGCGCGAAGACCAGGGCGAGGATGGGCCGCACATGCTGAACCGGAGCTTCTCCGGCACTTATTAAGCGGCGACACGCACGATTCCCCTGGCCCGGCCGCAGCGATGCGGTCGGGCCTTTTTTGTTGGCCCAATCCAGCTTAGTGCGGTTTTGAAACCAATTCAGGAGAGACGATATGGCCCACGCTTGGCAATTGACGAGCCGCCCCCAGGGCATGCCGACCAGCGACAATGCCGCGCTGGCCGAGGTCACACTGCCCGAGCTTGGCGACGGCATGGTCCATGTCCGCAATCGCTGGCTGTCGGTCGATCCCTACATGCGCGGGCGGATGAACGACGTGAAGAGCTATGTCCCGCCGTTCCAGATCGGCCAGCCGATGGATGGCGGCGCGGTCGGCGAGGTGATCGAAAGCCGCGACCCCGGTTTTGCGCCGGGCGATACGGTGATGCACATGGCCGGTTGGCGCGACGAAGCGGTGGTCCCCGCGACCAGCCTCAACAAATTGCCGGCGATGCCCGGGATCGAGCCGCAGGCATTCCTCGGCAATCTCGGGCTGACTGGCGGAACCGCTTACTTCGGGCTGCTCGAGGCGGCGGCGGCCAAGGCCGGCGACATTGTGTTCGTCTCGGCCGCGGCGGGCGCGGTCGGCTCGGCGGTGGTGCAGATCGCCAAGGCCAAGGGGATGACCGTGATCGGATCGGCTGGCGGGCCCGACAAATGCGAGTTCGTCAAGTCGCTCGGCGCCGACCAGGTGATCGATTACAAGGCCGGGCCGGTGATCAAATCGCTGATGGCGGCGGCGCCCAAGGGGATCGACGTTTATTTCGACAATGTCGGCGGCGACCATCTCGACGCCGCGCTCGCCGTAGCGCGCAAGGATGCGCGGTTCGCGATGTGCGGGGCGATCGACGGTTATAACAGCGGCGACCCGACCAGCTTGCGCTACTTCATGCGGATCATCGCGATGCGGATCCGGCTGCAGGGATTCATCTACACCGATTATCTCGGCCAGCTCGGTGACTTCTACCGCGACATGGGCGCGATGATGGCGGCAGGACAGCTCAAGTCCCGCGACACGGTGGTCGAGGGGCTCGACCAGACGTTCGACGCCTTCCTCGGTCTGTTCACCGGCGCCAACACCGGCAAGATGCTGGTCCGGCTTTAAGGTTTACCGCGCATAGTTGCACTGCGCCGGGTCGCCGCTCGACAAACCGCGGTTAAGCGCTTCGCGGCGCTGGGCCGAGGTGCCGTGCGTGAAATTGTCGGGCGACACGCGGCCCTTGGTCAGCATATCGTCGCCGATCGCTTCGGCGGCGCGCATGCCTTCCTCGATATCGCCGGCTTCGAGCAGGCCCGAGCGCTTGGCCCACACCCCGGCATAGCAATCGGCCTGGAGCTCGACCCCGACCTGGACGGCATTGCCGGCCGCGGCGCTTGTCCGCGCCTGCGACGACTGGGCCCGATCGAGCGTGCCTTCGAGATTCTGGACGTGATGGCCGACTTCATGCGCGACGACATAGGCCTGCGCGAAATCGCCCGGCGCCTGGAAGCGGCGGGCAAGCTCACTGAAGAATTGCGGATCGATGTAGATGCTTTGGTCGGACGGGCAGTAGAATGGCCCCATCGCCGCCTGCGCCGTGCCGCAGCCCGACTGGTTCTGGTTGCTGTAGGCGACCAGCCTCGTCGGACGATATGTCGCGCCCGCCTGCTGGAAAATCTGGCCCCACACTTGTTCGGTCGAACCGAGCACGCCGGTCAGGACTTGCTGTTGTTCCGTCGTCAGCGTCGACTTTCCGTCCCCCGCCGTGCTGCCCCCGCCGCCGAGGCCACCAAGCGAGGTCAGCGCGCAATAGCCGAGGCCGAGCACCAGCACACCGACGATCCCGAAGCGCGATGCGATCAGCGGAAGCAGCAAACCGATCAGCCCGCCACCAAGCCCGCCACCGCCGCCGCTCTGGCCGGTCCGATCCTCGAAATTCCCGCTCTCGGGTGCATCGCCCAGCCGCATGTCGTCTCTCCCTGTGCCGTTCACACCCCAATGCTTGGTCTAGCGTATCGGTTGCAAAACCATCCCGCTAGGGCGACACGGCGCCGACCATCGAAAGGATTGCGAATGTTGCTCGAAGGAAAGCGTGCCCTGATCACCGGATCGACCTCGGGGATTGGCCTGGCCATTGCGCGGGCGTTCGCCGCCGAGGGCGCGAGCCTGATGATCAACGGCTTCGGCGACAAGGACGAGATCGAGGCGATCCGCGAGGAACTGGCCACGACCTCGGGCGCTAAATCGCTCCATGACGGCGCCGATCTCGGCAAGGTCGAGCAGATCGACCAGATGATCGCGCGCTGCACCTCCCAAATCGGGTCGCCCGACATCCTCGTCAACAATGCCGGGATCCAGTTCGTCTCCCCCGTCGCCGATTTCCCGCCCGAGAAGTGGGACGCGATCATCGCCATCAACCTCACCGCGGTGTTTCACACCACGCGCCTGGCGCTGCCCGCAATGCGGGCCGGGGGTTGGGGGCGGATCATCAACACCGCCTCGGCCCACAGCCTGGTCGCAAGCCCCAACAAGAGCGCCTATGTCGCGGCCAAGCATGGCGTCGCCGGCTTCACCAAGACCGTCGCGCTGGAAACCGCAAGGGATGGCATCACCGTCAACTGCATTTCGCCGGGCTATGTCTGGACGACGCTGGTTGAGAATCAGATCCCCGACACGATGAAGGCTCGCGGCCTGACCCGCGACGAGGTGATCAACGACGTGTTGCTCGCGGCGCAACCGACCAAGCGCTTCGTCACCCCCGAGGAAGTCGCCGCGCTGGCACTTTATCTGTCGGGCGACTCGGCGGGGTCGATCACCGGCGCCAACTTGTCGATGGACGGCGGGTGGACGGCCCAATAGGCTGTTGCCCGATGACTCGCTTCCTCACCACCGCCGCGCTTCTCACCCTCGCCGGGTGCAATGTGCTGACCGGCCCGCGCGAGATCATCGGCAGCCCGACCAATGAATGGCGGATCGCCGCGACCGGCGCCGACCGCCAGCGGCTGCGCGACTGGCGAAGCGCCTTCGTCGAAGCATTGAGCAAGGCGCGCGCCGGCGGCCACGGCGCAGCGATCGCCGCCGAAGGAGCTTTGCTCGATCCCGATTCGGGCACCGTCGGAGTGCCGATCCCAAACGGCGATTATCGCTGCCGGGTGATCAAGCTCGGCGGCAAGCGCGAAGGGGGGCTCGACTATGTCCCCTACCCCGCCTTCAACTGTCGTATCCGCCAGGAAAAGGCGTTGCAGGGGTTCGCCAAGATGAGCGGATCGCAGCGCCCGGTGGGGGTGATCTTCCCCGGCGATTCGATGCGCCAGGTGTTCCTCGGCACGTTGGTGCTGGGCGACGAGAAACGCGCGATGCAATATGGCCGCGACCCCGACCGCGACGTTGCCGCCTTCGTCGAAAAGATCGGCCCGGCGCGCTGGCGGATGGTGCTTCCGCGCCCGGCATTCGAATCCACGCTCGACGTGATCGAGCTCATTCCGTCCAGTTGAGGGGCCACGCCATGAACTATCGCCTGATGCTTGCCGCCACCGCCGCAGCCTTGCTGTCCGCGCCCGCAACTGCGGTCACGCTCGGCGAAGCGGTCAGAGCCGACATGCCGTCGCTGATGACATTGTATCGCGATTTCCATGCCAATCCCGAGCTCAGCATGCAGGAGGTGCGCACCCCCGCCAAATTGGCGGCGGAGATGAAGAAGCTCGGCTTCACCGTGACCGAGAAGGTCGGCAAGACCGGGG
>Ga0136611_10002366_pt1 | contig 13086 bp, 8 predicted proteins | sample AntDrymUQ2232306_2_FD_106645 | JGI IMG/M metagenome (GOLD analysis project Ga0136611, IMG submission 106645) | Polar desert sand microbial communities from Dry Valleys, Antarctica - metaG UQ223 (23.06) | ecosystem: Environmental > Terrestrial > Soil > Desert | place: Antarctica: Dry Valley... | reverse complement strand
GGAGGTCATGAAGCCCGGGCTCGCGGGCCGGCTCGGCTTCATGGACGGCGGTCGGATGCGCGCGGCCACCATCACGGCCTTCGACGACCTCGGCGCCAAGATCCAGGACCTCGGTGCACCGGTCGGCGAGATGTCGGGCGGGCAGCGGCAGTCCATCGCCGTGGCCCGCGCCGCGGCCTGGGCGAACCGTCTCATCTTCCTTGACGAGCCGACCGCGGCGCTCGGGGTGGTGCAGACCAAGAACGTCCTCGACCTGATCCGCCGGGTGCGCGACCGCGGCATCGGCGTAGTGCTCATCAGCCACTCCATGCCCGAGGTCATCGAGGTGGCCGACCGGGTCCACGTGCTGCGGCTCGGGACCCGGGTGGCGACCTACCAGGCCAAGCAGACCTCGATGGAAGAGCTGGTGGGGGCCATGACCGGCGCCATCGTCCAGTCCGACGTCGCCCAGGCCGACAAGGAGGCCTCGTGAGCACCCAGACCCAAGGCACCCCGCCCGACTCCAGCTCGCCCCGCAGCTCCTCCGGCACGGCCGGGAGCACGACCTCGACCAGCACCGGCGCCGACCAGCCCGTCGGTCGCGGCTTCCTCGGACGGCTGCTGTCCGCCCAGGCGATGCAGATCTTTTTCGTGCTTTTCTTCATCGTCGTGCTCTTCGGCGCGCTGGCCCCCGAGGCGTTCCTCACCTTCGGCAACTTCCGGAACATCGCGACCAACGTCTCGATCCTGTCGATCATCGCGATGGGGATGACGTTCGTCATCATCACCGCGGGCATCGACCTCTCGGTCGGTGCCGTGCTCGTCTTCTCCGGCGTCATGGCGGCGATCACGATGAGCGCGATGGGCGGCGAGGGCTGGTTGGTCAGCTTCGTCGGCCTGCTGGTCGCGCTGGCGTCCGGGCTGTTCTGGGGCGTGTTCAACGGCGTGCTCATCGCCAAGGCGAAGATCCCGCCCCTCATCGTCACCCTGGGATCACTCGGCATCGCGCTCGGCCTGGCGCAGATCCTCACCGGCGGCATCGACCGTCGCGACGCGCCGACCGTGCTGGTGGACACCGTCGGGTTCGGCCGGATCTTCGGCCAGATCCCGGTGCTCACGGTGATCGCGCTCGTGGTCATCCTGTTCTGCGCGGTCCTGCTGCACCGCACCCGCTTCGGCCGCCACACCTTTGCCATCGGGTCCAACCCCGAGGCGGCGCTGCGGGCCGGCATCAACGTCGACCGCCACCTGATCATGGTCTACGGCATGACCGGCCTGTTCGCCGGCTTCGCAGGTCTGCTCAACCTGGCGTTCTTCCAGTCCACCACCATCGCCGGGCAGTCGACGGCGAACCTCAACGCGATCGCCGCGGTCGTCATCGGGGGGACGAGCCTCTTCGGGGGCATCGGAACCATCGGGGGCACGGTCGTCGGCGTCTTCATCCCGTCCGTCCTGCAGAACGGCTTCGTGATCCTCCGGGTCCAGCCCTTCTGGCAGCAGGCGGTCGTCGGAGCGGTGCTCATCGCCGCTGTCTACGTGGACCAGGCGCGACGCAGCGCCGCGGTCAACGGCAGGGGAGGCAACCCGTCGCCCCTCGTCAGGTGGTTCCGAGGATCACGAGAGAGGTCACAGCAATGAGGCGTACTTCTACAGGAGCCGTCGTCGGCGTCATGCTGCTCGCGCTCGCCGCGTGCAGCACAGGCGACCCGGACGAGGCAACCCCCGGCGCGGGCGCCGAGCCCGCGGACGAGGCCAGCAACGAGGCTGCTGCCCCCAGCGACGACGCGTCCGCCGGCGGTGGGGGCGCCGACTACGACATCGCCTTCGTCCAGGGCGTGGCGGGCGACGAGTTCTACATCACCATGCAGTGCGGCATCGAGGAGGCGGCCGCCGAGCTCGGTGTCACCGTCTCCACCCAGGGTGCGCAGGAGTTCGACCCGACCCTGCAGACCCCGATCGTGGACTCCGTCGTCGCGGCGGCGCCGGACGCGTTGCTCATCGCCCCGACGGACGTCACCGCCATGCGTCGGCCGATCCAGGCCGCGATCGACGCGGGCATCGAGGTCGTCCTGGTCGACACCACGCTCGAGGACCCCTCGGGTGTCGTGTCCCAGATCGCCAGCGACAACATCGGCGGCGGGGCGGCGGCCTTCGATGCGATCGAGTCGGCCAACCCCGACGGCGGCAAGGTGCTCGTGATCGGCGTCGAGCCGGGCATCAGCACCACCGACGCCCGGGCCGAGGGCTTCGAGGCGGCCGTCGCGGAGAACCCGGCGTTCACCTCGCTCGGCGTCCAGTACAGCCAGAACCAGCCCGCACGCGCGGCGGAGATCGTCACCGGCGCGCTGCAGGCCGACCCCGACATCGTCGGCATCTTCGCGGCGAACCTGTTCGCCGCCGAGGGCGCCGCCACCGGCATCCGTCAGGCGGGCGTCGAAGGCATCACGGTCGTCGGCTTCGACGCCGGCCCGGCCCAGGTCGAGGCGCTGCAGGCGGGCACGGTACAGGCGCTCGTCGCGCAGGAGCCGGCCAACATCGGCCGGCAGGGCGTGGAGCAGGCCATCGCCCAGCTGAACGGGGAGGAGACGGAGCCGGAGATCCAGACCGGCTTCACCATCATCACCGCCGAGAACGTCGACACCCCCGAGGGCCAGGAGGCGGCGTACCGCGCCGAGTGTTGATCCGGTGATCGACGGCGGCAGCCCCGCGAGTGGGCTGCCGCCGTCGTCGTCCGGGCAGACTGGGTGTCGTGACCGCCGAACCCACAACGTCGCTGCTGGCGGACCTGCGCGCCGCGCTGCCCGACGGGGGCGTCCTGGACGACCCGGCCGCGACCGAGCGCTACCGGCGCGACGAGGCCGCCTGGGCCCACGCCGGCCTCCCGGTCGCCGTCGTCCGGCCGACCTCGCCGGAGCAGGTCCGCGACGTCGTCCGGGCCTGCCTGCGCCACGGGGTCCCGGTGGTCCCGCGCGGGGCGGGCAGCGGACTGGCCGGTGGCGCGAACGCCGTCGACGGCGGGGTGGTCCTCAGCACCGAGGCCATGACCTCGGTCTTGCGCGTGGACACCCTCGAGCGGTCTGCCGTGGTCCAGCCCGGCCTGACCAGCGACGCCCTGCGCGCGGCGGTCGCCGAGGTCGGGCTCTGGTACCCGCCGGACCCCGCGAGCTCGTCGTGGTCGACCATCGGCGGCAACGTGGCCACCGACGCCGGCGGGCTGTGCTGCGTGAAGTACGGCGTCACCCGCGACTACGTCCTCGGTCTGCAGGTGGTGACCGGGACCGGGGAGCTGGTCCGGCTCGGGCGACGGACCGCCAAGGGGGTGGCGGGCATGGACCTGTGCTCGCTGTTCGTCGGGTCCGAGGGGACCCTGGGCGTCGTCACGGAGGTGACCCTCCGGCTGCGGCCGGCCCGACCGGCCGAGCAGACCGTCGTCGGCCACTTCGACTCCGTCGCGGCGGCCGGCGCAGCGGTCGCGGCGGTGGCCGCGGCCGGGGTGGTGCCCTCGGCCCTGGAGCTGATGGACCGGCAGTGCCTGCTCGCGATCGACGCGTGGAAGGCCACCGGCATGGCGGAGGAGGCCGACACCGTCCTGCTCGCCCGCGTCGACGCCGCCGGGGCTGCGGGCCAGGCCGAGGCGGAGGCGGTGCTCGCCGCCTTCACCGGGGCGGGCGCGAGCTGGGCGGACCGCTCCAGCGACCCCGACGAGGCCGAGGCCCTGTTCGAGGCCCGCCGGCTGGCCCACACCGCCGTCGAACGGCTCGGGCCCGTGCTCACCGAAGACGTCTGCGTCCCGACCGCGGCGGTCGCCGAGATGCTCGTCCGGGTCCAGGCCGCGGCCCGCGAGCACGACCTCGTCGTGGCGACCGTGGCGCACGCCGGCGACGGCAACCTGCACCCGTTCATCGTCGTCCCGGCCGGGGACCCCGACGCCCGGGCTCGGGGCGAGCGGGCGTTCGAGCAGATCATGGACGACGCCCTGGCCCTGGGCGGCACGGTGACCGGGGAGCATGGCGTGGGCCTGCTCAAGCGTGCGGGCCTGGCCCGAGAGCTCGACGGTCCGGTGCTGGCGATGCAGCGCGCGGTCAAGGCCGCCCTGGACCCGCAGGGCCTGATGAACCCGGGCAAGGTCTACGGCTGAGGAGCTCCCGGCTGTTCACCCGACGTTCCCCGGGGCGACGGCTGCTGGTCTCCCCGCGAGGGCGGGCGCAGCCGTAGCGTCCGGTTCGTGCCGGCGGGCCCCCCGTCGACCGTCGACCGAGGAGCCCTCATGCCCCGCCGCAGCACCGCCGTCATCGGGGCCGTCGTCCTCGCCCTGGCCTCCACCTCCGTGGTCGCCGTCGCCGCCACGCCGGACCGACCGCCCAGCTACGGCACGGCGGCGCTGTCCGGGCGGGCCGTGCTCCCGGCCGCCACGTCACGGGCGGGCTCGGCACCCTCGGGCGCGTTCCTCGGCGCGGGCGACCGCGCCTCGGCCGCACGCAACGGCCTGGTGCTGCCGGCCACCGGGCCGGCCTTCGCGGAGCAGCCCCTGCAGGGGATCAGCAGCCTCGTGCCGGCCGACCGCACCGGCGAGTGGTGGGCGCTCAGCGACAACGGCTACGGCGCCCGGACCAACAGCGCGGACTACGAGCTCGCGGTCTACCGGGTGCGCCCGAGCTTCGGCACCTCCCCGACCACGGGCGGGGTCGAGGTCGTGGGCGGCTTCACGCTGTCCGACCCCGACGACCACGTCACCTGGCAGACGGTGTGCGACCAGACCGGGACGCCCCTGCCGCCGCTGGCCGGCAACGCCCTGCCCACGACCGCGCCCGCGGTCTGCGCGGGTGGGAACCGGGTGCTCACCGGCTTCGACTTCGACCCGGAGTCGTTCCAGGTCGCCGCGGACGGGTCGTTCTGGTTCGGGGAGGAGTTCGGGCCGTTCCTGCTGCACACCGACGCGCAGGGGCGCCTGCTGCAGCCGCCCGTCCCCGTCCCGGGGGTCCGCTCCCCGCAGAACCCGCTGCTGGACCTCGCCGCGGGCGAGCGGCCCACCGCCGCCGGGTCGCGCGGCTTCGAGGGCCTGGCGATCTCGCCCGACCGTCGGTCGCTGTACGGCCTGCTCGAGGGTGCCGTGACCGGCGACAACCCCAGCGACCTGCGCCTGTACCGCTACGACCTGCGTCGGGGTGAGCTGCGCGGCTACCAGACCTACCGCACCGAGATGCCCGCCACCCTCGTCAACACCGCGACGATCGCCCGCGCCGACGGCACCCTCGCCTACCCCGGCGACGTCGCGCCGGTGGGCACCGGTCCCGCCGCCATCGGCGAGATCACCATGCTCGACGACCGCCGCGCGGTGGTCATCGAGCGCGACGGCGGCGGCGACGCCCCCGTCGTGCCGCGGCTGAAGAAGCTGTTCCCGGTCGAGCTGGACCGGCGCTGGGACGGCCGCCCGGTGGAGAAGTCCCCGGCCCTGGTCGACCTGCTCGCCGTGCCCGACCCGGGCGCCGTCGGGGGCGACGGCGCCTACTTCCGGTTCCCCTTCACCACCATCGAGAGCGTGCACGCGGTGGACGACCACACGCTCGTCGTGGTCAACGACAACAACTACCCGTTCTCCAACGGCCGCGCCTTCAGCCGGACCGGGTCCCTGACCGGCCTCGTCCCGGACGACAACGAGCTCATCACGGTGAGCGTGGGCGGCGACCTCGACGTCGACCCCGACCTGCTCCGGGCCCCCCGGTCCCGGTAGGACCGCCTAACCTGACGCCGTGACCACGACCGGGACACCGCTGGTCCGGCGCATGCGCGGCTTCGGGACGACGATCTTCGCGGAGATGTCGGCGCTGGCCGCCGAGACCGGGGCGGTCAACCTGGGGCAGGGGTTCCCGGACTACGACGGCCCGGCGGCGATGCTCGAGGCGGCGCAGCAGGCGATCCGCGACGGGCAGAACCAGTACCCGCCGGGGCCGGGCGTCCTGGCGCTGCGCGAGGCGATCGCCCGGCACCAGCGGCGCTTCTACGGCCTCACCTACGACCCGGCCACCGAGGTCGTGGTCACCGCGGGGGCCACCGAGGCGGTCACCGCGGCCGTGCTCGCACTGTGCGAAGCCGGTGACGAGGTGGTCGTCCTCGACCCGCTGTACGACTCCTACGCGGCCTGCGTCGCGCTCGCCGGGGCCGTGCTCCGGCCCGTGCCGCTGCGCCCGGACGCCCGGGGCCGGTTCGGCTTCGACGAGGCCGACATGCGGGCGGCGTTCGGGCCGCGCACCCGGCTTGTCCTGCTGAACTCCCCGCACAACCCCACCGGGACGGTCCTCACCCGCGAGGAGGTCGGCCTCCTCGCCGAGCTGTGCGTGCGCCACGACGTGTACGCGGTCAGCGACGAGGTCTACGAGCACCTGGTGCTCGACGGCGAGCACGTGCCGATCGCGACCATGCCCGGGATGGCCGGGCGCACCCTGCAGGTCAGCTCCGGCGGCAAGACGTTCTCGTGCACCGGCTGGAAGATCGGCTGGGCGTGCGGGCCGGCGGCGCTGGTCGGGGCGCTCACCCGCGTCAAGCAGTACCTCACCTACGTCAACGGCAGCCCGTTCCAGCCGGCGATCGCGCTCGCGCTCGGCCTGCCCGACGAATTCTTCGACGAGCTCACCGCCGGCATGCGCTCCAAGCGTGACCGGCTCGCCGCGGGTCTGGCGCAGGCGGGGTTCGGCGTGGGGACGTCCCAGGGCACGTACTTCCTCCCCGCGGACATCCGCCCCCTGCTGGGTGACGGCGAGGCGGTCGACGGCCTGGCCTTCTGCCGCTCCCTGCCCGCGCGGTGCGGCGTCGTGGCCGTCCCCATGCAGGTGTTCTCCGCCACGCCGGGCCAGGGCCGGCACCTGGTCCGGTTCACGTTCGGCAAGCGGGACGAGGTGCTCGACGAGGCCGTGCACCGGCTGGCGGCCCTGGGCGGCTGAGCGCCCTCAGGCCGGCGGCAACGGGCGGGCCTGGCGCAGCACGGGCAGCTGCTCGCGGGCCGCCCGCACCTCGTCGGTGTCCAGGTCGACCACCAGCACGCCCGGGGCGGCGTCGAGGCGGTCGCGCACCTGCCCCAGCGGGGCCACGACCGTGGAGCGGCCGATACCGCCGGGCTGCCCGGGCGTCGAGGCCAGGCCGACGGTCGCGGGGTCGGCCTGGTCGCACGCCAGCAGCCACGAGGTGCAGTCCAGGGCCCGTGCCCGCACCAGCAGGTCCCACTGCTCGGCCTTGCCGGTGCCCTCCCCCCACGAGGCGGGCACGACGACGACGTCGGCGCCGGCACCCGCGAGGCGGGTGAACAGGGCGGGGAAGCGCAGGTCGTAGCAGGTGGCCAGGCCGACCCGGACGCCGGCAACGTCGAGGACGACCGTGCGCGAGCCGGGCGCGACCGTGTCGGACTCCCGGGAGCCGAAGGCGTCGAACACGTGGATCTTGTCGTAGCTGTCCTGGACGCCCGGGCCGGTGACCAGCAGGGTGTTGGCGACCCGGTCGTCGTCGGCGGGCGTGAACATGCCCACCACCACGACCAGGCCGGCCTCGCGTGCGAGGCGACGCACCTCGCCCGCCCACGGCCCGTCCAGCGGCTGCGCGACGTCGGTCAGCACGGTGCCGAACCGGGCCATCGTGGCCTCGGGGAGCACGGCCAACGCCGCTCCGGCGTCCGCCGCCGCCACGATCCCGTCGCGCACGAGCTGCAACGTCTCGTCCGGCTCCGAGGTCGAGGCCACCTGGCACAGCGCGACCCGCAGCGACGTCACCGGAGCATGGTCTCAGCCTGCGGCCGTGCTAGTGATGCTGCGCCTGTCCGGCCCGCGGGGGGCCGGCGTGCGGTGCGGGCGCAGCGCGGCCGTGGAGAGGTCGCGCTGCCGGGGGAGCGGGGTCGACCACGACGGGTCGTCGGCCACGGCACGCACGACGTCCGGCACGGCCGAGGCCGCGACCGGGCGCGACACGAGGAAGCCCTGCACGTGGTCGCAGCCCAGCTCCCGCAGGACGGTCATCGCGCGGGCCGACTCCACACCCTCCGCGACGACCCTGAGCCCCAGCCCCTCGGCGAGCGCCAGGATGGCGCGCATCAGGGCGACACTGCGCTCGGCCGTCGGCTCCTCCAGGGCCACGACGAACGACCGGTCGACCTTGAGCTCCTGCACCGGCAGGCGCTGCAGGTAGGCGAGGCTGGAGTAGCCGGTCCCGAAGTCGTCGAGCGACAGCCCCACGCCGAGCCCCGCAAGCGCGTCCAGGACGGGCAGGGTCCGCGCGGGATCGCCCATGATCGAGGTCTCGGTGATCTCCAGCACCAGCCGGTCCGGTCGGACGCCCGCCCGGGCGAGGGCGGCGCCCACCCGATCGGGCAGCGTGGCGTCGTCGAGGCTGCGGGGGGACAGGTTGACCGCGACGACCAGGTCGTGGCCTGCGGCCTCCCACCTGCGTGCGTGCTCCAGCGCCGAGTCGAGGACGAGGTCGGTCAGCCGGTCGATGAGGCCGGCCGACTCCGCGAGGGGCACGAACACCGACGGTGCGACGGGGCCGAGGACGGGGTGGTTCCAGCGGGCGAGCGCTTCCACCCCGCTCACCCGGCCGGCGACGAGGTCCAGCTTGGGCTGGAAGACCACCGTCAGGCGGTCCTCGGCCAGCGCCCGGTGCAGGTCGCCCAGCAGGGCGAGCCGCTCGGTCCGCCCGCTGTCCATCGACCGTTCGTAGACGGCGACCTGCCGACCGTCGGTGCGTGCGGCGGCGAGCGCCACGTCGGCGCGACGGAGCAGCTCGGGGGCGTCCGGGCGGGTGGTGCCGTCGCCGCAGGTGGCGACGCCGACCCGTGCCCCGACGCTGATGACGGCGTCCGCCAGGGTCACCGGCTGCGCCGTCGTGCTCCGTAGCAGCTCGGCCAGCTCGACCGCCCCGCCCGGGCCCACCGCGGGCACCGCGACGGCGAAGTGCTCCCCGGACATCCGGGCGACGGTCGCGCCCGGCAGCTGCAGCCGGGTCAGCCGACCGGCGACCTCTTCGAGCACCTCGTCGCCGACCGCGTGGCCGAGGGCGTCGTTCACCTCCCCGAACCGGTCGACGAGCAGGACGAGCACCGCGGCCTGCGGTGCGACCACGGCGTGCGGGTCCCCGGGCCGGGTGGCCGGGCCCGTGGGGCCCAGGTAGAGCTCGAGCGCCGACAGCAGCACCGTCCGGTTGGGCAGCCGCGTCAGGGTGTCGTGCGTGGCCTCCCACCGCAGCCGGTCGACGAGCTCGCTGTTGCGGAGGCGGACCACCAGGTGGCCGGTGAGCGCGCCCGCCAGGTGCACGTCGTCGGGGCCGAAGCACCCCGACCCTCCACCCAGCTGGTCCGTGAGGACGACCAGGCCGTTGCCGCCGAAGCGGGCGAGGTCGACGACGAGCGCCTCGCGGGCGCCGAGCACGTCCAGCCACGCTCTCAGCGCCGGGTCGGGGGTGGTGGCGGGGACGAGACCCTCGGTGCCCGCGGGAGGCCGGGTGACCGGCGGCAGCACGAGGCCGGGGTCGTGCGTGCTGACGTGGACCTGCGTCTCGCCGTCGCGGGAGCGCCAGACGAGTCGTGCGGTCTCGGCCCGGACGACCTCACGCAGCCGGGTGACGAGCTCAGCGGCACGGACGTCCCCGTGGTCGGCGTGCAGGCTGGCGTCGATGAAGCTCTGCACCAGCTGCAGGTTGCCGTGGCGCCGGAGGAGGCCGAGGTGGGCGCGGTGGGCCAGTCCCGCCGCCGTGGCGACGAGGCCCAGCAGCACCCAGCCGACGGGGCCCGCCTGCAGCAGGACCACGCACAGCATGCCGACCGCGCTGATGGCCGTGACCACGAGCGCGGCGGGGACGAAGGCCACGGTCAGGTCGCGCCAGCGCAGCGGCCCCACCTCGATCCGGACCACGAGGAGGAGCAGCGCCGTCATGAGCACGTCCACGACCGCCAGGCACAGGTACAGCAGGACCGCCCTGTCCCAGGTCAGGACGGGGGACGGCCCGAGCAGCGCGTGGGCCGTGGTCGCCAGCAGCACGCTGTCCAGCAGGCCGGCGGCGAGGGTGTACGCCGTCCGGGGCGGGGCGGTGCGCTGCACCCGGACGGTGACGAGCCCTGCGGCAAGGCGGGCGGCGACGACCCACAGCGGTGGCAGGTACAGCAGCCCGACCAGCAGCGGGACACCGGTCAGCGAGAACTCGTAGGAACGCTGGTGCACGTCGACCACCCCCTGGCCCAGCTGGCTCAGGAGCAGCGTGGCGGCCAGGGCCACCACGGCCGCCGCCGCGCTCGCGCCCGTCGGACCGGGCAGGAGCGTGGTGCCGGCACGGGGAAGCACGGCGGCTCCGACGGCTCCCAGGACCACCAGGGTGCCGGCGAGGCCGAGCGTCGCCGAGGCCGGGTCGGCGAGCCGCCGCAGGGTGTGCGACCGGGCACCGGGAGTCTGACGCCGCGGCGCAGCCTGCTTCTCTTGCACGCGCGGCCCCATGCCCCGGTATCGACCCGGGAGGGGCGCCTCTGACTGCTGCAAGCAGGTGGTGTCGACGGGCGACCCGGGCGGTCATGGGTGACGACGGCGGACCTGGCGGTCCGGCCGCCGCAGCCACAGCCGCGACAGCGGCGTGAACACCCGGTGCGTGGTCCGGGCCCACCACGGCGCACCGGGCGGCAAGGGCACCCGGACGAAGCTGGCCCGGTAGCGCCAGGCGAGCAGCCCGTCCATCAGCGGCTGGTCCCCGACCACGACCGCGCCCGGCGGCGCCTGCAGGCGGGTGAACGGCTTGTGCGCCTTGCTGATCTGCCCCCAGTGCGGCGGCAGGACGTGACCGGAGACCACGCGGTCGGAGTTCGTGACGACCAGGACGGGCTGGTCGGACCAGCGGGCCGCCAGCCGTGCCACCCCGGCGTCGAGGTCGTCCTGACCGGTCAGCCAGAGCGCGACGTACGGCTCGACGTCGAGCAGGACCAGGCTCGGCCGGCGCCGGACGGCTGCGTGCAGGCCGTCCTCCCACCGCTCGACGTCGACCTCGTCGACCCGGCCCCACCGGCGGGCCCAGGCGGGACCCGCCATCAGCCGCTCGCCACCAAGGTGCAGGCCACCGCCGTGCCGGCCGTCAGGGTGCCCGGGATCAGTGGAGCCCTCGCAGCTTCATCCGCGGCGGCCGACCGTCAGGGTCGAAGACGGTGCGGTAGAACGGCATGGCGAGCGCGCGCTGCACCCGGGGCTGGACGCGGATCCGGTGCGGCCGGAGCCGGCCGGGGGGCCGCGGTCCCTGCCGGCCGCCGGCGTGCCAGTCGTCCAGTGCCTGCGCGCCGCGCCAGAGCACGTCCACGCCCCGGTGCAGGTCGACCAGGTCGGCGTCGTCGCCCTCGTCGCGGTCCAGGTGCTCGCGCCACAGCTCCAGGCGCAGGTCGCGGGCGAAGCGGCGAGCGCCGTCGCCCAGACCGGTGGGGTCGCGCGGCTCCCGCTCGTCGTGCTCGGCGTCCAGGATTGCGGCCGTGAGCTCGGAGTCGTGCGTCCACGAGCGACGGTTGAAGTTGTCGCTGCCGATGGTGCACCACACGTCGTCGACCACGCAGACCTTGGCGTGGACGTAGACCGGCTCGCCCGCGTGGTTCTCCACGTCGAGCTCGTGCACCCGGTCGCCACCGGCCTCGCGCACCAGCTGCAGGGCCTGCGAGTGGCCCAGCAGCGTCGCCGGAACGGCCAGCACCCCGTCCTGGTCGGGGAACCGGGGCACCACCACGACCAGGCGCAGCTCGGGGGAGCGGCGCAGCGCGGCGGCGAACACCTCGGCCACGTCGGTGGACCACAGGTACTGGTCCTCCACGTACACCAGCCTGCGCGCGCGCAGCAGGGCCTTGGCGTAGCCGCGGGCGGCGGTCCGCTCACCGTCGGGGGCGAACGGGTAGCCCGGCCAGCGGTTGGGATAGGTGCGCAGGAGCTGCACGGCGCAGCGGCCCGCCGGCGGCGGGGCGGGCAGGGGCTCGGGCAGCGGGTCGGCCTCGCGGTCGGTGCCGCGCAGCAGGTCGACGAGCACGTGCCACGGCAGCCGCGACATGGCGGCCGGGTCCTGCCAGCGCTCCCGGAAGGTGTCCTCGACGTCGCGCACGACCGGGCCCTGGAGCCGGACCTGGACGTCGTGCCAGCCAGGGGCTGGCCCGTACTCCTGGGAGAAGTACGGCTGCTCCTGCTCGTCGCCCTCGTGCGCGGCGTCGTCCCTGCGGCTGTGGGCGAGGTCGATGCCGCCGAGGAACGCCACGTCGCGGGTGGCGTCCTCGCCGTGGCGGACCACGACGGCCTTCTGGTGGTGGCTGCCCATCATTCGCACCCGCTGGTCGAGCAGGACCTCGGCGCCGTGCTCGACGAGCCCCTCGGACAGGTCACGGTTGTCCTCGGCGGAGAACCGGAACCGGTCCAGGTGCGATCGCCACAGCAGCCCCTTGACCGTCGCCCCCCGCTCCGCCGCGCCGGCCAGCGCCTGCGACACCGTCGGCCCGTCCGCGCTGAGCTTCTGGTCGGGGTCCCCGCGCCAGTCGGTGAGCATCACCAGGTCGCCGGGGCCGGCGCCGGCCAGCGCCTGCGCCAGCTGCGGGAAGTACGTCGCGCCGTGGACCAGGGCCTGGGCCCGGTTGCCCTCCCGCCAGGCCGGGATGCGGGTGCGGTCGTTGCCCCGCTGCTGCGCCGACAGGAACCAGTGGCGCAGCGCGTGGTCGCGCTCGCCCGTCTCGACCTCGGCGCTCTCGGTGCCCCGCTCGCGCAGCAGCCGGAGCAGCTCCTCGCCGTCGGGGGCCCGGACCACGGGCACGTCGCCGACCCGGTCGAGCAGGTCGGAGCCGGTGAGAGTGATGCCGCCGAACGGGGCGACCTGGCGCAGCAGCACCGCGGCGACCTGGTCGGGGGCTGTCCGCGCGGCGTCGATGTACAGGTCCGGGTCGTGCTCGCCGTCGTCGCCGACCAGGCTCCAGCGCACCTGGGGCAGCTCCCGGCGCAGCTGCTCCAAGGAGCCCCGCTTGTGCGCCTGCCCGTCGCGGAACCAGCGGTCCCTCATCAGGCCCCAGTCCGTCATGAGCAGCGCGCCGGGCGGGAAACCGTGACGGTCCAGGAAGCGCACCAGCGGCGGGGCCAT
>Ga0136611_10002365_pt1 | contig 13086 bp, 8 predicted proteins | sample AntDrymUQ2232306_2_FD_106645 | JGI IMG/M metagenome (GOLD analysis project Ga0136611, IMG submission 106645) | Polar desert sand microbial communities from Dry Valleys, Antarctica - metaG UQ223 (23.06) | ecosystem: Environmental > Terrestrial > Soil > Desert | place: Antarctica: Dry Valley... | reverse complement strand
GCGTGGGCACGGTATCGGCGCGGATCGCCTCGTCCAGCAGTTCCCTCGATTTTGGCTCTGTCGCGCCCTCGGAGACGACGGCGAGGCCCTCGTTGAGCCAGGTGGGGACGCGGCTGCCGAGCGTGGGATGCGCGGTCATCTGGTAGACCATCTGGTGCGTCAACTCGTGGACGAGCGCGCGCTCGCCCCACTCCAGCGCGCGGGAGTCAAAGCCGACGAGCACCGTGTCAAAGTCAGGGATTGAGATGCCGCCGATCCAGCCTGGGGCACCGGGCACGGCCTCAAAGAGCTCTTGCTGCGAGCCGTAGATGTGGACCGTGACCGGATGGCGCAGGTCCACGCCCTGCTGGCGCTGCACACGCGCGACGCCTTCCCGCGCAGCGTCGAGCACCTCACGGCCAAAGCGGTCGTCGCCCTTGTACCAGCGCACGGTGACGCCGCCGCCGGAGAGCTCGCGCCACTCGTGGCGGGTGTCCTGCACATACACGGATGCGAGCGGCGTCTCCGTCACGCGGCCGTCGCCGTCCGTGATCCGCCAGCGGTAGGTGATCTCCGCCCCCGGCGGTAGCTGGCTACCGAAGCGCGGCCAGGACCAGGTGGCGTTGATGCGCTGACCGGGCGAGAAGCTGGGGCGCACGTTGCGCACGGCGCTGCCGTAGCGCTGGCCGGGCGTGCGTACTTGGAGCTGCACATCGCTGATCGCCGTCTCGCTCTCCGCGTCGAGGCGGAAGGTGACGGAGCGGGGGAAGTTGATCTGCGCCTCGGAACTGCGCACCGCCACGCCGCCATCGGCGCGCACTGGTGGGGCCGCGTTGAGCAGCAGCACGAGCAGCAGCACACCGATAATCGCCCGCCGCATCTACGCCTCCCCCGCGCGGCCTGCCCGACGCGCGAGCAGTACGCCGCCCGCGACCGCCGCGCCGAGCAACAGGAGCATTGCGAGCGAGCCGGCGATCACTACAAGCGTCGTGTTGCCCCCTGAGCCGGAGGCGGCTTTGGGGGTGGCGGTATCCGGTGCGGGTGCGGGGCGCGTCTGCTCCGGATTGAGGCCGATCCGCTCGCGCCAGCCGCGGTAGACGCCGTCTACATCTGTGCCGAACGCCTGCTTGAACGCCTCATCAAGCTGGCCGGTCGTGTTAAAGGCGTCAATCATCCGCGCGAACTTCGCCGCGCCGTGCGTGTCCACGAGGAACTTGACCACGCTGTAGCCCTCACCGTAGAAGAGACCCACATCGCGGTTGCGTGTGCCCGCCGTGAGCGACTTGAGCGGGACCACGCGATCCTCTTTGATCGCCTTCTCCAGCGCGTCAATGTAACCGACATCGTTGGGGCTGACCTGGAGGAAGACCGAGGTGCCCTCGTTCAGCCAGGAGGGATAGAGGCCCTGGTAGGGCCCGCGCGAGGTGGCGCGCGCCGTGACGAGGTGCGTTAACTCGTGGCGGGCCGTGTCCAGCGCGCTCGGCGAGGCGAGGCGATCCGCCTGCTCGACCACCATGATAAAGGTGTCCGGCTCGTGCGCCTGACCGAGCACACCGGGGTCCGAACCAACGCTTTCGTGCGCGAGCGCAATCTGGAAGTCGCGCCGGTTGGCGTAGTTCCAGATCTTGATCGGGAAGTCGAGCGTCACGCCCATCAGCGCGCCTGCCTTCTCGATCGTCTCGCGCGCGACGAGCGCCATCACTTCGGCGTCGCGCTGCGTACCGCGGTAGTAGTTGACGGTTACATTGCCATCGCGCGCCGCCTTCCACTCAAAGCGCGGGTCATTGAACGCCGTTTCTCGGGGCGGCGTCGTCAGCTCATTCCCGGCCGCGTCGCGCAGCTCCCAGGTGTAGCGCAGGGACTTCCCCGGGGGGATGTACTGGCGGCCGAGCGCGGAGCGCATGTTGAATGTGGCGGCGACGCGTGTCCCCGGCTCGAACTCCGCGTTCGCGCTGGAGGAGCGGTTCTCCGGGAGGAAGGTATAGCGGAAGCGAACCTCTTTGATCTCGGTGGCGCTCTCCGCCTGGAGGGTGAAGAGAATCCCTTCGGGGAACTTGTTCTCTTCGACCGGCTCGCCGAGCAGCCGGATCGCCTGCTGAGCGACGGCGGGGCGGAGCGTCAGCGCGGCGACCAGCACCATCAGCGGCAGGATCACGCGGAGCATCCGGCTGGGAGCGTGCATTGTCCTTCCCCCTACCCATCACCGATCGTCGCGGCGAGATGCGCCTTCAGCATCTCATCCAGGTCGCCGTCCAGGATCGCGCTTGGGTCCGTGGACTCAAAGCTGCTGCGTTGGTCCTTTACCAGCTTATACGGATGGAGCACGTAGCTGCGGACGGCGTTGCCGAAGGCGGCGGAGATATGCTCACCCTTCAAGCGAGCGTGCTCCTCCGCGCGACGCTTCAGCTCGATCTCCAGCAAACGCGACTCCAGCACCTTCATCGCGGACTCCTTGTTGCGGTGCTGGGAGCGCTCGTTCTGGCAGGTGACGACGATCCCGGAGGGAATGTGCGTGATCCGGATCGCGGTCGAGTTCTTCTGCACGTTCTGGCCACCGTGGCCGCTCGCGCGGAAGACATCAATGCGCAGGTCGTCCGGGTCAATCTCCACCTCGGAGGCCGCGTCGGCTTCAGGGAGCACTTCCACCTTGGCAAACGAGGTATGGCGGCTGTGCGAGGCATCGAACGGCGAGATGCGCACGAGGCGATGCACACCCGCCTCGCCCTTGAGGTAGCCGTAGATGTGCGGGCCGTCAATCTCCACGGTCGCGCTCTTGATTCCCGCCTCTTCGCCGGGGGTCGTATCGAACAGTTCCCAGGTGAAGCCGTGCCGTTCCGCCCAGCGCGTGTACATGCGCAGCAGCATCGCCGCCCAGTCCTGCGATTCCGTCCCGCCCGCGCCCGCGTGGACGGCGAGGATCGCCTTGCGCCCGTCATAGGGACCGGAGAAGGTCAGCTCGAACTCCAGCTCGCCCACCCGCCGCACAAGCTGGTCATGCTCTGCATGCAATTCGGCGGCGAGCGCATCGTCCGCTTCATCGAGCGACATTTCGATCAGGCTGGCGAGGTCGCGCGCGCGGCGCTCAAGCTCGCGCCAGGTGCCCGCCGTGCCCCGCATCTCCGAGAGGCGGCGCATCGTCGCCTGCGCCTCTTGCGCGTCGTCCCAAAAACCCGGCTCGCCAGAGCGCGTCTCCAGCTTGGCCGCGTCCGTCTCGAGTGTGGCGACGTCAAAGACGCACCAGGATGTGGGTGATCCGTTCGAGGAGGGCTTCAACCTCCGTGCGTAGCTCATGCATGGTCAACGTCCTCTGTATATATATGGTTCTCGTAGACGACCGGCGCGACTTGCACGCCGGCGGCGGCCTGATGCGCGAGGCGAGTCGGCTCTGGCAGGCGGTAGCGCGTGCAGAGTCGCAGCACCCAGTCCGCCGCCGCCTCGTTGCCGATCCGGTGCCCGGCGGAGACCCACAGCGGCTTCACCCGTTCACGCGAGCGCAGCAGATAGCCCACCACCTCGCCGCGATCCAGGAGCGGCACACGCGCGCCACGCTCCTCCGCGAGCGGCGCAGCGGGCACACCGGTCAGCCGGGATTTCGCGCAGCCGATCGCGGGCAGGTCCAGCAGCAGGCCGAGATGGGCGGCGATCCCGAAGCGGCGCGGGTGCGCGATCCCCTGTCCATCCACCACCACCAGGTCCGGGCGCGTCCGCAGCCGCGCAAACGCGGGCAGGATTAATGGCAACTCGCGGAACGAGAGCAGCCCCGGCACATAGGGAAACGTGACCGGCGCATGCTCCACCGCCTGCTCGACCGTTTCAAGCGAGGGATACGCCAGCACGACCACCGCCGCCCGCCCGCGATTCGACCCGCGCGCCCCGACCGAAATATCCACGCCCGCGACAAAGCGCACGTCAGAGACCTCTCCCCCGATCCGCACTTCAGACGTGAGCCGGCGCTGGAGCGCGCGCGCCTCCGCGGGCGGAATATCGAAGGAGGATGGGTGAGGCAGATTCACTCCAGCCAGTGTAGCATCCAGCCCATGGGTACTCTGTACTTGTAGGCATCCGGCAAGAGCTGAAGCGCCGGCTGGCGGAGCGCCAAGAGCGCGCCAGACGCGGCGAGCGGCGGCAATCCGCGCAGTACGGTCGGGCGTTTCTAGGTGGCGATCTCAGCCTAGACGACGACGGTTTCCTTGTGCTCGCCGAAGACGCGGCGCATCACGCCCATGATTTCGCCCAACGTTGCGTAGGCGTTTACCGCGTCCAGGATCGCCGGCATCGTGTTCGTGCGGCCGTCCGCGCAGACCTGGCGCAGGCGCTCCAGCGTTGCGGCCACGCGTGTCTGGTCGCGCTCCGCGCGCACCGTGTTCAGCCGGGCGAGGTGGCGGCGCTCGCCTTCCTGGTCAATGCGCAGTACCGGCCACGCGAGCGGCTCGGTGAGCTGGTACTGATTGACGCCCACGATCACGCGCGCGCCCGCATCAATCTCGCGCTGGTAGCGGTAGGAGGCGTCCGCAATCTCGTGCTGGAAGAAGCCGGCCTCGATTGCGGGCAGCACACCGCCGAGCGCGTCAATCTTGGCAAAGTAGGCGAAGCACTCGCGTTCCATCTCTGCCGTGAGTTGCTCGACAAAGTAGCTGCCGCCGAGCGGGTCCACGGTGTTGGTGACGCCGGACTCGTGCAGGATCACCTGTTGGGTGCGCATCGCCAGGCGGGCCGCCTTCTCGCTCGGCAGCGCGATCGCCTCATCGAGCGAATTGGTGTGGAGCGACTGGGTGCCGCCCAGCACCGCGGCCAGGGCCTGGATCGTGGTGCGGACGAGGTTGACCTCCGGTTGCTGCTCGGTGAGGGAGCAGCCCGCCGTCTGGGAGTGGAAGCGCATCCAGAGGGAACGCTCCGCCTTCGCGCCGAAGCGCTCGCGCATCACCTTCGCCCAGACGCGGCGGGCGGCGCGCAGCTTGCAGATCTCCTCGAAGAAGTCGTTGTGGATGTTGAAGAAGAAGGAGATCCGCGGTGCGAAGCTGTCTACATCGAGACCGCGGTCCACGCACCACTGGACGTACTCGATCCCATCCGCGAGCGTGAAGGCGAGCTCTTGGGCGGCGGTCGCGCCTGCCTCGCGGATGTGGTAGCCGGAGACGCTGATCGTGTTCCACTTCGGCAGATCGGTCGTGCCGAACTCGACCGTGTCCACGACGAGGCGCATAGACTCTGCGGGCGGGAAAACGAACTCGTTCTGGGCGGTGTATTCCTTGAGGATGTCGTTCTGGAGCGTGCCGCCGAGCGCGGCGCGGGGGATGCCGCGCTTCTCAGCGGCGGCGATGTACATCGCCCAGATCACGGCAGCGGGCGAGTTGATCGTCATGCTGGTGCTGATCTGGTCCACGGGGATGCCGGCGAAGAGCAGTTCCATATCGGCCAGGGAAGAAATCGCGACGCCGCACTTGCCGAACTCGCCCTCGGCGAGCGGGTCGTCGGTGTCATAGCCCATCAGGGTACTGAGATCGAAAGCGACGGAGAGGCCGGTTTCGCCGTGCTCAAGCAGGTAGCGGTAGCGCGCGTTCGTTTCCTCGGCCCCGCCGAAGCCGGCGAACATGCGTACCGTCCAGGGCCGACCGCGGTAGCCGGTTGGGTGGACGCCGCGCGTGAAAGGGAATTCGCCGGGGTTGGCGATCTCGCGCACGTAGTCCAGGTCCGCGGTGTCAGTGGGGCCGTAGAGGCGGGCCACCTCGCGGCCGCTGGTGGTGACGAAGGGGCCGGCGCCTTCGCGCCCTTCGCGCGCCACGCGCATCTCCCACTGCCGCCGGTTCTCCGCGAGCCGCTCTTCCATCAGAAAACTCCACATCGCGTTGTCAGTTGGCAGTCGTCAGTCGTCAGGTGTCAGTCGTCAGTCAACGCGAGACGGACCGACGCCGCCAAACTGACAGCCGGCGACTGCGAACTCATGACTCGACCAGTATACGACGGGAATATACCGCGTCGTTGCACTCGGGTGTGCCCCACGTTTTTGCGGGCGCGTCCGCGGTAGGCGAGAACGAGGGAGTAAGGACTTCAGTCCTCATCGTCATCGGTCTGTGCCCGCAAAAACGTGGGGCACACCCGTTGCGCTCGGCGATCGCCAAGACATCGGGGTCCGCAAGAGAGCGGGCGTCGCCGACAATGCGTCCACCGGCCATGATCGTGCTCCTCATATCTGATGTGATGCGCGGAGACTACCGGTTGGCGCCCGGTCGCATCCTCAGCAGACGCGCGACCGAGGGCAGGGCTTTCTCAGAATCGAGCATGGCATACCATTCGCGTTGGATCGCGAGTACTTGGGGTTGATTACGGCTGGCGGCCAGATCCGACGTGATCACCTGCGGCGGCGGCGTACCGGCCTCCAGCGACTCATGCGGCGACTTTGAGAAAGCCTTGTAACTCGGATACGGGATTACGGTTGAGTTACAGAGTACCGCTTATCCTGCAGCGAGCAACAGAGTTTGCCGAGTTCAGGAGGGATTCATTCCTCCACACCTTGTGAACGCTCGCCGAGGCGCACCTGGTCGCCGGCGCTGTGGAGGACAGCCGATCTCAGCATAGCGGCGATGACCGTGTCTATCGCCGTATGCACCAGCGAACCCGCACGCTCGTATCCGAGCAGGCGTGCGGCCGCCACTATAAGGTCGGCATGGCTCATCGCGAATGATTGAGTCAGGACCATCGTGACTGCGCGTGCAAGCTCCTCCGGCGCGATCTGGCCCACCGGCCTGACTTTTCCGCTTGGAAGGTAGCCCCGCACCGGTGGCGACGTCATCGCTGCTGGCCAGAGGAACGCCCCCTCAATTCGCACGAGCTTCTTTGCGGCCGCAACCTCGACCGCATTCATGATCGTCGCGCGCACATTCGGGCCGACTCGATGTATCCCATAGCTGAGCGCAATCGCGCGCAGCACCCGGTCAACATGGACCGGGCCCTCCTCAGTGACGCACTGTGTTACAAGGTCTGGCAGCCGTCTCCTACTGTCTTGTTCCAGTCGCTCCGGAATGCCCTGCCGGACGAGCTTGACCGGACGGTACGGGATCGGCCTGAGACTGCTGGCTGAAATCAAACTCCGGGGGGCATCCGCGCGCCGCCCATCAAGGGGTGTGAGCGAGCTGTTCGGAGCCTCTTCGATTGGGCGACCGTTCTCGTGACTGGCTTGAGCCTGATGCGTTGTGTCTGCCTCAAGCCGCGAACCGTTGCGAGAAACGACCTCCGCGGGCGGGTGCCGGCGTGCCGAGCTGGCCGCACGGGCCTCCTCAAGTGCTGCAACTACACGCGCAACTTCGCCTTGTGGGTCTTTCAACCAGTCGGTAGACCAGATCCGGTGGATGCGCCAGCCGAGCGTTTCAAGCACCTCCTGGCGAAGGCGATCGCGGTCGCGCGCGGTCTTTGACGAGTGGTAGGTCGCACCGTCACACTCAATGCCCAGGAGATAGACGTCCGCGTCTCCATCCCGGATCGCGAGGTCAATGCGGAATGCGCCCACGCCGACCTGGGAGACGACGCTCAACCCTTCCGCCTCGAGTGCGCGAGCGACCGCCTCCTCAAACGGCGACTCAGGCTCACCACCCGCCGCGGTGATATCCCCGAGAAGCGCGATCGGGCCCTGCTGGGCGAACTCCAGATAGCTCCGGAGCAGCCGGACACCCCTCGCGTTCGTCCGGCCCCGATCGATCTCGGTCGGGTGAAACGAGGCGAGGATCTTGATCTGGTCGCGCGCCCGCGTGACGGCTACATTGAGACGCCGCTCGCCACCGAGCCGGTTGAGCGGACCGAAGTTCATCGTAATCTTCCCGGATGAGTCGGGGCCGTAGCCCACGGAGAAGAAGATCACGTCCCGCTCGTCACCCTGGACGTTTTCAAGGTTCTTCACGAAAAAGCCTTCCGGGCCATCCTCGTTCAAGAACGCTTCCAACTCCGGTCGCGCGCGCCGGCGCACGTCAAGCTCCATCTGCACGGCGACCATCTGGGCTTCGGAGAACGTGATCACGCCGAGCGATTGATCCGGCCGCCCTTCAACCTGCTCAATGATCAGGTCAGCCAGGCGGCTCGCCTCGACGCGATTAACACGCTGACGCGATTAACACGCTGGCCGGAGCGGTCGTACACACCGCCATCAACGTGGATGAACTCGACCGCGCGCTTCGACACATCCGTGGTTGGAAAGGTGATCAGTGACTCGTAGAGCCAGCGGTCCGAGTGCGCGCGATTGTAAAACCACTTGCTGGAGAAGGCGATCAGATCCTCATGGCGGCTGCGGTAATGCCAGAGGAGTGGCTTCGATGGCAACCCGGAGGCGATGCCGGCATCGAGGATGCTCTCCGGCAGTTCCTCATCCTCACTCTCACCTTCTCGATCATCGCTCAGTGAACCGGTGAAGAAGGCGGTCGGAGGCAACTGCTGCTGGTCGCCGACCACGATCACCTGTCGGCCCCGGCCGATCGCACCGACCGCGCCCGCAGGCAGGATCTGACTCGCCTCGTCGAAGATCACCACATCAAACGTGACTGGAGACTCGCCGAGGAACTGCGCGACGGAGAGCGGACTCATCAACATGCACGGCTTGAGTGCCGGCAACAGGTGAGGCAGATCCGCGAAGAGCTCGCGGAGTGCCCGGAAGCGCCTCTTCTTTCCTGCTTCGCGCATCAGGATTGAAGGTTCGGAGCGCGGGGCCGCATAGGGTGAGTACGCCGGGCGCACGGCTTGCAGCCGTGCACGTATGCGCGCCGCCGTACCTTCAAAGTGGCGCCGGTCCAGCGTCCGGAACTCACGAATGACTTCCTCATGACGCTGCTGGCGAAAGCGTGCAAGCGCCGGGGATTGTTGGTAGCGACGGCTGAGCCAGAGCGTGTAGACCTGGCGCATCATCGCTCCACGCCAGTGTTCGGGAGGGGGCTGTTCTCGCTGCAGCGTGGTGACGAAGCCAGTGAGGCACGCAGCCTCTGCTTCACGCCGTGCCTCCCGATAGTCGATCCACGATTCCAGGAAGGGTAGCTGGACGCGCCTCGCGCGTGCCCACAATGCAACAATCGAGGTGGGAGTGTCGGTACACCGGTGAACCAGTGCGGTGCTTTCCAGATCAAAGTGCGGTTTTAGCTTGTCAAGCACGGCTGTCATCTGCGAAATGCCGAGCATTAGACTACCACGTTCCGCGGATGTTGCTAGCTTGCCCGCGAGGACCGCGTCTTCGAACGTCACCGGAAGCGGCAAGCCGCAGTATGCACGCAGTTGGCCCGCCCAGGCAAACGCCTCGGACACAGTCGCCCAGTCTGTCTCGAATCCAATGAAGTACGAGCCGAATAGTTTGCGGAGTGGTGCGAACTCTCCCTCAAGTGTTGCCTTACGCTCCAGGAGCGCACGGGCCTCTGCAACGTCATCGCTCAACACTGTCAATGAGGTCTGCGATACACGCTGCTGTTGCTGTAATTGATCAGCGCTATCCCAAAACGGCGCGATCTGCTTGGACCACCGCTGCAGCCATGCTGAAAGTGTCGCCAGCGGCACATGCCGAACTTCATCGGTCTGAAGCTCATGCATGTCAATTTCAACCACCGAAGTGAGGGACGTGAGCGCTTCGTCAGCTTCGTCGAGCGCCCGCTTGAGGGCTGCGTGGGGTCCCGCGAGCGTGCTCACGTCCCCGTTCGCGCCAGCGAGCAGCGCCAGTACCGGCTCAGACGGTGCCGGTAGCAGTTCCAAGAGTGCTCCCGTGTTCCGCAGGCAGCGCTCCACTGATTCCCAATCTGTCTCCATTCCGTGGAAGTGAAAGCCGAAGGCGGTAATAAACTCCTCTCGCCGCTCAAGGAGCCACTCCCCATCGTCGAGCGTTTCCCGTGCCTGGCGGAGTACTTCGCGTGCCTCGTCGTAGCCGACCTGAGCTTGCTCAACCAGATGCTGGCGCAGGCTCCCCATATCGTTGTGAAAGGCTGGTTTGAGGAGACGGGTCCATCCTCTGAACTCGCCCTCGAATCGCCCCAGCATATCCCGAATGGGAAGATCCCAGAACGACTGGCGAACGCGCGCGCTTAGATGCACACGCAGGTCAAATAATACGCTTTGTCGAAGTCGCGCGTCCCCCGCCTGTTTAAGCAAGGCAGGCAGCCGCCCAGGCGCGAACCACTCGCGTCGCGGCTGAGGGTTAGTGAGAATGAGCGCCGTTATGCTCGCCAGGCGTCGCGCTCCTCGAACCGTGCGCGCAGTTGTCACACCTAGGCGCCCTGCCAGTTTCACGGTTTGCTCGTCCAGGCGAGAGAGGGTGGTAGTCGTTCGGTCCGCGGCAGGTACGATCTCAGAGCGATGCTTGAGCGCGCGATCGCCTGGCCCTTCGGTTCCGAGAATACGCTGGCTTGCCGGGCGGCCCGCACGCTCCAGCTCCGATTGAATTCGCTCAAGGTCAAGCGAGAAAATCTCCGCATTGTACCGCCCGAGGAACAGGGATCGCCGCTGCAGATAGGTCTGCATGTGTTCACCGGTGAATTGAGCAGACCTCATGATAGACCCGAAGTCCGGAGAATCCAGCCAGTTCTGTGGTACGACGGGGCGATCATCAAGGATCTCAAGCAGATCGCGCAGCCACTCCGCATCGTCGAGTGTCTTGCCGGCAGGGAGTCCCCAGGCGTGTCGGAGCGCGCCCTGGCTCTCGCCGACCTGCTCTGCGGCGTCCGCGAGCCGCCGAAGGTGGTCATCGAGCTCAGCCTGGAGTTGCGGGGTGAGCGCATCAAGCGAGCAGCCGAACCAGGGGTGATTCGCTTCATCGAGCAGCACGGTCGCAACACGACTGAGCGACTGTGTTGCGTCCAGCAACTTACTCAACCGCGCAGCGTTCAGCAACTCGACCGCCGGCAACTCGAACGGTGCAACCGGTTCCTCGTTTAGTTTGGCGAGTTCACCGTGCACCTGAAATGCAGACATGCCAAGCGGTTGCACGACCTCATGGAGCACACGGACATAGGTATTTAGCTAGCCGCGCAGCCGCGCAAGCCGTTCTAAATCCGTGTCCGGAGAACCGGTCACCGGCCGCTTCGAGGCGGTGAGCGTGGCCGCCAGCTCGTGAACGATCGCTGCCTTGTTCGCGTCCCGGCCGTGGGCAACGAGGCAGAACTCTTTCAGACCAGCCTCATCGAGCCGCTTGGCGACGACCGAGAGGGCCGCCATTTTCTCGCTGACGAAGAGCACCGTCTTCTGCTGGGCGAGCACCTCGGCGATGATGTTCGTGATCGTCTGCGATTTCCCGGTGCCTGGCGGACCTTGAATCACCAGGTTTGTGCCTGCCTTCACCGCCGCGATCGCCTCCTGCTGGCTGGCGTCCGCATCGCGTACCTGAAATGTCTCAACCGGTGTGATCCGATCATCCATCTGGTCCGCCGAGATCAGCTCACGCGGTGTCTCCGGCATGCCCTCCTCTTCTCCCGCGAGCAAGCGAATCACCGGATGCACGCCGAAGCGCTCTCGGTTCGCCGCGAGGTCGGCATACATCGCTAGCTTAGCGAACGAGAACAGCCCGATGAACGCGTCGCTCACTATGCGCCAATCGGGTTGCGCCTTGACTGACTCTTGGATAGATGCAAGCAGAGGAGCAAGTGTCGCATCCTGCTCATCATCCACGGGTGCGGACAGCTTCAGACCGAAGTCTCGCTCCAGCTTTCGCACCAGCGCTGGATTCAAGACGACGCCTTCGTCCAGCGCCTCGAGACGATATGGGTCCAGCGCGGTTTCTCGTGTGAGCGCGACCGGCACGAGAAACAGCGGGCTTAGTAGCCGGCCTCCTCGTGCGCGGCCGTCGGCCCAGTCCAGCGCGCCGAACGCCGCGAAGAGTAGGTTAACGCCCTGCTCTTGCAGAGCGCTTCGGGCGCGGATACGAAGGCGATAGAGTGCGGCGTCCACCTTTCTAGGATCACCTTCCACCACAAACTCAGTGTCGCGCGGAGGGCGGCTTGTCGCTCCAATAGGCGATGCTGTACCGTCCGTCACCTGATCCGCGCCGTCACTCAGCACCAACTCCAACTGGCGCTCGTGCTCGCGCTCGTCGTCGTCCTCCACGGCTCGATAGAGCGAATAGACTTTGCCGTCGTTGACGAGGCCATCAAAGAACGCGACGGCAGAAGGACTGAGAATGCGCAGGCTTGCCTGACCGCGTGAAAACCCGGGAGTGAAGTTGAGGAGGCGGTTTGCGGGCGTCAGATCCAGGAGTTCATTTCGCCACCGATCAAGCGTTTGCTCGACCCTCACAGACGGGGCTAGAATCTTGGGATCCGTCATCGCAACTTCCTCACCGTTTGCCCGCACGCACCCCTGCACGGCGACTCGCTCGCCTGGCCGGGAAATCTGCGCATCTGTCGCATGTGGTCAGAGTTAGTTTACGTCAAGTAGCGAGAATGGGGCCTGTCGGCTCCCGGTACTAAAATTCGTGGTTCGCCCACATCGTTCCCGCTCGGTCGAACGACTTCGACAGGGCGACTTTCAAACGATCCCGCCCTCAAAGGAGCGCGCTGGCAAGTGTCGGCAGGAATGCAGCCACAGCCGTCCTCAGGTTCCAAACGAACACCCGTCCTTACAGAAGACTATCTTAAACTGAGTTCCAGGTGAAACCTACATTGCCGTAATCGCCCGCCATGCAGGTTTCGCCTGGGACTGAGTTTAGACGTATCCGGTGTCTCAATGCCCTGTCAGGGGCCTCACAACAGGGCTTTCTCAAAGTCGCCAGATGTGTGGTTGGAGGCCGGTCCACCGTCAATGTGGGTGATCAAGTCGAGTCTGTCGGTCACCCGAAGCCGGTCTCACGCAGTCCCGATACAGCGCAAATGGCGCTCGATGCAGGACTTTGAGTAAGCCCTGCGACCGGGGGCTGAACGCGTTCCATCCATGATACGACGGGACTATACTGCCGCTCCTTCGTACGCTCTATCCTGACGGGAAAAGCGGGGATGCAATTATTTGTGTTCCCGCTTCTTGCAGGGTGTGAGGGCCATGCTACAATCCGCGCACCTGAAACGTGGACAGAACTTGAGGGAAGACGATGACCTACCAGACTGACGACCGCGCCCGCGTGCGCCGTCAGCGTGCCGAGCAGGCAATTCAGCTCGCGATGGAATC
>Ga0136611_10002364_pt1 | contig 13090 bp, 10 predicted proteins | sample AntDrymUQ2232306_2_FD_106645 | JGI IMG/M metagenome (GOLD analysis project Ga0136611, IMG submission 106645) | Polar desert sand microbial communities from Dry Valleys, Antarctica - metaG UQ223 (23.06) | ecosystem: Environmental > Terrestrial > Soil > Desert | place: Antarctica: Dry Valley... | reverse complement strand
GGCAGAGATGGTCAACATGGCCCTTCCTCCGCTCCGTTGTCCCCTGGATGGCTTGTTTTAAATCCTCCCGGTTCGGTGCATTCGTCCCCAGCCAAGGGGGAGACCAGTGGGCGATTGGCACAAGTTCCGCGGCTTTGATCTCCTCCAGTACCTTCTCAAAGTCCGGAAACCGTTCTCGGTTGGGCGTGTAAGATCCCTCTTCGAAGACCCAGTCCGCCCCTGTATTCCAACCAGCGTCTAGCTGGAAGGTACCGAAGCCGAGCTCCTTCGCCTTTGCTATCTGCGAGCGAACATTGTCTTGGCTGATCTCGTTTTCGAAGGCGTACCACGAATGCCACATGGGGAGAAGGCCCCGTTCATTCACCTCGTGCCCGTCGAACCCGCGCGTCTGGTCGATAAAGGCCGTGTACCGGCGGAGCGATGCGAACCAGTCTTCCTTGATGGCTGATACATAGACACCGTCCTCGAGCACCTTACCACGCTGCACCACATTGGGCCCACAGGGCCGCTCAAACCGAACGTGATACACGTGACTTGTAAATCCTGCCTCAGCATCGGCCGATCGGCGTCCCATCTTGCCGGTAATATGTGTCTCAAGGGCAGTGTCGACAAAGCCAACGGTGTATGCATTTGTTCCGTCAGTATTAAGCCCCATCAACACTGGGTCATAGCCAGCGGCTGACGACAGCGCATCGATCGTCCAGGGCAAGTCAATGAATACGCTGTTAGCCGCAATCCCGCTTGTCGGCCATACGCGATACAGGCTCACCAACGGCATTTGATAGTCCACTGTCAATTTTCGAAGGACTACGGGAGCACCATCGCTCCGCTGCAATCGCCATGTCAGCGCAGAGCTCCCCGAATCCAGCGAACTCTGCTGGACGTGCAACTCAAACGGTCCAGCCCGGTAACGATCGCCATCTCTGCTCCACGTATCAACGAACTCCTCGAGTTCAAAGTCGACCGAGATGTCGAGGCCTTCGAGCTGCTCGTGTATCACACTCACCAGTGCACTCCTTTAGGTTGGTCTCCCGGGTCCCACAATTTGGCTTATCCCGGCGCCTTGGTCGCCATCATCCACTCGCGTATTTCTTTGATACCTCGCCTTCCGTTTTGGTTGTGTGCTGTAGCGGCTCATTGAATACTGACCCGAGACGAGCCAGCTCAACCCTTCAGCCCACTCAGTACCACCCCTTGGATGAAGTAGCGTTGACCGATCAAGAACACGGCGATTGTGGGCAAGATCCCGATACAACTCGCCGCCATCAGCAGCGGTGTATCGGCGTAATACTGTCCAAGGAAATAGGAAATACCCATGGTCACAGTCATCAGTTCGATGGAGTTCAAGTAGATCAATGGCTGCAAAAGATCATTCCATCGTTCCAGGAACACGAATACGGAGAGGGCGGCGAGAGCTGGAACGGCCAGCGGCAGGAATATCTGCCAGTACATCCTCCACGGGGTACAGCCGTCGAGCCGAGCCGCGTCCACCAGGTCTTGTGGAATTGACATGAAGTACTGACGCATCAGAAAAGTGCCAAACGGCCCACCAAACCAAAAGGGTACGATGAGCGCGAGGTGCGTGTTGACCCAGCCGAGTTCTCTGAAAATCAAGTATTGCGGAATCAACGTAACTTGGGGCGGGATCATCAGCGTAACAATTAGGAGCAAAAAGAGCACGTCTCGACCGCGAAATTTCAAGCGAGCAAAAACAAAACCTGCCATTGATGTGGTGACGAGCTGCCCGGCAACGGCGAGAACCGACACCTTGAAACTGTTGAAGATGAATCGAGCAAAGGGCACCTGTTCGAAGAGGTCTCGATAGTTGCTCCATTGCGGTTCGCTCGGAATCCACTCCGGCGGGTATCTGTTCGCATCTATGAGCGTCTTGAGGCTTGTTGACACCATCCAAACGAGCGGCGTCACCATGGTGATAGCGCCTGCGATTAGCAACAGGTATGCGCTCGCCTGAAGAACTCTCGAAACGATTCTCCGTCGGCGCCCTGATTCAACTTCAACAACATCACGGAGCATTGGAGCTTGCTCTGCAGCCATGTCTGTCGCTCTAAAGTCCATAGTGAACCCAGCGCTTTTGGAATCGCCACTGAATCATCGTCACAATGAAGACCAATGTGAAAAGCACGTATGCGATAGCCGAGGCGTAACCCATTCGAAAATCTTGGAATCCGCTATAGAAGATCATCAGCACGAGGGTTAGTGTGGAATTTGCCGGTCCCCCGCCAGTCAAGATATACGTCTGTTCGAAAACCTGGAACGATGCGATGACCGACAAGATGACAACCAAGAACGTTGTTGGTGAGAGAAGAGGAAGCGTGATATCCCAAAACCGACGGAATGAACCCGCGCCATCGATCTCGGCTGCCTCGTAGTAATCCTGCGGGATGCTCTGGAGGCCCGCCAAGAAGAGAATCATGTTGTAACCCAAGCTCTTCCAAACACTCATGATAATGACGGCAGGCATCGCCCACGTCTCACTCGTGATCCATGGCACCTTGGGGATGCCGACCAGACCGAGCACATAATTGAAAAGTCCGATTTGCGTGTTGTACATCCAGCCCCAAAGCACAGCAACGGCAACTGTGGATGACACCACCGGCAAGAAGTAGGTTGTGCGAAACAGCGCGCGTCCTCTCAATGGCTGGTTAAGGGCCAATGCAAGCGCCAGAGAAATCGCTACAGCGGGAGGGATGGTTCCTACGACGTAATAGACCGTGTTGCGAAGGGCTTGCCAAAATTGGTCGTCTTGCGATAGCTCCCGATAATTCCCCCAGCCAATGAACACTGGGTCGCTGATGATGTTCCACCGAAAAAAGCTGAGGACAAATCCTGCGATAACCGGCCCTAACACCAAGCCGAACAAGCCAACATAGGTCGGGAGCAGGAGGAGATGCGCCCAGGGAGCATCGGAGTGTCGCCAACGCCGAAGGCGGGATTTGAAGTTACCACGAGGGAGACTTTGGCGGACCTTGATCTCAGCGTTTGACACCACCGCTCCTGTTTACATCGGGTCGGAATCAGCACTTTGGCATTGCGCGCGATCCGACCCGATGGCGCTTCCGGCGAGTCCGGCGACTCCAAATCCGAGAAGGTGGCATACATGCGCCCTGCACTTATTGGCACCATCTCGTGTGTAGTGAGCGTCGATCACTGCTCCCGGGTAAGAATCTCCGTCACTTTTTCGTGAATCTGATTTAGACCGTCTTCAACGCCAACATTTCCGTTATAGATTCGCTCGAAGATGTCATTCGACTCGCGCGTCCACTCGAACCAAGATGCGTTGAATCCATACCCTCGCCCTTGGGTCGTCAACTCTTCCACGAGCATCCTGTAGCTGGCCGGCCCCATCTCTACCTCGGGCGTCAGGTATTCATCGGAGAGCGCATATTCTGTCAGCACAGGGATTCCTGTAGCGCCGAGGACTTTTTGTGCACCCAGATCAGTAGTAACGAACTTGATCCACGCCCACGCCGCTTCGACGTTCTGGCTGTCTACAGGAATGGCGATACCATCCGGACCGGCGTACGCCCCTTTGGCTGTGTGCTCAGGTTGGGGTACCACGTCCCACTCAAACTCGAGATCCCGATAAGTTGGAATGTTCCAGGTCGCGGATGGATGCAGGGCTACGCTACCGGAAAGGAACATATCTTGAGTAGCTCCGCCGGCTGCAACGGGAATGTCTTCTGGCTTCGGGGCGACGTTGTGTTTAAGCGCGAGGTCGGCGATGAATTGCACCGCTTCTTGAATTCCAGGGTCGAGGAAATTGCTTTCGGAGAGCGTCTCATCCAGCGGGCCGAAGGCGCCTGCCTGCATAAACTGGGCCTGCTGCAATTGAGCTCCCGGCAGCGTGGTGCCCCATATCCCCGCGTTTTCATCGCGTGCACCCTGCGCGATCTCTAGCCAATCATCCCAAGTCCAGCCTGCCTCAGGCACCGGCAATCCGCGCTCCTCAAGGAGGGTTTTGTTAACATAGAATGCCGATCCGACAAATCTCCACGGCAGCATGTATAAGCCCGCATCACCCGTCTTGGGCCACCTCCCCTCCTCCACCAGATTGTCGAAAATCTGGTCCAGCTGGAACCCATCTCTCTCCGCTAGCTCTTGCAGGTTTACCAACTGTCCGTTGTCTGCGTAGTTGTAAACGAGACCAGCATGCATCCCGGCTACCGCCGGAACATCGCCACCTGCCAGTTGCGTGTTAAATTTTTGCCAGTACTGTTCGAATTGATATGGCTCAAACTGCACGTCAACATCAGGGGTCGCATCGGCGAAAAGCTCCACCACCTGCTCCCAGGCTGCAATGTCTGCTTGGCCAATCCAGACTGGAAACCGAATCGATCCTTCTGGGTTGCCTTCCTGCAAAGACAATGCAAGGTCGCCGAATGCACCGGACTGCTTGGCTATAGCACCTGCTTGGTGAAATGCTGCAACTGCCCCTAGACCACCGGCCACTTTCATTGCATGGCGCCGAGAGATCGTAGAATTCGCTTCATTCCCGTTCATGGATACTCCTTGATCTACGACGCTATCCCAGCTAGGGGAGACGCCGACATCGCGATAGGGGGTCCTCTAACAAGCAAGCGCTGCTTGGTTGGAAAGACGCCTCTTTATCCTCCGTTGCCGAGAATTGGTATGACCGGTATGATTGGAATCATAGCTTCGACTGTCTGACGTGTCAAGCTTTACCAGACGAGGCAGTCCTGAGAAGGTGGCACGTTGTTGGATCTATAAACCCTAAATATCGTGGGTTACCGAGCGAGCACAGGGTCCACTGAATGGCAAGAAGGAACCAATCCGCTATGAAAATTTCCGACAATGGCGCAGGAGGACTGAAGCATTCTTGGTCCACCGCTACATCCCAAACAACTCCTAAACCCTCACTGCTCAGCGGGAGGGTGGCCGACATCATCGAGCGCCATATCGTGCGGGAGGGTATGAAACAAGGAGACAAGCTCCCTTCTGGCAGAGAACTCGCTGAGCTCATTGATGTGAGTCGAACAGTCATTCGAGACGCGATATCCATACTAGGGCAACGGGGGCTGCTGGAGGCGCGTCCTGGTAGCGGCGTGTATGTCGCCGACGGCAGCAGTCAAGCAGTCCGCGATGTGCTGGGCCAAATGCTCCGGCGGGACGCGATTTCCTTCGACGAGCTTGCAGAGGTCCGCCGCCTTCTTGAGGTTCATAGCGCCGTTGTAGCTGCAACACGCGCAACGCCGATCCATATCGACACCATGTCCATGTTGATTTCAAAGATGAAAAATGCCCGAGGAGCGTTGGCGTTTGTCGAGGCCGACGTGGAGTTTCACGAGGTATTGGGCAGGGCCTCCGGTAATGGCGTGTTAATTGCGTTTTTGGAGAGCCTTCGTCCCTTCCTCGTTCAGGGCATGCTTGCCGGTACTCGGCTAGAGGGCGCACGTGAAGTTGCTTTGAATGATCACGCGGCCATCCTAGATGCCATTCGTAACCACCATGAAAGCCAAGTGCGAACGTTGATGACGGACCACCTGGAGCGAAGCTCCCAGGAGTGGCTCGATGCAGGGCGAGCCACATCGAATGGTGTGTTCGCACAGTGAGGAGGTCGAGCTAGATCAAGGTGTCAGTAGGTTCGCTAGGTGGACGAATGAAGGGCTGACCGATTACGGAATTTCGGTAACCAGCTTGGACCAAGGTGATGAGTGTACTCACTGATCTGCAGAAGAAAGGACGACAGCATGCGCCCGAATGTCAACTCTGAGGACGTCAAAAATGAATACCGCTACGAGCACCTCTCATGGCCAGAAATCAGTGTAGCGGTTGAGCAGCAGAAGGTCATTGTTCTTCCGATCGGTTCTATCGAACAGCATGGCTATCACCTGCCTCTAGACGTAGACGTTCGCCTTGCTTCGTCGGTTGCTTTGGAAGCAGGGAAACGATCGCCGGAAAACGTCCTCGTAATGCCACCTATCAACTACGGTTACTGCCATCACGTGATGGACTTCCCGGGAACAATCACTATCGAGCCAAGTACCTTCATCCGCCTTCTCATCGATGTGACGAAATCCGTCGCCTATCACGGCTTCAAGAACATCATCCTGCTAAATGGCCACGGCTCGAATTATCACCTAGTCGATCAAGCCGGTCGCCAAACAAATCTCCAAACTAATGCCGTCTGCTGTACTTTGTCATGGTGGCAACTTGTGGCAGAGTATTGGAATCGTGAGGTCCGAGAATCCGGACCTGGCGGGTGCGCTCACGCATGCGAACTAGAAACCTCGGTCTATCTTCATCTTGATGCCGAAGGAGTTCGGCAAGATCGCATTGAGGGTGCGTTACCAGGTTTCGTAACGGACATTCCCGGCGGCGATGAATGGCAATGGGTTGATTTAACATTAGGGGCAGGCCCCGCATCGATCATCGATTGGACATCGACATATAGCGAAACAGGCTCATTCGGCTCACCCGAACTCGCCACCGAGGAAAAGGGCCGACTAGTGTTTGACCATGCAGTAAGTAGATTGATCGATCTAGTTTCGTGGTTGCAAAGTCGTCCAGAAGATGTCCGGAACGACTATCGCCACTCACGTCCAGAGACAATGCCGCCCTTCGGTTTCTAGGCCGATGGTCGGGGACCGACTGCAGTAGGAAGCGCTCGAGTTTCGGTTGCGGGCCCCAGGTGGTAGATGCATCCCAATACTCTCAATTCCTCTCCACAACTCTTCACCGGGGGTGTTCTGAATGTTTTGAGATGTCCAACTACCTCTCTTGCCGACGTGTCGGACGTAAGGGAGTTAATGCCATTGTCTACGCTACACTCCCAGCCGACACGGGGCAATCAGGCCAAACATCGAGACCATCAAAGCCAGTGATGCACCGGGTACTGCGCGGCCAATCGATTCGAGTCGAAGTCTTGAAAAAAGCCAACACCGGTCCAGTCGGATTTCCACCACGATTGAGATTTGCATGCAATCTATACGCTGTATGCAGTGCTCGGCAATACTCCAACTGAATTCCGAAGTAATGAGAACGCAGGATGATCCGAAAACTGAGATAACTAATGCTCGTCCAGCGTGAAAAATTCCGGGAGGGCACTAAAGGATGAGGCCTGCGGTATCTGAAGTTGGATTGGCCTCAATGAAGGCCGGTTTGGATAGGTTGGTAGACCACCGATCAGTAGTATGCCGTCGAGCTTCGCCTAAAGCGCTCCGCAGTTCTGTATTCGAGAGTCGGATGACTCGGCAGATGCGTTGCTCAGTGGTACATCCTTGTGTGCGTCCAGAATGGACGATCCCTCGCGGCTATCGCTTGGTGAGGTCCGCCCACATCACCACAACTCGGGTTACCGGAATGGAGCCCAGGTTGGAAACGATAGCCTTAGCGACCGACACGGATAGACTCGGTCGGTGCCATCGGTGCTACAATTGCCGATACAAGGTGTAAAGCGGTCAGCCGTCCTTGTGTAAAGCGGTCAGAATTCGGGGACCCATGTACGTACGCGCCCGTCGCTCAGCGGATAGAGCGATTGCCTTCGGAACAATAGGCTAGGGGTTCGAGTCCCTTCGAGGGTACCCAAAAAGCCCATAACTGCGCGAAGATTGGTCACTTGTTATAAGTGGTTGTTACTGTGATCGGTGACATGCTTCCCTACTGCTTCCCTGACAAATCCCAGAGGAGTGGATGATGAGCCGATTCCCATTAAGCGACGACCCTAATAATCCGCGAAAGCACCAGTACTGGCCAGACGATATGACTGACGTCCTTTCCGTCATGTCACCCATCCCGAATCCTGACATCTATGGTGACTTCCCAGCTGACAGCTCATATTGGAGTGACTTCGATTCGTTCCTTGTGGATTGGGAACTCGACCTTCGAGAATCGTTCAGCCCAATTCTTGGAGATCGAATCGACGATCTGGAGTTTAACTACTATCTCCGTCCTCCTGCCGCGGGACCCTACATCGACTTTATCTACACACTTGCGGAGAACATTGACTGGATAGTCCAAAAAGCCGGAGGGTACATCGGAGTTGGCGGCGCGCTCATTGCCTTCGCCAAGAAGCGTCGAAGCCGTCTCAATCCAGAAGGCGCCAATGCGGGGGTTCGCGACAATCGGACTTACTTCTTCACCACGGCGAGAGGCATAGAGGCCATGTGCCTCTATGATGCCTTCCACAAAGTCGGAATATCTGAACGCGAAGCCAGATTCCATATTTCAACGACGTCACGTCAAGCATGGAATGGAAGCGCACAGCACCCTCTTCCGGGCGTGACGTACACTATCGCGATCTTACTGGGAGTCAAGCAGTTCATATATGTCGTGGACGCCAACGGTAGGGCGTTCGAGCATTTCGTCATCGAAAACTGTCGAATACAGGGACTCCCGCTTCCAGACTGGTTGGGCGAACGAGAAGGATGGGACCCGTTCAAGTCCACCGATCTCCCGAGCCTTGACCTCGGTGATGCTGTCCCAGATTAGCGGTCTTTTAGTCCCGCCGAGGCATCAGCCTGAACCGGTTCAGCTTTCCGGGAGGGTCCCCAGACGGCATACGAGAGCGGACTCTGGTTCAGTTCGTCCTTGATCAACCGCCAATTAGGCAAGAACTGATCCATGAGTGAGACGAATCGGTTGTTGTGAGACCGCTCCAGCAAATGAACCATCTCGTGCACGAGCACATATTTAAGACAGCGCGGGGGCCTGGTGGCCAGCTCGAGGTTGAGCCTGACCGAGCGCGAGGTCGGGGTGCAGCTGCCCCACCTCGTTTTCATGTGGCGAATGGTGACGTTCTCGACCCGTTCGCCAATCTCAGCCTGCCATTTGTCCAGCAACGGCGGCAGGGCATCCGTGATTTGCTGCCGATACCAGCGATCGAGCACACGACGGCGGGCATCCGCCTCCGATCCATCGGGCGCGACAAGCCACATTGTTTTGCCCTGGAGCATGACTCCATGCCGGCCCGTGCAGGAGACATCGAGAAGGTACCGCTCACCCCAGACATAGTGCGACTCACCGGAGATCATCAGGCGCTCAGGCTGGCGTGGGGCGTTCCGCAATCTGTCCCGCTGCTTCCTGATCCAGGGGAGGCGCTGGACGATAGACAGCCGAACAGCCTCGTCACCGATCCGGTGGGGGGCAGCGACCCGCACCCGGCCATCGGGAGGATAGACGGAGATGTGGATATGCTTGATGGGCTTGTAAACAACGTCGATATCGAGACCGGCGATGACCAAGGCGGCGCTAACGGTACTCATCACGCGCCTTAACCAGATCGAAGAGCTCGTCGTAACGGCCGAATTCTTCGCCGATCACGCGCCTCACCTCTCGTTCGAGTGCCCGCTCCTTCATCCGATCGCCGACCCAGTTGTGGTGTTTGGCGGTCCGGATAGTGGCATCGACCTGAATTGGGAGCGATTCGTCATCCCAACCGAAGTCGTAGATCGCCTGCTGGGCGCCATCTTTCACCCACGCGGGGTAGACCGTATCCGATTCCTTCCTGCCGACCTGGGTCGCGAGGTCGAGCAGGCCCTGGAGGTATTGGGCGTAGTCGATCGCATCCTCGCGTCGTTGCTGGAGGAGGGCGTCGAGGAGCGATGACATGCTGGCGTAGTACTTCGGGTTCATCGCGTGCTCATCGACGATCGTCTTGCGGACGTTGTTGACGATCGTCTCGGCGGCGGCTTCCTTGTTCTCCCGAATTCCCTTGGGCAGTTCGTCAAGCGCACCCGCGCCGCGCTCGACGATGAGCGCGACGAGGCCCTTCTGGAAGGTGGCGACGGTTTCCGAAGGATCAGCCCGGATGTAGGTATCGAGGAGCGAGCGCATGCCCGCCTCGAATTGCTTGAGATCGAGATTCTCGCCCGCGCCGAGCCGGACTTCGTCGCGAACGGCGTCGTAGTGGGTGGCCTCGGCCTTGATCGCGAGCGCCTCGGCCCCGGTGTAGCCGGCGCGATCCATATCGTTGGCGACGGTGGCGTAGGCGCGCACGAGCGAGGCGACCGCCTTGTAGAACTGGACCCGTTTCGGTTCGTTGGCCTTGATCTGTTCCATGTTGCCAGCGTCAGCCGCACAGAACCAGTGCTGGTACTGCAGCGTGCCCTTGGGCGGTGGGACGGGTTCGCAGACGGCGCGAATTTGCTCCAGCGCGTCGTCGAGATTCTGGCGCTCCTGCTCGGTGCGGTCCTTGAGCAGGCCGTCGATGTCTTCCGCTTCGTAGCCATCAAGCGCGCCGGAGGTGTAGTCGGTGATGGCGGTTTCGAGGGAATTGAAGAGGTCGCGGTAGTCGATGATGTAGCCGTAGGTCTTGTCGTCACCGTCAAGGCGGTTGACGCGGCAGATGGCCTGGAACAGCCCGTGGTCGCGCATCTTCTTGTCGATGTAGAGATAAGTGGCGCTGGGGGCATCGAAGCCGGTCAGGAGCTTGTCGACAACGATCAGCAGGCGCATCTGGCCCGGTTCGTCGATGAAGCGTCGCTTGACCTCCTGGTCGAACTCCTCGATCCGGGCCACCGCCAGATCGGCGGGTTGGTTGAAGAAGTCCGCCAGCATCTGGCGGTAGGTTTCGTACTGTTTCAGCTTCTCGGTGGCCCCTTCACCGGAGTCCTCCTTCGAAATGTCGCCAGGACTAGGGACATAGCTGGAGACGAGGGCAACCTTGCCGCCGAACCCGGCCTGAACGAAGAGATCGTAGAAGCGACTGGCCTGGTAGATGCTCTGGCTGACGAGCATGGCGTTGCCACGGCCGCTGAGCAGACGCGGCTCGGTCTCGAAATCGAGCAGGATATCCTGCTCGATCTGGAGCGTCCGTGGCTCGGAGGAGACGACCTTCTGCATCGTTCCCCACCTCTGCTTGAGGCCCGCCTTCGAGAGATCGGTCAGTCCCTTCGTCTTAGCTTCGAACCACTTGTCGATCTTGTCCTTGCCGACCAGGGACTGATCGATGTTGCGGGCCTCGTAGCGAAGGTCGAGGACAACGCCGTCGGCGACCGCCTCGTCGAACTTGTAGGTGTGAATGAAGCTGCCGAAGGTCTCGATGCTGGTCATGCGGTCGGCCTTGAGCAGGGGGGTGCCGGTGAAGCCGATGAACATGGAATCCGGCAGCAACGCCTTCATCGCCTTGTGCATCCGGCCGGACTGGGTCCGGTGGGCCTCGTCGACGAAGACGAAGAGGTTGCCTTTCGCCCGGAAGCCGGGTGGAATACTGGCCTTGATCTCGCGGAGGAAGTCGTCGCCAGCTTCGTCGAGGTCGCGCTCGTCGTCCCCGCCGCCGAACTTGTGGATCAAGGAGCAAAGCAGTGGCGGGTTGCTGCCATTGAGCTTACCGATGAGATCGGCGCCGCTCGTGGTTCGGTAAATCTTCTCGCCGACCCCGAGGAAATCCTCTTCGATTTGGTCGTCGAGCTCCGTGCGGTCGGTGACGACCAACACGCGGGCATCATCGCGATGCTCGCGAATCCAGCGCGCGAGCCAGACCATGAGCAGGCTCTTGCCCGACCCCTGGGTGTGCCAGATGATGCCGCCTTCCCGGGTGGAGACGCGGGCCTGGACGGCCTTGACCCCGAAGTACTGATTGTGGCGGGCGATCTTCTTAACACCCAGATCGAAAACGAAGAAGTCGTGGATCAGTTCCAGGAACCGTTCCGGGGCACACATCTGGAGCAAGGCGCGGTCCAGTGGCTCAAGAACCGACGACGGTTCCTTCCACTCCAGCCAGTACTTCTCAGGGGTCTCGATCACGCCGTAGCGGAGACCCTCGACCTCGTTGCCCGCGAACAGCAATTGGACGGTGGAGAAGAACGGCCTGATGAAGTGTTGCTGCTGGTTGCCGATGTTCTGGCGGATGCCTTCGGCGACGCTCACCTTCGACCGCTTGAGCTCGATGACGCCCAGCGCGATGCCGTTGACGTACAGCACGATGTCGGGTCGCTTGGTGTGCTGGCCGGCAATCGTCGCTTCCTCGGCGATGGCGAACTGGTTGGCTTCGGGGTTATCCCAATCGATGGGCCGGACCGTCTCAGTTTGGTCGGCAACGCCGCGCTTGACCTTTACCCCATAGCGAAGCAGACCGTAGACCTCTCGGTTGGCTTCGTAGGGCGTGCGGGCACCACCGACCGTCGCGGGGCTAATGAGCGCATTGATGGCGCGGCCGACAATCTCCCCGTCGTAGCCGCGTGCCAGAAGGGATTGGCGCAGGAGGCCCAGCTCGATGTTCGTGTTTCCGGGGCGATCGGCCCAATTACCGAGGTAGCCGTAGCCGAGCTTTTCCTGGAACAACTGGACGACGCGCTCCTGGGTCTTGCGCTCGATCTGCCCGACGGTGCTCATGGCATGCCCTCCACCTTCTCGACGGTTGCGTCATCCACCCAGCGGGCAAGCACGCTCAGCGCCGCGAGGTACTCAAGAGCTTGCTGCTCGGTAAGATCATGCTCGTCTTCGTGCGCCAGAGGATTGCGGATACCTGCGAAGATGCCTTCGGCGAACTGCATGGCCCCACGCTGAACACCTTCATACGTCTTGCTACTGTCAGGTGTCATGCGACGAAGTCGTGCCTTCCCCGGCTGCGGTGATGATGTGCTGAATGCCTGGTTGAAGAGATCGGTTTCACTCACATCGCGACGTCCAACCTTGTTCTGGGTCTCCGCGTTGAGCTTCTTGATTGCCCCTTCGACTGCCTCACGGAAGTGACCTGATTGCCACAGTGATGACGCACCATTCCACACCCATGAATGAAAATCGGATGCGGACAACTCGGGAGCGTTCTCACCAAGATTCGCCTTGAGCTCGGCCTCGCGAGCAAGTACTTCGCGCCCGCGAAGCACAACTTCGCGCAAGGGTGCCCACCGGTTCTCAAGATGTCGTAACTTTCTCGACGATGAACGCCAACCCGGTGTCGTCCGATCTAGGATCTGCTCGCTCACGACTGCCTGCCTAGTGATATCGTCGACGGGGGCCATGGGTATCTGCCGGACCGAGTGCTCGTTCGAAACAAGCCGCGTCGTTGTCTGTGCGAGGAATTTGTCTAGTTCGTCGAGAGCCCAAGTGCTGTTGATGGAGCACCCGCCTCAACCGGCAACCGCGTGCGCCCAGTAAGCAGTTCGTGCAT
>Ga0136611_10002363_pt1 | contig 13092 bp, 8 predicted proteins | sample AntDrymUQ2232306_2_FD_106645 | JGI IMG/M metagenome (GOLD analysis project Ga0136611, IMG submission 106645) | Polar desert sand microbial communities from Dry Valleys, Antarctica - metaG UQ223 (23.06) | ecosystem: Environmental > Terrestrial > Soil > Desert | place: Antarctica: Dry Valley... | reverse complement strand
GAACATTTCGTCCAAATCTTCCTCGGTTTCAGTCGGAAGTCCGACCATCATATAAAGTTTGACGGTCAACATTCCTCTGTCGAAAACCGAGCCGCAAATGTCCACGATTTCATCATTCGTCAGATTTTTATTGATAACGCGGCGAAGCCGGTCCGAGCCGGTTTCAGGCGCGACGGCGATTTGCTGGTCTTTCGATTCGACGAGCGCGTCAAGCAATTCATCGGAAATCTGGTCGAGCCGTAAAGAAGAAACCGTGATGCGGTAATCCATTTTCCGCAGTTCGCTCAGAATCGTCGAGATTTCCGGGTGGTCGCAAACGGCTGTTGAAACAAGTCCGATTTTATTGGTTTTTCCGCGCCATTCCGCCGCTTTCGCCAAAATATCCTTCGCCGGAACGACGCGCGGCGGATAATAATTGTAGCCAGCCCAGCAAAATCGGCAGCCTTGCGAGCAGCCGCGCGAAATTTCAACAAGTAATCTATCGCCCATCTCCGCTTGCGGCGACCAAACGGCGGTTGAAGGGCAGAAAATATCCTGGTTTTTTAGAAATTCGGCGAGTTCCGTTTCGCCGCGTTTAATGGCGCGTCGAAGCGTTCCTTCCTTTGGATTTACTGCGGCGAGTGCGCGTCCGACTCGTTTCGGAATGCCCGTTTCTTTGGGCAGATAATCGAAAGCCGTTCCGTCGTCGTTGTAAATCACATCGTAAAGCGACGGAACATAAAAACCGCGCCCGATTCGCGCTAATCTCAAAAGAATTTCTTCTTTATCGCCGCCTTGCAAAATCGAATCAATAAGTTGAAACGCGAGAACTTCGCCTTCGCCGACGGCAATTACATCGGTAAAATCGGCAATCGGTTCGGGATTCAAGAACGAAGCCGCGCCGCCCATTATGACGAGCGGATGAAAGTGATTTCGGTCTTTTGACCAGACGGGAATGCCGGAAAGTTGAAGCATCCGCGCCATATTCAAATAATCGGTTTCAAAGGAAATCGAGAAGGCGACAATATCGAAATCACGAATCGGTGTTTGCGTTTCTAAGGATAAAAGCGACGCGCGTGACTTTTCGTATTCGCGCATTTCGTCCGCGTCCGGCAGAAAACCCGCTCGCACGAAACTTCAGGAATCTTATTAAAAAGCTCATACATCGTGTGAAGACCGAGATTCGCCATCCCGATGGCGTGCGTGTTCGGATAACAAAGCGCGATGCGAATCTGTGCGCCTTGCTTAACGAGCCAACCGTTTTCCTGCGCGAGTTTCTGTTTATAACTTTCGACAATTTTTTTACTCATTATTCATTTATTTCTCTGTCAGTGACTTTAAGGTCACTGCAAACCTTTATTTGTAACAGATTTTGATGCTTGAAATCAAGTTTTTGTATGGACTTTATTATATCCTTTAACTGAAAAGAGATATTTGTAAAAATTTTATTAAATAATCGAAAAAACCTTGTAATTCTTCCAAAAAAGTAGTAGAAACTACTTGATTAATTACACGTCAGTTACATTTCATCGGATTTATAAAAGCCGAAAGGCTTCGTCGTCATACATTTTAAAAATTGTCTGCCGGGTCATCCATCCAGGGAAGTCGCTATAAATAAAAGGAGTCTAAAAACGTATGAAAACTAACTTAAATAATTTATTTCGTATTTTGGCAAGCATTCTGCTCTTGACTTTGTTAATGCCGACTTTTGCCTTTTCACAGAACAAAGACGATAAAGAAAAACAACGTCAGGAGAAAGAAAAAGAGAAAGAAAAGAATAAAGAAGATAAACAAAACAAAAAAGATGACAAGCGGATAGAAAAACAAATTCGCCGATATAGCGAAGCTCTGGTAAAAGCGCAGGAAAAATATGCGAAAGAGGCGGATTTCAAAGAAGATGTAATTTACGAATACCGGCGGCTTTTAAGAAACCACGCGAAAATGGCTTTCACCACCAATACGCTGGATGCCGACGATGAAAAATTAACTTACAGCGGCGATAAAATCCCGGGAGCCGACACTCTCTACGACAATCTTCTGGCGCAGGATTACGTCAATCGCGTCGGGCAATCTCTGGTTCCGCTGAATTCGGAAAATCGTTACGGATTTAAGATTACAAGTAATCCGATGCCGGACGCCCGTTCGCTTTCGACCGGAACGATTTATGTTTCGACCGGATTGCTTTCGCTGGTTGATAATGAAGCACAGCTTTCCTACATTCTCGCCCACGAAATTGCTCACGTCGAAAAAGACCACTGGGAACAAGACGTAATGGTTGCTAAATTTATTGAAGAAGAAACCAAGGAACAAGAGAAAAAAGCCGGGATTATCGGCGGAATCGGCGGCGGAGTTCTCGGTATGTTTGGTGGAAGAGGAGTCAGCAACGCGCTCGGCGGCGTATTGGGCGGCGCATTTTTGGGCGCGGGAATAGCCCAGTTTATCGTCAAACTGGTTGATAACAAAACATTTGAATGGTCGTTAGCACAGGAAGATGAAGCCGACAAACTTGCGCTGGATTATATGATTGAACGCAATTACGATGTCCGCGAAGTGCCGACCTTTTATGAAACGCTGCGAGCCGCCGCAGTTGAAGACCCGCGCGTCGAACTCGACCGTTTTGCCGACCGCGAAAGAACCGAGGACCGCCGCAAAGCCGTCAATGCGTGGATAAATGCAGCATCTTCCAGAGATCTTTCCAAGACTTTGGTCGGCGCAACCAATCTGCGCGGAAAATCGCTGTCGCTCGACCGCAACACGAGCGTTGTTATCAGCCGTGTCCAAAAAAATCAGGAAAAAATGGCTGATGATATTAAAACCAAATTGGAAAACAGCGAACTGATTGCCGGAGACGGCGAATTTGAAAATATTATGGCGACGCTCAAACGCGACAACGGCATCTCCGCTTTTTATTACGATATGTATAAACTCGCCGCCCGAAATTTGGATCAATCGCTGGCGATTCGTTCGGACGACGCAACCGCGTATTTCTTTTACGGCAAGGTTTTAAAGTTGACGGCTCGCAAACCGGGCGAAAAAGAAAGAGCCTTGCAAATGTTTGCCAAAGCCATCGAATACGACCGGCGCGGCGCAAATCCGCAATCGCGCCTTTACTACGCTTTAACGAAAATGAGCGGTCGGACGACCAATAATATTATGGCAACCGTTTCTGACTTAAAGCAGTATGTCGAACTTTATCAACGAATGCACGGCGGAGATTTGCCGCCGAATATGAACGTGATTTACGACTATATGCAGGAAGCGGGCGACCCGAATTGGAGTGCGGTTCCGGTGGCAAACGTCAAAAATGTCGGTTCTTCGGTTTCATCTCAGCCTGTTCCGGTTTCGACGGCTGCTCCGACGACATCGCCAACACCGACGCAGACACCGAAACGACCAAATAAGAAAACATAAGCAGACAAGCAAAAGTTTTTTAGGGTTTTGCTTAAAGTTTTGAGTTCCCCTTCAAGCGGCAAACCTACGAGCGAAGCGCGGCGGTTTGGCAAAGTGCGTTCCGCGTTTGGACTCAAAACTTTTTAAAACACCTCAAACTTTTTCTCACCTGTTTAATTACGGATAATTTCAATATATTTCTATTGCCGTTTAGAGTTTCGTCCGTAGAAGAAACTCTAAACGGCGGCGCGTCAATTCTATTCAACATAAAAATTATGAAACTCAACTTTCTGTCGATATTTTTTTTATTTGGCGCGGCTAACTTGCTCGTCGCGCAATCGAATATTTCTTCGCGCGAGCCGTTCGTTTTGGAGTTGCCCGAAGTTTCCGCCTCGAAACGATATACGCTGCCGATTGTGCGTTTGCCGGTGCGGGACGTTCCGAGTTTAAAATTCCGTGTTCGGGATTCACCTGGCGTGAAAATTGGCTACGGTAGTATCATTGTTACGCTCAACGGTGCCGGTATCAATCGCGCCTGTGAAAAAAAGAGCGACCTCGAAGGCAAGATTGTTGTGTGCGGCAAACGCGAAGACGACCGACCGCGCGGGTATGAATTGAATAGCGGCAAGAACATTTTAGAAATTCGCGCAACTGACGGGAAAAGTCGTGAATTTTATGCTTCCTACGTTTTGATGTTAGGCGATAAAACAGCGGTCGTCGAAAAGCCGGATTGGACAAACGGGAAGGCGGAAAAATTTACAGGCAAAAAATACGCAGTTGTTATCGGCGTTTCCGAATATAAATACACGGATGCAGGTTTGAGAAGTCTGAATTTTGCCGATGACGACGCACAATCGGTCGCCGCATTTTTACAAACTCCGCAAGGCGGAAATTTCTCTGCCGCCGATATTAAACTTCTTCTCAACAGGGACGCGACTCTCGGCGCGGTGCGTTCGGCTTTTTCGACTATTCTCGAAAAAGCCGAATCGAATGATCTGGTTTTAATTTTTATCGCCGGACACGGTGCGCCCGACCCGCTCGCCTCGCAGAATCTTTATTTTCTGCTTTACGACACAAAGGTTGTGGATATGCCGCAGACGGCTTTTCCGATGAGCGATCTCAAGCAATTTGTCGATAATATTTCGGCGCAGAGAGTTTTTGTAATGATTGACACTTGCCACAGCGCTGGCGTGAATCAGAAAACAAAATCGCTCGTCGCCGGAAGAGATTTGGTTCAGGAAGGCGACGAAAATAATATTATGAACTTTTATCTGACCAATCAGCTTTTTAAAGAAACCGGACGCGCCATTTTGACATCTTCGGATGTCAACGAAGTTTCGCAGGAATCTTCAAAATGGGGAAATCACGGCGTTTTTACGTGGTCTTTGCTCGAAGGTTTAAAAGGCAAAGCGGATTTGAACGGTGATAAATTCATAACGGCGGGAGAGATTTTTCAGTTTACCCGCGTCAATGTCCAAAAAGCGACAAATTTTCAGCAAAACCCGATTGCATTGCCCGGCTCGGCGGCGAATTTAACGCTGGCTTTTGTCGGGAAATGAAACCGTTTCTTTATTTGGATTCTTTATTTGGATTCTTTATTTGGAGTAAAGTATGAAAAATCTAAAGTTCATCACGAAGGTATTTTTAATAACACTTTCCGTCTTTTGCATTTCGGCTTTCGCGCAAGACGACCAACCGGCATCGCGTTCGATTACTTCGCTCGATTTCAAATCTAAACGGAAGCCGACGGCGGGCGGCGCGAACGTTACACCGAATAATAAACCGACTACGCCGAAACGCCAAAACGCGATTAAGACAATCACAAATCCGAAACGCCGCTACAATCTGGTCAAAAGAATCAGGACGAAAAAAATCGTCAAACCAATTCCGAAAGGCAATAATCCGGCGAAACCCGTATTCAAAACTGAAGAACTCGGCGTGACGTTTTGGCGTTTGCGTCCCTTTTCAAGAGACGACGAAGGCGCGCCGCTTTTTCCTGTCCGGCTGAACGACAGAACCGAAAATTGGACGGCGGAGCGCGTCGGTTCGGCAACGCAATTTAAAAAAGGCGACCGCGTTCGTTTTTCGATTGAATCTTCGCGTTCCGGTTTTTTGTATATCGTCAACCGCGAATTTTACACGGACGGAACGAGCGGCGAAGCGAACGTAATGTTTCCGACCTTACGGACGCGCGGCGGTGATAATCGCGTCGAGGCGGGAAGTTTGATTGAAATTCCGGCAGCAAACGATTCCGTGCCGTATTTTACAATCAAACCGCGCCGCGCCGATTACGCGGGCGAAGAATTGATCGTTTTGATTTTGCCGAATTATCTGCCGAATTTTACAACGGGTTTGCGGAAACAGCCCGTTTCGCCCGCAAATCTGGCAAAATGGTTTGACGATTGGGAATCTCTCATTGACATCTACGATGCCGCAGACGGTGAAGGCACAGCTTACACTGAAACGGAAGCGCAGGCGGCAAACACGACTTCACGCGATTTGACGCAGGAAGAACCTTTGCCGCAGACAATTTATCGCGTTTCTTTGAAGCAAAACGCGCCGATGTTTGTAGCAATTCGGATGCAGGCGAAAACACCGTGAGAAATGTGTTTGCCGGGAGCGCACGTAATATATGCGCTTTGCTAGGAGCGTACGCATCCCTGCGTGCTACGTCGCGCTTCGCGGCGTAAAAGCCTCTGCATTAAATCAACTTGAATTTTCGTTGAGGCTTTTGAACGCTCCGCGTTCAGCACGCAAGGATGCGTGCGCTCCCAGCGATAAGGCTCAAAACGATAATGCTAGATATATGCTGACTACGGGGAAAATTTTAGACTGGCGTTATCACATCCGCGAGCAAATCGGCAGCGGCGGTTTCGGCGCGGTTTATCTGGCGGAAGATGCGCGTTTTTCGGGAAAAAATCTCGTTGCCGTCAAGGAAATTCAGCCGCGCAGCGAAACGGAAGCCAAATCTCTGCGTCTCGAAGCCGACTTGCTTTATAATCTCAATCATCCGAATCTGCCGAAAGTCAGCAATTGTTTTCAGGAAGACGGCGCGTATTTTATCGTGATGGATTACATCACGGGCGAGGATTTGGCGGAGATGCTGAAACGCGGCAAGCGGTTTGAAACAGCGGAAGTTCTTCGCATTGCCGACACGGTTTTGGATGCGCTCGAATATCTGCATTCGTTCCCGATTTTTCACCGCGACATCAAACCGCACAACATCAAAATTGACGAAACAGGCAAAATTTTTCTGCTCGATTTCGGCACGGCGAAGGGAAATTTGGAAGCCGAGACGCACACTAAACCCGGACAGAGCATCACCGGATTTACGCCGTTTTACGCGCCGCTCGAACAGGTTTTGCGGGTTGATACGAACTCCTATTTGATTTTGAAAGCCGAACACGATGTGCAACTGCAAAGATTTTTAGATTACCGAACCGACGCGCGAAGCGACATTTACGGTTTGGCGGCGACGCTTTTTCATCTTTTAAGCGGAGTTTCGCCGGCAAACGCGACTTCCACATTTCGCGCCCGCGCTTTGTGGTCAAATCAGTCCGATCCTCTGCCCGCGCTTTCCAATCTCAAACCCGAAATACCCGCGCATTTATCACAGATTTTGCAAAAGGCTCTGGCAATCGAACCCGCAAATCGTTTTCAGACTGCGCGGGAATTTCGCAATGCGTTGCAGCAAAATTCCTTTTCATCAGACGAAATACAGAATTTGGTCGGCGCGACTCAGGCAAGTCCGTTTATTTTTGAGAATAATTCTGCCGGGAAAATTACCGGAGCGGCGACAGAAGTTCTGACACAGGATAAAGCCGAATCAATTGCCGAAATATTGCCGCCGCGCGCAACGAAACCAAAATCGAAAAAAAGGTTGTGGGCAATCGGCGCGGCGGTTTTAATTCTGCTTTTGCTTGGGATTGCCGGTTCGGGCATCTGGCTTTTAACAACCGGAGATTCGGCGAAGAAACAGGAAACAAAACCGGCGGCAACGCCCGACTCAGCTAAAATGCCGGAAAAAACGTCGGAAAAAACATCGGAAAAATCACCTGAAAATATATCTGAGAACACGCCCGCACCGAAACCGCAGTTTTCGCGTTCGGTGGATTATTCGCTTCTCGTTCAAAAAATGCGCGACGGAAAAAAGTTTCAAGAGCCGTTTGAATCGAGCGGACAGGAAATTTTCGAGAACGGTTATAGATTTCAGATGCGGCTGATGCCTTCAGAAAACGGTTTTTTGTATCTTTTCAACGAAGGTTTGAACGACAAAGGCGAAAAGGTTTTTCAAATGATTTTTCCTTTTACAGATGAAAACGATGGTTCGGCGGAGATTAAAGCGCAACAGGAAATCAAAACCGGCTGGAATCAGTTCGGCGGCAAAGCGGGAACGGAAAACTTCTGGCTAATCTGGCGCAAGGAGAAATTGGATATGATTGAAAAAGTAAAGGACAACGCTTTTTCCAGCGATGTCGGCTTGGTTACGGATAAAGTTTTAGAGCGTAATTTGCACGGATTTTTGGAAGAAAACAAAAAAAGCGAAACAAAAACTACGAAAGACGTTAATAAAAAACTCAGCAAAATCGAATTTAACGGCGATTCTGCCGCGTATTTATTACAGCTTGAACATCGTTAGGCAATCCGGCAGCGACAACTGAGAAACAGATTTATTTTCAGTTTCACCGCTTACTTTTTATTTTTCGGTTCTTTTTCCTTCGGCGTGGTGTAAAACGGGCGGTGCTGAACGACGTATTGTTTATCTTCATACTGCCCGTCACCGTCTACGTCAACTTTTACTTCCAACTTGAATTTCTTTCCGGCTTCGCGCTTTTCGCCCGCATCGTAGGCGATACTGTATTGGTTGCGGAGCAGAGCGTTGATTGATTGCAGATAACTCGGCAATTCACCTTCAAACGTCATCGCGTAGTGCATTCCGCCCGATTCTTTGGCAAAAGTATTCATCGCGTTTTGCGCTTGTAAAAACGTCAATCTTCCCGGCATTCCTGAAATACTGTCGGTTGCTCCCAATCTGTCTTCGTATTTTTTATAAAACAAATTTCCGGTGCTGATAATGTAAATCGGAATACCCGAATTTTGAATGATTTTCCGCACCTCGTCGTAATTGATTTTGCTAAACGTATCAATGCCGGAAGCGACCAGAATAATTGCGCGGCGTTTGGCTTTAACGTCAACCATTCCGCCGAATTGAGCGGTTCTTTCCTTTGTATTTTCCAAAACGACGGAATCGCCTTTGCCGCCGACGAGCGCAAATTTTATCGCGTCGAAAAGATTATTTTCCCGAAAAGCCGGATTGTTTCGCAAAAGCAAATCAACCGTTTGGCGCAGACGGTTCGGGTCATTCGTAAAATCGGTAATCGTCGTCGGGCGTAGATCAAATGCGATGACCGAAGCGTAATCGTCGGGAGCTTTGATAAATTTTGAAAGAAAATAAGCGACGGGACGAACGACTTCGAGTTTTCCGGCTTCAAATCCGCCGTTGCCGTAGAGTCCGAAAAGTTCCGACCATTTGCTGTATTCGACAACTAAACTTACCGTAATCGGTGCTTCGGGCGTGGCAAAATTGGTAACTTCCTGTTTGATTCCATTTTCAAAAACCGCGAAATTTTCCTTTTTCAATCCCGTAATAATTTGTCCGGTTTTTTTGTTGAAAACTACTGCGTCAACATTGACGATGTTGGTGTCGACTTTGAGAATTTCATTATCAACGACGGCGTTTTTCTCTTCTTCTTCAATTCTGCGCTGTTCCACTTCCTTTTTTACTTCTTCCTCGGTTTTTGGAGCGGGACGCTGATTGCTTTTGTTGTTTCCTTTCGGCGCATCGGGTTTTTGCGGGCGCGATTGAGCTAAACCGACCGGACTGAAAACGGATAGAAAAATTACTGACGATATAAATGAGGCGGTAAAAGAACGCAGAATACTTTTCATAAATTTTGCCTTTTTGTAGACTTTTTGTAAATTCGTAACTTTAGATACCGATTGTCTGCTTTTGGTTGGTTTTTATCAAGCCGCAGCCGGAAAATGCAATAAAACAAAAAAAAACAAAAAAGCCGCTGAATTTCACCCAAATTACAAAAATATTTTTGATTTGGGTGTTTCCAACGACTGATTTAATTATGTCTTAAATTTTATCTGCCGGAACTCGAGTCAATTTGGATTTTTATGTCGAACGCGCCCGAATTGTCATTTAAGTTGCCCTCGTTGACGCCGAGAAAAAGCGAGCCGTCACGGGCGGCGACAAATTCGCGTTCCGCGCCGATATAAATAAAATCATTGTTATCGTCGCCGATAACGACAATCAGCGCGCCAGTCGGAACGTTTTTCATCAATTTCCCATCGTCAGGCAAAGCTGCAATGCCGGAAGCCGTCGTCAAACGATTGCTGCCGAGTGAAACCTGACCGTCGGCGGTAATACGAATTTTTTGCCCTTTTCTCACAACCCATCCTGAGTTTGTCCAGCCGTTTCCCGTATTGTCCGCCAAAACTTTAACATTCAATTCAATCGGTTTCGGTTTGGCAACGTTCGGATTTGTATTTTGAGCGGAATTCGTCTGCGTCGTATTATTAGGTTTGACCGTCTCCGGCGGAGCGACCGGCGGGGTTGAAATTTTGTTAGTTTGGACGACCGGAATAATTTTATTTTCGGCTGTTTTATTGCCGGCGGTTTGATTAGAAATTTTTACCGTTTCAGCGGGAGTTTGCGGTGAATCGAATTGGATTGATTCAATTTCGTCGGCGAAATATGACATCTGTCGCCGCCGCGAGCCTTCGCCGATAGCGACGGTAAATTTCCCGCCCGTAAAATTGACTATTTTACCTTTGATGATACTTCCGTCTTTCAGCCGGATAGTATCGGCAAAAGACAGAAGCGACAGCGAAAAAATTAAACAAAGCGAGCAGAACAAACGAAAAAAACTGGATTTTAAAAGCATATTTCCTCCACAAAACTCGAATTTCAGATTGATTAACAGGCAAAAGCGGTTCGACACCGAACAGAAAAGTTTTTCATCAAACTTAATTTACGGGAAAGCGGCAAATTCAACCAAACGATTGATGTTGAAAATACCGAATTGAGTTGCAAATTTGCTCGTCGGCAAATTTGCAGAGAATTATACACAATTTTCTTGAAGTTGTGAATTAAATTTAGATTTAGATTGTTGACAGCAAAATTGGTTTTGAATTTTAACTTTCAGACAGTGGTTTGTTTTATCGTCAGCTAAAGAATGAAAAGCACGGAGAAAAAATTCCGTGCTTTTCATTCTTTTCACTTTTTTTCATTTTAAAGTAACTTTTATTCTTCTACTGCCGCGGTTCTTCCTGAATTTCAGTTAAAGCCTGCGGGCTTAAATTCAAAACATTTTCGCCGTTTCGGATTGAAACCGGCGAACTCCAAACCGCAAAACCTTTGCCCGATTTTGTAACTCCGAAAAGGTAATAACTATCCGGCTCGATGTTTTTCATTTGTCCTTTTCCGCCCGAATCGGTCAGCGTGTCGTATTTGATGTGTCTTTTTATCGCGTTCAACGCCTTGCTGCTGAATTCCGAGTAGCGTGACGGATACATAACCGCCAAACCGAAACTGTTGGTTAAAGATTGTCCGCTGATCGGCTCGATGTCGGCTTCGCTCAGAATACTTTCCAAATCCTTGTCGAGAAGATAAAACTTTTCGTTGCGAACCGCTTGCGGCGAGCCGGTTTTGCCGACGATTTTAGCGTCAATAACAACTGTTCCTTTATTTGCCGGTTCGTTTGGAACCGTCGTCACCGTCGTCGTTGAAGACGGCGGAACGGTAACGGTTGACGGCGCAGAAGTAGACGGAATAGTAACGCTGGAAGGCGCAGATGTTGACGGAATAGTAGTTACGGTTGACGAATCCGCAGAGCGACTTGTGTCACGCGTGTTGGTTGCAGAGTCACGCCGCCCCGCCACATTTACGCTAATATTTCGATTGGCTTCATCGTCGTTTCTGCCTACAAAGACAAATAATATAAACAGCACAAGCACACCCAAAATGCCGAGAACCGCAAAAACCCACATCGGAATACCGCTATCTTCGCGCGGCGTTTCGGCAACGACGATTTTTCGTTCGATGATCGGTTTGGCAAATGGACGACCACAGTTTTGGCAGGCGGTCGCCGTAGTTGAAATTTCGTGTCCGCAATCGGGACAAACTGTTAAAGACATAAAAATAACCTCCGTTAATCAAGTCAAATAATTTTCAAACTCTCTTAAATACAAATTCTATAAGCTCGCTGAGAACCAAAAACGATTATACCTTAAAGCCGCGCAATAATTTGGTCGGTTCGAGATAAGTTTGGCAGGAAATGTTTTTAAAACCTGCTTCCTCCAACCATCCGGTATAAACTTTCTCGCTTCTTTCCACGTCGGGCGCGTTCCGGCAAATGTCCTCGAGGCAAAATAAAACCGCCGTTTGCGGCGATAAACGCGAATCGTCCATAATCAAACCGCTCACCAGACACGCACCGCGCTTGGGCAGCTTCCCGAAAATTTGCGCGAGCGTTTTTTTATTTTTGGGAACGTCGGCAACAGACATAAAATTAGCCAAAAGCGCAACATCAAAATCTTCGGGCAGTTCATCTTTTTGAAAATCACCGCCGACGCATTCGATTCGATTTGCCAGGTTACTTTTCTCAACAAACTTTCGGGCGATCTCGACGTTTTCCGGCAAATCGAAAACAATCGCTCTCAAATCGGGAAAACTGCGGCACAAACCGATTGACATCGCGCCGGTTCCGCCGCCCAAATCGAGAACCTTTTTATATTTTGAAAAATCAAATGTCCGCGCCAGAGCGTTACCGTGCAAAAGCGACAAATTATGCTGTTCCGCCATCGCTTCTGCGCCCTGGTCATCGTCGTCGGGCGTTGATTCTTCCGTTTCTCCGTATTTCCATTTTTTAAGATGTCCGGTTAAATCATTCCAAACCGGATAGCTTCGCTCGCTGTATCTTTTGATTTGTCCGCCAAGATAAAATTCATTTTCCGAAAGCAAAAACTGTTTGCTGACGGCGGAATTTATATAATTAATATCGTCCTTTTCTAAAAGTCCGACTGAAACCGCCGCATTCAAAAATCTTTCCATCGCCAGCGCGTCAACTTTCCTTTTTTCACTTATTTTTTCACTTATTTTTTCACTTATCTTGTCTGCCGACAAAGGCTTTTCCCGCAAAATATCGGCAATGCCGAGTTCGGCAAAGGTAAATAAAACTTTTGCTTTTTGGTAGCCTGTCGCAAGATTCAATAATTCGGAAAGTTTTTCGGATTCGGGAAAAGTTGATAAAGAAGCATTCATAAAAGTTGCATCAATAACGGACATTCACACTCGCCGTAAAATCCTTAAGCAAGGATTATGCCGATAATTAAATTCAATTTTCAGCGTTATTTACATTCAATTTTTTAATTCCGAGACTGAACTGAAACCTGGAAAAAATAGGAACAAATCTTGCATAAAGAACTTCGATAAATTTATGGAAAATCTATGAAAAAAAAAGGTTTAGTAAAATTAACCAAAAGCGGTTTGTATTGCGAGCGCGGCGATTTTTTTATTGACCCGTGGCTTCCGGTCAAAAAAGCCGTTCTCACACACGCTCACGCCGATCATACATATCGCGGCAATCAGGATTATCTCGTCCCGGAAGAAGGAAAACGTCTTTCGCGCATCAGGCTCGGCGACGAAGCCGTGAT
>Ga0136611_10002362_pt1 | contig 13098 bp, 11 predicted proteins | sample AntDrymUQ2232306_2_FD_106645 | JGI IMG/M metagenome (GOLD analysis project Ga0136611, IMG submission 106645) | Polar desert sand microbial communities from Dry Valleys, Antarctica - metaG UQ223 (23.06) | ecosystem: Environmental > Terrestrial > Soil > Desert | place: Antarctica: Dry Valley... | reverse complement strand
GGACCACCCGGACCCGCCTGGCCGGAACGTCGAACGCGCGCCGCACGATCTCCGCACGCGCGACCTCGAACAGGCGCGGGCGATGCGCGGCGATGCTGCCACCGATCACGATCACCTCCGGGTTCAGCAGGTTCACCAGCGACGCGCATCCGGCACCGATGGCCAGCCAGGCCCGTTCCAGGACCTCCGCGCACGCCGCATCGCCTTCATCCGCGGCCCGTGCCAGGAGCCTGGCGTCCACCTCCTCGCCGCCTGCCGCGAGGGCCGCGAGGATCGGCGCGGCGTTCGTGTCGAGCAGGTCGCGTGCCGCCTTCGCCAGGGCGGTGCCCGACGCGATGGCCTCCAGGTGGCCGACGCCGCCGCAGGCGCAGGGCGGGCCGTCGATCTCGACGGTCATGTGCCCGACCTCCCCCGCCGTCCCATCCGGCCCGATGATCGGACGCCCGTCGCTGACGATCCCGCCGCCGATGCCGGTCGAGACCGTGATGTACACCGCGCTGCGCGTGCCGCGCGCGGCTCCGTAGCGCCACTCGGCAACCACTGCCACGTTGGTGTCGCGCTCCAGGAACGTGGGCAGCGCGAGCGCCTCTTCGACGGCCGGCGCCAGCGGAACGTCGCGCCAGCCGGCGAGGTTCGGTGGCGCCAGGACCACTCCGCGCCACGGGTCGAGCGGGCCCGGAGACGAGATGCCGATCCCGATCGGCGTAGGCAGACCCTGCTGCGTCGTCTCGGTCCGAACGGCCGAAGCCAGCTCGCAGATGCGCTCGACAACCGAGTCGACGCCGCGCTCGTCGTCGGTCTCGATCGCGCGACGGCCATGGACCTCGAGGTCGGGCGTGATGAGCGCGGCACGGATCTGGGTCCCGCCGAGGTCGATCGCCAGGACCGGCCGCTCGGCCACGTGCTCCACGATTCGGATTCTAACGGCCGATGGCGAGCGCCCCGGGCCGACGGTCGCCGGGCCGAGGGTCGCCGGGCATGGAAAGGGCGCGCCGGAACCCCGGCGCGCCCCTTGGTCGTGCTGACGCTGTGGGTCAGCCGCCGATCTTGAACATCTTGGTGCTGCACACGGGGCACACGCCCTCGGTGGCAGGCTTGCCATTCTTCATGGTGATCTTGTTCTCATTGCGCATCTCGCGCTTCGCCTTGCACTTGACGCAGTAGGCCTCAGTAGCCATTGGTTCACATGCCTCCATTGTCGCCGGCCCCGGGGCCGGTCGGTGGTTGTGCGCCACCCGCAGAACCAGGCGGTCCTCGGCGGGCGAGCGTATCGCCCCCTTCGGTGTCCGCCTGCCACAGCAGGTGGATGCCGGACAGTCCGGCATCGATGCAGCGTGCCTCCGCGGCCTCCTTCGCCGCGCCTTCGAGGAACGTACCGTCCGTCCTCTGTGCGTAGGCCGCACAGACGGTGCCGGACCGCAGTCCCGCAAGATGTGCCAGCACAAAGAGTGCCGACGACTCCATCTCGAGGTTCGCCACTCGCTGGCGGCGAAGCTCATCTGCGAGCTCAGGATACCGAACGGGGAGCGTGCGCATCTGCCTTCCCTGCGGAGCGTAGAACCCGCTTGCGGTCGCGGTCAGTCCCACGTGGTACACAAAGCCGGCCGAACGGCACGCAGATTCCAGCGCCCAGACGACGTCGCGATGGGCGATCGCGGGGAATCCGGGGTGCACGTAGAAGTCCGTGGTGTTCTCGAGACGCACCGCTCCGGTGGACACGATGAGGTCCCCGAGGGCGATCTCGGGCTGCAGTGCGCCCGAGGAGCCGATGCGCACCAGCGTCGGCTCATCGGTGATCTCCATCACCTCCGCGAGCACGATCTCGACGTTGTCGGTGCCCATCCCGGTCGACATGCAGCTGAGGCGCATGCCCCGGTACATGCCGGTGGCCGTCGTGATCTCCCGGTTGCTGCGCTCGAGCTCCACCTCGTCCCAGCGTGACGCGACCTTCGCGACTCGCCCCGGGTCTCCGACCAGGAGGACGTACTCGGCGAGCTCGCCACGCTCGAGCGCGATGTGGTACTGCCGCTCGCCCGTGCGCGGTGCATCGGCCTGGCTCAAGCTCAAGCTGACGACACCTCCTGCGTGGCGAGACGCCGATTGGCGCCTCGTGGGGCGAAACGGCCGGGAGTATACGCCGCACGCACGCTCAGGGCGGACCCTCGCGGCGCAGCCGGACGAGGGACAGCGGCACGACCTCGGGCGGACCGAGGTTCACACCCTCCTCCTCGAGGTCCGGGTTTGTCGCACGCTCGCCCTTGTCCGCGAACCGGCGCGCGACGAACGCGGCCGCCGCGAGCGCGAGGAGACCGGTCGCCAGGAGGGCGGCAGCCTGGCCTCGGCGCGGGTCCGCCAGCGCCTCCGGTGGGACGGCGACGATCGTCGCTGCTGGATCACTCCCGATCGGACCGGGCAGTGCCTCATCGCCGAGCATCCGGGCGAGCGTCGGCGCAGCACGAAACCCATCGCACGGCACGATGACGCGTGGCTGCCGGCCATCCCGGGCGCCAACGCCGATGCCGGTGACGCTCATCGTTGCCGGTGGCAGCACAGCCTGCTCCGCGCATCGAATGTCGAGAGCGACCGTGACTACGCCGAGGTCCAGAGCGGGGTCTGCACCTCGGCTCACGTCTCCCACGAGCGTGACCCACGCGGCCGGCTCGCCCGGTCCGGGCACCTCCGTGCGTGGCGCCCTGGGCAATGCAGTGCCACGCGCGACGCCCGCCGGCCCGTCATCGAGCGCGACCAGCGGCACACCGGCAGTGGGCTCGACTCCGACGCGCCGCAGCCCACTGAGCTCCAGCGTGAGTGGCCGGGCCGGCCCCAGCGGCGCGAGGAGTGCGGCAGACTCGGAGGCGATCGCCACCAGTCGCTCACCGTCCCATAGCAGACCGCCGATCGCCAGCTCATGCCACGGGCCGGCCACCAGCGTGGCTCCGACGCGAATGTCGCCAAGGCCGATGGCGTCGAGACCATCATGAGTCCCGGTCGCCTCGGCCGTGCCGCCAGGCGAGGACGGGGACGCGCCATCATCGCCGCCTGCCGGGCCTGAGCCCCGCCCCGGGGGAGGCTCGACCGGTGTGCCGAGCACCCTCAGGTCGGCCACCGAACGCGGCCAGATGCGATAGCCGGCAGCGGGCTCGGCCGAGGGCGTGTCCTGCCCGACGACCCCAGTCGCCTCCACCGACGCGCCGGAGACCAGGGCTGAGTCATCCGCGTGGAGGCTCGCCGGCAGAACGACCCGCGCCGTGCCGCTGCCATCCTCGATCTCGAACGAGACGGTTCCGCTCGGGGCGCGCCTGGCCGATTCCAGCAGCGTGCCCCGTACGACCACCAGCTGCGCCTCGATCGGCTCGCCCACGTCCGAGAGGGCCACCGGTGCTGCTGACACGTGCCGGTCCACCGCAACGACCGTCGTCTCCGAGGTCACGCGCAGCGTTTCCATCCCTGCCTTCGTGGATCGGGTCCCGTGCACCTCGACGAGGTCGCCGCGTCGCAGGGCACCCGAGCCGTCTCCCAGGCGCAGCACGATCGCGGCGGTGCTGTCCTGGATCACGGCCGTCTCCGCGTCCACGATCCCGGGGGGCATGGTCACCACACCGCTCACCATGACGGGCGTCCCACTTGCCGCGGCGCGGGCATCACGGATGGTCGCGAGCGCACCCGCCCCCGGAGCAGGCGTGGGCGTTGGAGCCGATGTGGGCGATGACGACGCGCCGGGGGTTGGGCTCGGCGAGCTCACACGCGGCACGTCGGCAGCTGAGCGAGGCTGGAGTCGATACCCAGACGTGCCGGTTCCGGACGAGTCACGCTGGCCCAGCACTCCAACCAGGTCCACCATGGCGCCGACGACCCAGGATCCCGTATCGACGCCGGTCGTCGAGCCGACGACGACCCGTGCGGATCCGCTCCCGTCGTCAATGTCAAAGGCGAGGCCGGCAGCCAACGCGGTGGGACCGCTGCGCACCGCCGCGGAGACCTTCACCAGCCTGCCCTCGAGTGCCTCGCCCAGCACGCCGGTCGCCACCTGCACCGGGTCGACCGGCGGGGCGTCGACCAGGACGTGGATGTCGGTCGCGGACGCGCGGATCGTCCGCTGCGCAAAGCGATCGTCGGTCGTGCCGGTGATGCGAAGCCGGGAGCCCGCCACGAAGGATCCATCCTCGACAATCACTGCGATGCCGCTGCCCTCGTCATGGAGATACCCTCCACCGTCGTGAAAGTCCGAGCCGGTGATGGCGAGCCCCTCCACCGTCACCACCGAACCATTGGGGAGGACGCGGGCAGCCGCGATCGAGAGCGAGGGCACGCCGGGAGAGGAGCTCGGCTGCGGCACGGGCGGCTCGGCAGACGCGCTCAGGTCGGGGGAAGGAGTCGGGGACAGCTCGGGCGAACTGGCCGCGGTCGCGGCCTGCGGCGTGGGAACGCTGGCCTCGACGAAGTCGGAGGCGTTGTCATCGGTGTCGCGCGTGCGATCCAGGCTGAAGCCCGGCCGAGGTGCCGGCGCCGGGGTGCCCTCCGGCCACGTGCCGGCAGCCGTTCCCCAACCCACGGCATCGATGGCAGCCGCTGCTCCCGTCACGCGGAGCACCAGGGTGCCCCCAGCGTCCGAGAGGCCCCCGCGATACAGCACGTCGGCGATTGAAGCGTGCTTGCCCGCCTCGTTGGCGAGCAGCAGGTGATCCCCGGCAGCGAGGTGCGCTGCTTCGGCCGGCCACGCGGCGCGCTGGCTGACGGTCGCCCCGCTGGCGGACACGTAGGCAACCTCGAGACCCGCGAGGGGCAAAGGGACGGACCAGGGGTTATGCAGCTCGATGAACTCGTCGCTGGCGCTCGCCCCGCCGGTTGCAACCTCGCTGAACACCAGGTGCGCGGGGCCATCGGCGTAGCTGGCGGCGATTGGCGCGGTGCCGGCGACGATGGCAAGCGCCACGGCGGCGGCCAGCAGGCTCGGCCATGGACGCATGAAGAATTTGGGTTCGCCTCGTGGCACTTGTCACCTCAGCTGCCTGGGAGGCGCACAGCGCAACGGCCATCGTCCCCAAGGACGCTTATCGCCCGCGTATCGGCCGCTTATCGTGCAACTCGCCGCGGCCGCTACAATCGCGGGCCATGCCCATCCAGACACCCGAGGAGCGCGCCGCCTCGCGCGCCGAAGCTCGCCGCCGTGCCAGGCTGGCTGCTCGCGGAGAGCTGCCCGTCGAGGAGGAGACGCGCATGGACCCAGAACCGGCGCCGCGGCGTGGGGGATGGTTCTCGGCCGTCTTCCCCTCAGCTCCGCCGCTTCCGGGCCGGCCGGACCCACTCGCCAAATTCGACAGAAGCGGTCCGCTGCGGCCCGTGCGCGAGCGCCTGTTCCTCCTGCGGCGCAACCCGCACGCCTGGATGCTCCCCAGCCTGGCCTGCTTCGTGGGCTACTTCGCGGCCCAGCTGTGGCGTGGGTCGACTCTCGGCCTGCTCGGCACATTCCTCAGCTTCGGGGCGCTCATCGCGGCGGGTTGGATCGGCTGGCAGCGACCGGCGCTCTACGGGACCGTGACCGCAGTCATCGCCTTCGTGCTCGCGTTCTCCGTGGTATTGGCGACCTTTGCGCAGCAGGGCGGCGGACCGCTTTTCGCCGGCCTCGACGACTTCAGCGGCCTCCTGGTCCAGGGCGCGACCCAGGCAGTACTCGGTTTCGTCGGAGGCTGGTATGGCGGATATCTGCGACGTCGCCAGGCCCAGGTGAGCGCCAACGTGCGCTCCGCATCCGGACGACGGGGACGCTGACAGCCGCTCTCCGCAGCTTGGGCACGCCACTTGCAGGTTCGACGCGCAGACACCGGTGACTCGGTCAGTGCCATGCGAGCGAGGCTCGTCGCTGACGGAAGCTCGGGCCAGACGCGACTTTATGCGGTCTCGTTCACAGGCCTGACCGATCTCCGGAGGTCTTTTCGAGGGCCGCCAGGCATCCAGAACCCTCCGTACTGGAAGCCCGGCGGCCCTCTCTTCACGCCCGCCGACTACCCGGCGTGGACGGAAGCCGCCTCCATCGCGAGGGAGTGGGCCGTATCGGCATCCGCAGACAGCCCCAGCACCTCCCCGGTCGAACGCATCTCTGGGCCCAGCTCTGGACTCACACCAGGCAGCCGCCACAGGGATCCCACGGGAGCCTTGACCGCCACGCGCGATCCGTCCTTCGCGAGCCCAGCTGTGAGCCCCACGTCCGCCAGCGAGGCTCCGAGGGCACAGCGCACGGCCGCCGCCACGACGTCGATGCCGGTCGCCTTGGCAACGATCGGCACCGTCCGGCTGGCGCGCGGGTTGGCCTCGATGACCACGACTCGCTCCCCCGACACGATCATCTGCACGTTGAGGATTCCCCGCAGGTCCAGCGCCAGGGATATCTGCCCGACGATCGCGGCGGCTCGCTCCTGGACGGCACGGGTCACTCGCTGCGGCGGTAACACTGCCACGCTGTCACCCGAGTGCACGCCCGGCGCGTCAATCTGCTCCAGGATGCCCGGTACGCACCAGTCGCGCCCGTCGCTGATGGCGTCCACGTCGAGCTCGATCCCCTCGACCAGCTCGTCCACGCGCAGCGGCCACCCAACGTCTGTCAGCACGTACCTCGCGACGTCGGCCGGGGTGCGCAGCACGGCAATGCCCCGACCGCCGATCACCCACGACGGCCGCACGATCACCGGCAGCCCGCCCAAAGTGACAATCGCGCCACGCAGCCCTTCGGCGTCCTCGGCCGTCAGGCCACGCGGCCCCGCCACGCCAAGCTCGTCGAGCAGGGTTGCGAAGCGCTGGCGGTCCTCGGTGATCTCGATCGCATCGGCCGAGAGACCGGCAAGCGGGACACCGGCGTAGGCGAGGTCCCGGGCCAGATCGATCGCGGTCTGTCCCCCGAACGTGAGCACCACGTGCGGCGGCGTGCCGGTCAGGGCACGCTCGTGGTCGATCACGTCGAGCACGCTCTCGGTGTCCAGCGGCTCGAAGTACAGCCGCGTGCACGCGTCGTAATCGGTGCTCACGGTCTCCGGGTTGTTGTTGATCACGACCGCGTCGAGCCCCATGTCGCGGATCGCCCAGGCGGCGCGTACCGAGCAGTAGTCGAACTCGATCCCCTGTCCGATACGGATCGGCCCCGACCCGACCACGATCACGCTGCGCCGCTCGGCCGGCGGCGCGACCTCCGCTTCCGCGTACGAGGAGTAGAAGTAGGGCGTCTCGGCCGGGAACTCCCCCGCGCAGGTGTCGACGCGCCGGTATGCGGGAGAGATCCCCGCGCGGACGCGAGCTCGTCGGATGGCAGCGGCCGGGACACCGGAGAGCGTGGCGATGTCGGCATCGCCGAAGCCGATGCGCTTCGCGTCGCCCAGCGGCGTGCCCTCCAGGGCATGCTCGGCGGCCACCAGCTCGGCGATGCGCTCGGTGAACCACGGGGCGATGCCGGTCGCCTCTGACAGCTGCCCGGCATCCGCCCAGCCGTGCCGCAGCAGGGCCACCAGGCGCCAGAGCCGGGTGTCGGACGGCGTCAGGAAGTCGGCGAGGTCGCCAGGGTCACAATGGCTGAGCTGCCAGGCGGGGTCCTCCCACAGCCACCCCCCGCCGCGTGGCTCGAGCGAGCGGATGGCCTTCAGCAGCGCCGAGCCGAACTCCCGGTCGATCGCCATCGCCTCCCCGGTTGCCTTCATCTGGATGCCGAGCGAACGATCCGCGGTCGGGAACTTGTCGAACGGCCAGCGCGGGAGCTTGACGACGACGTAGTCCACCGCAGGCTCGAAGGCGGCGGAGCCGATGCCGGTGGCGGGGTTCGGCAGCTCATCCAGCCGCTTGCCCAGCGCGATGAGGGCGGCCACGCGGGCGATCGGGTAGCCGGTCGCCTTCGACGCGAGCGCGCTCGAGCGGCTCACGCGCGGGTTGACCTCGATGACGCGGTACTCGCTGCCGTCGCGCGACACGGCCAGCTGGACGTTGCAGCCACCCTCCAGCTTCAGCGCGCGCACGATCTTGAGCGCGCATCTGCGCAGGCGCTGCACGAGCGGATCCGGCAGCGTCTGGATCGGCGCAACGACGATCGAGTCCCCGGTGTGCACGCCCATGGGGTCCAGGTTCTCCATGCCGCAGATGGCGATCGCGGTGTCGGCAGCGTCTCGCAGCACCTCGAACTCGATCTCGTTCCAGCCCAGGAGGCTGCGCTCGACGAGGACCTGGCCGATCGGGCTGGATCGCAGTCCGTGGGCGATGCGCTCCCGCGCCTCCTCCGGCGTGGAAGCGAATCCTCCCCCACCCCCGCCTAGCGTGAAGGCCGGCCGGATGACCACGGGGGCGCCAAGCTCCCGGACGAATGCCAGCCCGGCCTCCACCGTGTCGACGACCGCGCTCTCGGGCACCGGCTCGCCGATGCGTGTCACCAGGTCTCGGAAGCCTCCGCGGTCCTCGGCCGCCCGCACTGCCGCCAATGGGGTGCCCAGGACGCGCACGCCGTATCGGTCCAGGACTCCGGCATCGTCGAGCGCGACAGCCAGGTTGAGCCCCGTCTGGCCGCCGAGCGTCGGCAGCAGCGCATCGGGACGGTGCTCCTCGATGACCCTGGTCACGTACGCCAGCGACAGAGGGCCGATGCGCACCGTGCCGCCGACGTCCGGATCGGTCATCACCGTTGCCGGGTTCGAGTTCACCAGTACCGTCTCGACACCCTCGCCACGCAGCGCCAGACAGGCCTGGACCCCGGCGTAGTCGAACTCCGCCGCCTGTCCGATGAGGATCGGCCCCGAGCCGATCACCAGCACCCGCTGCGGGTTTGTCACGCGAGGGCGCCATCGATGGCGAGGTCGAAGATGCGTGCCGCGTCGATGGGCCCCGGAGCGCCCTCCGGATGGAACTGCACCGATGCGATCCGGCCCGACGCATGTACCAGCCCCTCGACGGTGCCGTCGTTCAGGTCGCGGTGGCTGACGCGGTAGCCGGTGGCCTGGAGGGCCGGATCGTCGATGACCGCCACCTCGTGGTTGTGCGCGCCGATGTCGACGCGTCCGCTCGCCGCCTCGATCACGGCGTGGTTTCCGCCGTGGTGGCCAACTGCGAGGCGTCGCGTCTCGGCACCCGCCGCGAGGGCCAGGAGCTGGTGCCCCAGGCAGACGCCCAGGATGGGTGCCCCACCTTCGCGCGCCCGCTCCGCGAGCGCCCTGACCGTCGCGATGTGAGGCGCCATCCGCGCCGGGTCACCGGGGCCCGGCGACAGGATCACGAGGTCGGGGCCGCGCGCGGCGACATCGGCCACGGTGACATCCGGCGGCATGACCACGACCTCCAGCCCGCGCGCCGCGAGCGCCGCGAGGAGGGAGCGCTTGACGCCGTAGTCGATGAGCACGGCGCGGGCCGTTCGCGTGCCCTGTGGGGCAAGGACGTGTGGTGAACGCGTGGCGACGCCGGAGACGTGGTCGACCGAAGCCCACGGGACGACCGCGGCCGCGCGGTCCACGGCCTCCGCATCGGTGCCGCCGGACGGGGCGATAACGGCGCGTCGCAAAGCGCCGCGCCGAAGGTCGAGCGTCAGTGCCCTCGTATCGATGCCGGTGAGGACCGGGATGCGCGCCTCGATGAGAAGCTCCTCGAGCGAACGGCCGGGGCCGGCGGGGGGCGTGACGAGCCTGGAGCAGACGATGGCCCGGGTATGGACGCGGCTCGACTCGAGCTCCTCGGCAGCGATGCGGTAGCTGCCGGCCATGGGATGCGTGAGCACCACGATCTGGCCGGCGTACGAGGGATCGGTCAGGATCTCGCCCCAGCCGGTGGCGGCGGTCGTGAAGATGAGGTCGCCCTCGGCCGGGCCGAAGTGGCCGCGAAGGATACCGTGGCGAACGCTCCCGCCCTCGAGCGCGAGGAGGCCGCCGACCGACGTGGATGCCGGCTGCGGGGCTTCTGAAAGCGCGGATTGCTGATCGGCGCTGGCTATGGTCTGCACCTGTTCGCTCCTTTCCGGCCTCACCGTGCCGGTCTTAAAGGACCGTCGTCGAGTCTATCGCCTTTCACAGGCGCCGGCGGCTCTCCCACGCCGCGCCGCACGTCGTGGCGCTGCATTGCATGCCCGCACACCGCGGCCAGGAGATCTCGGCAGCGGTGCTGGACGGCCCGCGCTCACTGGCGCTCGAGCAGGCCGAGAACCGTCGCTACGTCCAGGAGTCGGTCCTGATCGAGCTGCTGTCGGCCCGCTGACTCACGCGGGCGGCTCCTGCGACACCGACGTCGACGGTACCCGCCGTCGCACCTCGAGCACGCCACGCAGCGCGACGAGCGCCAACAGCGCCAGGATGAGCAGGACCGGCACCCAGACCACCACGAACCAGATCAGGCCGCTGGCCAGCCCCTGACCGATGCCGAGGAGCGACGCGATGGCCCGATCGAGTTCCGTGCCGGGCTGCCAGGTCTCCGACTGCAACGCGACGGGCTCGGCCTGCGGGATGAGGGTGATGGTCAACGTCGAGAGATCCGCCTGACCGGTGACGTTCTCGAGCTGCGCCTTCAGCTGCTCGATCTGGCCGCGGACATCGTCCAACCTCGACTGGACCGCGAGGACATCGTCTATCCGCTCCGCCCGCTCGAGCAGGATGCGGTAGGAAGCCTCCGACGCCTCGAGATTGCTGATACGTGCCTGCAGGTCCACTACCTGCGTAGTGACATCCTCCTCCCGCGTGGCCTCGGAGATGAGCTCACCGTCCAGCTCTCGCAACGCGATGAGCGCGTCGCCGAACCGGCCCGAGGGGATGCGGAGTGTGAGGGTCGCGGACTGATCAAGGGTGCCGGCCTCCGAGTCGCCAACGTAGCCGCCCAGCTCCAGGGCAAGGGCCCGAACGCGGGCCAACGCGGTTGCGATGCGCTCAACCTCGACGGTCACTTCACCGGTCCTGATGATCCGCTGCTCGGCAGGCAGCGCGTTCGGACCGCCCGACTCCGGACCGGCGCCCGTTGTGCCACCTTCCTCGTCGCGGTCACCGGATCCGCCCCCAAGCCCTCCGCCATCCTCGGCCGCCGCCGCGCTGGCCGCGGCCTCGCCGCGCTGTCCCTCCACGCTCCCGCCACCGGCCTGCGACCCGCAGGCCGCCAGCGCGATGGCGAAGAAGATGAGCAGCGCGAGGAGGGAAAGCCGAGTGGACATCGTGCGAGCCGGACCGGTCGGAGTCATATCGGACCTCATCTGTGTTCCGTGCCGGACGCGTTCCGCGCCGATTGGTTCCCGCTCGTGCTGCCGCGAGGCATCAGACCCGCCCTACAATGCAGGCCCATGACGACGACCACCTCGGCGAAGACCGCGGTCTCCCTACCCGCCTCGGGCATGACGCTGGCTGACCTGATCCGGCTGCCCCGCGCCTCATCGGCTGTCCGCGACCTCCTGCTGATATTCGGTGGCGTGGCACTCACGGCCCTCGCCGCCCGCGTGGCGTTCACCATGCCCTGGAGCGCCGTGCCATACACGCTTCAGACGGGCGCGGTGCTGTTCGTCGGAGTCGCTCTTGGGGCTCGGCGCGGCTTCGCGTCCATGGCGCTGTACGTCCTCGTCGGGGTCCTCGGCATGCCCGTCTTCGTGGGCGGCGCCTCCGGCATCGGACAGCTGCTGGGCATCACCGGCGGCTACCTCGCCGGGTTCGTCCTGGCGGCCCTCACGGTGGGCTGGCTGGCCCAGCGCGGCTGGGACCGGTCCGTGCCGCGGGCCGCGGGCCTCATGCTCGCCGGCACGCTCCTCATCTACGCCGTCGGCGTCCCCGTGCTGGCGTTTGCGACAGGCATGGATCCCCTCACCGCGATCTACCGCGGGGCCGGCGTCTTCCTGCCGTGGGACCTCGCAAAAGTGCTGCTTGCCGCGGGGGCACTGCCCCTGGCGTGGCGCCTCCTCGGGCGAGGGTGACCGACCCAACGGCTCACGCGATGGACGACGAGTCGGCGCGCGTGGGCATGGACGCCCACCAATTCGACCCCGCATGGGTGCGCGGGCACCTTGCGGAGGAGCGTCAGCGAGCGAGCCTCCTGGGCGAGGTGCGCGAAGCGATCTTCGGCGCACAGGACGGCCTCATCAGCACCCTCGCCGTGGTCAGCGCGGTGAGTGGCGCACAGCAGGACCGGTTCGCGATCCTGGTGGCGGGGATCGCGACCGCTCTGGGCGGGATCTTCAGCATGGCCGCCGGCGAGTACATGAGCAGCAAGAGCCAGCGCGAGATCTTCGAGGCGCAGATCAGCGGAGAGCGGCAGGAGGTCGTCGAGCGCCCGGGCGAGGCGCAGGCCGAGATGGCGTACATGTTCGAGGAGGACGGCCTGCCGCACGAGGACGCCGCCGCGGTGGCCAAGGTGATCGCCCGCCACCCCGACGTGCTGCTGAAGACCATGGTCGAGAAGGAGCTCGGCGTGGGCGTGGACGAACGGCATGGGAGCCCGCTGCAGGGCGCGCTGGTGATGGGCGCAGCCTTTGGGCTCGGCGCCGCCGTGCCGGTGATCCCCTACCTGGTGCTGCCGGTGACCGCCGGGCTGTACGTATCGGTCGCGGCCACGGCGGCGGTGCTCTTCGGCATCGGTCTGCTCAAGTCACGCTGGACCCGGCGCAACCCCTTGCGCTCGGGGGTCGAGATCCTCGCCCTGGGGACCGTGGCGGGCGTGGCAGGCTACTTCTTCGGCAGCATCCTGCCGGCCCTGGTGGGAGCCCCGAGGGTCGTCTAGATCCCCTTGAAGATGATCCCGGCCATGAGCACGATGGCCGCGGCCAGGAACGACCACACGCCGATCACCGCCGACGTCATGCCGGCGACGTCAGGCAGGACCCCTGCGAATGTCCCGAGCACTCCGACGATGGTCAGCGCCACCGCCACGAGGATGGTGGGCAGGCGCGAAGTTCGATCGTGAGCCCATCGGTCAGATCCCCGGCAGCAGGGAGCCGGCGATGAGCAGCGCATCACCGGCGAGCAGGCAGATCCACGCGACCTGGGTCGTGATCTCGATGTTCGTCCCGATCGTCTGCTGAACCAGGGCGAGCGCCTCGTTGACGAAGTCGATCGGAAAGACCGTGGCCGAGACGCCGATCACGATGAGCGCAAGGGCAAGGCCGACTGTGATCAGCCTGGG
>Ga0136611_10002361_pt1 | contig 13114 bp, 12 predicted proteins | sample AntDrymUQ2232306_2_FD_106645 | JGI IMG/M metagenome (GOLD analysis project Ga0136611, IMG submission 106645) | Polar desert sand microbial communities from Dry Valleys, Antarctica - metaG UQ223 (23.06) | ecosystem: Environmental > Terrestrial > Soil > Desert | place: Antarctica: Dry Valley... | reverse complement strand
CGGGCATCGTGCGTCGGCCGACGCACGATGCCCGAAGAGGATAGCGCAGGATGGTGTGATATCGTTCGCCGAGATGGTCGAGCGTGCGCGCCACGCCGACCGGGTCCGATCTCATCGTCGCCGGAGGCCGTTCTGCTCGACGAACACGTCCCGGACGCGGGCGGCCCCCGCGCGGAGAGCGAAGACCTGCTGCGCCTGGCCGTCGAGGGCGCGGACCTCGGCACGTTCGACTACTACCCGCACACCGGCGAGCTGCGGTGGTCCGACCGGTGTCGGGCGATGTTCGGGCTCGCGCCGGACGCCCACGTCGATTACGACGTGTTCCTGGCGGGGCTGCATCCGGAGGACCGCGAGCGCGCGCACGCCGAGGTCGCGCGCGCGCTCGATCCGGCCGGCAGCGGCGCCCTTCGGATGGAGTACCGCACGATCGGAGTGGAAGACGGGACCGAGCGGTGGATCGCGGCGGCCGGGCGCACCTCCTTCGACGCCGAGCGCCGCCCGACCCGCCTCGTCGGCACGGTGCTCGTCGTCACCGCGCGCAAGCGGGCGGACATCGAGCTGTCCGAGCGGGCGCAGCAGGCGGCGCTCGGCTCCGCCATCGGACGGGCGCTCACCAGCGTCGATCCGCTCCCGGCCCGCCTCCAGCGCTGCGCCGAGGTGCTGGTGGACCACCTGGGCGCGGCATTCGTGCGGGTGTGGGCCTTGAACGAGGTCCAGCAGGTGCTGGAGCTCCGGGCGAGCGCCGGCATGTACACCCACCTCGATGGCCCGCACGGGCGCGTGCCCGTCGGCGCGTACAAGATCGGCTCGATCGCGCAGGAGCGCCGGCCGCACATCACGAACCGAGTGCTTGGCGACCCGCGCGTGGCGGATCAGGCATGGGCGCGCCGCGAGGGCATGGTGGCGTTCGCGGGGTATCCCTTGATCGTGGGCGGGCAGCTTGCCGGCGTGCTCGGCCTCTTCGCCCGACACGAGCTGAGCGAGCGCGCGCTCGACGCGCTCGCGTCGGTTTCGGACGGCATCGCGGTGGCGGTCATCCAGGCGCGGGCCGAGCGGGAACGGGACGAGCGGGCGGAGCAGCTCGCGGCGGCCAACCGCGAGCTCGAGGCGTTCAGCTACTCCGTGTCGCACGACCTCCGGGCGCCCTTGCGCGCGATCGACGGCTTCTCGCGCATCCTGCTCGAAGAACACGCCGACGCCATGCCACCGGAGGCGCAACGGTACCTGGGCCTCGTGCGCGACAACGCGCGCCAGATGGGGGAGCTGGTCGATGACCTGCTCGCCTTCTCGCGGCTCGGGCGCCAGGCGCTCGAACGGCGCCCGGTCGAGCCGGATCGGCTCGCGCGGGAGACCTGGCAGGATCTGCGGCACGATTGGGATGGGCGGGCGGTGGAGCTGCACATCGGGGGCATGCCGCCGGCCTACGGCGACCCGTCGCTCCTGCGCCAGGTGTACGCGAACCTGTTCGGGAACGCGCTCAAGTTCAGCCGCGAGCGGGCGCCGGCCGTCATCGAGGTCGGCGCGGAGCGGCACGACGACGGGGTGGCCTACTTCGTGCGGGACAATGGCGTCGGCTTCGACATGAAATACGCAGACAAGCTCTTCGGCGTGTTCCAGCGGCTGCACCGCGCCGAAGAGTACGAAGGGACCGGCGTGGGCTTGGCGATCGTGCAGCGGATCGTGCAGCGGCACGGCGGTCGCGTCTGGGCGACGGCGGCCCTCGGTGAGGGGGCCGCGTTTTTCTTCACTCTCGGGAGCTCCTCCTCCGAGGACGTGCCCGAACCGACGGAAGATGGGCCTACGGTGAGCGATGGCGACTCCTGATCTCGTCGAGATCCTGCTCGTCGAAGACAATCCGGCCGACCTCGAGCTCGCCCTGCATGCGCTCAAGCGCCACCACCTCACAAACCACATCCGGGTGGCGCGGGATGGCGAGGAGGCGCTTACCTACCTCTTCGGCGACGACGGCACTAGGGAGCCGCCCAAGCCCAAGGTCATTTTGCTGGACCTCAAGCTGCCGAAAGTTGATGGGATTGAAGTGCTCCGGCGACTTAAGGGCCACAACGAGACTCGTACAATTCCGGTGGTCGTCTTGACGTCGTCGCGTGAGGAACGGGATCTCGTCGAGACGTACGACCTGGGTGTGAACAGCTACATCGTCAAACCGGTGAACTTCAAGCACTTCACCGAGGCCGTGCGGCAATTGGGGCTCTATTGGGTACTGCTCAATCAGCCGCCGACACCCTGAGCCAGCCCGAGGCGAACCGCCCCGAGGGACGTCGGACCGACCCGGGCCGACCCGAGACGGCGACGCCGATACGGGCGCTGCTGCTCGAAGACCGCGCCACCGACGCCGAGCTGATCGCGCTCGAGCTGCGCCGGGCCGGCCTCCGGGCCGACTGGATGCGCGCCGACGACGAGGAGGGCTACCGCCGCCTGCTCGACGCCGCACCGGACGTGATCCTCGCCGATTTCAGCCTGCCCCAGTTCTCCGCCCTCGCGGCGCTCGACCTCTTGCGGGAGCGGGGCTCGGACGTGCCGCTCATCGTCGTCAGCGGCGCGATGAGCGACGAGGAGGCGGTCGAGTGCATGCGGCGCGGCGCGGCCGACTACCTGATCAAGGATCGCCTCGGGCGGCTCGGCTTCGCGGTCCGGCGCGCCCTGGCCGACCGGCAGGCGCGCATCGAGCGGCGCCTCGCCGAGGAGCAGCGCGCACAGCTCCGGCTGGAGCAGGCCGCCCGCGCGCGGGAGCAGGAACGATCGGCCCGCCTGCGTGACCTGGCCGACGCCTCGGTCTCGATCAGCGCGAATCTCACCGTCGATGTGCTGCTCGACACGATCACCGAGCGGGCGCGCGGCATCGTGGGGGCGCACCAGGCCATCACGAGCCTGACCGTCGATCGAGATCTGTCCCAGTCGATCACGGCGGTGTCGCTGTCGAATGCCTTCGCGCCCTGGGCCACCTATGACGCCCCGATCGACGGCACGGGCATCTACCGCCTCGTATGCGCGGAGAATCGCACGTACCGCCTGACGCAGGCCGAGCTCGAGGCACACCCGGCCTGGCGCGGGTTCGGCACCGAGGCCGGCCGCCACCCGCCGATGCGCGGCTGGCTCGCGGCGCCGCTGGTCGGCCGCGACGGCGGCAATCTCGGCATGATCCAGCTCTCCGACAAGACCGACGGCGGCGACTTCGACGAGGATGACGAAGCCGTCCTCGTGCAGCTCGCCCGCCTCGCGTCGGTCGCGCTCGAGAACGCGCAGCTCTATCAGCAGGCCCAGGAGGCGGTGCGCGCCCGCGACGAGTTCCTCTCGATCGCGTCCCACGAGTTGCGCAACCCCATCGCCGGGATCAAGGGCACCGCGCAGCTGTTCCGCCGATTCCACCGCCAGGGTCGGCTCGACGAGGCGCGCCTCGTCCGCTACCTGGACACGATCGAGTCCACGGCGGACCGGCTGGCGAGTCTGACCGAAGATCTGCTCGACGTGTCGCGCCTCCAACACGGCCAGCTCTCGCTCCGGCCGCGCTCGACGGATCTCGCTGAGCTAGTCCGGGCGACCGTGAGCCGGCACCAGCTCCATGCCGAGCGGCACCGCTTCGCGCTCGCGGTGCCGGACGAGCCGCTGGTACACGTGGCCGATCCGGACCGCATCGAGCAGATCGTGACGAACGTTCTGAGCAACGCCGTGAAGTACTCGCCGGACGGCGGCGTCATCGAGATCGAGCTGGCGCGGCACGACGGCGGGGCGCGGCTGCGGGTCCGCGACTCCGGGATCGGGGTGCCGCCGGAGGTGACGGAACGCATCTTCGAGCCGTTCGGGCGGGCGGAGAACGCGGCGGTACGCAACATCCCAGGCCTCGGCCTGGGGCTGTACATCTGCCGACGGATCGCGGAGCAGCACGGCGGCCGGCTCTGGGCGGAGAGCGCCGGCGAGGGGGCGGGGACGACGTTCTCGCTGTGGCTGCCGGCCACGCCAGAGCCACCTGCGACCGCACCTCCGCCGTTTCCGCCATCATCGCTTCAGCATCGCGCGCCCGACCGGACGGCGCCGGATGTCTGACGCGTGGCGCGTCCTCGTCGTCGAGGACGAGGAGTCCATCGCCCAGGTGCTCGTCGAGGTGCTCGCCTCCGAGGAGTACGATGTGCGCCGCGCCGCGAACGGCCTTGACGGGCTCGGCATCCTCGACGCCTGGACGCCGCACCTGATCGTGCTCGACCTCATGATGCCGGTGATGGACGGGCGCACGTTCCGCCACGCCCAGCGACGCCTGGATCGCGGGCGCGGCGAGATTCCCGTGCTCGTCCTGTCTGGGGCGCACGAGGCGCATGCGATCGCGGAGGAGCTCGGCGTGGCGGCAACCATCACCAAGCCCTTCGAGATCGACGACCTGCTCCGGACGGTCGAGCGCCTGACGCGGCCACCTGGCGAGCCGGCCGCCGCGTACACGTTCGAGTAGCACGCCCACGCCCGGCCGACGTGCGAGCGCACAGGCTGACGGGATCTGTCAGCATGCCGGGCTAAACTGGACGCGGAGGATCTAGCCCATGTCCACCGTCCTGCGCGTCTCGCGGGAGCAAGTCCTGGCCTTCCGCCTGGACGGCCACAACCTGATTCGGCGGCAGCGGCTCGACGCGCTGCTCGACGTGGCCGGCGCGTGCGGGATCCGCAATACGCCGCCCGGGTCGGCCGGGCTGGCCTTCCAGGCCCGCGTCGTGGACGTGACACCGGCGGCGGTCGAGGCCGCGCTCACCGACCACAAGGCGCTGGTCGAGGTGCTCGGCCCGCGCATCTCCCCGCACATCGTCCCCACCCGCGACCTGGCCGTTTTCACCCTCGGCGCGCTGCCGTCCGACGACGCGTCGCTCAAGGCGCCCCTCGGGTCGATCGAGCCGGCGCTGGCGAAGGCGGGCATCCCGCTCACCGAGGCGCTGGAGTCGGCCGCCGAGGCCGCCCGCGCCGAGCTGGAGGACGGCCCCCTGCCGCGCGGCGAGCTGAGCGCGGGAATCACGCGCCGCCTTCCGGAGGCCCTGAACACGCGGTGCCGGGCGTGCAACTCGACGCACGTCGGCGAGAGTTTGTTCCGGCTGGTCGGCGTGCGCGGCGACTACGTCATCGAGCGCTCCGGGGCCATCGATGCGTACGTCCGCACCGATCACTGGCTCGGCATGCAGAGGCAGCCTGGCGCGCAGCGGCGGCGTGGCACGCAGGGCGGCGGCACCCGCGCGGACGGCGACGATTCCGCGGAAGCCCGCGCCGAGCTGCTGCGCCGCTACCTGCGCTGCTTCGGCCCCTCGACGCCCGAGCACTTTGCGGGCTGGGTCGGCATCTCGGCCGATGACGCCCGCCGAGCCTGGGAGAACATCGAGGGCGATCTGGTCGCGGTCGAGCTCGACGGGCGCCGCGCGTCGATCCTCGCGGCGGATGCCCGTCGCCTCGGGTCGCCGCCCGAGGCGACGGGCGTCCGCCTGCTGCCGCCGTATGACGGCTACCTCGATCAGCGCGACCGCGCCACGCTGATACCCGACAAGGCCATCCAGAAGCGCGTCTGGCGGGTCATCGGCAATCCGGGCATCGTGCTGGCAAACGGCGAGATCGTCGGGACGTGGCGCCCGCGCAAGAAGGGCAAGCGGTTCGGGGTCACCATCGAGGCGGTCGCCCCGCTCGCGAAGGGCATCCGCGCCGAGATCGAGGCCGAGGCCACCTTGCTGGCACCATTTCGCGGCTGCACGTCGAGCGAGGTGACGTTCAACGAGTAGCAGAACTTCTCGGCGCTGCCGGGGATGAGATTCCTTCGCTGCGCTCAGGACAGGCTCTTCGACAGGCTCCGCCTGCCTCAGGATGACACGTCACTCGTCGATGGCCCTATGCATCGACGCACGCACTCGGCGCTCAGATGTCCGCGACGGTCAGCTCCTCCATGACCTCGCGGACGCCCGGCACCCGCGACGCGACGTCTTCGGCGTTCTCGGCGTCGTCCAGGTCGGGGACCGTGCCGCGCAGGTGGGCGACGCCCTGCCGCACGAGCACGTTAATTTGGAGGTCCGTGGTGGCCGAGTCTCGGCGCAGCGCGGCGCGGATCGCATCCTCGATCGCCTCGTCCCCGAGCTTCCCGTCCGAGGCGGACGGCAGCGGGGCAACGCCGTCGATGGCCGTCTGGGAGAACCCGCCGAGCATCTCGATGTTGCCATGCTCGTCGGTTGTGATGACCGGATCGGTCGGCGGCACGTAGACCTCGTCGCCGTCCGACACCACGTCGTCTGAGCTGCTGGTCGGGCCGCTGGCCGCCATCGGGTCGTTCAGGATCTCCTGATCGACCAGGCTGGGCTCGATCTCGTCTGCATCGGCGCCGGCGTACGCGGCGGCGTCGTCCTCGGTGTCCGCCAGCGAATGCGCGGTCGTGGTCAGGTCCGGCTCATCGGCGATGACCTCGGCCGATGCCGTGCGGGCGGCGTCGAAGTCGTTGACGACCTCCCCCTCCCCAATGTCGGCGTTGCGCGGCCCGCGCGTCGTATCTTCCATCTGGCACGTTCTCCTTCGTCCGCGACCCGCGCTAGGCCCCAAGCCTGGCACGGTCGCGCGTGGACCGACTCGCTGTGCAATGCAAGTGCCACGACGCGTATGCCACGAACGTCGCGGCACGAACCCTGCGTCAGACAGTCGCTATCGAGAGGGGTTTAGGATTCGATGCAGATGCCGACGAATCAATCTCATGGAACAGCAGACATGCAACGAGACCGAGCCTACATCGAGGCCGCTCGGGAGCGCGGGTGGATCACCCTCGAAGAGTTGCTGCAGCTTGCATCCGGGTCGCCCGTCGATCTCGATGAGGCCGTCGAGTTGACCCGCGAGTCGGGCATCGAGCTGGTCGAGAGCGACTCCGACGCGAGCCCCTGGGACGACCTGACGAAGCTGGCGGAAGACGGCCCGGCCGCGTTCTCGCCCGGACGCGGCGCGCGTGGCAACGTCGAAGCCGCGCAGGATGTCGATGACGAGCTCCTCGCCGGCGGCCCCGCCGCCCTCTACCTGCGCGAGATCAGCCGCACGCCGCTCTTAACGGCGGAGGAAGAGGTCGTGCTGGCCAAGGAGCTGGAGGTCGGCAAGGCCGCCCGCTCGCAGCTCGACGCGGGCGTGACCGACCCGGGCGAGCGCGAGCAGCTCGAAGAGGCGGTGCGCGTCGGGGATGCCGCGCGGACCCGGATGATCGAATCGAACCTGCGCCTGGTGGTGTCGGTGGCGCGCAAGTACCTCGGGCGCGGGCTGTCCTTCCTGGATCTCGTGCAGGAAGGCAACATCGGCCTCCAGCGCGGCGTGGACAAGTTCGACTGGCGACGCGGCTTCCGCTTCAGCACCTACGCCTACTGGTGGATTCGCCAGGCGGTCAGCCGGGCCGTGGCCGAGCAGAGCCGCACGATCCGCCTGCCGGTGCATATCGTCGAGCAGCTCACCAAGCTGTACAACACGGCGCGCGACCTGGAGGGCGACCTCGGCCGGCCGCCGACGCCCCATGAGATCGGGGAGCGCATCGGGATGGATCCCGAGCGCGTGCGCGAGGCGTTCCGGGCCGCCCGGGTGCCGCTCTCGCTCGAGACGCCGATCGGCGAAGAGCAGGAATCGACGCTCGCCGATGTGATCGCCGACGCGGCGGCGCGCGCCCCGGCCGACGAGGCCGAGAACGAAGTGCTGCACCAGATGCTGGACACCAGCCTGCGCGAGCGGTTGACCCAGCGCGAGTCCGAGGTGCTCAAGCTGCGCTTCGGGCTCGGCGACAATCGGGAGCGGACGCTCGCCGAGGTCGGCCAGGAGCTCGGCATCAGCCGCGAGCGCGCCCGCCAGCTCGAAGCGGAGGCGATCCGCAAGCTGCGTCGGGACACGCCGTTCAAGCAGCGGTTCAAGGAGTACGTCGAGTAGGGGCCTGCCCCTACCAATCCGAGGCCAAGCTTGCGGACGGCTTCGGGCGTATGGTGTACTCCGGCGCCGCTCGTTTTGACGCGCGGAAGCTTGATGTTCCGCTGGTGTCCGGAGATTCCCCGTGGCCGTGTCCTCGACCGCGCCCGCTCGATCTGCCCGCCCGTTTGAACGGACGAGCGCGGCTTCAGCGGCGCTCGTCTGGGCTCGACCGGAGCGGTGGGCGCTGCCCGCCATCCTGTGCCTCGCGTTCGGCGCGCGCTGGTGGGGCCTCGACTACAGCCTCCCGGCGGTGTACTACACCGACGAGGGCAAGGTCATGGAGGACGTCCGGGCGATGGTCGCCACGGGCAATCTCCGTCCCGAATACTTCACCTACCCGAGCTTCTGGCTGTACTGCCTGGCGCTGCTGGTTGCGGTCGGCGGACCGCTGAGCCTGGCGCTCGGCGCGCCGTTCGGGGCGGTCCCGCTCGACAACCCGACCTTCTTGTACGGGACCGGGCGCGCGGCGGCCGCGTCGATGGGCGCCCTCACCCTGATCCCGCTCTACCTGCTCACCGCGCGCGTCGGGCGGGCGTTCGGCGTGGCCCAGCCGGCGCGGGTCGCGCTCCTGGCGTGCGGGTTCCTGGCGCTCGCGCCGCTCCACGTCCAGCACGGCAAGATCGCCTCGCCGGACGCGCCGACGACCGCGTTCCTGACGGTCGCGCTCTACGCCTGCGTCAGAATCCTGGACGACGGCCGCACGCGGTGGTACGTCCTCGCGGCGCTCGCGACCGGCGCCGCTGCCGGCACCAAGTATCCCAGCGCGCTGGGCGCCATCACGATCGTCGTCGCGCACGTCGGGCGGCACTGGCTGGCCGGCGGCGGGGCATCGCGCGTCGTGCGCGGGATCGCGTTGGACTACCGGATCTGGCTGGCCGGCGCGCTGACGGCCGGCTTCTTCGTTGCTACCTCGCCCTACATCCTGCTCGACTACGAGCGCTTCCGAGCAGCCCTGGCTTACGAGTCCGGCAAGGCGTTCGGGCGCGGCGTGAACGGCCAGATCGGCGCGGTCGGACGGGCGGAGGGCGCGCTGTTCGTGCCGGCCGTCCTCGCGCGCGGCCTGGATGTGCCGGTCGCGCTGCTGGCACTCGTTGGGCTCGGGTACGCCGCCTGGATGCTGGCGCAAAACCGGGGCGCACGCTGGCACGCCGCGCTGCTGGTCGCCTATCCGCTGACCGTCTACGTCTTCACATGGTCCTGGCTGATGGCGTTCTCGCGCTACGTGCTGCCGCTGGTGCCGTTCGGCTGCGCGCTCGCGGCGCTCGGGGTGGCAGCCATGTTCGGCCTCGTCAAGAACGGCCTCGTCGGGAACGGGCGCGTCGCCGCCGTCGTCGCGGGCGTCGTCGCGCTCGGGTCGCTGGCATGGCAGGCGGATGGCGTCGCTCGCTACGGCGCGATGCTGACCCGCGAGGACACCCGCACCGTCGCCGCCGACTGGATGAACGCCAATCTCCCGCCCGGCGAGACCGTCTGGATGGAGTGGTACACCCCGTCGTACCGCAACGCGCGGCAGCTCGGCTGGGAGCTGTCGGATCGCACGGTCGAGCGGCAGCGGGCACGCGGCGCGCGCTACGTGATGACCAGCAGCTTCACCTACGACCGCTGGCTGTCGGCGCCCGACCGCTACCCGGCGCGGGTCGCCTTCTACGAGACCCTCAAACGCGACGCGGCGCGGCTCTATCACGTCGATCCGCTGCCGGCGTTCAGCTACGACCCGACGCAGGAGCTCTGGGACGGCTGGCACGGCATCCCGTTCGGGCCGGAGGCGCGACCGGGGCCGCGCCTCAGCGTCTACCGCCTCGACTCGGGGCCGTAGAGGGCGAGCTCGACCCTTCGGCATCGAGGCGGTAAGCGTCACGGGGATGCGTTAGTCGTCGTCCTTGATGCGATCCCGAATCTTCGCCGTGAGGTCGTCCGACAGATCCGTCATGCCGTGCTCGGCCGCGGCATGCTCGGTGGCCTGGCGCATGATGCCGTCCTCGTCGTCGCCGGTCATGGTGTACGTGCAACCGGGCACAACCTCGGCGCAGTGGAGCATTTTCGACACGGTCCCTCCCAATTCGGGCCTCGCACGACGCGATCCAGGATTGTCGCGGTGCTGGCTCGCCATCGCGTTCGGTGACCCGCGACCAGCCGGATCGACCGAGATGAGCGAGCGGTGCGCGCCCGACCCATCAACTGGTTGCAGGACGTGTGCCGCGCCGACACGTTTCGCGATACCGCGTTGCGCACCGGGTTATCCTCGGTGGGGGCACGTAACTTGCGCCCCAAGTGTCAGCGAGGGTGTACTCGCACCCAGGACGCAACCGGCGCCGTGCTCGGACACGCGCGGAGCGGGGTCGCGATGGAGGGATCATGGCGAAGGATCAGGCGAAGGACGACGTGCGACCGGACATCGGCGGCGAGAATACCGAGTACGGCTCGGCGGGCCACGAGACCGGGGCGCGCGATGCGTCCGCGATGGGGACGGCGGGGATCTACGCCGCGCCGGTGGACGAAGAGAGCGACGAAGAAACCCTGAACGCCGACGAGGGGGCCGGCAAGGCAGGATAGCGCCACGCGGATCGCGCCTCAGGAGGCGTCGGCGAGCCGCCCGCGCAGGAGCTGGAGGACCGACCGCTCGTCGGCGGTGAGGTCGTTCGACGCGTCCTCGGCAGCCTCGCCGACCTGCTCCCCGAGCCGGTCGAGCATCGAGCCGTCCATGTAGGCGTCGATGACGTTCGGGTGGATGTAGCTCTTGCGGCAGACGGTCGGGGTGTTGCCGAGGCGCTCGGAGACCGTCTTGACCACCTGCGCGACGTTGCGCTTGGCCTGCGTCGGGGACTCGGCGTCGTCGATGGTGCGCAGCGCCACCGAGCAGAGGACGGTGCCGGCCCAGGTGCGGAAGTCCTTGGCGGTGAAGTCCTGGCCGGTGACGTCGCGCAGGTACTCGTTGATGTCGGCGGAGTCGATGCGCTGCTCTTCGCCGTCGTCATCGACGTACTGGAACAGCGCCTGGCCGGGCAGATCTTGCAGCCGCTTCACGATCCCGGCGAGGCGGCGGTCTTGCAGCGAGATCAGGTGGTCCTTGCCGCTCTTGCCGCGAAACTTGAAGCGCACGGTGGCACCCCGGACGCTCGCGTGGCGGTTGCGGAACGTGGTCAGGCCGTACGACTTGTTGTCGCGGGCGTACTCCTCGTTGCCGACGCGGATGAGGGTCATCTCGAGTAGTCGGACGACGGCCGCGATCACCTTCCGGCGCGGGAAGCCGGGCCATGCATATCCGCGTCGGCCCGCGCGCGGATCGCGGGCAACACCTGGCCGAACTGGACCATCCGCGCGAACTTGATCTCGTCGCGGACGGCGTGCCACTTCGGGTGGTAGCGGTACTGCTTGCGGCCCTTGGCGTCGAGGCCGGTCGCCTGGATGTGGCCGCGCGGGTCGCGGCAGATCCAGACGTCGGCCCACGCCGGCGGGATCACCAGCGCCTTGACGCGGGCGAGTGTCTCGCGGTCGGAGACCGTCGAGCCGTCCGGTGCGAGGTACTGGAAGCCCGTGCCGCGCTTGCGGCGGCCGATGCCGGGCACGTCGTCCGAGACGTAGCGCAGGCCGGCTTCCTTGGCGGACTGGACCGGATCGGAGGCCAGGACGGGCGCGTCTCCGGAGACGCGCGTGTCGCCTTTCGGGGTCGCACGCGTCGTCGCCGTGGCCGCCATCGATGACCTCCATGCCGAGGATGATGCACATCGCCCGACGGACCGTCAGAATCGCGGGACATGCGACGCAGGCGGCGTGCCATGATGTTCTCGGATGGTTGCCGTGGCGTCGCACACACGTGATACTTCAGAATGAGACTGTGCCACCTTGCTCGGCCGGCGAGGCCCCCTCTACGGAGCGCCCCTCGCTTTATCTTTCCGGTGCCAAACTCGGGCGCGTACGTAACGCTGCTTACTGACCGGCGAGGTCGAAGCGGACGATACGGCCGGTGCCGGGGCCGCCGCCGGCGACGCCGGCCATCTGCGCGACGTAGGCCGCGCCGGAGTCGGTCAGCGCCAGACTGGTCGGGTAGTTCAGCGCACCGACCAACACGGTCATGGACCCGTCCGCGCCGACCCGGACCAGTCGTCCGCTGTTCGGCGCGTAGTCAACGGCGAACTCGAGGACGTGGAGGCGCCCGGCCGCATCGAACGCGACGTCGATCGGCATGCTGAGGCCCGTCGCGACGATCTGGTAGGCGCCGTCCGACGTCATCCGCGCCACGCCGCCCTTCCCTCCCGTCGGAGCCAGGCAGCGGAGGAGTGCGACGTAGACGCTGCCGTCGGGGCCGGCGGCCAGGCCGGTCGGGACGGCCTCCTCGCCATCGACCGACGGAAAGGCCACGACGGCGGCCGGCGAGCCGTCACTCGCGAGGCGCGCGGCCCAGTTGCCGCCGGCATCGGAGACCCACACGGCCCCGTCCGGCGCCACCACCACACCGGTGGCGTTCGAGCCGACGCCTCGGCCGTCCGGATCGCGCTCGCGCTCGAAGCGGTCGAGATCGAACAGGGTCGCGCTGTTGCCGGCGGCATCGAGGGAGACGAGTCGGTTCGGGACGGTCGCCTCCTCGCCGAACCCGACCGTCACGAGCAGCCCGTCGCCCCGCACGGCGATGTCGGACAGGCCGTAGATGTAGGTCGGCCCGTGCGGCGCCGCGGTCAGGTTGGCGGCGCCGGTCAGGACCGGCGCCGCGACACCGTCGGCGCCGATGCGGACGACACGCCCGGAGCCCGGCCGCGAAGCATCCCCGCTGTCGGCGACGTACAGCTCGCCCAGGGGGCCGAGCGCGAGCCCGCGCGGCGTGTCGAGCCCCGCCGCGACCACGATCGCCTCGCTGCCGGCGCCGCCCTGACCGCCGGCGCCCTGACCGCCGGCGCCCGATGCGCCGACGACGGAGAGCGCGACCAGGCAGACTCCGAGCAGCCGCCACCCGTGGATCACGCCTCGCGCCTTCCCTCGTTGCCGCCTTCGCGCGGAGCTCGTCGACATCGCCGCATCATTGACGGGCACGCTCCCGTTCCTCCTCGATGGTGACATTGTTGCTAGGCGTCCAGGTGGTCCGGGCGGCGGTAGGCGCCGGCGCTCAGCCAGTAGCCGGCTTCGGGGCCGCGCTGGCCGTCGGCGGGCTTCGGCGGGGTGGGGTCGATGG
>Ga0136611_10002359_pt1 | contig 13122 bp, 11 predicted proteins | sample AntDrymUQ2232306_2_FD_106645 | JGI IMG/M metagenome (GOLD analysis project Ga0136611, IMG submission 106645) | Polar desert sand microbial communities from Dry Valleys, Antarctica - metaG UQ223 (23.06) | ecosystem: Environmental > Terrestrial > Soil > Desert | place: Antarctica: Dry Valley... | reverse complement strand
AGGTTATATAGCTTTTGCTAGCGTCGGTGGGCACGAGCTCATCCTGTAATTGACTAGCAGCATTTTTTGCATAATATTCACAGCAGTCGGCGCATTTTTCAATCTCAGCAATTCCGCCTTCAATGGGCTTACCCATTTCAACCGCCATAAGTTTTGCCAGATCAATTTTCCGTTCACCTAGAATTTTTGCTGCACGAGCTAAATATTGAGCCCTTTCGTCGAATGCACGCGTTTTCCAATTTTGCCATGCTAAATGCATTGACTTAATTATATCGGCAACCTCATCCGGATCATGTGTTTTATATGATTTTACGATTGAACCGTTGGAGGGATTAATAGAGTTAATAATCATCCTTTAATTGGATGACTTTTTTACTGTATCCCTTACAATTTTTTCTTTAAGTCTTCGGCTGGAACTGTCTAGCGTTTCACCAGTTCGTTGTAGTACATCTTTCAGATCTTTACCAGTTTCCTTTAAAGTAGCTTCTATGGAGTCAACACGTGCTTCAGTGCTGGTTATGATATCGTAAACCAAGCCATTTCTAAATACGACTGTACGGTCCGCCAGCTCGTATTTCCAAACCTCTGCCACCATGATATCTCGTTTGTTAGTTGGTTCTCCAACCTGCTTTATCACTTCTTCCTTCGTCATTCCTTTTTGAACAGTCGAAAATTCCTTTTGCTTATCTGCGCACGAACTAATTAGTATAATGCTCAGGAGGATAATTAAGTACTTTTTCATTTTTTGATTTTTAGGTATTTGACAAGTGAACAAGCCGCGACCAGATAAGTTTTTTTACTTTAAGGAAATTTTCGGTGAAGAGTTTATTATCGGCAACAATTTTGCTGTAATGGAGGTACCATCGGTTATTGTTAAGGGTGATTACAATTATCTTATAAATCCTGGGCATATAGATTTTAAGCGAATAAGCATTAAATCTGTAGACCTATTTCATTTTGATACCAGGCTGTTTAATAGATGTGGCAATTCGTTCAAATTATAAACTTGATTAGAAGACTTTAATATGAAAATCAGCTTCATCATCACTCTTTTTATCCTCGGGACGCTCCCTGTATTTGCACAGAAAAATCCCGCCGACGAGATTAAAACCAGTAATGGAACACTAAAAGTTGACCCGGTCACACACGCTTCTTTTGTTCTCACCTGGGAAAATAAAACCATTTATGTAGATCCTACAGGTAATCCTGAGTTGTATAAATCCTTTGCGGCGCCGGATATTATTTTGATCACCGATATCCATAGTGATCATATGGACTTGAAAGCAATCGAAGCACTTAATATCAAAAATGCTATAATTGTCGTGCCACAGGCCGTTTCAATGCAGCTTCCAGTAGCTGCAAGGAACAAACTCGTGATACTTAATAATGGGATGCAAACCAGTCAGATGGCTATTATGATAAAGGCCATTCCAATGTATAATCTCCCAGAAGGACCAGATTCACGCCACACAAAAGGAAGAGGCAATGGGTATTTGCTTACAATCGGGGGTAAGAGTATATATATATCCGGCGATACTGAAGATATTCCGGAAATGCGCGCCTTGGAAGATATAGATATTGCTTTTGTGTGCATGAACTTTCCTTACACAATGGATATTAACCAGGCTGCCAGCGCAGTCCTTGATTTTAAGCCAGCGATAGTCTATCCGTATCATCATAAAGGGCAGGATATTAACGCATTTAAAAAACTGGTCAACGATAAAAGTAGGAAAATAGATGTACGGGTAAGGAATTGGTATCCCTGAGAAGGTGAAAGTTGAAGTACCAAAGATAGATCGTTGAAATGATAAGTCAGCCCTCGAAACGTCTAAGTGGGTTAATCGCCTATTTTACTAGAGAAAATTTATAAATCGAAACAGTATGATATTTTTCTCCCGGATTTAAGACGGTTGTTGGGAAAGACGGCTGGTTAGGTGAGTCAGGAAAGTGTTGGGTTTCCATCGCAAAGGCTGTTCTGAAATCATCAGTGCTGCCATTTTTAAATTTGTTTTTTCCCGCCATAAAGTTGCCGCTATAAAATTGAATGCCCGGCTCCTGAGTGAATATGTCCATTTTTATCCCGGATTTATCACCAACCACAGTTGCTGCATGCAGCATTCCGTTTCCTTTTTTTCCGCTTAGTATATAATTGTGATCATACCCCTTACCGAATTTTAGCTGCTCATAATCTGCACTTATTCTTTCCCCGATTGTTTTTGCACTGTTAAAATCAAATGGAGTATTTGCTACGTTCTGCAATACTCCTGTAGGAATTAAGGTACTGTCAACAGGATTAAATTTATCAGCAAAGATCTCAACCGTATGATTCAGGATTTCGCCGCTTCCTTCACCGTTCAGGTTAAAAAAGGCGTGGTTAGTCAGGTTGACCACTGTCTTTTTATCCGTACTTGCATCATACTCCATTTTTAGCTCATTATCATCGGTGATCGAGTAAGTGACTTTGGTTGTCAGGTTACCCGGAAAACCTTCTTCGCCATCTTCGGAGATATAAGTAAAAACGAGGGTTTTTCCATCAGGTTGTACCACATCCCAGATCACATCCTGGAAGCCTTTTTTACCACCATGGAGCGCATTTTGACCATTATTTAAAGGCACATTATATTCTATGCCGTCCAGCTTGAATTTGCCTTTTGCAATGCGATTTCCGTAACGTCCAATAGTGGCACCAAAGTATGGTTCAGTCGAATTTAAATAACTATCGATATCGGCAAATCCAACAACAACGTCTGTCGTTACTCCGTCTTTGTTAGCAACCCAAAGACTAACAATCCGCGCGCCGTAGTTAGTGAAATGGGCGGTAATCTGGCCATTGCCAATCTCATAGGAGCTGATCTTTTTGCCCCCCACTAATTTGCTGAATGCAAGTGTATCCTGGCCGTGTCCTAAGCTGTCATTCATCGTATTTATTGATTGGGTAGTATTATTACAAGCAAATAAGCTTAATGTAGCAGAAATTACCAGGTTTATATAAACAACTTTAATTCTCGATATCATCATGTTATTTATTATTTAGTTTTTTGATTAAATCTGTTTCAACAGAACGGTATATTTTGCCGTCTGGCCAAAAAATATCATGAAACCAGTCCGTCGGCTGGCTACCGTCTTTTAAGGGAGTATCCCAGGCGTAGATTGTATTCGTTTTACCCGCAACTAAGCCCCAGTTTATCGCTCCAATATTATGTTCTTTCAGCATGGGAAGGGTGTTTGCAAAAGTGCTGTTTTTTGTACGTGCCATATATTCGGTGCAGATCATCGGTCGATCGTGCGTTTTTAGCAGCATCAGAACTCTTTTATGCCATTCAGGCGCTTCGTAATCATGATAGGTTATAACATCAGAATTCGCAATCTGAACCGCATTGAGTTTTTCAAAATCCCATCGCCAAAGGCCTACAGAAATCGGCTGATCTGTATTTGCAGAACGTGCCCACTCAAAAACCTTTGTTAGAAGGGGTAAAGAACTATCTAATTTGCCGGAATTGCCGGGTTCATTGTAAAGGTCCCACAACAGAATACGCTTGTCGCTGGAAAAGTGCTTCATAACATCTTTAACATATTTTTCCAATGCCGTGAAGTTTTCAGCCTCTTTTGATGCTGGATCTCCCGGATCTTGAACCCATCCTGAATTATGTATCCCCGGCTGTGGTGCTGGTTGTTTTCCAATAAATCCAACCTTATTCCAACAGTCGTCAAAAAAAACAAAAATGGTTTTAATTTTATGCTTGTCGGCGATGGTCAGATACCGTCCCATTCTATCTTTAAAACCAGCCGGATCCTGTTTATATGCCAGACTGTGGAGATAAACTCTCATCGTGTTAAAACCCAGTGTTTCAGCCCAGCCTAATTCCCGATCAATTGTTTGTGGGTCAAAGGTGTTGGCTTGCCACATCTCTAACTGATTGATAGCGGTACTTGGAATAAAATTAGCACCGTTTATCCACGGGTGCTCAGCATACCATTTTTTGGCTTTTTCTGCGCTCCAGCGCCCGGTGCTTTGTGCGCTAAGATTTGATGAAATTACCATTAACACTATGGCGATTGCGATGTTTTTAATCTTCATATACTTGTTGTCTATTTTTCACGTGATGGTTTTTTAATTCTTTCGAGTGCGACAATTAGTTTAACGAAACCATTTTTGTCCTGCGCGAATTTAGTGTGCGTTAACATTTGTGCGCCATTTTCGCAAGCTGCCTAGCATATCCCTTACTTTTTCTGGATTCTCACCCGCAAGATTATTTACCTCTGATTTGTCCCTTTTTAGATTATATAATTCTACGGATTTATCGTCGAAAAATTCAATCAATTTCCAGTTGCCGCTTAGTATGCTTCCAGCCGACCTACCTCCTAAAAAATGAGGTGCATTTAGCGGATAATGCCAATACAAATTTCGTTCACCTAAGCTACCTGTCCCCAACAAGGGTTTAGTGAGCGACACGCCTTCCAATTTTTGTGTGTTGGATTTCGCTTTAATCAATTCCATGAACGTTGGATAGAAATCGAGGTTTATTGCTGGTTTGTTGATGACAGACGGCTTAAAAAGATCGGGAGCCCAAACGATACAAGGCTCCGTCACGCCTCCTTCGTATAGCATACTTTTGCCGCCTTTTAACGGAGCATTTGTTGTTATGTTTGTTTCGCCGCCATTATCACTTGTAAAAACAATGATTGTATTCTTATCCAGGCCGAGTTCTTTTAATTTTCTACGAATCATTCCAATGCCTTCATCGACAACAAAAAGTTGGGCTGCTAAATGTGGGTTATTAACCTTTGCCTTTGAATCTGCCGGCCACCTTTTAAACACGTCATTCTCGGGATTATTTTTTGTAGGCGGACTCGTCCCAGCGCCATTTTTCTTCCTAAAGTGATCTACCAGTTCAGGTTTGCCATGAACTGTAGTGTGAACCGCATAATGGCTTAGATATAGGAAAAATGGCTTGTCTTTATTCCTGTCAATGAACTCAATAGCTTCAGCATTTTGACGGTCAGTAATATACTCGCGTTCGCCTGGTAGCTTCTTTTTTATATCCTTGTTGAACAAATAAGGGTGGAAGTACCAACCTTCGGCAATTCCTTCATTTTCACTCACAGACACTTCGTCGAATCCGTGCTTTTCGGGTAACGTTTCCTCGGATGCACCAGCCTTAACATACCCTGATAAATGCCATTTCCCCACAATTCCCGTCCGGTATCCATTTTGCTGGAACATCTCGGCCATAGTAGTTTCAGATAGTCCAAGATGTTCAGGAGCATTTGGCCGCAGATAATCTGTAATACCTAAACGCGCCGGATACTTGCCCGTCATTAATGCTGCGCGGTAGGGCGAGCATACAGGTGCAGCTGCATAAAACCTATTGAATTTTACGCCTTCTTTTGCGAGGATATCCAGGTTCGGCGTTTCATTAAATGTATTACCATAAGCACCAAGTTCAGCATACCCCAAATCATCGGCGAGGATAAAAATAATGTTTAATCTCGTTTGCCCGGAGGACATTTCCTTTTCTGGATTTTTATAGATAGCGGAGATTGAAATCAACGATCCTAATACTAATAGTAGAGGAAAAATAGTTCTGAAAATTTTCATTGTAAACCGGGCATTGCTTAATCAAATCTATATAAGCCAAAGTCAAATTCAGAATCTGCCAGCACATTTTTTAGTTCTAAGGCTAAAACATTATTCCCTGGCTTTACGAGATGAGAGAATTCGCTAATATTAAATTCGTCGTAGTGGCGCCGGGTGAGGATGCGTTTATTGTAAACTTCCACTCCGTTAAGAAAGATTTTCAAATCACCCTGGCCATAGAGTTTTAACGCCATTTTTGTTGGCAACTGATCAGCGGTAAAACTGCTTATCGCCCAAATATTATGTCCTTTGGTCACTTTCAAGGGTGCTGCAGTCTTTTTAAACGCAGCGTTAGAGGAACTTAGCAAAGTCCAGTCTGCGCCGGGATCTTTATAGCTGACATGCATACTGGAAGGCGTAAGTTCGGAGTCTTTGATAATGGTTCTCGATTCTGGGTAACGATGAAATACAGAGTCGCTGATTCGCTTCATGGCTTCAATTGCAATCTTAGTGTACCGGCGATCATATGTCATAAGGCCATTTACCTCACCTTCCACATCTGATGTTTGGGTATAAATAGCAGCCGACAAACCCTTCGACAATAAGGGATATAAATTGTGAATAATTTGATGGAGTTCGGTTGTGTATTCTGCTTGTGTTACAAATGTCCGGTAGCCCCAGTTACGTTTATCTTCATTCCATAAATGCCCTTTAACCGGCCAGCCCAGGCCACCAAATTCACCTAACACGATCGCACGTCCGGGATTATCTTCTGCCGGTTCCATGGCTGGCCCGGGATACTGGTGTGCATCGAACATATGTCCGACTTTCCTGTCTGTCCAGCCACTGGTGGCATCCACCAAACGAGAGGGGTCATGATTTTGAGTCCAGTCTGTAATTCGTTTCGTGTCATATTGCCCCCAGCCCTCATTGAATGGAACCCACACTACTATGGATCCGAAAAAGCGAAGATTATCTATGATGGATTTCCATTCTGCCTCAAATTCCTCTGCCGATTTCTTCGGCCTGTCCCAGTCATTAGGATCATCAAATTTGAGATGATTGACCGGATCGTTCAGCTTGGTAAATCCGCTTGGCATATCCTGCCAAAGCAGCATGCCAAGGGTATCCGCATGATAGTAATAACGGGCAGGTTCTACTTTAATATGCTTTCTTATCATATTGAAACCCATCTTCTTAAGGACTTCCATATCGTATTTCATTGCAGCGTCAGATGGAGGTGTAAGCAGGCTTTCGGGCCACCAGCCCTGATCTAAAGTGCCCCATTGAAATAAAGGCTTGTTGTTCAGCATGATGCGCGTGAATCCTCTGTCGTCAATGCCCAAAGAGATCTTCCTCATTGTGAAGTAAGAGGAGAAGTTATCCAGCACCTTTCCCTTTCTTGTAAGATTAACCTCGATGTTATAAATGTTTGGTTCGTCCGGCGACCACAGCGCGGCATCTTTCATGTCCAGCGCAAAACTATTTTTAAATGGGGTTTTAAGCTTTTTAACTGCTTTGTTTTTGTAGCTCACAACCACTTCCAGCATTTCGTTGCCATGCGGTCTGTTAAGTTCGGATTGGAAAACAATTTTCTCATTGTCGATATCGGGCACTGGGTTTAAATACGAGATATAGGTAGGATTTACGGGCTCGAGCCATACGGTCTGCCAGATGCCAGATACAGCAGTGTACCAAAAACCATGAGGGTTCAGAACCTGTTTGCCGCGAGGTTGAATATAGCTGTCGGTGGGGTCAGTAACTTTAAGCCGGATTTTTTGAATTCCAGGTTTTAAAAACGGAGTGATATTAAAGGAAAAGGAGTCGGATCCACCGGTGTGCTTCCCAATTTCTTTGTCGTTAATGTACACCGTACTTTGCCAGTCGACCGCGCCAAAGTGAAGAATGATTTCCTTTCCTTTCCAATCTGCTGGCAAGACAACCGACCGGTCATACCATAATTCCTCCTCAGGTAGCAGTGGTTTTTGTACCCCGGATAGGCTGGATTCAATACTGAAAGGCACCAATATTTTCCCGTTGAAATTTGTCGGTGCGGCGCTTCCCTTTGCAAGGATTTTATAATCCCAAAGTCCATTTAAGTTTAGCCATTTGTCGCGGATTAATTGCGGCCTCGGGTACTCTTGCCAGGCATTTTTATCGGTGATATCTTTTGCCCATGGTGAAGCGATGCTAACCGGTTTTTGGGCGTATTGAGCAAAAGAAAATTGATAAAGAAAACAACTAAACAATAAAAGCTTTCTGTGCACGTCGTAGGAATTAAGGTTTTAAAATATCTTGGGGCAAAACGCCATCTTTTGAAACGAAATTTAGCGATAAAAGCCTTGAGATGATTGGAGCAATATCTTTAATACTCATATTTTTGATTTCCTTATGAGGTCCAATTCCTGCGCCTGAAGCTATAAAGCCAGTTTGGATCTGTTTGAAATCAGGAAAATGACCATGCGCTCCGCCAGGTTTTTTGTCGTTGATAACACTTCCTTTTATAGCCCCATTACTAACGGTGCCCTCATTCATAGACAAAGAAAGATAAGCCTCCGGTTCTGCACCAACTTTGTCCATTTGGTCCCGGTTTATGATGCGGAATAGTTTTTTTTCTTCCGGCGGTAGCGCTTCAAGCATTGTTACTATTTTCGTCCCCAGACTCCTATCCTTCAAATATAGAAAAGCAGAACCACCGGTTGTCGTAAATTTCGCCTGCCAGGTTTTGTTATCAGTTAGCAGGCCCATTCTTGAGAGCCAGACGTTTGGTGACATGCTTTTGCTATTATTAACGAAGCCGTGATCGCCTGTTATTATGAGCGTAGTCGATTCACTAATGCCGATTTCCTTAAGTGTGAAAAGTAGTTTTCCAATCTCCTGATCGATCAGCTCAACTTCATGATGTGATTCTCTTGAATCTCTTCCAAAGGCGTGCTGCGCATGGTCTGCACCCAGGAAATGAACCGCCATCAATGCTGGTTTATATGTTTTGAGGATATAGGATGACATATTGCCGGTTGTTTCGTCAATCTTGTCGAGAAACTGTGCCTTATCACCCGTAATGATGCCTGCTTTCTTCAGGTCGTTGATAAGACTCAAAGGTGTAACGAATGGTGTGGTCACACTCAGCTGGTCCAGGTTTTCATCACCATCGGCACGCCGAATCGGGAAATTATAATCAATTGGAGCTCCTACTGTTACCGGCCACATGACAGCACCTGTTTTCAAACCCGCTTTACGTGCTGCATCCCAAAGAGTTTCTGTTGTAATAAGCTTTTCTTCAAAATACCAGTGGCCAGTGGAGGATTCTCGTTGGACATTATAAAAAATCCCATGGTTCTTTGGGTAGGCTCCCGTAATCAAAGTTGTATGCGAAGGATAGGTCACAGAAGGGAAGACGCTACCAATTCCAGTTGAAAAGACACCTTGTTCCATCAGCAATTTTAGATGGGGTGTGTTCCAGTCTTCTTTCAGATAGAATTCTGGACGGAAGCCGTCGATACTTATCAAAATTACATGTTTCGACTGTGCGAACACATTGAAAAACATAACCACGCCAAGCAGGACAAGCAGGATTTTTTTCATAGGTCCGTTGAATACATGAAAATTCTAAAAAGTTTATCCAAATCTATTTAAAGCAAATTAAAAAAGCTTGCTGTAAGATTTAAAATTAAAAAAATAAGTTTCAATTAGGTAAGTCAAAATATGCGCTCAATATCCCATAATTCACACTCTAATACATTTTTATAATATATCTGCGTTTTTATTTTAATCCTTCTCGATTTCCAATAGTCAGATATATGTTAACCAACGGCGACATTATGAAAATCACCTTAAAGTATTTCTTCCTGCCATTCAGCGTTTTTTTTACGTTGTTAATTTTCGCTTCATTTCAAGGGGAATTACCTGCAGGTCCGGCTTTTCCATATAAGGAAACTGGACTTACCGAAAGGCAAGCAGCAGCTCATCTACTTAGCCGATTTACATATGGCGCGAGATCAGGGGATATAGACGCAGCAGTAAAAATGGGCCTGGAGAGTTGGTTCATGCAACAACTCAAAGGGAACTTAGCTGACGATTCGTTAAAGTTGATGCTGAAAGGTTATGATGCAATTAACCTTAGCAATAACGAAGTTTCCAAAATTTACCCGAATCCCGGACAGGTTCTAAAGATGGCGATTCGGGATGGGGTAATTAATAAAGATTCTGTTGCGCAGGCTGGGAAGAAAGAATACAGGCCGCAGATGATGAAATATATGAAGCAACATGGTTATAAGCCGCAGGCCGATCTCTACAGGCAACTTATCAACCAGAAAATACTGCGCGCTGCATATTCAAAAAACCAGACTCGGGAGTTGCTCACTGACTTTTGGTTTAATCACTTTAATGTTTCTTTAACAAAAGGACAGTCGGCAGAATTTATCCCGGCTTACGAGCGGGACGTGATCAGGCCAAATGTGTTCGGAAGCTTCGAGAACTTGGTACTGGAAACGGCCAAGTCTCCGGCGATGTTAACCTATCTTGACAATTTTAGCAGCTCGGGAACTCCCGAAAACCTTACTAAACCCGCCAATCCACAGGTGCAAAAGCGAATTGCTGCCCGGGTCTCAACGAAAAATGAGTCTCCTCAGGAAAAGGGAACAATGATGGAAGAGGAGTTAACGATGATTGGACAAGCCAAAAGTTAAAGCTTCGGCTAAGGGTAATCAAACCAGAGTGCAAGCTATGACTGGTTCAAATACCATGCTAGCACAGGTTGTAGGTGTGATCCTTGGTTCACCGGAATTTCAACGTAAATAGATAAAAACGCAGATCATGATATCAAGAAAAGGATTTTTAAAAGCAGGCGGGCTCGCACTCTTTGGGATCAGCATGGGGGGTATTCCTACCTTCCTGGCTCAAGCAGCTAATCTTGTACAGGCGCCCGGACTTTTTAAACGTAAGAAAATACTGGTTTCCATATTTCAACGCGGAGCCATGGACGGCCTGATGGCGGTAACACCTTTCGGAGATAAATACCTTCAAACCGCAAGACCTTCTTTAATGATGTCGGCTGCCAGGGGAGGTAATGGAAATGCCCTTATTGACCTGGACGGGCGTTTCGGCTTGCATCCTTCCATGGCAGCATTTGAAAGAATGTTTCGGGAAAAAAGGCTCGCTATTGTTCATGGTATTGGATCTCCTAACACTACACGTTCTCATTTTGACGCCCAGGATTATATGGAATCAGGAACTCCGTTCAGCAAGGGAACCTCAAGTGGTTGGTTAAACAGAGCTGTTGGTTTGCTGGGACATGATGCTACTCCTTTTCAGGCTGTAAGCTTGACCTCGTCAATGCCCCGGTCTTTCTATGGAGATATGCCATCCGTTGCGATAAATAATCTGCAGGATTTCACGATACAAATGAAAGGAAATCCTATGGGCACCAATCGCGTTTCACAAAGCTTTGAGGATCTTTATGATCAAACGTCGTCCGGATTATTGAAGGAGACAGGCAAAGACAGTTTTGACGCCATGAAAATGCTGCAAAGTGCAGATACTAAAAACTATAAACCGGCGAATAACGCTGTTTACCCGAATACGGCTCTTGGTAATTCCTTAAAACAGATTGCCCAGTTAATAAAATTGGATGTTGGACTGGAAGTAGCTTTTGCCGAATCAGGTGGCTGGGATACACATTTTAATCAAGGAAAGAGTACCGGAGTATTCGCCCGCAATGTTACCGACCTAAGCAATAGTATGATGGCATTCTGGACCGATATGACAGCTTATCAGGATGATCTTACGGTAATGACTATGACTGAGTTCGGCCGCACGGTTAAACAGAATGGAACCGGAGGTACAGATCACGGTCGCGCGTCATGTAATTTTATTCTTGGAAGCGGTGTGAATGGCGGACTGGTTCACGGTAATGTTCAGCCATTGGCAATAGAAAATCTTGAAGATGGCAGGGATTTAGCCGTAACTACAGATTTCAGAAGTGTATTTAGCGAAGTCGCAAATAAACATTTGCTCATAAATAATAATAAAGTTCTGTTCCCGGGATTTGAAGGGAAGGGGATTGGGGTGATGAGTTAGGAATTGAAAGTTGAAGGGTGAAAGTGGCATAATTGATTTGTAAACGAGGTAATCGCTTTCAACTCTCAACTCTCACCTTATTTAAAGTATTTCCTCAAATCATTTACCGCCATTCTCATTCTGGTTTTAAGAGTGCCAAGTGGAATGTCGAGTTCTTCAGCAGCTTCTACGTGCGTATAGCCTTTATAGTAAACCAGGTCGATGATAGATTTGTACTCAGGTTTTAATTTCATTACAATTTCGCGGACACCAATAGTTTCGGGATTGTTTTTAATATGGAATTGGTCATCGACAGTTGTCTGCAGGTCGCCTAGCTTATCATTGAGGTTATTGTTACGGTATGATTTGCTTTTTAATTTATCAAGTGCAAGGTTGCGGGCCAGGTTTGACATCCAGGTAAACAGTCTGCCTTTTGATGCATCGTACAACGTAAATGATTGCCAAATCCTTACGAAAGTATCCTGAAGAACATCTTCAGCAATTTCCTCTTCCTTAATAATACGGTTGATAATCCCGAATAAAGAACCACAATACATATCGTATAAAGCTTCAAGGAATTTTTTGTCGCCAGTCCCAAGCCCTGTAACAAGATCGGTTTCTGTAAACGCAGATTTTTTATAACCTACTTTGAGGACGTCGGGAGCAATCGGGGTGATAAATGCACTTGTGTTCAACCTGTCAATTTATTAACTGAACCTTACCAATCAAATTTCAAGCCTGTACCAAAATCAATTGATTTTTCTTCTGAAGTGTAGTGTACAGACGATTAAATAATTAAATTGCGTTAAAAACTGTACACAAGTGGCAAAAGCACGATAAGCTTAAAGCGCCGGTATCAGTTAAGATACATAGCGCGGGTAGCAAAGGGAATCTATACCTACGGTTTGGATTATTCCATCACGTCAATCTTCCTTAATAAGAACTTCAAAAATGAGGTGAAGCAAAAAAACTTTTGAAGGAAGTGTGTTGAAAGCAGTCACCGATTTAAAACTGAGAAAATCAGCACAAGCATATAATTTATTTGTTACGACCCAGCTTAAAACATTCATTTCTAATTTGTTGTTGCTTTTGAAAGCAATTCAATGAATAATAACTTCTTACAAGAAAAAATTTTCCGTTTATTGATCTTTTCAATCGTTTTTGTATGTTCCTGCAAAAGCGGGCCTTTCAATGTGTTTAAGCCGGCATCACCGCACGAAGTTTATGGAAAAAATCTAATCAGTTCTGGTTTGGGGCAATCTGCCATGGGTCAAACTTGGCTTGACTTGTCTGAAGATATACTTCAAAACCCGGTGGCGATAGAAATCCCTTATCTTGAAAAGGGATACTTTCCTGCCGAAAAAGTTCAGGCCGCGGCATTTAGTTTCAAGATGCAACGGGGACAAAAGCTAAATGTAAAATTGAATAAAAAGCCACTGCAGGGTTTTATAATATACACTGATATTTGGGAGCGTGAAGAAGGAGGT
>Ga0136611_10002358_pt1 | contig 13125 bp, 12 predicted proteins | sample AntDrymUQ2232306_2_FD_106645 | JGI IMG/M metagenome (GOLD analysis project Ga0136611, IMG submission 106645) | Polar desert sand microbial communities from Dry Valleys, Antarctica - metaG UQ223 (23.06) | ecosystem: Environmental > Terrestrial > Soil > Desert | place: Antarctica: Dry Valley... | reverse complement strand
CGGCAAGGAGATCCTCGTGGCCGGTGTGCCCTTCACCGTCATCGGCGTGCACCACAACGTCGGCAGCTTTCTCGGAAAGCCGAGCTCCTCGGCATCCGGCGGCGACCCGCGGGGCATCGTGCCGCTCGAAGCGGCGCGCCGCCATCTCGACACGTCCCCGCGGCGTCTGGACCTGACGATCAAGCCGCGGTCCGACGTGTCGCAGGCTGAGGCGATCGACGAGGTGACGGCTTATCTGCGCGGCACCCGCGGGCTCCGCCCGAGCGAGCCGAGCAATTTCGCTGTCGTCACGTCGGAGCATCTGATGGAGATCTACAACGGATTCTTCGGCGTATTCTTCGTGATCATGCTGGCGCTGTCGGCGGTGGGACTCCTAGTGGGCGGAGTCGGCGTGATAGCGATCATGATGATCAGCGTCACCGAGCGCACCCGTGAGATCGGCGTTCGCAAGGCGCTCGGCGCAACGCGGCTCACCATCCTCTGGCAGTTCCTCGTCGAAGCGGCGACGCTCACGAGCATCGGCGCGGGGATCGGACTCCTCGGCGGAACGCTCGCAGCGAGCCTCGTCCGCGCGATGACGCCGATCCCGGCAGAGACGCCGCCGGGCGCCATCGTCGCCGCGTTGGGCGTGAGCGCGCTCACCGGCATGGTCTTCGGATTGTGGCCTGCGATGAAGGCCTCACGACTCGACCCCGTCGAGGCCCTCCGCTTCGAGTAGAATCGCTCGCCCGGCTCGGCCGCTGGCCGTTGCTCGCGATTGTCGCGGGGCTCATCGCGTACGGCGTGTACGAGCTGCTCAACGCCACGGTATCGGAGGATACGGGTGCGATAGCTGGTTACTGGTTACTGGTTACTGGTTACTGGTTACTGGTTACTGGTTACTGCGAACTGCGTTGAGTGCCTTTATTTGGAATGGGTACGGGTTAACAGTTTTGGGTCGTAGGTCCTGGTTAACTGATGGGCTGACGGTTGATGGTTGATGGCTTTTAGAGCGTGAAGGAGGCCGGGGGCTCGCCGCACAGGGTGCCGTTCCCAGTCGGGGCTCGGCGGCGGGCCCGCCGGCGGGCGCGTCTTAGCGAGCGTAGCGCCCAAGGCGGGACCCACCGCCGAGCCCCGACCCCGGAGGGCATATTTGCGGCATGAGCTTCGCCGACGTACTGGCCACGGCGCTGGCGCAGATACGAGCCAACAAGCTGCGCTCGTTCTTCACCACGCTCGGAATAATCGTCTCGGTCACGTTCCTGGTCGCCGTGATCGCGATCATCCAGGGGATGAACGCGTACGTGACGGAGAACATCTCCAATGCTCTGATCGGTCAAAACACCTTCCAGGTAAGGCGCACGCCGATAAACCTCGGGCTCTTCGACGACGAGGAGATGCGGAGGCTCCAGCGACGCCCGCGCATCGACGAGAGTGACGCGGCGGCGGTAGCCGCGGCGCTCCCCGGTGCGTCCGCGGTCAGCCGCCAGTCCGGCTGGCCGACCCCCATCAACGATGTCGCATGGCGCAACCGGAAGATCGGGGACGTGACGATCTTCGGGGTGACTGCGCCATACCAGGTAGTGCAGGACTACGCCTTCACGAGCGGCCGCCCGCTGAGCGATCTGGACATCCGCGACAAGCGTCGCGTGGCCGTGATCGGTGCCGACGTAGCCGAGAAGCTGTTCGAGAGCGTGGGCGCGGTAGGCCAGGAGATACGCGTTCAGAACCATCGCTTCGAGGTTGTCGGGGTAGTTGCCAAGAAGGGTCGCGTGCTCGGGCAATCGTTCGACGGATTCGTGCTGCTTCCGCTACCCGTGTTCGAGATGATCTACGGGCGGCGGTTGACCACCACTGTCTCCGTGAAAATGCCGACCGCCGATCTCGTGAGGCCTGGAATGCAGCGCGCTGAGGCCGCGATGCGGATCGCGCATCGCCTCCGCCCCGGTGACGAAAACGACTTCAACGTGGAGACGAGCGACGCGCTCGTGTCCTTCTGGCAGAACCTCACCAGGGTTCTGTTCGCCGTGGTGCCGGCGCTGGTGACCATCGGAGTCGTGGTGGGCGGGATCGTGATCATGAACATCATGCTCGTCGCGGTGAACGAGCGCACGCGCGAGATCGGGATCCGAAAATCGTCGGGCGCCAGGGCGCGGGACATCCGGCGGCAGTTCCTCGCCGAGGCGATCATGCTCTCCACCCTGGGCGGCGCGGGGGGAATCTTCGTGGGTTGGATGCTGGCCGCGACGATCAGCGCGCTGTCTCCCCTGCCGGCCCGCGTCACGCTCTGGTCGGTAATCGCCTCGTTGTCGCTCGGAGCGGGAGTTGGCATCATCTTCGGCGTATATCCCGCCGCGCGCGCGGCGAAGCTCGATCCAATCACCGCGCTGCGCGCCGAATGACGACAAAGAAGAGAGATCCCGCCACGCAGGGCTGGTTCGCGGACCTCGTCGTAGACAACTTCGCTCTCGCCTTCGACACGCTCCGCGCCAACAAGCTTCGGTCCGGCCTGACGATCCTGGGTGTTGTGATCGGCGTGGGCACCGTGATGGCGATGGCTACGATCGTCAAAGGGATCGGCGATCAGATAGTGCGCACGGTGGAGATCGCGGGGCCGTCGACTTTTTATGTCGTGAAGGTTTTCTCGCAGACCCCGGTCAATCCCGACAGGCTCCCGGCGTGGATCCGAATCCGCCCCGACCTGAGCGAGCGCGAGGCGCAGCGCATCAGGCAGATCCCGGGCGTGCATTACGCGGCGATCTGGGGGCAGGCATTCGGACGCATCGAGTTTCAGGGGGTTCGCACGCAGAACGGAGTTATTACTGGCGCCGACGATGGATTCACGGAGATCCAGGGCGGCGAGCTGACCGCGGGGCGCTGGTTCGTGCGCAGCGAGCTTACGCGCGGATCGGCTGTGGTGGTGCTGCACGAGGATTATGCCGAGAAGGTGTTCGGGCAGATCGATCCCATCGGGCGCACAGTCAGGCTGAGCGGCAGGCCGACGGAGGTGATCGGGATCTACCACCCGCCCGGGAATATCTTCGCGCCCCCCGGGTCGGCGAACGTCGCGATCATTCCCTTTCGGATGCTCGACCACCAGTTCACGTACGACAAGACCAACGCGCTCTTTATCCCTGTGAAACCGAAGGAAGGCGCGAGCGTCGCCGCGATTCAGGAAGAAGTGATCGTTGCCATGCGTGAGATGCGCGGCCTCAGGCCCGGCGCGCAGAACTCCTTCGACGTGATCACGCAGGATCAGGTGCTCGACGTGTTCAACAAGCTGACCGGCGCGTTCTTCCTCGTCATGATCGTGCTGTCCAGCGTCGCGCTTCTGGTCGGCGGCATCGGCGTCATGGCGATCATGATGGTGTCGGTGACCAATCGCACGCGCGAGATCGGGGTGCGCAAAGCCATCGGCGCTACGAGGCGCGAGATCCTGCTCCAGTTTCTCATCGAGGCGGCCACCCTCACCGGAATCGGCGGAGTACTCGGCATACTCATGGGATTGGGGCTCGCCAAGCTCGTGACCGCCATCCTCAAGGTGGATTCGCCGGTGCCGTTCGGAATCACGATGATCGCGGTCGTGGTGTCCGTCGGGATTGGAATCGTGTTCGGATTGCTCCCCGCGAGACGGGCAGCGAGGCTGGATCCCATCGAAGCGCTGCGATACGAATGACGGCGAAGCGCGGCGATCCGCTGGCGCGCGTACGTGCGCTTTGCCTCGCACTTCCCGAAGCACACGAGGTCGTAGCGTGGGGGGAGCCGACGTTCCGCGTCCGAAACAAGCTGTTCGCCATGTACGCGAGCGCGGGAAATCACCACGGGGCAGGCCGCGCCGCCGTCTGGATAAAGGCCGCGCGCAGCAGCCAGGCTGGTGGTGCAGCATGACGCGGATCGTTTTTTCGTTCCTCCGTATGTCGGGGTGAGCGGCTGGGTCGGCATGTGGCTCGATAAGAGGCCGGCCTGGACCGAGGTAAATGAGCTGCTGCGCGATGCTTACCGCCGTACTGCTCCGAAGCGGCTGCTCGCTCAACTGGACGCCCCGGGGTAAATGCCCAGATTCGGACCGCTCCTGCCGCGAACCTCATCGCATCGTCTACATTCCCCGCGTGCCTGAAATCGACATCCTTGCCATTGCCGCCCACCGGGACGACGTGGAGCTCTCATGCGCCGGCGCGCTCATGAAGGCGAAATCGATGGGCCGTACCATCGCGGTGATCGATCTCACGGCCGGCGAGCTCGGCACCCGAGGCTCGGCCGAAACGCGCGCGGCGGAAGCCGAGCAGGCAGCGATGGTGATGGGCCTTGCCGCTCGCGAGAATCTTGGTTTGCCTGACGCGGGAATAGTGAACACTCCCGAGACACGCGCACGATTGGCGGTGGCGATCAGAAAGTTCAAGCCGTCCATCGTGATCGCGCCAGCGCTCGGAGGGCGCCATCCCGATCACCACGTGAGCGCTCAGCCCATACGCGACGCATGCTTCGTGGCCGGCCTTGCCAAGGTCGAGCCGGGAACGCCGGCGCACCGACCGCGGAAGATCATACATGCCGTGACGCACCGCGAGGATTTCGCCAAGCCGACGTTCGTGGTCGACATCACGGACGTGTTCGATCGCAAGCTGGACGCCATTCGATGCTATTCGTCGCAGTTCGATGGTGCCACGCAGGCGGGCGAGGTGTACCCCAACGGCGACCCGCTGCTCGACATAGTGCGTCATCACGCCGCTCACTACGGGTCGATGATTCGATGTCGGTATGGCGAGGCTTTCTACACCACCGAAACCATGCGCGTCGACGACCTGGGCGCACTCGAGGTAGCCACGTTTTGAGCGACCCCAAGCCGGAGGAAGTGAGCTACCCGTCGTACCTCGCGCTGGACGAGCTGCTCTCGCTCCAGCGTCCGCGCTCGCAGCCGGTCCATCCGGACGAGCTGTTGTTCATCGTCGTGCACCAGGCTAGCGAGCTCTGGTTCAAGGTCATCCTGCACGAGCTGGATGCAGTCATTGCGTCCATGAAAAAGTTCGACGCCCAGCGATCACTCTGGCACGTCGGGCGGCTGAACGCGATGATGCGGATAGTGTCGAGCCAGCTATCGTCGCTCGAGCTCCTCCCGCCGCAACACTTTCTGCAGTTCCGTACTTTTCTGGGAACTTCAAGCGGATCGCAGAGCGTTCAGTTTCGCGCGATCGAAGCCGCATCAGGGCTGCGCGAGCCGCACTTCATCGCGGCGCTGGAGGCGCACGGCCCGGTTCCCGAGCAGGTGAAGAAATATCTCGACCAATCGACGCTCCAGGACCTGCTGCTCGCGCTCATCGAGCACGAAGGTACGGACGTCAAGCAGCTATACGTGGGGCCAGGTCCGACCACGCTTTTCTTTCTGGCGGAAGCGTTTCTCGAGTACGAGCAGGGCTTCGCCGAGTGGCGGTTCAAGCACGTGCAGTTGGTCGAGCGGGTGATCGGTCCGGGTACGGGCGGTACCGGCGGAACTTTGGGCGCTCGCTACCTCGCGAAGACCGTAAGCCAGAGGTTTTTTCCAAAGCTCTGGGAAGCGCGCGGAGAGATGTTCGTCAGCGGGTGACTCGGGGACCAGTTACTCGATCAGTCGGATGAGCGGCGCGAAAGGCCCCTGTCCGCGGAACTTCGCGAATTCGGGAGCAAGGTGATAACCGTTCACCGAGGGCCGGAACCCTTCGCCAAGAGCGCGCCGCAACAGCGATGTCGCGCGCGCGGCGTCACCCCGCTTGAGCACGATGTCCCAGGCGAGGAACAGCCGGCTCATGCCGCCGCCGCCAAGCTCTTCCCCGATCTCATACTCGTCGACGAAGAGCTCGCCGACCAGCGTCCGAAGGTCGCTCACCCGCCCCGCACGCCGAAGGTAAACATTGTGCCCAAACTTATGGCGTGGCCCCGGCATGGCCAAAGATTCCCGTGGTAACTTTCATCGATGCCCGCGAGCACCCACGACCCCATTTACCTGGACCACGCTGCTACGACTCCCGTCAGGGACGAAGTGCGCGAGGCGATGGACCCGTTTCTCGGAGCGAGCTTCGGGAACCCGTCGAGCACGCACCGCTGGGGGCGCGAGGCGCGCGCCGCCCTCGACGGAGCGCGTGAGCGCCTCGCACGGACGATCGGGGCCAAGACCGACGAGATCTGTTTCACATCGGGTGGGACCGAAGCCGACAACATGGCGGTGCTCGGCATCTGGCGCGCGATGCAAAAGAAGGGGCGCCCGGCCTGCGTGAGCACGCCGATCGAGCACAAGGCGGTGCTGGGAGCCGTGCACCAGGTGGAGGCCGAGGGCGGCGAAGTGCGCATGCTGAGCGTTTCCGGCGACGGATCCGTCGACGTCGCGTCGGCGCGCGAAGCGCTGCGCGACGACGTAGCCGTATGCTCGATGATGTGGGTGAACAACGAGACTGGCGTCATCCAGCCGGTCGCGGAAGTCTCCCGGCTTGCCAAGGAAGCCGGCGCGATCTTTCACACCGACGCCGTGCAGGCCTTCGGCAAAGTCGAGATCGACGCGTCGAAGCAGCAGTTTGATGTGCTGTCGCTATCCGGCCACAAGATCTGCGCGCCCAAGGGGATCGGGGCGCTGTTCATCAGGCGCGGGACCCCGATGGATCCCCTGATGCACGGCGGCTCGCAGGATCGTGGCAGACGCCCCGGCACGGAGAACGTCGCGGCCGCCGTCGGCCTGGCGCGCGCCGCCGAGCTCGTGGTGGCGGAGAGGGAGCAGCAGGACGAGCGCCTGCGCCGGCTGCGCGATGAGCTGGAGCGCGTGATTCTGGAGCGCGTGCCCGACGCCGTCGTGCACGGCCGCAGCAGCGCGCGCGCGCCGCACATTCTCAGCATCTCGGTTCCCGGCACCGACAGCGAGTCGCTGCTCATGGCGCTCGACCTCAAGGGAGTCGCCGCGTCCGGCGGCTCCGCGTGTCAGAGCGGAAGCGTATCAGGCTCCCATGTGCTCAAGGCGATGGGGGTACGGCCCGATCTCGCGGCCGCGGCGGTGCGAATGAGCCTTGGCTGTCTAACAACTGAAGACTGTGTGCGCAGAGTCGCCGAAGTATTCCCCGCGCTCGTGGCCAAGGCGCGATCGATGGCGAGCGCCGCGACAAGCTAGTGCGCGCGCCGGCGTATCAGGATAGCGCCGTACTCGTGATTCGTGCCGAACCGCTGCGTGGCTGAGGCGGCATCGAGATACTCGATCGACTCGACGGCGTTGGTGGACAAGGAGCGAAGCACGTCCTGCGAGCCCGTTTTCACGTTGTCGAAGTACACGGCGATTTCCGCCTCCACCGGGAAGGTCGTGGGCTTGCCCATGATATCCTTGCCGGGCACGGTCCGCAGCGTGGAGGACCCGCGTACTGACAGCCAGCGGGGCCGTTTGGAGCGCAGCAGCTCATGAACCGTGCTGACCGATGCCGTGCTTATCTCCTCCGCCGTCAGTACGTTCCGATCGCGCGGGCGCCTGGTTGCGCCCTGGGCATCCGCGGTCGCTTGAAGACCGACAAGAGCCACCAAAGTGGCGATCGTTGTGCGGGTGAGTGAGCTCATTCTGGTACTCCCTTGCCTAGAGGGAGACCCGCCGACGAATCAGGATCGCGCCGTGGCCATGGCCCGTGCCGAATCTCTCGGTCGCGGCCTGGGCGTTGAGATACTCCAGGGAATCCACCTCGTCCGTGTGAATCGCGCGGAGCGACTCCTGCGATCCGACTCTCGTGTTGTCCACGTACACGATTATCTCGGGGGTGAGGCTTGCCGTCGTGGGTTCCAGCGCCGGATCCAGGGTCGAACGCGTCTGCAACGTAGACAGGCCGCGCGTCGTAAGCCAATGCCCACGCCTCGCGCGTATCAACTGGTACACAGAGCCTGCGGGTTGTGCGCGCACCTCGTCGGCGCCGATCCGGTTTCGATCCTGCAGTGTGCTCGGCTTCTGCTGCGCTCCGGCCGTGGCCTGGACGCCGGCCAGCGCCAAGACCAAGAGCAGCGACGTGCGGAAAAATATTTTCATCTCTTCCTCTTTGCGGACGTTTCGTCCCATGGCCCCACACTATGTGGGGGGCCGGCCGCCACCGCAAGGTTCCCCTCGGACCTCCCGCTATTGGCGCAATGGCCGGCCGTATATAGCCATGGCTGTCCGAAGCCTGTCCAAAGGCAGCGCGTGAATGCGAAGCCCATTGGCTCCCTCCATCGTCTCGGCTGCAGCAGGGCGTTCAATATTGCTTTTTCGGTGGCGCCGTTGGCCGGTAGCGAGGCTCGTTCGGTTCGGCGGAACCCGGTAGATTTGGAGGATGTCCGCCGCGCCTGCTGAATCCCCTTCGCGTGTCCTCGTCGCCATGTCGGGCGGCGTGGATTCTTCGGTCGCAGCCGCGATGCTGGTGGAACAGGGCTGCGACGTGGTGGGGGCGACGATGAAGCTGTTCTGTCACGGAACCGACGTGCCGGACAGGCCCTGCTGTTCGCTGGATTCCGTAAATGACGCGCGTCGCGTGTGCGAACAGCTCGGCATACCGCACTACGTGATCAATCTCGAGGACCGGTTCGGCTCGGACGTAATCGACAACTTCGTGGACGAGTATTCTCGTGGGCGGACTCCTATTCCCTGCGTCCGCTGCAACACATTCACCAAATTCCGCGACCTGGTCCGCAAGGCCGACGGGATCGACGCGCAGTTCATCGCGACCGGCCACTACGCGCGCATGATCGACGGTGAGCTGCACCGCGGCGTGGACGAGAACAAGGACCAGACGTACTTCATGTGGGGCATCGACCGCGCGGTTCTATCGCGGATGCTGCTTCCGATCGGCGAGATGACCAAGGCTGAGACTCGCGCGATGGCGCACAAGCTCGGGCTCGAGGTGATCGCGGACAAGCCGGAGAGCCAGGAGATCTGCTTCGTGCCCGACGGCGATTACATGAAGATTCTGCGCGAGCGGCTGCCGGCCGATGCGCCCGCGCTGTCGAAGGGCCCGATAGTCATGACGGACGGCGCGGTGATCGGTGAGCACGATGGGTACGCGCGATACACGATCGGCCAGAGGCGCGGCTTACCGGGCGGCTTCGCGGAGCCTGTGTACGTCGTTGCGATCAGGCCGGAAGAGCGCGCTGTCGTCGTCGGATCGCGCGACGAGCTGCTCGGCAACGGCGTGATCGCCCGCGAGACGAATTGGATCTCCGATCCTCCTGCTCCCGGCGCCAGTGTTCAGGTGCGAGTGCGCCACCGCGCGCCGCTCGTGACCGGAGAGCTGCTGCGGGTCGAAGACGGAGAAATCGAGATAGCGCTCGACGCCCCCGTTGCCGCGATCACACCTGGCCAGAGTCTGGCTGTGTACAATGAATCAGGCATGCTGCTTGGAGGCGCGTTCATTGATGGCGCTCGGCAGTCTACCCGAGTGCTACGAACCATCGCTGCGTAAATCACGTCGACCCATCACGGCCCGAACCCAATGCCTGTCATGAACCGAGTCGCCCTTGTCGCATTCGCCGCCCTCGCCTGCTCTCCGACTGATGACACTGTGACCGACACCGGCAATCAGCGGACGCTTCCGCGGGACGTGCACTCGTACGCGCAGCCCGATAGCGCTCGCGTCACGCACGTGTCGCTGGATCTTACCCCGGACTTCGCGGCAAAACGCCTGCGGGGCACGGCCCACCTCACGATCGCGCGAGCAGCCGGCGCCGACAGCGTCGTCCTCGATGTTCGCGATCTCACGATCACGAGCATCACTAGTTCCCGCGGCGATACGCTCGGCTTCAAAATCGGAGCGGCCAGGGAGTTCCTCGGCTCCCCGCTCGCCATAGCGCTGCCCGCACGCGACTCCACGCAGGCGCAATCTGACACGATCGTCATCGCCTACGAGACCGCGCCGACCGCCGCAGCCGTGCAATGGCTCGCGCCCCAGCAGACGGCCGGCAAGAAGCTGCCCTTCCTGTTCACGCAGGGTCAGGCCGTTCTGACGCGCACCTGGGTGCCCACGCAGGACAGCCCCGGCATCCGCCAAACGTACGACGCGACGATCCACGCTCCCGCAGGGATGCGCGCGGTGATGAGCGCCGAGAATCTCAGCAAGGCCGACGAGAAGGACTCGGCGGGGCTGTCGGTGTTCCGCTTCAGGATGGCGAACCCGATCCCGCCGTATCTGTTCGCGCTTGCCGTGGGCGACATTGCCTTCCGCGCGATCGGCACCAATACGGGCGTGTACGCCGAGCCTTCGGTCGTCGAGCAGGCGGCGACGGAGTTTTCCGAGGTGGACGCGATGATGGCCGCCGCTGAGAAGCTGTACGGACCGTACCGGTGGAAGCGCTACGACATACTCGTGCTTCCGCCCTCCTTCCCCTTCGGCGGGATGGAGAATCCGATGCTGACCTTCGCGACGCCAACGATCCTCGCCGGCGATCGCTCGCTCGTGAGCCTCGTCGCGCACGAGCTCGCGCACTCCTGGTCCGGCAACCTCGTGACCAACGCCACGTGGGACGACTTCTGGCTGAACGAGGGTTTCACGACCTACATAGAAGCGCGGATCATGGAAGAGCTTCGCGGCAAGCCGTACGCGGACATGCTACGGCAGCTTGGGCAGCAGGACATGCAGGACGCCGTAACCGAGCTGGACAGCGCGGACACCCACCTCAAGCTGAATCTCGTAGGACGCGACCCGGACGAAGGACTGACCGACATCGCCTACGAGAAAGGCTCGGCGTTCCTCCAGACGATCGAATCCGTGGTTGGCCGCACGCGACTCGACCAGTACCTGCGCGGCTACTTCGATCGGAATGCGTTCAAGCCCATGACCACCGAGTGGCTGCTGGACGACATCAAGGCCAGCTTGCTGACTCCTGCCGAAATCGAGCGGGTGAATCCCGAGGCGTGGATAAACGGCGCGGGAATTCCGACGAACGCGCCAGTCGTGCGATCGAACGCATTGGCCGCCGTGGACAGCCAGGTCGCCCGCTGGAACGGGGGCGCGGCAGCTTCCGCACTGCAAGCGGCGAAATGGTCGACGCAGGAATGGCTGCACTTTCTCCGCGCGCTGCCCGACACGGTGCCGAACGCAAGACTGGTTGAGCTCGATTCGCAGTTCCGACTGTCGTCGAGCGGGAACGCCGAGATCCTGGGTCAGTGGCTGCTCATCGCGATCAGGAACAAATACGAGCCCGCGTTCCCGGCGCTCGCCCGGTTCCTGACGTCGCAGGGGCGGCGGAAGTTCCTGACTCCGCTGTACACGGAGATGATGAAAACGCCGTGGGGGACCACCATGGCGCGTGACATCTATCGGCGCGCGCGTCCGACGTACCACTCGGTCGCTACGGGGACGATCGACAAGATCGTGCTCGCGTCTGGTGGTTGACGGTTTTTAGTTAACCCGCATCGCCGCAGGCATTACCGTACTGCTCGCTAACAACCCAATCATTGCAACACCCGGTCGCAAACCGGCTACCACCAACCAGTCACCAGTCACCAGTCACCAGTCACCAGTCACCAATCACCAGTCACCAATCACCAATCACTAATCACCAATCACCAATCACCAATCACCAATCACTAATCACCAATCACCAATCACCAATCACCAATCACCAATCAGTTAACCAACACCTGCAACCAACGACCAGTTACCCAATCCTGTAGTCGCTCTCGCCGTCAGTACTTCATCCCCCCCGCGGCCGCGAACTCCTCCATCGCCTTCTTCTGCTCCTCCGACAGCTCATCCGGAACCGACACGCTCACCTCCACAATCAGATCGCCGCGCGCTACGTCCTTCTGAACCCCCAGGCCCCTCACCCGGAACCGCTTCCCCGTCGGCGTGCCGGGCGGGATTCGCAGGCTGACTTTCTTTCCATCGATTGACTTGACGTTGATCTTCGACCCGAGCGTAGCCTGGGCGATGTTGATCGGAACCCTGGCGACGAGGTCCAATCCTTCTCGCGTGTAGAACCGGTCGTTCTTCACGTTGAACACGATCACGAGATCGCCGGCGGGGCCGCCATTCCTCCCGCGTCCACCCTGACCCTTCATCCTGATCTTGCCGCCGGTGTCGGTGCCGGGGGGAACGTTGATCAGAACTTTCTTCCTGCTGCTGATCTCGCCGCGGCCCGCGCACGTCTTGCATGGCTCCGACGGAACCTGGCCCTTTCCGAGACACGCGGGGCACGGGCGATTCACCGCGAACCCGCCCTGCGCGAACGACAGCACGCCGCGCCCGTTGCATTCGGCGCAGACCTTTGCCGAGCTACCGGGAGCGCCGCCTGAGCCGCTGCACGTAGCGCACTGCTCGCTCACCTCCATCTCGACAGGCACCTTCCCGCCGAGCACAGCGATGCGAAAGGGGACGTCGAGCGTCGTTTCCACCGACTGCCCCTGCTCCGGCCCGCGCGATTTCTGCCTGGCCGCGCCGCCGCCGAACATCGATCCGAACAGGTCGCCGAGCCCGCCGAGCCCGCCGATGTCGAAGTCCTCGAGGTTGATCGTCGAGCCGCCGCGCTGCTGCGACCCGCCCCGCCGGCCGCGCGTGAATCCATCGAACGCGCCCAGGCTGCGCATCTCGTCGTACTTCTTTCTCTTCTCGGCGTCGCCTAGGACGTTGTGTGCCTCGGAGATCTCCTTGAAGCGCTCGGTGCTCTTCGGGTCGCTGCTGTTGGCGTCGGGATGGTACTGCTTGGCGAGCTTGCGGTATGCCTTCTTGATCTCGTCGGCGGTCGCTTTCGAGGTCAGGCCAAGGACAGCGTAAAAATCCTTCTGCGCCATTTTACCGGGACAGCCGGGTCAGCCGTTCCACTGGCGCACGGCCACTCGCGCGGGACGCAGCAGCTGGCCGTTGAAGACGTATCCCGGCTGGTACACGCGCGCGACCGTGTGATCGTCTTCCTGTGCGACGGCGGGCTCAGTCGAGACTGCCTCGTGCCGTGCGGGATCGAACTGTTCGTCGACCGGATTCACGATCTCGAGGCCGACGCTGGTCAGAGTCTTGAGCGCCTTCCGCTCGACCATCTGCACCCCTTCGACGATCGTGGCGGAGTCGGTGACCGCCGGATCGACGTGGGCGAAGCGAGCGAGATCGTCCAGCGCCTCGATCATCTGCTTCACCAGCTCGCGCTGTCCACGCGCCTCCGCCTCCTCGCGCTCCTTGAGGCTGCGCTTCCTGTAGT
>Ga0136611_10002357_pt1 | contig 13126 bp, 14 predicted proteins | sample AntDrymUQ2232306_2_FD_106645 | JGI IMG/M metagenome (GOLD analysis project Ga0136611, IMG submission 106645) | Polar desert sand microbial communities from Dry Valleys, Antarctica - metaG UQ223 (23.06) | ecosystem: Environmental > Terrestrial > Soil > Desert | place: Antarctica: Dry Valley... | reverse complement strand
TGGAAGTGCTGCCCGCCTATCAGGGGGGCGGCATAGGCAGCGAGCTGATGCGGCGAATGCTGGGCACGCTCGCTGGCATCTACATGGTCGATCTGTTGTGTGATGCCGAATTGCAGCCGTATTACGAACGTCTGGGGATGCGGCGCGCGACGGGCATGCTGACGCGCAACTATGCGGCGCAGTCCGGCAGGGTCGAGTAGCGTCAGGTCAGGACGTCGCCAGACTAGCCAGGGAAATCGTCGTCGTCGTCAGGGGTGTCGGCTCTGGGCGCGTACTGGCCGAGCGCGCCGGGTGTAGTCGTTGCCGTCGAGCCGGTATTGCTTTCGTAGCCAGCGCCGGGGCTAACGCCGGTCGCGGTTCCGGTGCTGGCGGCAACGCCCGCGCCCGAGCCGGTGCTGGAGTCGAGGTAAACCGACTCGTCGGACACAGACGAAAAGCCGGTCGCGTCGACGAGGCCATCAACCATGACGCGGCGGGCGAAGGCTGCGTTGTCGCCGGCATTGACGACGATGCGGTACTGGTCGGTGTGTTCCCCTGCAGAGCCGTCATCGGGCCATTCGTCAGTGGTAGAAACGTCCAAGAGGTCTGCGACACGGCGCGCGTCGTCGTTGTCGCGTCCGGCGATCGTAATGGCGTCAGTGTCAAATCCGGCGGCTTTCAAGCCCTGGCCAGCCCTGATCGCGTCATCCTCGGACGCGAACGTCTCGATCACTATCTTGCGGTGCAGGTCGCTCATTGTCGCTATCCTCCGAATGCTGCTGCAATGTCGATTCGCAGCGCTGGCTGCTGACTGGCGCACCAAGCATGCCAGTACACGTTGGGATGTGTTTGCGGGTCAGGCATTTCAGATCGGTTGCGGCGATAATCGCGGGTGGACGCCGTTGCCGTCAAGAGGTGAAGGGTCGGAGTTGTTGCTCTGCGATCAGAGAGGGATGGATACGATGCGCGTTGCGTTTGGTTCGATCATGCACGAGACAAATACGTTTTCGCCGGTTCAGACGCCGTTCGAGGCGTTTCATGAGGGAAGGGACGACATCCTCGATGGGCAGCGTGTGCTCGATGCGATGCGTGGGACGAAGACTGGCATCGGCGGGTTCATGGATGTCGGGACTGAGCAGGGCTGGGAGATGATTGGGACCGTCTCGGCCCACGCGACACCGTCGGCGAACGTTCAGGCCGATGCGCATGAGCGGCTCAAGGGGCGGCTGGTCCAGCACCTGCGCGAGGCGGGCAGACTTGATGGCGTGCTGCTGTACCTGCACGGGGCGATGCTGGCAGAGAACGCGCCGGACGCCGAAGGGGATATCTGTAAGGCGGTGCGTGAGGTGGTCGGGCCGGATGTGCCGGTCATCGCCGCGCTCGACCTGCATGGGAACATGACCGAGGAGTTCTGCCGTCAGGTTGATGGTGTCTTCGTCTACGACACCAACCCGCACGTCGATTCCTGGGAGCGCGGGGTCGAGGCGGCGCAGTGTCTTGCGCGCGTGTTGAACGGCGAGATGCCCCGCCCGAAGGTGTTCATCACGAAGCCACCGATGCTGCCGCCGACGATCAATATGCGGACCGGGGAAGGTCCGATGACGCAACTGCTCGATCGCGGGCAGGAGTGGGAGGCGGGCGACGGCATCGTCAACGTGGCGGTCTTTCCGGGCTTCCCGTACGCCGACTTCGACCGGGCAGGTACGTCGATCATCGTGACGGCGACCGATGAGGAGATGGGCCGGCGGGCGGTGCGTGACATGGGTCAGTTCGCGTGGAGCATTCGCGACCAGTTCCTGAAAGAGATCCCGGATGTTCCGGCTGCTGTCGAGTTGGCCTTGCAGCAGATTGGCGAGCCGGGTGGCCCGCCCGTCATTCTGGCCGATGTCGCCGATAACCCCGGCGGTGGCGGGACAGGCGATACGACCGAGCTGTTGCGTGAACTGATCCGCCGTGGCGCAGGTGGCGCTGCTGCCTGCGTCTGGGACCCGGAAACGGTCCAGCAGGCACTCGGGGTTGGGATCGGTAACGAGGCGGACTTCCGGATCGCGGGGAAGGCCGCGCCACATGCGTACGGTAAGCCGCTGGAGGTGCGCGGACGTGTTACACACCTGTCGGACGGGCAGTTCACGGGCTGGGGGCCGGTGTTGCGCGGTCGGGAGGGACACGCCGGACTGACCGCCTGTATCGACGTGAACGGTCTGAAGCTGGTGGTGACAACCTATCGGCACGCTACCAACGACCGAGGCTACTTCCAGGTGGCCGGTGTCCAGCCGGAGCGCGAGCCGCTGCTGGTGATCAAGTCACGCGGACACTTCCGGGCCGACTTTCAGCCGATCGCGAAGGTCATCATCGAGGTCGATGCGCCGGGTGCTGCAAATCCCGGGCTGGCTCGCTATGAGTTTAAGAACGTGCGGCGTCCGATCTGGCCACTGGATCGCGATCTCGAATGGGATGGCACATCTGTCAGCTGAGTATCCGATGATCTGGTGAGTGCGCTGGTCTGAAAGCGATCGCTGGATCGCGTACGATCGAGTTAGCATGGTGGGAACACTTCGTCCAACTGAGAAGCGGATCCTGCAAGCACTGCTCGATCAGCCATTCCCTGGCCAAGTCGAGTTGCGATCGCAGCTTGGGTCGGCGCGCGTATCGGCGGAATGCCGCTGCGGTTGCGCCAGTGTCGTGCTGATCGTCGATCCGGATTCTGAGGCACCGGCCTCTACGACATCCTCTGTTCCTGTCGAGGCCGAGGGCTACGATGATGACGGTATGCCAGTCTGGTTCATTCTCCATGTCCGTGACGGCTATCTGCAGGAACTCGAAATCATCAGGGCCGATGGAAGAGGTGTCCACTCGTTGCCGGATGCTGACACAATTGCCGTTACCGTTCGCAATTGACAAACCGATCCTCACCTTGCCCTGTCATCCCGAGCGGAGCCGAGGGATCGCAGGTGGTGGCGCGAACGAACGCAGCGTCGCGCTGGTGCGTGAGATCCCTCGACTCCATTGCGCTCCGCTCGGGATGACAGGCAAGGTGTACGGTGCGCGAAAAACACCGTGATCTGAACGGACGCTATCGTTCGTCCTCGGAACCTACCTCAAGTCGCTTGCCGTAGCGTTGTCCGCTGTAGTCGTAGAGGGCGTCGGTGATGGCGGCAGGGTCGTCGAAGCCCTTCCAGCCGTCGCGGATTTCGGAGAGCTGGATCATGAACTCGACATCGCCGTTGCGGTAGTAGCCGTAGAGTGACCAGCGCTCCTGGCGTTCGAGGAGGGTGAAGTCGGTCGAGAGGTCGGCGAAGCCACGCAGGTGATGGCAGGCATGGTCGAGGCTGTCGACGACGAAGCCGATGTGGTGCCAGCGCGAGGGCTGACCGTCGGACATCGGGATGCCGGGCCCGGTGTCGAACAGGAAGAGACTGGTGTGGCCGGTCGTCAGGACGGTCATGTGGGGGTCGTGCCGCATGATCTGCATCTGGAGCGCTTCGGCGAAGAAGTGGCAGGCAGCCTCGCGGTCGGCGACGTTGATGACGACGTGGTCGATGCCGACGTTGCGCCAGGGTCCGGGCGTGCCGTCGATCGGCGTCAGCGTGACGGTCAGGACGACTGATTCGCCATTGCCGTAGCCACAGACGACTTCGCCAGCGAACATATCGGGGTAGACCTCTTCGTCTAGCGGACCACGCAGGATGAGTCGTTGACCGCGCCGGATGTTCTCCGGGATAGCGTGGTGGATGCCGTCGTGGACGATCTCGAACTCCTTCAGTGTTGCAGCGTACTCGGTGCTGTCGATCGTGAAGACGACGGTGAAGCGAACGTTGGAAGCGGATCCTGTCGACTGGTCCTGTACGTGTGACATGCGACGATTGCCCTTTTCTTCGCGGCAGATTGCGTCTTGATGGACGCTCATGATTCATGCTGGGAGCGTAGCAGATCGTTGGGAGATGAAACCAACGCCGAACGTTCGACGAGCGTTACCAGATGCTATGCATCTGTTGAGACTCTAGCGGGGGCGGAACTGCCATCACACAACAGAGAAGATGACTCGACTATCCCTTGACAAGAGACACAGGCCACCTTAGTGTACGTACAGCACATCTGTTCGAGATGGGCGTGGACGGCAGTGGAAGCGATCTGTAATGGCAACCCGGACCGACGACAATATCCTCGTTCTGGCTGGCACTCGTGATGGGCTCTATTTCTATGAGGGAACCTGTGCGCGCGACGGCTGGACGCGGCGCGGGCCGGTCCTGGAGGGGCTGGACATCGCCAACGCCGTGCTCGACCCGCGTGATGGGCGCACGATCTGGGCGTCCGGCTCCGGCAACGGTTCGACGGCTGTTTATCGGTCGCGTGACTGCGGTGAGACGTGGGCGATGGCTGGCGAGCCGTTCGATTGTGACATGGTCTGGCACGTTGAGCCGGGGCATGCCGCGCATCCCGGTCGCGTTTACGCGGGTGTTCGACCGGCTGGTCTGTATATGTCCGACGATTCGGGCGAGACCTGGCAGCCGGTTCGTGGGCTGAACGAGCATCCCTCGTCGGGGGAATGGTGGGAGGGTGGCGGCGGTAAGATGCTACACACGATCCTCACCAACCCGAGCGATCCGGACGAGTTGACGGTGGCGATCTCGGTCGCAGGTGTCTTCCAGTCGCGTGACGGCGGGACGAACTGGCAGCCGAGCAACGAGGGCACAGTGGGAATGGCCGAGGAAATGGCTGAGATGATGCTTGAGATGTTCGGTCACCCGGTCGAGCATCATGGCGTCCATCGCTGTGTCCACAAGGTCGTTCGTCACCCTGGGCGGCCAGAGGTGATGTACCAGCAGAACCATGACGGCGTCTACAAGACCGAGGACGGCGGCGCGAACTGGGTCGATATCAGTGAGGGGGTATCGAGCCGCTTTGGGTTCGTGATCGGGGTAACGAGCGATGCCTCGGTCTACGTCGTCCCGCAGGACATGGACAAGGTGCGCTTCTCCGGTCAGCTCGGTGTCTACCGGCGGCGCGAGGGCGCCGCGAGCTGGGACCGGCTGACGAACGGTCTGCCGGAGATCGAGAACATCACGCTCTACCGCGAGGGGATGGCGACCGACAATTGTCCGGCGGGCGGCGTCTACTTTGGGACAAGCGAGGGCGATCTGTTCCATACGACGAACGGCGGCGAGACGTGGTCGAAGCTGGCGTCGGGGATACCGGCGGTGCGGTCGGTGAGTTGTGAGCACTATTCGTAGGTTGTGGTGTCGACGCGACGGTCCTCGGTGTGATCGTGTGGGGGCGAAAACCCCTCCCCAACCCCTCCCCTGAAAATGGAGGGGCTTTTGGGCCACACGAATCAAGAAGCCCCTCCATTTTCAGGGGAGGGGTTGGGGAGGGGTTTTCAACGTGACGGCAAGCAATCCTTCCGATCCCAACGTCTGGGAGAACCGCGATATCGAGAAAGAGTCGTTTCAGGACGCTGACCTGTCGGACCATCTCATGCGTAACTGTCGGTTCAGCGACTGCGATTTCCGGGGAGCGCGGTTCGATGACGTTGAGACGAGTGGCTGCGCGTTTACGGCGTGTGACTTCACGGGGGCGCGTTTCAACAGTTCGCGGCATGCGACGAGTGCGTTCGTGAACTGTCGGTTCGCGTTCGCGAGTCTGTTTACGGCGCACTTCGAGGGTTGCAAGCTGATGGGGTCGAGTTTCCAGGATGCTGATTTGTCAGGGATGACGGTTGTTGGTGGTGACTGGTCGTATGTGTTCCTGCAAAAGCAGGATCTGCGCCGGTTTGATTTTCGCGGTGTCAGGCTGGCCGAGTCGAATATGCAGGAGTGCAATCTGGAGCGTGCTGACCTGCGCGAGGCGGACCTGACGCATGTGTTGTTGTCGGATGCAAAGCTACGAGGCGTCGATTTGCGTGGGGCGGTTCTGGATGGGATCGATCTGGCGACGCTCGACCTGCGGGGTGTGCGGATGGATGTCGCTGGCTGTATCGCGCTGGCGCGGGCGCACGGTGTGAAGGTCTCGTGAGCGGCGCAGTCTCCTGACGGCCCATATCGTGCACAATCCGGGGCGTATCCTTGGCCGGTTAGCGGCCATTGGCCGAACCCTGGAAGGATCGCGCAATGCCGAACCGTCTCGCGAACGAAACCACCCCGTATCTGTTGCAGCATAAGGACAATCCGGTCGACTGGTACCCGTGGGGCGAGGAGGCACTCGAACGGGCGCGTGCCGAGGATCGACCGATCCTGCTCTCGATTGGCTATTCGGCCTGCCACTGGTGCCACGTGATGGAGCACGAGAGCTTCGAGAATGCGGCGATCGCGGCGTTGATGAACGAGCATTTCGTGAGCATCAAGGTCGATCGCGAGGAGCGCCCCGACCTCGACTCACTCTACATGATGGCGGTCCAGATGATGACCGGTCACGGTGGTTGGCCGATGACGGTCTTTCTGACGCCGGACGGTCGTCCGTTCTACGGTGGTACGTACTACCCGCCCGAGGATCGCGGGCCGATGCCGGGCTTTCCGAGGATCCTGCAGGCGGTTTCGGAGGCGTATCGCGACAAGCGCGGGCAGCTCGAAGAGAGCGCCAGCAACATCACGAGCAATCTCCACCGACATTTCGAGCACGATCCTGAGGCTGGGACGCTCAATGCCGCCTTGCTGGATGACGCGGCCCGGAGTCTGGCAGGGCAGTTCGACCGGGTCAACGGCGGGTTTGGTGGCGCGCCGAAGTTCCCGTCGCCGATGGCGGTCGAGCTGCTGTTGCGAACCTACGCTCGGACTCGCTCGGAGCGGGCCTTGCAAATGGCGGAGTTCACGCTCGACAAGATGGGACGCGGCGGACTCTATGACCAGGTTGGCGGCGGCTTTCACCGTTATGCGGTCGATGCGATCTGGCTGGTGCCGCACTTCGAGAAGATGCTGTACGACAACGCCCAGTTGGCGCATGTCTACACGATCGCCTGGCAACTGACCGGCGAGCCGTTCTACCGCGCGATCGCTGACGAGACGTTTGCATACGTGCTGACCGAGATGACCTCGCCGGAGGGTGGCTTCTATGCAACGCAGGATGCCGACTCGGAGGGCGAGGAAGGGAAGTTCTACGCCTGGACGGTCGCGGAGTTGCGTGACGTGCTCGGCACGGAGGATGGTGAACGGGTCGCCGGGCTGCTGGGGGTGACGGAACGGGGCAACTTCGAGGGATCGAATGTGCTGTCGATCCCGAACGTTGCTGACCGGATGACGTGGCGTTCTGAGGAGCTGGCGCCGCTGCGTCGCAAGCTGTACGAGGCGCGGGCAACGCGCGTTTGGCCCGGACGGGACGAGAAGGTGCTGACATCCTGGAACGGGATGCTGCTGCGTGCCTTCGCGACAGCGGCCTGGGTGTTTGCCGACGAGCGTTACGCCGAGGTGGGGCGACGCAACGCGCGCTTCGTGCGCGAGCACTTGTATCGCGACGGTAGGCTGTTGCGGTCCTGGAAGGACGGCCAGGCGAAGCTCAACGGCTATCTGGAAGATTACGCGAACTTCATCGACGGGCTGCTGGCGCTCTACGCAGCGACGTTCGAGGTTGAGTGGCTGCGCTTCGCGACCGAGTTGGCGCAGACGATGGTTGGCGAGTTCTATGAGGATGGACGTTTCTACGATACCGGCGTGACCCACGAGGAGCTAGTGACTCGCCCACGCGATGCTTACGACAGCGCGACGCCGAGTGGCAACAGCGTCGCCTGCGATGTGCTGCTGCGGCTGGCGCACCTGACCGGCGACAGTGGATTCGCGCAGATCGCCACCGAAGTCCTGGCTGGCTATGGCCGGGCGGCGAGTGAGAGCGCGCATGGTTACGCGCGCCTGCTTTCCGCGGCCGACATCGCGGTTGGGCCAGCGGCTGAGGTCGCGATCGTTGGCGATCCGGACGCTGCGGACACGCGGATGCTGCTTGAAGTGCTGCGAGATGAGTTTTTGCCACGTGCGGTCGTCGCGGTCGTCGCTCCGGATGCCCTTGCGGGGCAGATTGAGACGGTGCCGCTGTTCGCCGGTCGTGGCCAGCAGGACGGCAAGGCGACTGCCTACGTCTGTGTCAACTACGCCTGTCAGCTTCCGACGACCGATCCAGCGGTGATGCTTGAGCAGGTGCGGTCGATCACGACACCAGGCGCGGGCGCGACGTCGCCGGGTGCGTCAGTTACCGGAGACTGACCCGACGGTCATCCAGATCGCCGTGACGCAGCGTACTGATTCTGGATTGTTTTCGCGTGCGCACGGCATGCGCGCTTCGTGATGTGATGTCTCAGGAAGTGGGGTCAATGGCCGAGCCGATTCGCGTTTTGCTCGTCGATCACCAGCCGCTGTTGCGTCGTTGCCTGGCTGCCGTCCTCAACCGGCGACGTGGGCTACTGGTTGTCGGGGAAGCGGAGTCTGGCGGGCAGGCGTGTCGTCAGGTGCTCGCGCTTCAACCGGATGTCATCGTTATTGAACCTGAGCTTCCTGAGGGAGGTGACGCCCTGCTCGCTGAGTTGCAACAAACGGTGCCTGGCGTTTCATTGCTGGTGCTGACCTCCGGTCTGACGGATGTGTCGCGACGGGCGATGGCAGCCGGTGCTCGCGGCTGTATCCAGAAAGACTGTGGCCTGATGATGTCGCAAGGGCGATCAAGCGCGTCCACGCCGGGGAACTGGTCGTGGCTCCGGCGGTCGTGGCGAGTATGGTGCCGATGGCGTCCGATCCAGATCCGGCCCCGACGGCGAACGGACTGACCGAGCGAGAACTGGACATATTGCGACTCGTCACGCTTGGCCGCACTAACCCCGAGATTGCTTCTGCGCTCTTCATTACCGAGCATACGGTCAAGGGACATCTTGCCAATATCCTCGGTAAGCTCGGTCTCGATAATCGCGTACAACTCGCGACCTTCGCGCTCCAGAACGGCCTCGCCCTGCGTGCTAGCGACGATTCTCCCGATCGGATGGTCACGCTCTAACCCCTCAACCGGGGGGTGTCCGCGCCGTTCGGCGTGGGTTCGCCATGGCCCAGATACCCCCTCCCCCAAACCACTCGAATGACCGCTTCCGTCCGGCGCGTGAGACGCTAGTATTTCTCCCGGCGCCAGGAACGCAATGACGCGGGCCAGCCGGCTGAGATCAGCACACGACGCAGACGACCGCAGACGATGTATCCGGTATTGCATCCGGAACCACGAAGACGACTACGAGACACGCGACCAGACGCAATTCGGTATGGAAGGACATTCGAACATGAAGATTCGTGACCTTCGCTCGATTCGCACGCTCGGTGTCACGTCGCTCGCAGCCGCAACGTTTCTGACCTTCGGCGGCGTCGCATCGGCCAACGAGACCGATACAGCGACGGCTGACGAGACCGACGTTACGGTGTCCGAGACGACCAGTGACGGGGTGGTCAATTTCGATCAGTTGTTCGAGGATCTTGATCTGAGCATCGCCGAGATTTCGGTGCTGGAGAGCGTGCTCGACGACACGAATGTCAATGTTGGTGATGTCGATGTTGATGCGCTTCAGGACATCCTCAACGACAACAACGTTGTCCTGACCGACATTCTCAATGACAACAACATCCTCAGCGGTATTCTGATCGGCGACATCCTCGGTGGCGACATCCTCAGCGGTAACGATGCTGACGTTGATCCGAGCGTCGATGCCGAGACCGATACCGACGACTAGCTCTCCGACGCCACACCTGCCTGACGAACGCGGATGAACACCAATGGCGAAGTCCGGAACGGAGCAACCGTGCCCGGGCTTCGTCGTGTCAACCCCTGGGTTATCGCCATCTCCGCGCATTCCGAGTACGCTCCACGGATAGACCAGCTTGTGGAGAGAGAGGACGCGACCGATGGCCGCTCAAAGGCCCGAAGGGCATCTTGTCGTCGGCATCCAGTTTGACGCGCAGGCGTTCAACGATGCCTGGAAGTACTACACCGGCCACGGTGGCTACTTCGTGTCGAACAATATCTACAGCCGACTGGTGGTGTTGGACGTGTTCGAGCGGGGCGATATCCAGCCGGACCTGGCCGAGCGTTGGGAGACGCCCGACAACGGGCGAACGTGGCTGTTCTATCTCAACCCGGCGGCACGCTGGCATGACGGTGTGCCGGTGACTGCCCACGATGTTGCCTACACGTACAACACCGTCATCGAGAAGGGCTACAGCGGGATCACGTTCCTGCAGGATGTCGAAGCGGCGCGGGCGATCGATGATCTGACGGTCGAGATTCGGCTCACGTCTCCAAACGCGGCATTTCTGGCGCAGCTTGGACAGTTCGTGCTCACCCACATCGTTCCGAAGCACCTCTATGAGGGAAGTGATTGGGACGAGAACCCGCACAACCTCAACCCGGTTGGGAGCGGGCCATTCACGTTCAAGGAGTGGGTCAAGGGCGAGCGGATCGAGCTCGTCGCGAACCGTGACTATTGGCGCGACGGGCCGTATGTCGAACGGTTGACGTATCGGGTGATCCCGGATGTCGTTGACGCGCTGGCGGCGGTTGAGGCGGGCGAGGTCCACTTCGTTACGCGCGATGTGCCGTGCGATCGCATCAGCGAGGTGCAGAAGATGCCGGGAGTAGACGTGATCGTCTTGCCCGGCCATTCGATGGGGTTCGTCGCCTTCAACTGGTCGAAGACTGAGTTCCAGGATCGTCGCGTCCGTGAGGCGATCGCCCGCGCGATTGACCGGGCGCCGATTGCCGCCACTATTTGCCCGGTCGCGACGACGCCGGTCCACCACTACCTGGAGGCGGTGGATTGGGCGTTCAATCCCAGCGCGGTCGCTCCGGAGTATGACCCGGACGCCGCCGAGCGGCTGCTTGACGAGGCTGGTTACGGGCGCGGCGCGGACGCGATCCGGCTACGATTGCGGATCGGCTTCCGGCTGATCTACCCGCACTACGGCGTTTCGGCGCGGATGATCGGTGAGCAGCTCGGGCGGATCGGGATTGAGGCGACGGTCGAGGGGGCAGACCCGGTCACCTGGAAAGAGCAGTATCAGGATGCAGGGGACTTCGATCTGTTGATCGAGGCGGGCGACATCGGTCCCGATCCACAGATCATGGCCAGCTATCTGGCCTCCGATGGGCCGCGCAACGTGATGCGCTACAGCAATGCCTTCGTCGATGCTGCGTTTCGCGATGGTCGGGCGACGGTCGATCTCGGCGAGCGCGCGGCGCACTATCGCGCGCTTCAGGCGGCGTTGGCCAATGACATCGCGCGCGTTCCGTTCCTGCAACACGGCGAGCATCTACCGTACCGGCCGGAGTTCACCGGCTGGTCGTGGTCGGATGGTGTTCGTGGGACCGTGCCGTTCTGGTACCACGGGAGGGTGAGGAAGGTTTGAGGGATGAGCGATGGAGGATGGGGTGAGCCTGTCGTCCAGAGCCGCAGCGAAGGACCTCTCCACGTCAAACGCCTACGGTGTCACAGCGGAGAGGTCCTTCGCTGCGGCTCTGGACGACAGGCTCACCCCATCCTCCGTTTGCGTTTCGTGGGCGATGCGTCTAGCATCTGCGCGCTTGATACCGATGAGACATGAGGGGAATGCTCGTGGCGAACCAGAATCCTGAGGGGCAGCTTGTGGTGGCGATTCCGTTTGATGCGGAGTCGTTTAACGAAGTCTGGAGGAACTACACCGGCGCTGGTGGGTACTTTGCGGCGAACAACGTGTACAGTCGGCTGGTGGTGCTGGATGTCTTCGACCGGGGCGATATCCATCCGGATCTGGCCGATTCGTGGGAGACGCCCGACAACGGCGGGACGTGGATCTTCCACCTGAATAAGGATGCGACCTGGCACGATGGCGTGCCGGTGACGGCGGAGGATGTCGCGTACACGTATGCGGAAGTGCTGGCGAATGGCTACCACGGTTTGTCGTGGCTACAGGATATCGAGACGGTTCGGGCGGTGGACGAGCACACGGTCGAGTGCCGGTTGAAGTCGCCGAATGCTGCCTTCCTGGCACAGCTCGGCGCGTTTGTGTTCACGCATATCCTGCCGAAGCATCTTTACGAGGGGACTGACTGGGCGACGAACCCGTACAACCTCGACCCGGTCGGAAGTGGCCCGTTCAAGTTCCAGGAATGGGTCAAGGGCGAGCGAATCGAACTGGTCGCGAATCCGGATTATTTTCGCGAGGGGCCGTACCTGGAGCGGATCACCTACGTTATCACCCCGAGTCAGGAGGAGGGGTTCGCGAAGATCGAATCGGGCGAGGCGCACTTCTTCGTCCAGGATGTGCCCTGCGACCGAGTCGAGGAGTTCCGCGCCAAGCCGGGTGTCGGCGTCATGTTCCACCCTGGGAACTCGATCGCGTTCGTCTCGTTCAACTGGCAGAAGTCGGAGTTTCAGGACCACCGGGTGCGCGAGGCGATCGCGCGGGCGATCGACCGGCAGCCGATCGCGGACGGCGTCTGCCCACTGGCGCAGACACCGGCGCACTACTATCTGGAACGAGTTGACTGGGCCTTCAACCCGGACGCGAAGGCCGAAGCGTACGACCCGGTCGAAGCGGAGCGGCTGCTCGATGAGGCCGGGCTGCAACGTGGGTCGGATGGGGTCAGGTTGCGGGTCGGGCTGGCGTATCGCTCGCTGTATGCGCACTACGGCGTCGCGGCAGAGATCATCGCTGGGCAGTTGCGCCAGATCGGGATCGAATCGACAGTTGAAGCGGTCGATCCGGTCGGTTGGAAGGAGCGCTTCCAGGAGCAGGGCGATTTCGATCTGCTGCTTGATAGCGGCGATATCGGGCCGGACCCTCAGCTGATGTCGAGCTTCCTGGCATCAGACGGTCCGCGCAACACTATGCGCTACCGCAACGACGCGGTTGACGAGGCCTTCCGCGAGGGACGCGGGTCGGTCGATCGAACTGTGCGCGGGCAGCACTACCGCGATCTTCAGACGGCGCTGGCCGAGGATATCGCGCGTGTCCCATTCATGCAGCACGGTGAGCATCTGCCATATCGCGAGGAGTTCACCGGCTGGTCATGGTCGGACGGCGTGCGTGGGACGGTGCCGTTCTGGTACCACGGGAAGGTGAGACGGGCGTAGGTCGGGCATCGGGAATCGGGGAACGGGGAACGGGGAACGGGGAACGGGAATCGGAAATCGGAGCCCACCCACTAAAGCCCCCCCCGA
>Ga0136611_10002356_pt1 | contig 13130 bp, 21 predicted proteins | sample AntDrymUQ2232306_2_FD_106645 | JGI IMG/M metagenome (GOLD analysis project Ga0136611, IMG submission 106645) | Polar desert sand microbial communities from Dry Valleys, Antarctica - metaG UQ223 (23.06) | ecosystem: Environmental > Terrestrial > Soil > Desert | place: Antarctica: Dry Valley... | reverse complement strand
CCCCGTCTCTCTGCGGATGGCGGGCCTGAGCGACGATCAAGCCAATGAGATGATCGCGGGGCGGGAAGCGCGGCAGGCGAAGGCGGCGGAGGTGCAGCGGCGGGCGTTCGACCGGGGAGACGACGAGCCACCGGATACCGGCGACGTCGGGGCCGAAGAGGAGGTGACCGGATGAGCGGCGACAACGCGGCCCACGGACCGTACAAGATCGAGGTTGGTGTCCAGAAGTGGGGGCCGGGCCGGGAGCCAGGCGACGGCGAACCAGACGAGACCGTGGCTCACGTAGAATGGCACGAAGCGGACGGTACCCCGGTCACGGAACCGGGACGGATCGCGGCGCTGAACGACGCGCTCGCGGCGACATACGGAGGATAACGACATGGCTCTCACGACAGTAGGGCTAACGGCGATGGTCCAGGCAATCCATGGTGAGGCGATCACCTTATTTAATAACGCCAACGCCCACCTCGGGGTCGGTGGCGGAGCGGGCGCGACCACCGCCTTCGCCGCTGGTCAGACTGACCTGCAAGGGGCGAGCAAGACGCGCAAAGCAATGGACGCGACCTTCCCGTCACGGGCGGGGCTGGTCGAGACGTACAAATCGACCTTCGCCAGCGCCGATGCGAATCACGCTTGGGAAGAGGTCGCGGTCTTTAATGCGGCAACCGTCGGCACGATGCTGGCCAGGGTTGTGACCGCGCTCGGTACGAAGGCGTCGGGATCGTCGTGGGTATTAACCCATACCGTCACATGGTCATAATAAGGTAGGGGCGGGGGCTGACAACCATGCCATTTACGATACCCGGCGCTGATACCGCCGCGTTTCCGAAACAGGCTGAGCCGTCGCCCGTTGACTTCCGTATCCTGTCGGACGGCTCCGGCGATACTGGGGTCGTCTCCGGCTGCCTGGTGCCGTCATCGATGACCCTGGTAATTGCTGTCCCTTCCGGATCAGTCCGCGTCGCCGGACAGGTTGTCTCCGTCGCGGGCAACACCGTCACCGTGATGCCCGACGCGAGCAACCCCTTGCTTGCGCTCGTCTCCGTCCCGACCGGCGGTGTGGCGGTCATTACCCACGGCACCGCCGCAGCCAACCCGTTCGCGCCCGATGTACCCGCCTCCTCGGTCGCGCTTGCGATGATCTACGTCCCCGCCGCTTCGGCAGCTGTCGCCGCGAACCAGATCACCGACAAGCAAGTTATCGTCCCCGCGCCGGGCGCGGCAGGCGACACGGTGATCAAAAAGACCGCAGATCAGGCGTTTACATCAACGACTCTGTTCGTCAGCGATGCTTCATTGATGATCCCGGTCGCCGCGAATACCGACTACGTGTTCTCGTTCTTCATCATCTTCCAATCGGCGGCCACCACCACTGGCGCACGGTTCGCCCTGAGCGGACCCGCCGGATTCACCCTCCTTTTTGTGGAGAGCAAGAAACAGATCACGGTCGGCGGCACCGCCTCGACCGACATGTTCTCCACCGCGATCATCACCGCCTACGACACGGCCGCCCCCGTCTCCACCGCCGAGATTGCGGCGAATACCAACCTGTACCATCGCTTCGAGGGCATCTTCCGCAACGGGGCGACGGCGGGGAACCTCGTCCTTCGGGTGCAGTCTGAGGTCGTGGCGTCGGCCATCACCGTCAAGGTCGGTAGCTACGTCCGCTACCGGGCCGTGTAGCCGATGGCCGCGTTCGTCCTCAACCGCGCCACCGGTGGGTCCGCGCTCAACGGCGGCGACTCGCTCAACGCGGCCGCCGTCTCCGAGACGGCCAAGTCCGGGGTCGATGCCGCCTCCGTTGCGGCGGCCGAATCGGCCGTCCTCACGGTCGCGGCCCCCAGCGCCGACGTCACGATCCTCACAGCGGCGCACGCCTCCACGCTCACCGTCGGCGCTAGTGGCGCCGACGCGGCGACGATCGCCGCCGCACACGGATCGTCCGTTACCGCGACCCTCACCAGTGCCGACGCCGCGACCGTCGCCGCCGCCGATGCCTCGACGGTCGCCCAAACCGACCCCAAGGCCTCTGCCGATACAGCGACCGTCGCCGCCGCCGATGTCCCTGTGGTCGCCGCCGCCATCGTCAGTGCTGACGCGGGCGGCGTTTCCGTCGCGCATGCGTCTGCTTTGGAGGTGGCTAGCGCCGACGCCACGACCGCTGTCGCCGCTCACACCTCAACAGTCGCCGTCACTCTCACATCCGCCGACACGGCGACCACCTCGATCACCGATGCCTCTACGGTCGCTGAGACGACGTCTAAGGCATCTTCAGACACCGCGGTGGTTGCCGCCGCCGAATCGGCATTGCTCGCCGCCACGGTCCCCACCGTTGACACTGGGGCTATCTCCGCCGCTCACGCCTCTGCTGTAGACGCGGCCATCGCCAGCGCCGACGTTGCGACATTGACCGCGACCGACGCCTCCACGGTTGCGGAGACGACACCTAAAGCATCGTCCGATGTCGCGGCGGTCGCCACCGCCGAAATGCTCGCCCTCGCCGTCACGGCCGCCACGGTTGACGCTGGGGTTATCTCCGCCGCCCATGCCTCGATCCTGGCCATTGCCGCCGCTGACGCCGCGACCTTGTCCGTGGTCGATGCCTCGTCTCTGGCGGCAACAGTCCCGGCGGTGGATACCGCAACTATCACGGCCGCTCATGCCTCGACCCTTTCCGCGACCACCGCCTCGGCGGACGCCGCGACCGTGGCCGGGGCCGATGCGCCATCGGTTGAGATCGTCGGCGGCGACGCGACGAAGGCGGCGACCGACGGCGCGTCACTCGCCGCCACCCACGCATCCGCCATCGACGTCACCATCGCCAGCGCGGACGTCGCCGCCACCACCGCGACCGAGGCGGTTTCGTTTACGGTTGCCGTGGCCGCCGCCGACGCGGCTGTCATTGCGGCGATGGATGTGGCGGCTCTCGCGGCCACGATCCTGGCGGTGGATGCCGCCTTGGTCGATGCCGCTGAGGCCTCGGCGGTTGCCGCCGTGCTCGACTCGTTCGACGGGGCGACGGTTGCGGCATCCGAGTCGGCGTTGATGGTGCCGGGTAGCGGTGCGATCGGACCGGTGGTTATCCTAGTCGCTCGTGCTCCGTCCCCGCTCGGCGGCGTCGGTCGCGCCGCGATGCCCCTCGTGGCGGCCGGTCGGAGCCTCGCCACCTATGCGGCCGGAGCGCCGCCGGAAGGAGACTACTAGCTATGCCCTGGCGCGCGACAGACCTCAGCACGTCCCCGCCCTCGCGGCAGATCGCCGCTGGCGACCGCGAGGCACTCGCATTCAACGCGGAGACGGTGATCGCCTCCGCCACCGCGATCCTCACTCGCCTCGACACCTATGCCGCCTTCCCGACCGGGATCGAAACCGTGGTGACGGCAACGCCGCTCGTCACCGTCACCGTCTCGGGGCTGGCGCGGGGCGTGGACTACGAGCTCGCCGTGACTTTCGTCACCGGGGCGGGTCGGCGCTGGACTCGTGTTGTGGTCCTTGAAGTGGTGGCGTGATCGGCGCGGGGCTTGCCCTTCGACAGGATTCACACGTCTCGTACCACTCTCCGGTGTCGGGAGAAACCGAGAAATGAACATCCGGCGGATGGAGGCCACACTGGCAACACTGACTGGTGCAATGATTCGGCATTGGCTCAACCTCCTGCACATGATTGGGTCGTGCCGCGCTGTGGGTGTGATTAGCGCCGCATGGCGCCACCTTTTGTCTTACTTTACCACATATCTTCCCTTTGTCATCGACGTTGTGGCCTAATGGCGAGCGAGCTGGAGCGGGCCATTGCCCGCAATCGGGCCGCTCTCTTGCGGGAGGATCGGATCGTTCGCGCTGAGTTAGCGGACGCTTACGGGACCGCTCGGCAGGGGATCAATACCCGCCTTGCCGACCTCGCTCCGTTGCTGGCTGAGGACCCGTCGTTGGGGCGGGTGATGCTTGACCAGCGATACCGGACTTTGTTGCTTCAGATCGATCAAGAAGTCCTTGCGCTTGAGTCGGCGGGAACGTCGGCAATCACTGGCGGCCAGGCGCGAGCGGTACGTCTGGCGGGAGATGCGGCGTATGACTTGGTGGCGGCTCAGGGGTTGGGCGTCGGCGTGTTTGATGCGCTGCCTACTGGGGCGGTGGAGTCGCTGGTTGGCTCGCTGAGCGATGGTAGTCCCGTCCGTGCTCTCTTAGCCGAGCAAGGGGTGGAAGCGGCCTCAGCGGCCCGTGCCGCGCTGATCGAGGGTGTGTCGCTGGGGGAGGGCGTGCGGCCCTTGGGCAAGCGGCTGGCGGCGATCCTTGACCGGAGTCAGTGGCGGGGGGAGATGCTCGCGCGAAATGCCGTCCTTGATGCGCACCGCCAGAGTTCGCTCGACAGATACGCCGCCCGTCCCGATCTGCTCCAAGGGTGGCGGTGGATGGCCGCCAGGAGCGAGCGGACATGTTTGGCTTGTTTGTCTTTGGATGGTCGGGTGTTCCCGCTCTCAACGCGATTCTTCGCCCGGCACGTAGCCTGTCGCTGTTCGCCCGCTCCAGTGCTGCACGACCGCTTCGGCCCGATCTCAGCAGGAGAGACGGGAGCCGACTGGTTCGCGCGGCAACCGGAGGCGGTGCAACGGGGGATGGTGCCCAGGGCGTTGTACGATGACCTGAAGTCTGGCAAGGTGGCTCTGTCGGACTTCGTGGTCCAGGAGAAGTCGCGGCGATGGGGACCGAGCTATCGTCAGGGAACTATCGGCGAGGTTCGCCGGAACGCGGCGAGCCGCGCGGTGCCGCGTCGTTCGCTGCGCCCCGTGCCGAAGGGGGACGCGGTCAGCGCGTCGATCCGGCTTCCTTCGGGCGAACTCGGCGAACGCCTGCGCCCCGCCCTCGACGCCATTGACGGCGTGCACGGCACGACCAATTTGCCTACCGTTGGCGTCAAGCGGATTGCGCGCAAGGACGCCCAGGCGACCTACGAGTTCGACCCCAAAACGGGCCGGCCCTCGTTCATCGGCGTCAGTCCCCATTCCGCCGAAGCGGAGTTGGGTCTCGTGCACGAGGTCGGCCATGTGATCGACCACCAGTTGCTCGGACAGCGGGCGGGGTGGTTCGGATCGGGCACCCCGAGGGGGACGGTGCTCGAGTCTTGGGAAGGCGCGGTGCTCGACTCCCGCGCCACGTCCGACCTCCAGCGATTGCGGACGGGGGGAGACATCGGACTCAAGCTCTCCGACGGCTCGACGATGGAGTACGAACCGGACACCCAGTACACGAATTACCTGTTGGATCGGACCGAATTGTTCGCCCGATCCTATTCGCAATGGGTCGCCCAGCGTAGTGGCGATCCCACCCTGCTGGCGCAATTCAACAAGGTGCGGCGGCAAGGCAAGGAGAGCGGGTACATGGAGTTCTGGGACGATGACGACTTCGAGCCTATTGCGAAGGCTCTTGACGGGGCGTTCCGGGCGAAGGGATGGCTGGCATGATCCGCGGGGATGCGACCGAGGCCCAGCACATCGAGGCCGTGATGCGGATCCACCGATGCGATGAGGCGCACTCCCGCTTCATCCTCGCCGTTGAGCGCCGCCGGATCGCGGGCGACGTGATGCCAGACGTCTTCGGGCCGATGCGGCGGGTCGCGCGGCTCGGTCGTACCGTCGATGGACGCGGTGGGCGATCTGATGAACGAGGAGGGGGCTAGTTAGCGTGGCGACCGGGCCGACGGACATCGGGGGTCGGGAGGAGGATACGGCTAATGCCGACCTTCGTGCCTTCCTCCTCGTATTGCGGCGGGCGCTATTGATGATAGTTAGCTATATCGAGCATCGCTATCGGATCGAGTCACCGAGACAGCCCTAGGCCCTATCACATTCTCAGCGGTTTGCTTGGGTTCACGGATACCTTCCGCTTGGGCCATCTGCCGGATGACTGCTTCGATCACCCCGGTCTTGGTCGTGCCGTTCCGCTCGGCGAGCGCGACCAAGAGTTGCCTCGCCTCGATGCTCAACCGGAATGACACGCTGTGTAGGTCTTTCTTGTGCATCTGATTCACCTCCTTGCCATACAGCATACAGCATGCAGCATAACGCTTGCATTGTAGATCATTGTGCTGTACAGTGGTCTCGTACTCAGGGAGGGTACGACACGACGAGGCAAGCCTTGGCTAGGCAAGGCGAGGCAGGGTACGGCGAGGCAGGGCTGGGCTGGACTTAGCCTATTCCCGAGAGAGAGCACGAAGGGGAGAAAAGTCACATGACTGCGAAGGCGAGCAACCAGACCGACGTGATTGCGATCAAGCGGGTCGAGACGATGCGGATCGTGGTCCCCATCGAGGGCATCACGCCGGTGATCCCGCACCGGTGGAGCGAGAAGGCGAAGCAGGAGATGCGCGACAAGCAGCAGGGCACCGGGGGCGCCAAGTCCCGTGCACCCAAGAATCCGGAGAAGGAGGCCGAAGACTCAACGTACCGTTGCCCGGACGGGCAGCCTGGCATACCGGCGACCGCGTTCAAGAACGCGATGACGAGTGCCGCCCGCGACTTCAAGGGCAGCGGGTTGACGATGACATCGCTTCGCGTGGCGCTCTACTTGCGCGGGGTCGGTCCTGATCAGCTGGTCCCGTTCGTGGGAGAGCTTTCCATGCGGGAGGACGCGGTGCGCGTCGGGATGGGGACGGCCGATCTGCGGTACCGCAATCAGGCGGTCGAGTGGACGGCCGATCTGGATATCGAGTTCGCCCCGACGCACATCAAAAACGTGGAATCGATCTTGGCCTTGGTTGACGCCGCTGGCAGGATCGGGGTCGGCGACTGGAGGCCGGAGAGGAACGGCACCTACGGGCAATTCCGAGTCAGGGCTAACGCGAATATTGCGGAGGTGGCCTAGCTATGCACACCTACGGGGCGGACGTTGCTCAGCGAATCGACGAGATCATCGAACGGGACGGTGCGTGCACGCCGAGCGCCGTCGTCAAAGACGGAGAGTCACCGTCGTCGCCGTTCCATCGCTACTTGCAGTGGAACAACGAGGCGGCGGCCGAGGAGTACCGGATCGCTCAGGCGCGGCAGATCATCCGGTGGTTCCGGGTGGTGGAGTTGCCGGCATCGTCTCGGGAGCCGGTCTACATCCACGTCGCTGAGGTGGATGCGACCGACACCGCTGGTTACGTGCGGCGGGAGACGGCGATGGCCGATCCCGCGATGCGTCTTCGCTACCTGAGGTCAGAACTCGCCCAGATTGAGGGACTCGTGCGGCGGGTGGGGAGCGAGTCGGAGTTCGCGCCGCTGGTCGGCGCCATCGAGACGGTGCGTGCCGCCTTGATACCGGACCTGGCACTCGCGACAGCGGCCGACTAAGAGACGCACACGGCCGGGGCATGGCAGGGCAGGGTAGGGCAAGGCAAGGCAGGCATGGCCGGGCCGGGCCAGGCCAGGCAGGGTATGGCAAGGCAAGGCAGGCGAGGCACGGCCTGGCGCGGCGCGGTCGGGCAAGGCGAGGCAAGGCAGGCGATGCCAGGCGGGCGAGGCATGGCATGGCAGGGCAGGTGTGGTAGGGCATGGCGGGGCTTGGTACGGCAAGGCAGGCAAGGCACGGCGCGGCTCGGTTGGGCGGGGCTTGGCACGGTATGGCACGGCGAGGCAAGGCAAGGCAGGCGAGGTTGGGCGCGTCGCGGCAAGGCGTGGCAGGGCAAGGCAGGTGGGGCTTGGCAAGGCGAGGCGCGGCACGGCACGGCGAGGTCCGGCATGGCAAGGCAGGCGAGGCAAGGCTTGGTTCGGCCGGGCCGGGCAGGGCAAGGCGGGGCAGGCGAGGCCCGGCGAGGTGCGGCTTGGTGGGGCAGGGCTCGGCAAGGCGAGGCGAGGCAGGTGAGGCACGGCGCGGTATGGCATGGCGGGGCCGGGCAAGGTGAGGCAAGGCAGGTATGGCAAGGCAGGCGTGGCGTGGTAGGGCGGAGCGCGGCGGGGTCGGGCAAGGCGAGGCGAGGCAGGTATGGCCTGGCGGGGTGCGGCGTGGTCTGGCCGGGCGAGGCAAGGCAAGGCAAGGCAGGCGCGGTTCGGCGAGGCGCGGCGAGGCGAGGCGGGGCCGGGTACGGCGAGGCATGGCAGGCATGGCAGGCAAGGCAAGGCAAGGCAGGCAAGGCAAGGCAGGCGGGGCACGGCTAGGCCGGGCGAGGCGGGGCGAGGCTAGGCAAGGCAGGCGTGGCGTGGCCGGGCGAGGCTAGGTGTGGCGGGGCACGTCGGGGCCGGTTGAGGCGAGGCAAGGCAGGCCAGGTATGGTGGGGCGTGGTCCGGCGGGGCAGGGCAAGGCAGGTGAGGCGAGGCGAGGCTGGGCAGGGCAAGGCCGGGTCTGGCACGGCATGGCAGGCGAGGCCGGGCCAGGCACGGCGTGGCAAGGCATGGCTTGGTGTGGCGCGGCAAGGCAGGCGCGGTCGGGCGTGGCGGGGCTGGGCTGGACTGGGCGAGGCGAGGCAGGCGTGGCGTGGCGCGGTATGGCCCGGCACGGCGAGGGTGGGCAAGGCGAGGTAAGGAAGGAAGGAGTCAGGAAGGGCGGCGGGACATAATCCCCGTCGCTCTTTCGCTGTGCTAAGATAGGGTCGCACAATTCAAGATCGGGCCGCACTCGCATGAGTCCCGCCCCCTGATCGGAAGGTCGCCGCCTCGGCGCCCGCCTCCCGAACGGGGGGCGGTTTTCTTGTGCGTGTCTGAGCCTTCACCCTCACCCGGCGCGATGCCGGCAAGGAGCACCGCTGCGATGGCGGAGACGAGCGAAACCACGGAAACGGTCGAAACCACGCGGGCGACGACGGCCGCCGCTTCCCCGAGCGATTCGGGCAGCGGCACGACACCCACCGACGCCGCCCTCGGTGACGCCGGTAAGCGGGCACTGGACACTGAGCGCACCGCCCGCGACGCGGCCGAGAAGGAAGCCAAGCGACTGCAGGGCATCCTCGACAAGCAGGCCACTGAGAAGCGCAAGGCCGACGAGGACGCCGCCGCCCAACGGGGCGAGTTCCAAGAACTGGCGACGAAGCGGGAAGGGGAGCGTGACGCGGCGATCGCGGAACGAGACACCCTGAGCGCCGAACGCGACCAGCTTCGGGCGTTCTTCGATGGCCAGGTCGCCAGCGCACTCAAGACCCTACCCGATGCCCTCAAGGACTTCGACCCGGGGCCGGATGCGCCGTTCGCGGCGCGAAAAGACTGGCTCGAAAAAGCCCAGAAGCGGGCGGGCGACATGGGCGGGAGACGACTCGCGGCAACGGCCACGACCCCAGGGCCGCCGGGACCGGCGGCAAGCCCACGGCGGCGGACGAGCAACGCGCCCTCGCCGCCAGAGGCACCTATTCGATGTGACGTAGGAGCAGGCTATGGCAGAGATCGCGAAGTCCGGCACACCGTCCCTGGCGACGGTGCAGCCCGGATACGAACATCAGATCAACGGACTTCTCGCCGGCGAATCTATCGCCGCCGGGAACTTTGTGTATATCCGCGCCTCCGATGGTCGGGTCATGAACGCCACCGGCGCCGCCGCCAACGAAGCGGCTCGTGCTCGAGGCGTCGTTTTGCAAGCCGCGACCACCGGTGATGGTGTCAGCGTCTTGCGCGGGGTAATGATTCGCTACGGTGCCACCCTCCCCCCCGGCACCCCGTATTTCCTCTCCGGCACCGTTGCCGGCGGACTCGCGGACGCCGCCTCCATCGGTGGTACGGCCGAGATCGCTTATGCCGTTGACGCCACGCGCGTCTTCGTCAAGAACGTTTAGGAGGACGCGATGCCATCGTTCGGTACACACAGCGTCCTCGACGCCCTGGCGACGTTCGACGCACAGAACGTGCTGGAGTACGGTGAGGACCAGCTCTTCGCCGACTTCCAGCGATCCCTCGACGCGCACAATGCGCTCGTCGACGACATGGTCGGCCCCCTCGTTGAGGAGACGACTGAGCGGGTCCGCCGGTACGGCACCGAGTCCCGCCTCGACATGATCGAGGCCGACGAGTACACCCGGGCGGACGCTCAGAAGGCGCCGCTTGCCGGGGTGGACATCGGCTTCCCCCTGCGGCCCTACCAGATTACGCTGCAGTGGACCCGCAAGTTTTTGGAGATCGCCACCCCCGCCGACCTCGCGAAGAGCATGACGGCGGCGCAGCGGGCCGACGTGACGAACACCCGCAAGGCCGTGCAGCGCGCCCTCTTTACCCCGACGAATACTCTCGGCTACACCGACCGCTTCATCGACGGCGTGACGGTCCCCTTGCGGGCGCTCCTCAACGCCGACGGAGCGGCGATCCCCACCGACGACTTCGGGAACGTCTTCGACGGCGCCACCCACACCCACTACCTCGGCACCGCCGCACTGGTCGCGGCGAACGTCGAAGCGGTGCTCAATACAGTGATTGAGCACGGGGTGTCCGGTCCGGTCTATATCTACATCAACCGGGCGCAAGAAGCGGCCATCACGGCGATGGCGAACTTCACGCCATTCAACGACCCAATGACGCAGCCCGGCGGTGGTTTCACCGGCGAGACAGCAACCGGCGCGGTGCTCCGCCCGTTCGATATCTACAACCGGCCAATCGGGGTCTGGAACGGCGCGGTTGAGGTCTGGGTCAAGTCCTGGGTCTTCGCCGGCTACATCGTCGCCCTGGAAGCCGATCCGTCGCGCAAGCCGCTGGCACGGCGCACCCGGCCCGGCAATGCCGGCCGAGGCGCTCTGCGGATCGTCGCCAATGACGAGCGCTACCCGCTGCGAGCCGAAACCATGGAGCGTGAGTTCGGGGTGTCCGTGTGGGGCCGGGAGCAGGCCGCTGTTCTCATGACCACTTCAGCGACCTACGCCGCGCCGACCATCGTCTAATGGGAGTGACGAGCATGGCTGATCAGCCGATGATTATTTCGCCGGTGGATTACCGGGCGCAGCAGATCGCACAGAGCAAGACCGAGGCGGCGACGCTGACGATGGACCTCGCGCCAGAAGGTGGCCGCTACCTCGTCGGCGGACAGACCGTCGACGCGAACGGCCTCACGGTCAAGCCGTCGGCGGGCGAGATGAAGGCGCTTTCCGACGCCAAGGCCTTCGCCGAAGCTCAGGCCAAGATCGCGCACGACACCGAGATTCGGGCCGCCGAAGCGAAGGCGGCGGCGGACACGCGGATGGCCGTCGAGGCGGAGGCCGAAGCGAAGGCGACCGCCCTCGCGTCCAAGGCGGCGGTTGACGCCGCGAAGCGTCCCTTCTCGCGATGACCCGGACCGAGGCCGCCGCCGCGCTCGCCGCTCGCTTGGGGACCATCTTCGTTGACGCGGGGATTACTCCCACGGCGGCGGGTCTGGCGCCGGCGCTCGACGATGCGCTACGGGCGTTCGGCTACGCGGAGGTGGATCTCTCCACCGCCGCCCCGGCGGACGCCAATGGCTTCATCGCGATGGGCCGCTACCACGCTCTGCGCCTGTGCCTCGACCGGATCGCCGATCGCTTCGACGTCGGGATCGCGGGGGGCAGCTACAAGCTGCAGCAGACCGTGGCGACGATTGAGCGGCGACTGGCGGAGGCGCGGGGCGAGGTGATCGACCTGTTCGGGAGCCTGTCGCCGGAGTGGATGGTCGACGGGGACGGGACGATGGCGGCATCTATCTTCGCCCTCGACCTGGATTATCTGGACGACCGAAACGGAGGTATGTACGGATGAGCAACAAGCCAGTCGTGATCGAGTTCAAACGCGACCGTGACGGCTACGGCAAGGGGGAGCGCTTCGTCGTGGCCTCCCAGGCCAAGGCGGAAGAGCTGTACCCAGGGGCCACGGTCATCAGTTACGAAGACGGCACCCCGTTTGAGAAGCCGAAGCCATCGGCGCCAGCGGCGGATACCTCTCCCAAGGTAGCAGAGCCAATGGCGGCACCCGCCGTCAAGGCGACCGAACCAGCCAAGGGTGAGGCGGAGGTCGCGACTTCGTAATGGGCATCCTCTCGCCACGCCTGATCAGTACCCTGCGCGGTGTGACGGCGCGACTGCGACCGGACACGTGCGAGGTACTGCGGGCGTCGGTTGTGGAAGATGGCAGCGGCGGCTCGACCACGGTTGAGACAGTCACGTCGACGATGCCGTGTCGTCTCGACGCCTCGGGGTTGCAACCAGATGAGGCGGCGCTCGCCTCACGGCTCGGATGGGAGGTCGCCTACAAATTGGATCTGCCAGTTGATGCCAACGTGACGCCGAGCGACCGCCTGCGGGTCAACGGCGTGCGGTCGTTTCAAGTCGGTGGGGTGCCGGTTTCCGGGAACGCGGCGGTAAGCAAGATCGCCGTCGTGCGCGAGGTTGGCTAGCGATGATCCAGATGAGCATCACTGTCACGAAAAACCTCTTGCCCGCCGCTGCCTCGCGCGTGCGCTCAGAACTCCCCGACGTGGTGGGTCGCACCGCACTGGACGTCGAGGCGCGAGCCAAGGGGTATGCGGCGGTCGATACCGGCGAAATGCGGGCGGGCATCAACTCGGCGCACAGCGGACTCTCGGCAACGGTCAACGCGCCGGTTGAGCATTCCCTGTTCATCGAATACGGCACGTCCAAGATGTCCGCCCAGCCATTCATGCGACCGGCCGCCGAGGCTGGTGGCCCTGCTTTTCAAGCGGCGGTTGCCGAACTGATCGGACGGTTGGCATGAGTGTCACGGTGGCGGAGGCGCAGAAACTTGCCAAGACGTGGCTCTTTGGTCGCTATGTCACAAACACGGCAGTGACGGCGGTGATTGACCGTCGCGTGGCGAATGGCCGGGCCCCTGCCGGGTGGCCGTCTCCGTTCGGGGTTTACAACCTTGTCTCGCACCGGAGCAACGGCGCGATCGGTCAACCAGCGATCTCGCACACGATGATCTGGCAGGCGGAATTGATCGCGGAAGGTGAGTCGACGGTGCCGATCAACGATGCCGCCGACGCGCTGGAAGGGTCGCTCGACGGCGCCCAAGAGACGCTGGCCGGTGGGTATTTTATCGCCTGCAAATCACTCGGCGGTATCCCGCGCCCATTCTCGTATGACGGTGACCGCGTCTGGTCCCACATCGGGATCGAGTTGGAAATCATGGTCCTCAATGGAGCGGGCTAGCGATGGAACTGAATTGACCGAGGCGAACGCCCGGTTTATCGACAGGTAGCGACAAGGAGTTTCGGCT
>Ga0136611_10002355_pt1 | contig 13131 bp, 9 predicted proteins | sample AntDrymUQ2232306_2_FD_106645 | JGI IMG/M metagenome (GOLD analysis project Ga0136611, IMG submission 106645) | Polar desert sand microbial communities from Dry Valleys, Antarctica - metaG UQ223 (23.06) | ecosystem: Environmental > Terrestrial > Soil > Desert | place: Antarctica: Dry Valley... | reverse complement strand
GCCGACCGGCTGGTCGTCGTCAATGCGCTCAGTCGGCTGCCCGAGGACCAGCGCCGAGCGCTCGTCCTCCACCACCTCGCCGACCTGCCCGTCGCCGAGGTCGCGCAGGAGACCGGCGTCCCCGAGGGCACCGTCAAGGCGCGGTTGTCGCGTGGGCGGGCGGCGCTCGCCACGATCCTCGAGGAAGGGACCCAGCATGCGTGATCCTCTCGATGACCTGTCCGCGCTCCGAGGAGTCGACGTGGACCCGCTGCCCGCGACCGAGATCCGTGCCCGAGGCGATCGACTGCGCCGACGGCGCACCGCTGTCAGCGTCACTGGTGCGGCCGCCGCCGTGGCCGCCGTGGCCCTGACCGCGAGCCTTCTCGGCGGCGGCGTCGACGGCAGTTCGCCCGCGCCCGCGACCACGAGTCCAACGCAGGATGCTTCGGCCACCACAGACACGGCGCCCTCGACGATCCCGAGCGACGTCCCGCTGGCCGTGGGGCTGCCCCCGGAGAACCTGGACGGCTCTCCGGTCGAGGTGAGCAGCGCCCCTGGGGTCGAGCCGCTCGAGCTGTGCGGCCAGACCGTCCTCGATCCCGGCGGGGCCGTCGACATCGTCGGGGTCACCTACAGCGGTGGCGAGGACTACCGGGAGCGCACGCTCCTGCTCTTCGGCTCGGACGCCGCAGCGGCCGACTACCTGTCGGGGAACCGCGGCGCCGTCAGCGCGTGCCCGACTACGCTGGACGATGCCAACGGCAACGTGTTGTTGGTGGAGCCCGTGGACGCGCAGATCGGGGACGAGTCCTTCTCCTTCGCGACTCGATTTCAGAACGCGGGGCCGCTGACCGGGCTGAGCGTCTATCACGCGGTCCGCCTCGGCAGCACGGTGCTCGTCGCGTCGCAGGCCGGCGAGACCGGCAACACCGCGCAGAGTCGCGCCTCCAGAGCAACCGACGCCGGCGTGGCCGTGCGCGAGGTGGTCGCCGCGCTGGGAGGACCGACCATCGCCGCCGACCCGGCCCCGGGGACGACGATCCCGGCGGACTTCCCGCTCGACCTCGACCAGGTGGCGATGACCGGTGACGGTGGTGAGAAGGCCGGCCCGGCCGGGGACGCACCGGGCCTCGAGACGATCACCCTGTGCGGCCAGGACATCTGGCCGATCGCTCCGAACGAGCGACTTGCCTCCAACGCCACCGGGCCGGAGTACGCCGACAGTCGCGAGCTGGTGCGATTCCTGGACGCCGAGGCGGCGGTCAACGTGCTGACCGCGCTCCGCCAGCGGGTCCGGTCCTGCCCGTCCGAGCCCGTCGAGGGCGGCACCAGCGGCGGCGGCCGGGTGCACGCCGTGCAGCAGGTCGATCTGGGCTACGAGAACGTCACCTTCGCGGTGTACTTCGGAGACGGTGGCCTGGGGCTCACCGTCTACCAGTTCGTCCGGGTCGGCAGCGGCGTGCTGGCGCTCGCGGAGTCCTCCGAGGGCAACGAAGCCGGCATCGCCGGCACGGTGGCGGACCTGACCGCACTCAGTGAGGTGCTGGCACCCCAGATGTGCGTCTTCACCCAGGACGGCTGCCCCGGCTGATTGCCCGGCTGATTGCCCGGCTGATTGCCCGGCTGATTGCCCGGCTGATTGCCCGGCTGATTGCCCGGCTGATTGCCCGGCTGATTGCCCGGCTGATTGCCCGGCTGATTGCCCGGCTGATCATCGCCTCACATGGAAGCGGTAGTCACCCGAGGAGTGTCGCCGCAGGTCCCAGCCGTCCTCGTGAGCCCGGCGGTGGTGCCAGCCGCAGAGCGGCAGCGCGTTGTCGAGGTCGGTCCGTCCACCGGCGGACCTCAGCCGGTGATGGTGGACCTCGCACCAGGCGAAGAGACGCTCGCAGCCGGTCACGGCGCAGGTCTCGTGGACCAGGGCGAGTGCGCGGCGCTGGTGGCTGTTGTGCAGCCGACGTTCGCGGCCGAGATCGAGGGGCACCGAGTCGCCGCCGAGGACGGCAGGGACCAGGCCGGCGCTGCATGCCAGCCGACGCGCCTCGCCGGCCACGATCGCCCCGCCTCCCTCGACGCCAGCGACCCCGAGGCCGGTCAGGAGCGCCTCCAGGTCCACACGATGCTGACGGGCGAGTCGCCCGGTGTGGACCAGGTCGCGTTCACCCAGACCTACCGCACCGACGGCCGCTTGGACACCGGCCTGACCGCCTACCGGCTGGGGCGGCGAGGGCGTCGGCATCGGCGCGACCTATGACGAGCTGTCCGCGACCTATCCGCACGGCGAGGGGGACGGCATCGCCTTCTCCGCCGAGCTTCCTCATGCGTCTCGGTATTACCGCTTCGAGGTGGACTCCTCGGGGCGCGGCAGCACCATGATGATGGACTTCAACGGGCGGCACTGCGGAAGGCTGACCTACGTCCGCCGGATGAACTTGAGCTTGCCGTGTGCGGTGGGCGTGGTGGTGTAGCGCTCGTCGTGGGCCAGGGTGTGGTGGCGGGGGCAGAGCAGCCGGCCGGTCTTGGTGTCGGTCGGTCCGCCGCTGTGCCAGGGTTGGTCGTGATGAGCGTGGCACATGCCGGGTGGCCAGTCGCAGCCCTCTGCGGTGCAGCCGCCGTCGCGTAGGGCCAGGGCTATGCGTTGAGGTCCGGTGTGGAACCGGGTCTTGCGGCCCAGGTCGAGGACCTGGGAGGGGCCGCCGAGGACGGCGGGGATGATCCCGGCCCGGCACGCCAGCCGGCGGGCCTCCCCGGCCGAGATCCGGCCGCCGGTGTCCAGGGACGCGGCGGCCACCCCGCCGAGCAGGGCGTCGAGGTTCATGGTGACCACCACCGTTGCCGCCACGCCGCCCGCGTCGGTGACGGTGTCCTCGCGGCGGGACTCGATGTAGTCGCAGAAGGCCTGCCCCATCCGGTGCCTGGTGGGCAGGTCACGCGGCGCGACCGAGTGACCTTGGGCGGCGCGGTGCTTCGGAGCCGCCAGGGCTAGGAGGTGTTTGCGGAGCATCGCGCCGTGCAGGGCCGGGATGCGGAACCGGCCGTGGCAGGTGCCGTGGCCGTCCTCGGACATGGTGAACGATGCCTTCTCCCGGGCCTGGTCTTCTTCGGCCTCGAGCAGTCGGGCTTCGTGGGCTTCGCCGACCTCGGGGGCGACCACGTCCAGGATCCGCCGCCCCAGGACCCGTAGCGCCTTCGCGTCATGGTGGTGGGCCTCGGCCAGCAGGTACGCCTCCGCCCGGGCCGCTACATCGGGCTCGACCAGGTCGGCCGGCAGCGCATCGACGGCGTCGACGATCACCGCCGCCTGATCGCTCAGCAGCTCGCCGAGCGCCACCGCCTCACGAACCAGCGGATGCGCCTCGAAGCTCCCCGCCAGCCGCGACAGCCGGTGTGCCTCGGCGCGAGTCAGCTTGGTGGTGTGCGCCCACCAGTTGGTCGTCGTGGTGGCGCCCTGGTCGAGACCAACGTCGACGGTCTCGGCATGCCTGGCGACTCGCAGCTCGAGCTCGGTCACCTGGGAGCGCAGCCGGGTCAGCTCCACCAAGGTCGAAGCCGTCTCCTCGGCGCCCATCGACCACAACGCCACACCCGCAAGCTCGTCCGCCTCGGCGCGTGTCGTCGCCACGAAAGCCGCGACACGGTGTCGCGGATCGGGAGTGTGCACGCCTTCTGACATGACTCAACCCAAGCACCAGGCACCGACAGTCCGACGCCCCAGAACCCCTAATCCACAGGGGTTTCCAGCATCGTGACCCAACCGTGACCTCAGCCGAACGGGTCGTAGGCCCGCCCTCCCTCGGTGATCTCCCGGTTGAGCTCGGTCAGCCGGCGGACCAGCTCCTTGGCGTCCTGCGCCGTGGAGCGGGGCCAGCCGTAGCAGGCGACCACCGCCTCGTCGAGCACCCGGTGCAGCGCCTTGAGATCGGCCCACGCGCCCTCGTCGACGGCGTTGTAGAGCGTCGTCAGCCCGATCTGCTCCGTAGTACAGATCTCGGCACGCCGCGCCAGCAGTCGCCGCGACGCCTCCGCCACCCGCTCGCGCTGGGCGTCGGTCACCGGGTTGGGGAACGGGAACGTCATAAAGACCGACGACGGTGTGTATCGCAGATCTCCCTTGAGAGTCGACGACTGCGCCCAGGCCCAGGCATCGTGCGCCTTCGACAGCAGCACGCCCATCGAGTAGTCGTCGTCGAACGCGAACACGTTGGTTGCGTTGCTGGCGAGCACCTCGGCGTTGAGCCAACCCATGGACAGGCGCTTGGCGTGGCCGGGGGCCGCGACGAACCGGTCGAGTCCAGTCAAGGCGCGCCTCATGGCCGTCCGCGGCTCGGCGAAGATCCACCACTTGTCGCGGTAGGACTGCCGCCGGTTCGACTCGCGCTCGGGCTTCACGCGCATACGGACGATCGAGAGCGCCGCCGGGAACCTCATCGCTTGTTCCAGCGTCATGAGCCTGAAGTCGATCGCCCACCTGGAAGGAAGCTGTCCCGGATCATCGGTCAGATCCTTGGCGGTGAGGTAGGGCCGCACGACGTGCGCATAATCCGCCGTGGTGTCCGCGCGCAGAGTGCGAGCCTCGTCCTCGGTGATGACGAGACCCTTCGCCTTCGGACTCGGACCCTCGAAGCATCGGTCCTTGTTGGGAGTCAGCGGCTGGGGGATCCACCCCGCGAGGCCGGAGGTCAGGCTCGTGGTGATCCCTCCGACGGACACCCCGTCCAGGGTGTACGGGTCCGGCGACTCAATCGGATCATCGACCCAGTTCACGATACTCACGTGCACCTTGGCGTCCCCGGGCCACTTCTGGGAGGAGATGGCGTCGGTGAGCACTCCACCCTGCGCCACGATGTAGTCGAGTGACGCGGATCGGCCGAGGTTCTGCGAGATCGAGTTGGTCCCGACCAGACCGGCGCGCTGACCGGGAGCGAGGTGATCCGCCGCTCGGCGGAACCAGTAGGTGCACAAATCCTTGACGCCCACCTTGAACTCGGCCTTGAGCCAGTCGACGTAGGCGTCGCCCAGGCTGCCCCGGACGTGACTGGCCCCCTGAAACGGCGGGTTGCCGATGATGCAGTCGGTCTCGGGCCACGGGACCCGCAGCGCGTCGGCCTGGCGGATCCCTTGGAGGGTCTGGAGCGGGAGCGGCGGCTCGGCCTCGCCGTACTCGTCGATCATCTGCCGGTGCCCCATCCAGAGCGTGACCTTGGCGATCTCGACCGCGGAGCGCTCGATGTCGAGCCCCTGCAGGTTCGTCACCGGATAGAAGGGCTCCGGCCCGGCCGGCGGCGGCAGACCCGTCTCGGCGGCGAGCCGGCGGATCCGCACCTTGAGCTCGGCCTCGAGCGCGCGCAGCTCGCGGTAGGCGATGTAGAGGAAGTTGCCGCAACCGCACGCCGGGTCGAGCACCCGGAAGGTGACCAGCTCGTCCAGCAGGTCGCGGGCTTGGCGCGGCGTCGTGGTCCGCTCGATCCGCTCGCGCCACGGCCGCACGATCGTCGGGCCGACGATCTTCATGATGTCGACCTCGTGGGTGTAGTGCGCCCCGATCTCCCAGCGCCGCTCCTTGCCCAGCACGCCTTCGAGGAGGGATCCGAAGATGGTCGGGTTGACCTTGCGCCAGTCGAACTCCGCGGCGCGCAGCATCAGGTCGATCTCGGCTCGTTGCAGGCCGACCTCGGCCGGCTGGGCGAAGAGCTCGCCGTTGACATGTCGCGTGCCCGCGAGACGGCCCACCCGGTTGTGGTGACCCTTCTGGTTCAGCACCCGGAACAGGTGGCCCAGCTCGGCGGCGGACCGGTCGGGCTGGGAGCGCACCTCCCGGAGAGTCGCGGTGAACGGGTAGTCGCCGAGCATGGCGAGGTCCTCGGCAAACATGCACCACACCGACTGGAGCACGAACCGCTGCAGCTCCCGGGGCGGGGCGGCGTGCCGCTCGGCCAGGGAGGCGAAGACCTCGGCCACCACTGTCGCCGCCTCGCGCGTGAGCTCGCGGTAGTGCTGGGTGAAGCCGGGCTCCACGGTCGGACCAGCCAGGAAGGCGAGCGCCTCGTAGCGGTCGGGCAGGTCGGCGAGCTCGATGGTGGCTCGCGGCCGGTTCGGGTGTCGCGCGAAGTCCCAGATCTCGAACTGGCGGAAGTTGCAGATCACGATGAACCGCGCCGCCGGGACGTCCTCGTCGAAGTTGCCGGACTCGCGCCAGTAGCCCTCCACCTGGCGCTGCGCCGTCTCGACCGAGACCACCGGCGCCTTCATCTCGACGATGCAGATGCCGGGCCACAGCAGGTCCATGAACCCCGCCGCCCGAGCGAAGTACTCGAACTGGGCCCCGACCTCGCGGCGGTCGCTGCCGTAGCAGGCGAACAACTGGTTGAGAAACGTCTGCGCCTCCGACTTCTCCGAGCCGGAGTAGTCGCGCCAGGTGTCGACGAAGCCGCGCAGCGCGCGTTGGATCTCCTCGCCGCTGGGCATCCTCAGCGGTCAGAGAAGCCGGTCGCCGACGGCGAAGTAGGTGTCTTGCATCAGCCGTTTGCGCAGCCGCTCCAGGTCCTTGGCCAGCTCGGCGAGGGCCAGCTCGGCGTTGCGGTCGACACCGTCCTTGGCGACGACCTTGTGGCCCTTCTTGGCGCTGGCGATCGTCCACTCGAGGTTGAGCATCACGTCGGAGACCTGTCCCGCAGCGCGCTCGCGCAGCACCTGTTCCTGGGTGGGTTCAGGTTGCGGTTGACTCATCAGCGTCCCCTCGATCGTCGTACGTCGGCCACTCTAGGTCAGCCTGGCAGCCGGGACCGACAACCTCGCGGGGCAGTTCGGATCTGTGGAGAGGAGCAGCGTTGCGTGCACAGAATCCACAGGCGCAGTCGTCCCTGTGGAGAGGAGACAGGGTCACATTTCTTCGAGGATGTCCCGCATCAGCTGAGCGGTCTCCGACGGGGTCTTGCCGACCTTGACGCCGACGGCCTCGAGGGCCTCCTTCTTGGCCTGCGCGGTCCCGGACGAACCCGACACGATCGCGCCGGCGTGACCCATCGTCTTGCCCTCGGGGGCGGTGAACCCGGCTACGTACCCGACGACCGGCTTGGTCACGTGGTCCTTGATGTACGCCGCCGCACGCTCCTCGGCGTCGCCGCCGATCTCGCCGATCATCACGATCGCCTTGGTGTCCGGGTCGGCCTCGAAGGCGGCCAGCGCGTCGATGTGCGTGGTCCCGACGATCGGGTCGCCGCCGATGCCGATGGCGGTGGTGAACCCGTAGTCCTTCAGCTCGTACATCATCTGGTAGGTCAGGGTGCCCGACTTGGAGACCAGTCCGACGGGGCCCTTCCCGGCGATGGTGTGCGGCGTGATGCCCGCCAACGACTCCTCGGGCGTGATGATGCCGGGGCAGTTGGGGCCGATCATCCGGGTGCCGCCGTGGTTGGTGAGCCCGTCGAGGTAGGCCCACACCTCGGCGGTGTCCTGGACGGGCACGCCCTCGGTGATCACCACGAGCAGGCCGATGCCGGCGTCGATGGCTTCCAGGCAGGCGTCCTTGGTGAACGCCGGCGGCACGAAGACGACGGAGACGTCGGCACCGGTCTCGACCATCGCCTCCTTGACGTTGCCGAACACCGGGAGGTCCTGGCCGCCGAGGCTGACCGAGCTGCCGGCCTTGCGGGCGTTGACGCCACCGACGATGTTGGAGCCGGCCTCGACCATCAGGGTGGTGTGCTTCGAGCCCATGCCGCCCGTCATGCCCTGGACGATGATCTTGGAGTCCTTGGTCAGGAAAATTGCCATGTCAGTCTGTGTCCTTTACCCAGTCACTTCGCGGCGTTCGCCAGCTCGGCGGCCTTGTCGGCCGCACCGTCCATGGTGTCGACGAGGGTCACCAGCGGATGGTTGGCCTCGTCGAGGATCCGACGGCCCTCCTCGACGTTGTTGCCGTCGAGACGGACGACGAGGGGCTTGCTCTCCTTGTCACCCAGGATCTCCAGCGCACCGACGATGCCGTTGGCGACCTCGTCGCACGCGGTGATGCCGCCGAAGACGTTGACGAACACGCTCTTGACCTGCTGGTCGTTGAGGATCACGTCGAGGCCGTCGGCCATCACCTGCGCGTTGGCCCCGCCGCCGATGTCGAGGAAGTTGGCCGGGGTGACCCCGCCGTGCTTCTCGCCCGCGTAGGCGACGACGTCGAGGGTCGACATGACCAGGCCCGCGCCGTTGCCGATGACGCCCACCGAGCCGTCGAGCTTGACGTAGTTGAGGCCCTTGTCCTTGGCCTTGGCCTCGAGGGGGTCCTCCTCCTCGCGGATCACGAAGACCTCGTGGTCGGCGTGACGGAACTCGGCGTTCTCGTCGAGCGAGACCTTGCCGTCCAGCGCCTCGAGCACGTCGCCGGCGAGCCGGGCGAGCGGGTTGACCTCGACCAGGGTCGCGTCCTCCTCGACGAAGACCTTCCACAGCGCCTGGACCATCGTCACGGCCTGGTCGGCGACTGCGGCGGGGAACTTCGACTCGGCGACGATCTCGCGGGCCTTGGCCTCGTCGACACCAGTGCCGGGGTCGATCGGGATCTGCTTGACCGCGTCGGGGTTGGTCTTGGCGACCTCCTCGATCTCCACGCCACCCTCCACGCTGGCGATGCAGAGGTACCGGCGGTTGGCGCGGTCGAGCAGGAAGGAGAAGTAGTACTCCTCCTCGATTGTCGCGGCCGGCGCGATCAGCACCCGGTTGACGGTCAGTCCCTTGATCTGCATGCCGAGGATCGCCCCGGCGTGGGCCTCGGCCTCGTCGGGGGTCTTGGCGAGCTTGACGCCGCCGGCCTTGCCGCGGCCACCGGCCTTGACCTGGGCCTTCACCACGACGACACCGAGCTCCTCGGCGGCGGCCCTGGCCTCGGCCGGGGTGGTGGCGACGATGCCGGGCGTCACGGCGACGCCGTGCTTCGCGAAGAGCTCCTTCGCCTGGTACTCCATCAAGTCCACGGGTCAGTCCTTTTCGCGTCATGGCCCGGCAGTACGCCGTTCACCAGGGGCAGGTTCCCCCGGCACCTTAGTCCCGGACGCGCCGGTGCGACGAGGAGGGTCCGCCGCCGTCCGGACGCCGTTCCGGTCAGCCGATCGGGCACCCACCGTCGGCATACGCCGCCGCGACCATCCCGGCGAACCGGGCCACGGCGTCCTCGTTGGGCGCGTAGGGCCCGGGCCGGAAGTGTGGGCTGGCAAGGCCTCGCTGCACCGACTCGCAGGCCGCCCAGTCCTGGCGGTTCGTGAGGTCCCAGAACTCCACGGCGTACGCCGGGTCCGGCAGCTCGCCGTCGGCGTCCGGCAGGAACCACCACGAGCACTCGACCCAGGTGCGGTCGGGCGCCAGCGGACGCAGCCGGTGCGTCATCACGTAGTCGGGGTGGGCCGAGACCAGCAGGTCGGGGAGCAGGTGGAGGTACTCCACGGTCCGCGCCGGCGCCCCCGGGATCGGCCGGCCACCCGACTCCCCGGTCAGGGACATGGTGGTCATCTCGTCGCGGAGGTCCATCCGGCCGCCGACCCAGGAACCGGGCAGGTCGTAGTTGTCGCCGGAGCCGGGCGGGGACACTGCGCAGAGCTCCGGATGGATCTGCGGGCAGTGGTAGCACTCGTGGTAGTTCTCGGCGACGACCTTCCAGTTGGCCACGACCTCGTAGGTGTGCCGCTCCCCCAGCCGGAGGTCCTCCAGCCGGTACGCCGCCAGCACGTCGTCGAGGGCACCGAGGTGCTCGGCGAAGGCGACGACGTCGGGTGAGCCGATGGGGTGCCGGGCGTGGGCGAACAGCCATCCCCGCCACACCGTCAGGGGCAGCTCGACAAGGCCGTGGTCGGCGGGCTCGAACTCGGCCACGTCGCCGTAGCCGGGAGCCGCCAGCAGCCGACCGGCCAGGTCGTAGGACCACGCGTGGTAGGGGCAGACCACGACGCTCCGGGCGGCGGAACCGCCCTCGGGGAGGAGCTCGTGACCGCGATGGCGGCAGGTGTTGGCGAACAGCCGCAGGGCGCCCTCGGCCCGGGTCATCAGGACCGGCACGTCGCCGACCACGAGGGCCTGCTGGGTCGCGGCGCCGGCCACGACCTCGTCCACCCGGCCCAGGCACGTCCAGCTGCCGGCGTACAGGTGGCGCAGCTCCCAGGACAGCACGGCGGCCGAGGTGTAGGCCGCGGCAGGGAGCATGGGAGGAAGGCTAGTCACCGCCCGGACGCTTGTGGAGAACGCTCACACGTGCTGGAATCCTCGGGCACAGTGAAGGAAGAGCCCCGATTTCGGGGTGGCGTGACCAATCCGTTACTGTTTGGGCGCGCCGGAGGGCACGGTCACTATGCCCAGTCCGCGCTCCACTCAAACCAACGCAGTGAGGAAATTTTCGCCGATGGGTGACCACCGAGCAGAACGCCGCGGCTCGCGCCGCAGCGCCTCGGTGACCCCTCGTCTAGCGATCACCACCGCTGCGCCCGCCGAGCCGACCGGACCGGTGGTCGACCCCGGCCGGCGTCGCGCGACCAAGCACTCCGCGCCGGCCCGCCCGCTGGCTCGCGTGCTGCGCTCGGTGCCGGTCCTCACCGGGGTCGCCACTGTCGCGATCGCCGCCCTCGGGGCCCTCTCGGTCGTCGACGCCCCGGTGGCCACGTCCGCGGCCACCCAGCAGGAGAGCGTCGCCCTCGCGCCGGCCAGTGCGCTCACCGGCAGCAGTGCCACCTCGAGCAGCAGCCTGCTCGCCGGCCGCGGCCAGCAGGTCAGCCGCGACTCCTCGCGCGACGCTGTCGCCGACGCGGTCGACGAGGACCTCGTCCAGGAGGCCGAGGCGCAGGCCAAGCAGCGCGACGCCGCCCTGGCCCAGTTCGCCCAGCAGGCCGAGGCGCAGGCCGCCAAGATCGCCCTCAACGCCTGGGTGTTGCCCCTGGAGAGCTACAGCATGAGCGCCGGCTTCGGCGCGTCCAGCTACCTCTGGTCGAGCCTCCACACGGGCCAGGACCTCTCGGCCCCGAGCGGCACCCCGATCCGCTCCGTCGCCAACGGCGTCGTTACCGAGGTCGGCTACGACGGCTCCTACGGCAACAAGACCGTCGTCACCCTCGAGGACGGCACCGAGATCTGGTACTGCCACCAGACGTCGTTCCTGGTCAGCACCGGCGACACCGTGCGCGGCGGCGAGACCATCGGCACCGTCGGCTCGACCGGCAACAGCACCGGGCCGCACCTGCACATCGAGGTCCGCCCGGGCGGTGGCGACCCGGTCGACCCCTACGAGGCCTTCCTCGTGCACGGCCTGACCCTCTGAGTCCAGGGCTCAGAGCTTCTCCACCGGCGCGTAGCGCAACAACAGCCGCTTGACGCCCTCGGAGCCGAAGTCGATCGAGGCCACCGCCTTGTCTCCCGCGCCCTCCACCGTGACCACGGTCCCCATCCCGAAGCTGTCGTGGAGCACCCGGTCGCCGGGCTCCAGCGAGGGGATCTCGCGCGCGGGTTTGGCCTTGCTCGCGGCGTCGGCGCGCAGGGCGGCCGAGGAGAAGTTGCGGCGCCCGGCGACGGTCGGCTGACCGAGCTCGGCCGCGGGCGACCCGCTCGACCAGTCGGGGCGGTTCCACGAGGTCTGGGCAGCCTCGGTCCGCCGCCAGTCGACGAGGTCGATCGGCAGCTCGGACAAGAAGCGGGACGCCGGGTTGTGCGCGGGCGCGCCCCAGGCGGAGCGGACCATCGCCCGCGACACGTAGAGCCGGCGTTCGGCGCGGGTCACGCCGACGTACGCCAGCCGGCGCTCCTCCTCGAGCTCCGGCTGGTCGCCGAGCGACCGGGCGTGCGGGAAGACGCCGTCCTCGAGGCCGGTGAGGAAGACCACCGGGAACTCCAGTCCCTTGGCGGTGTGGAGCGTCATCAGCGTGACGACCCCGGAGTCGTCGTCCTCGGGGGCGTCTGGGATCTGGTCGCTGTCCGCGACCAGGGCCACCCTCTCGAGGAAGTCGCCGAGACCGGGGACCAACGTGCCGGCGACGGTGTCGTCAGGGTCGGACGGATCGGCGGACGGACCGGCCACGGGGTCGTCGGAGAACTCCCGGGCGACGGCGACGAGCTCCGCCAGGTTCTCCACCCGGGTCGCGTCCTGAGGGTCGTCGGAGTCCTCGAGCTCGGCGAGATAACCGGTCCGCTCCAGGACCGACTCGAGGATCACGTCGGCACGCTCGCCTCCGTCAACCATCGACTGGAGCTCCTGGACCATGCCCACGAAGCCCGCGATGGCGCGCAGCGAGCGGGTGGCGAGGCCGGGCGCCTCGTCGGCACGGACCAGCGCTTCCCAGAAGGTGATCCGCTCCCGCACGGCGAGCGACTGGACGCCCGCCTGGGCCCGGTCGCCGATGCCGCGCTTGGGGGTGTTGACCACCCGGCGCAAGGAGATCTCGTCGGCGGGGTTGACCAGCATCCGAAGGTAGGCGAGCGCGTCCCGCACCTCGCGCCGCTCGTAGAAGCGCACCCCGCCGACGACCTTGTAGGGCATGCCGACGCGGATGAACACCTCCTCGAACACCCGGGACTGCGCGTTGGTCCGGTAGAAGACCGCGACGTCGGAGGGCTTGGCCTCCTTGGCGTCGCTCAGCCGGTCGATCTCCTCGGAGACGAAACGGGCCTCGTCGCGCTCGTCGTCGGCGACGTAGCCGGTGATCTGGTCGCCGTCGCCGGCGTCGGACCACAGCCGCTTCTCCTTGCGGCCCCGGTTGTTGCCGATGACCGAGTTGGCGGCGGTGAGGATCGTCTGGGTGGAGCGGTAGTTCTGCTCCAGCAGGATCGAGGTCGCGTCGGGGAAGTCCTGCTCGAAGTCGAGGATGTTGCGGATGTTGGCACCGCGGAAGGCGTAGATGGACTGGTCGGCGTCGCCCACCACCATCAGCTCGGCGGGCGGCACCCGGTCGCCCCCCACCTCCTCCATCGGGTCCGCGCAGAGCTGGTGGACGAACGCGTACTGCGCGTGGTTGGTGTCCTGGTACTCGTCGACGAGCACGTGCCGGAACCGGCGTCGGTAGGTCTCGCGCACCTCGGGGAACTGCTCGAAGAGATGGACCGTCAGCATGATCAGGTCGTCGAAGTCGAGGGCGTTGGCCCCCCGCAGCCGCCGCTGGTAGGAGGTGTACGCCGCGGCGTACACCTCCT